>Ga0210098_1000312_pt1 | contig 15890 bp, 12 predicted proteins | sample Joice_ThreeSqA_D_FD_184870 | JGI IMG/M metagenome (GOLD analysis project Ga0210098, IMG submission 184870) | Wetland microbial communities from San Francisco Bay, California, USA, that impact long-term carbon sequestration - Joice_ThreeSqA_D1... | ecosystem: Environmental > Aquatic > Marine >...
GACGATTTGATCGATTATATCGAAAACACCGATAACCATGTGGATAAGGACAATCTGCGTATTTACGGCGGACATTACTGGCAGGGGAAAGAGGTGGGTGATCTTTCCGGGCAATACATCTATGATATGAGGACATTGATTGATAAAATGAGAGCGGGAAAAGCCGGGACTGAGGCCATGTCTGCTCCTATGTCGTTCCTGGATACCAACTTTAAGTATGGCACTGCTACGATCACTTGGAATAAGAAGGCAGCCAAAAAGCTGTTGAATTCGCAATAAGAAGAAGAATACTGAAGTACTATGGGAAATATTACGAGAAGACAATTTATCGGGAGGACTGCACTGGTGACCGCACCTGTTTATCTGTTTCCGGGGATGCCACACTTTGAGAAAAGTTCATCCACAGATTACCAGATTGTAGATACACCTTATGGAAAACTCAGGGGATACAGGGAAAACGATGTGACAATTTTCAAAGGTGTTCCTTATGCCGGAAGTGTATCTGGCAGGAAGAGGTTCCTGAAAGCGGGACCGGTAGAACCCTGGCCTGGTGTCCGGGATGCGCTGTTGCTGGGGAATCCGTCGATCCAGCCTGCCAATCAGACTTACGGTCTCAATGAGCCCGATCCGGCTGAAGATTGCCTGGTCCTGAATATATGGACTCCTGCAACCGATGGCAGGATGCGGCCGGTGATGGTGTATAATCATGGAGGCGGTTTCAGGACCGGCTCAGGTGGAAGTGTGTCCCAGGACGGATCCAATGTTGCCCGCATGTACGACGTGGTGGTCGTTGCCACCAACCACAGGTTGGGATTACTCGGGCATCTTCACCTGGATGAAATTGCTGGAAAGGAATACAAAGGTTCCGGTAATCGCGGGGTTCAGGATATTGCCACAGCACTTCAGTGGATCTATGAGAATATTGAATTATTTGGAGGCGATCCTCAAAACGTAATGATTTTCGGTGAATCGGGCGGGGGAATGAAAACATCATGTCTTTATGCCATGCCTGAGGCAGCTCCATTTTTTAATAAAGCCTCCATTGAAAGCGGGCCGGGAGTTGAATTGATAAGCGCTGAAGATGCAGCTCAGACTGCCCGTGAGCTGCTGGATTACCTGAATCTATCACCCGGGAACTGGGAAAGACTCCTGGAGCTTCCAGCTGAAAAACTCCTGGATGCACAGGAGAACCTTCCTCGAAGGGGGAACGGACTCTCAGGCGGGTTCAGGGGGATCGGGAATTCAGGGATCGGCAGTTTTGGGGCAGTTGTGGATGGTACCGTGATCCCCCATCACCCCTTTGAACCTTCTCCGCCTGAATTTTCCATTAACAAACCTCTGCAGGTGGGCTGGAACGAGGACGAATATATCTTCTTTGCCGCTTATGGTGGTGATAAAGATATTTTCACTATTTCTGAGGGTGAACTGAGGACCCGGCTTGAGAGAGATTTTCCTGACCAGGCAGAACTCATTCTGCAGACTTACAGGCAGGCTTCTCCAAACAGCACGCCAGGTGAAATATACATTGCCATTCGTTCTATAACGATGATGGGCCTGGGTTCTATAAGAATAGCTGAAAAGAAAGCCATCCAGGGGGGTGCACCGGCCTACCTGTACAATTTTGGATACAAATCGAACAGTAAAATACCTGGAACGGAATTTGAATTAGGCACCATGCACGCAATGGATATACCTTTTAAATTTTATAATGTTGAATCGGGGATGGCGGGCACCAAACCGGATCGTTTTGAAGCTTCCAGGAATATGTCAGAAATGTGGGCCACGTTTGCCAACACAGGAAAACCCGCTGCAGAGGGACAACCGGACTGGCCTGCATACAACCTGAATTCAAGACCAACCATGCGGATTGACGTCCGTTGTGAAGTTATCAATGACAGGTTTGGCGCTGAACGTGAGATGTGGGAGAAAGTCTTCAGTAATACATAGCCCTCGTTTCCCGGACGGTAAGGAGGGATTGTTGTTTCTTAAGGTTCTCCCCTGTCTTTCAACATATCCGGACCTCTGACCAAGCCTTCATTGTGCTGCCGAACCACTTCCTCGATCATCTCAATTATTTCGGGATAATCTGCAGCAATATCATACTTTTCAGAAGGATCTTCACTTAAATTAAAAAGAAGAGGCGGATCATGTTCAATTGCTGCGGGGCTGTACCCCCCCCGGGTAATGAAATGTGCCTTATAATCACCTACCCGGACGGCAAACAACCGGTCTCCCCGATAATAGAACATTTCATTTCTGGGACTCTCCTTCCCTTCAAATAAGGCGGGACTCAGATCGATCCCATCGACCACCCGGTCGTCCGGGACGGGTACTCCTGCCAACCGGCTGAATGTCGTGTACAGGTCCATGGTGCTTCCAATTCCTGTTACAATACCGGGCTTAATGCTGCCAGGGGCCCAGAATATACAAGGTTCACGCATACCACCCTCCCAGGTTGAACCCTTTCCCTCTCTGAGTAACCCTGCACTGCCTCCTTCATCATCCATAATCAACCAGGGTCCGTTATCCGAGGTAAATACCACGAGAGTTGATTCATCAAGTCCAGTCTCACGCAGTGTAGCAAGGATCTGACCCACACTGTGATCGATTTCTTCCACCACGTCACCATATAAGCCACGGGGACTGGTGTTTTCAAACTCGGCGGAGGCAAAAAGCGGAACATGGGGCAGATTATAGGCCAGGTACAGGAAGAATTTCTGGTCCTTGTTTTCTTTGATAAACCGGATGGATTCTTCGGTATAGCGCCTGGTAATGGTATGCTGATCAGCCGGGCGCTCAATGATCTCCGTATTGCGCATTAGAGGAACATTAAAGTTGTGAAAGTCTTTCCTCAGGGCTGACTTCCAAAACCCCATATACCCTCCAACGGAACTGAAATCAGCCACATTATCCATATCATTGCTGTAGGGAATCCCAAAATAGTAATCGAATCCATTATTTGTTGGCAGGAACTGCTCTCTGTGACCGAGATGCCACTTCCCGATGCAGGCGGTAGCATAACCCGCTTTTTTCATTTGCTCTGCCAGCGTGATTTCATCTGCAGGCAACCCGTTACGGGAGTCGGGAAAAAGAACGCGGTTCACAGGGCTTGCCATACCGCTTCTTACAGGTAATCGGCCTGTCAGCAATGCAGCCCTGCTAGGAGTACAAACACTGGCACCAACATAGAAATTGGTCCATTTCAATCCTTCATGTGCCATCTGATCAAGGTTGGGTGTCCGAATGGTCGGATGTCCATAAACACCCAGATCACCATAGCCCAGATCATCCGCAAACAGGATGATGAAGTTGGATGGTTCGGATGTTTGGTCCCCTGCAGTATCGTTTTGATTTGAACAAGCGGTCAATATCAGCATCACGCCAACAAGTAATACAATGCCGATTGATGCAATTCGAGGTTGAAAATTTTTCATGGGATTGGCTTTAATATAAGTGACTAAAGTTAAGCGATGGATTTATTCAATCAAAACCATCTCCTGCATTTAAATATCAATTCTTCTTTTAATCATCTGCTTTTAAGGTGTTCCCTATAAAATTTGCAGGATGTATAATTTATTGTGAGTTTTGGTAATATAAACTCACACAGGATGAAAAGAAGGAATTTTATCAACCGGGTCATGCTCTCTTCAGGTGCAGTGTTTCTGGGCAGTCAGTGCACCAACACTGAAGCCGTTAAAAAGGATGTTCCCTCAGCTGTCGCCACGGAAAGCCGGGGACAGATAAAAGAACCAGAACGTATGATCCAGGTTGTGGATACCTGTGATGTCCTGGTTGTCGGGGGCGGTCCTTCAGGAGTTGCTGCGGCCATTGCAGCCAGCAGGGCCGGAGCACAGACCATCCTGTTGGAAAGGTATAATCATTTGGGGGGATTATGGACAGGCGGTCTTGTACTGCCCCTGTTATCTACGCATGGTATCAACAGCCACAACCAAAAAGAAAAAGTATTATCCGGAATAGGTGATGAGATAGCACAGCGGCTCGTTGACCTGGGCATGTCCATTGAGGAGGTGAACCCGGTTGTGGATCCCGAGGCAGCCAAGTACGTCATGGATGAAATGATGAAAGAATCGGGAGTTAAGACCTATTACCATTGCTGGGCTTCTAACCTGATAAGTGAAGACGATACAATCAGGGCGATTATACTGGAGACCAAGTCGGGAAGGGTGGCCATTCAACCAAAAGTTGTTGTTGACTGCACAGGCGATGGGGATGTTTTCCACCTGGCCGGGGAAGAGTATGATCTGATGCAGTATGAGATCGGCCTGGTGCACAGACTGGGTAACATTGACAGGATTGATGAAAGCAAACCGGGATATAAAAAACTGTATATCGGTGATCCCACTCCGATACCTTCAGTGAACTGGGTAAATATGACAGGGAACGAATATAACGATGCCCTGGATTTTAAAAAGCTCTCTGAACTACAGCAACAGCATCGCTTGGAGATATGGAACAATGTCCGGCAGATCAGGTCGACACCCGGTTATGAAGAGGTATTTTTAGTTGATACTGCTCCACAGCAGGGGGTCCGGATGTCGAGATTCCTGAAAGGTGAATACCGGTTAACCCTGGAAGATACTGTGACCTATCGATCATTCGATGATGTAATCGGTATGGCCGGTGGATGGACAAGCTTCTTATACAAAGGGGAAAAAATAAGTGGAAGTGAACGTCCGGTTTGGCAAATACCATACAGGTCCCTGGTTCCCAGGAAGACCAAAAATCTCCTTGTGGCGGGACGTTGCTTTAGTTTTACAAAAGATCTTTTTCAGGATGCAAGGGTAATTGGGCCCTGTCTTATCACCGGACACGCGGCAGGTGTTGGCGCTTCACTGGCATCACAGTCGGGTCAACCTACACAGGACCAGGATGTTTCCCGGATTCAAAAGGTACTTAAACAACAAAATGCATATCTCGGATGAACTGGTTGATAAAAAACTCCAGGTACATCTTTCTAGCTCTGGCCATCATTGTTGCATTGCCGTTTCCGTCCACTTTTGTTGGGGGTCTTCTCTGGTTCAGTCCCTATTTATTCATCCTTACAGTATTATCCTCTAAATCATTTGTACTGCTTAACCTGCTCGGTTTGGGCTTTTTGATCCTTATTGCTTTCAAAAGACGTTTTATCTGTCACTACATGTGTCCTCTGGGCATTGTATGTGACCAGGCTTCAAGACGGGCCATCCGGAATAAGAAACTGGGCAAACTAAAGAATTTCAATAAATCCCTGGCACTGTTTTCAGTTGGTTTTGCGATTTTCGGACTATCTGTGTTCGTGGTACTGGATCCCTTTTACATTTTCCAGACAACATTTGAACCCATCCGGTCAGGCGTCAATCTGACAAACGCCATAAGACTTATACCGCTGGTCGGGATCATTGTGTTCAACCTGTTTTATCCCGACAGCTGGTGTTCCAGTCTTTGTCCCCTGGGAGGTTTGCAGATGCTGGCCGCTGACTTGAGAAAGAATATCTCCAGGAAAAGCACTACACCATCAGTAAAAAGCAGACGCCTGTTTTTTGCCGGTCTGGCCGGCCTTTCCGCAGGTATTCTGGCTTCGCCCATCATTCGAAAACGGAGGACAAACCGCCCTTCACAAATCAAACCTCCGTCCTCATTACCCAAGGATGAATATCTGCTCACCTGCATAAGATGTGGCAATTGCATCGGTGCATGTCCTACCGGTATCTTATTTCAACAAACAGATGTGAACCTGATGGCATTCCTGGCACCTGCGGTCGATTTTTCTGAATCCTATTGCCTTCCTGAATGCAAACGTTGCGGTGATGTTTGTCCCAGTGGGGCCCTTACAAGATTTTCCCTGGAGGGAAAAAAAGATCTTATAATGGCCGTAGCAAGTGTCGACTATGAAAACTGCCTGCTTTACAATCAGAAGGAGTGTAACCAGTGTAAGCAATACTGCGCTTACGATGCGGTCAGTTATGAATTGCAACCGGGATTAAGGAATCCCATTCCGGTTTTCGATAAGGAGAAATGTGTGGGTTGTGCCGCCTGCAAGATCGTCTGCCCTGAAAATGTCATCCATATTAACCCGTATCATCTTTCATCGTAGATGCAGGGTTCCTGATGGGAACTGGCTGTTACCATCCTTTGAGTCACCTGTTACTACAAATTAACCGCCTTCAAAAAACATTCTTGTTCGCAACTTGTTATCTTATAAAATTTTATGAAGAGACTATACTTCTTAGCAGTTATAGCTTCCGTTACGATGCCTCATCTTTTTTCACAGACCCAGGAACTGGATCTGGATGCTATCATGGACAATACCATCTATGAGGAGGGTGAACTCAGTAACGGTGCTGGAGACTACATTTTTACCGGGACAACCAAGCTCGGTGAGAATCGAAGAGCACTTGTCAAATTTGATGTGGCGTCAGATGTTCCTGAAGGGATAACAATTGATAGCGCCACTCTTATTTTAACACCTTCCAAAGTAAAGACTTATGGTACAGAGGTATCTGTATACAAGGTGCTGACTGAATGGGGCGAGGGAACATCGAATGCAACCGGTGAGGAAGGGCAAGGTGCGACTGCTACCCAGAATGATGCCACATGGACAAAAGCCAAGACAGGCGGCGTCAGCTGGATCCATAACGGTGGGGATTTTGAAATAGAATCAAGTGCGGTAGCAACAGTAATATCCGGAACCGCTTCAGTTTTTATGTCATCAGGTATGCTGGCAGATGTTGAATCATGGCTGGCAACTCCATCTGATAATCACGGATGGATCATTATTGGAGATGAGTCCGCTTCCAGTACCGCCATCAGGTTTTTCAGCCGGGAAAATACTGAATTCACTTCCTGGCCCGTGCTCAAGTTGTACTACCAGGGGACTACTTCTGCACCTTCCCTGGCAGACCGTGAAACAAATCTCAAGGTTTATCAGGGTTACGAATCCGGAGAGATCATCATTCAAAATGACACTGATCTGGGGAAAAGCAGGATTGATCTGTTTTCCATAACCGGTTCTCTTCTGTATTCAAGGGAGGTACGTTTGAATTCCGGAATAACGGTAATAGAAAGTAAAATTACCGACGCGGGAACTTATATATACCGAATCAGCTCCTCAGGTAATTCGGTACCCGGCAAGTTTATCATGAGATAATATAAAGAAGAGAATTCCTTTGCGGTGGATACACTGTTGGGCATAGCATTATTGCCAGCCACCCTGGACCTGGGTAATGGAGTACTTGAATCGGTGATCAGCTCGGGACACCTTGATTTAATTTCTGACCAGGAACTCCGCTTAAAACTTGTACGCTGGGAAGGAGTCCTGGGTGAATTAAGCGACGATGAAATTATTATCCGTAACTTAATTCTTGACAGGATATTGCCTTACCTTACAGGTAAGGGTCTTCCAATGGGAGGTACAATGGCAATTACAGGATCAGGTAATTGGACCATACCAAAACGGACCCTTGCCGGGGAGCCGCAAAAACTGAATTCTCTGTTTTCAGATCCGGAGTTTGCCGCGTTGCTTGAAGAACTTCTCGGCTTCACAATGCATTCCGGGTGGGAATATCAGAATACCTTAGGGGCAATTGAAGAAATCCTGGATAACCTGGAAAATTATGAGGGTCATAGGGTTGGGTCCACGTACCTTTAGCAATCAATTTTCCTGCTTTTCAACCTCTCTCGGCACTCTGCTGACCATCTATAAATCGTAAATTGCCATATCAATTAATATGTTCACAACCATGAGAAATACTCCAGCCATTGCGGTGATCATCATGTTGGGATTTGTCATACTGGCCAGCGCTCAGGATGAAGAGGGTTCTGCGGCGGACCTGGCAAAAAAACTGGCCATCCCGATTGCCAGCCTGATCAGTGTGCCTTTTCAAAATAATACGGATATTGGCATCGGGGATATCCTGGTCCCACCCGACGGGTCCCGGGCCAAATTCGGTGTTCGTGCAGTTATGATCCTGCTGTTCCTGAAATAGGGTAACAAAGCTCTCACGTTAACTCCCTTGATATTATAAGCGTTCATAAGATTAGGATATTTTGCAATTATATCTATGTTATTTTGCAATTAGATTGCAAATATAGTACATTTGCTCCGACAGATCATATTTTACAGAGTTCCCATGTGGATAGAGCGTAACTATTCAGACAAAATAAAAGAAGCAGTTAAAACGAGACCTGTAGTATTGCTGACGGGAGTCAGACAAGCCGGGAAAAGCTCATTGTTACAACGGCTGCTTAAAGATGCTGAATATGTTACACTGGATAGAATCCTCCTCGCAGAGGAAGCAGAAGAGAATCCAACTTATTTTCTGGATCGATTCAAAAACCAGGTCATAATTGATGAGATCCAATATGCCCCCTCTCTTTTTCGTGATTTGAAATTGAAGGTCGATGAAAACAGGAATATCAAAGGGAAATGGATTTTAACCGGAAGCCAGCAATTCAATCTGATGCGTCATGTTACTGAGTCCCTGGCCGGAAGGGTAAGAATTCTAAATCTTGGTACTTTGAGTGCAAAAGAACTAATCAGAACGGACTTATTGAAAAACAAGAGAGATCTATTGTGGAAAGGAGGATTCCCGGAATTATGGGCCGAAAGGCTGGATGCTAAAGATTTCTTTGAGGATTACATACAGACATATCTTGAAAGAGACCTGAAGCAAGTTCTTAATGTTACCAGCCTGAGAGATTTCAGGCGCTTTCTATCCATGCTGGTAATACGGGTTGGCCAATTATTGAATTATTCAGAGATATCAAAAGAGGTTGGTGTAGCCGTGAACACAATAAAAGCCTGGGTGAATGCCCTGGAGGTTTCAGGACTGATCATTTTGTTACCACCGTATTACAACAATCTTGGGAAACGATTAATTAAAGCTCCCAAACTCTATTTCTGTGACAATGGACTGGTAACCGCCTTGCTTAATATTGGTTCTCTGGATGCTATGGAGAAATCTCTTCATCTTGGTAATATCTGGGAGAATTTCGTTCTGTCAGAGTATATCAAGGAGGGATTTGTTGCGGGAAAGGATATTTTCTATTTCAGAGATACTAACGGAGTTGAAATTGACTTTGTTATTGAGAAGAAGGGAGAAACCTACCTGGTCGAAGCAAAACATAGTGAACGCCCTAATCCGGCAAAACTAAACTTTAAAAAGATCGCTCCATTATTTAGAGAGAAAGTCAGCTCAATTGTTGCCTGTGGGGTTGAACAGGAAGGGTACATCGCATTAAAGGAATTTTCCATTTATAATCCTCTCTACGGCTCCATTCTTTAGAGTTATCAAAAATGTTTCAACTCCGAACTTACCGTACAAAGTTCTATAATTTGATCCAAAGACTTGATTTATGAAATCCACATTGTTTTTGGCTTTGTTTCTGGCCTTTCTTTTCATATTCTTGATATTCAAAGTTGGAGAATCCTGCATCCGGGGAAAAGGATGCTCCGAAAGTCTATTCCTAAGTAGATGAGCCTGCTTATTGCCAAAGGTTTACAGGTTTGAAGATCTTTGCCGGTATTGATACAGGATTATTATTAAATTAGATGTTTCCAGATTTTAAATTTACTCATTTATGACTGATGACTGCTGTTAACGTCAACCACCTATATAAATCCTATTCCGGAAAGGCGGCAGTCGAAGATTTGACTTTTTCAGTGAATTCAGGTGAACTATTGGGTCTTATTGGGCCCAATGGTGCGGGTAAAAGTACCACGATCAAGATCTTGCTGGATTTTATGAAGCCAGATTCCGGCGAAGTAAGAATCTATGGTGAATCAATGAATGAAACACTTAAAAATAAGATTGGGTATTTGCCAGAAGAACGTGGACTTTATAAAAGACTAACGGCCATCGATCAGATCCTGTACTTTTCATCATTGAAGTGTATGAACCATTCAACCGCAGTAAAAAAGGCCGATCAGTTGCTGCGTCAGACAGGTATGCTGGAAAGCAAACAGAAGAAAATCAAAGACATGAGCAAGGGAATGGGACAAATCATTCAATTCATTGTCACTATTATCCATGATCCTCAACTGATCATTCTGGATGAACCCTTCTCCGGTCTTGATCCGGTAAATACAGAAATGATGAAGAAGTTCATCGCGCAACTGAGGGATGAAGGGAAATCCGTCATATTGAGCACACATCAGATGAATCAGGTGGAGGAGTTATGTGACAGGGTACTGATGATTAACCATGGCAGGGAGGTCCTCTATGGAGACTTGCTGGAAATCAAAAATAATTTTAAAGAACACTCAGTGTTGATCGATGTGGCGGGTGAAATAGGAAACCTGCATGGGGTAATCAACCAGAAGGTCAACAAAGGTATCATTGAATTGGACCTTCTCCCGGAAACAACTCCTCAAAGCATTCTTGATCAATTAATTGAGAAGGAAATACCCATTCATCATTTTGAAATTAAGAAACCGTCCCTCAACGAAATTTTTCTCCAGTTAGCCGGTGGAAATCATGAATAAAACATTTCTGATATTCAAGCATGAGTTGACTCTCGCCATCAAGAGGGCCGGTTATATTATATTGACCCTGATAGTTCCAGTACTGGCTCTCCTGGCTATTGGGATTGCCCAATTGGTGACAAGCCTTTCTAAAACTCCGGAAAACAATATCATGCATATTGGGTATGTGGATGAACCCGGACTGGTGGATAAAGCAGTGGATGAAGATTTTACCAGTTTTATCCCTTATGCGTCCAAGGAGAATGCTAATCAAGCCTTGACCAGTAACGAGATTTCAACCTATTTTATCATACCTGACAATTATCTTTCCTCAGGAACCATTCAGAGGTATACCCTTGAAAAGGAAAATACGACTTCACCCGCAACAGTCGCCCTGATCAAGAGATTTTTATCAGAGAACCTGCTGAAGGATAAAATTTCACCGGAAGTCCTTCACCTGGTTGTTTCTCCCCTCAACCTGGAGGTTACCCGTGTTACGGCACAGGGTGAACAGGCACAAGAACAAAAGAGTTTTTTTAACGTGATTATTCCCGGGATATTCGCCCTCCTGCTCAGCTTGGCTCTCATGTTCGGAACCATCACGCTGGTCAGCAGCCTTGGAGAGGAAAAGGAAAGCCATCTCATAGAAGTGCTGTTTTCGTCTGTCTCTATTCGCCAGCTATTGATCGGCAAGCTGTTGGCGCTGGGTTTGGCCGGTTTGTTGCAGGTACTGGTCTGGTTGATCTCAACACCTCTCCTGTTGCTGCTGTCCTCATCCTTATTCGGAGGATTAATGAGTGTTATTGAGATCCCGGGTAATTTCATTTTGCTTGGTTTAATCTATTTTATTCTGGGATATCTATTATTTGCCGTTTTGTCAATCGGTGTGGGTGCCATCACTCCAACGGCCAGAGAAGGCGGCCAGTTATCCATGTTTTACGTGATGCTGGGTTTTGTTCCGCTCTGGTTCTCCTCCTTATTGTTTGCCTTCCCGAACGGCACTTTCTCCGTTATATTGACACTGTTCCCTGCAACTGCTCCTGTCCAGAACATGCTCAGACTCGGGGTGACAGATATTCCTCTCTGGCAGATCCTGGTCAGCATCGGATTGTTGGTACTAACCATATCCTTTGGACTCTATTCTTCTATAAAAATATTCAGGGTCTACATGCTTATACATGGCAAAAGACCAGGTCTGAAGACCATCTTTCAGCATTTAAAGAGCGCCTGATGGATCTATACTTCCCTGTATCTGCTCAAACTCCTTCGGCACCCCGCAGATCATCTTAAAGGGCTTTTCGCCCTTGTTCCGGTTCAGGAGCTATTCCCAACCAGGGACGATTAATATGAAGCTCCCGTTCTCCAGCTGGGGAATCTGCTTGCGGATGAAGCTGTTGTATCCCGGATCATACGACACTGTGTGTCTTCGTGGCAGGAACATGATATGCAGTATCTCCCGGGAAGAATCCTCCGGTGTGATTTGAAATGATCCGGTGAGAGATCTTACAACGGTTCTAACCTTTCTCCCTCCCCTGAGTGCTGATATTGTTTGTTTCGATAACTCTTCATCGGTATAGATCTCCATATTTCCACCTGACCTTATTCTCAACCTGGAGATCCTTTTCATAAGAAGATCAAACGATTTCTCATGGTCGATGAGGTCCGGCAGTAAGATCCGCATAGTTTCTGTCTCCTCAAGGGATTCACGGACATTGCACACATATAAAACCTGCGTTTCTTTATATAATTGATCGAATACAGATCCCAGAAGCCTGCTGGATGCAACTTTCATCCCTCCCCATCCAAGGATGATCTCAGATGTCATGTATTCCTTTGCAGCCCTTACAATGCCTCCCGACACACTCAGATCCACACGGGTGATCACCCTGATACTTTCACTTAAATTATTGAATTCTGCTATATGGGACTCCAGTAATTTTCTTATCCGGAACATATTTTCCCTGGAATTCATATCGTCATGAATAATGCTTAACAGGTAAATAGGCCACTGGTGTATTGTATCCTGCATACGTATGGCAAGTTGGACCAGGGGTGCTGTGGTCGATGGATTGGAGATTGGGACAAGCATCGAGCTTCCTGAATCTGATCCTTCTTCAGTATGTAATTTGCTGGCCATCTTTTTTCCGGTCCTGTCGACCAGCAGAGATCCCCCAAGACAACTTATCAATATGATAAGTACCGTTGTATCGAGGAGGTGTTCAGGGACAATGGAACTATTGTACCCGATGAGCATTACCGCAATGGCAGCAGCAGCCCTGGATGCTGTTAATCCGAAGATCAGATCCCTTTGGGATGAATTGAAGCCCATAATGATCTGTGTGAAGAATGCAGCCAGCCATTTGCTGAGCAGTGCTGCAGTGGCCAGGATCAGGAAAGTGGACCAAATTGCTGCCTCAGTGAACAGGATCCTGATATTGATCAACATCCCGATCCCGATAAGAAATATTGGAATAAAGAGGATATTGCCCACAAAATCGATATGATGCATCAGCATGGAGCTCTTTGGAACTGATCTGCTCAGGGCCATTCCGGCCAGGAATGCACCAATAATTGCTTCGAATCCCAGCAACTCGGAGAAAAGTGAGGACGCACCAACCAGCATAATAATAAAAAGAAAATGAACAGGCCGGTCTTTTCTTACATGGCTGAAAAACCATCTGGATATCCGTGGATACCCTACAAACACAAGTGCCAGAAATCCTATGAATGCTGGAATACGAATAAGTGTCGCTCCTGTGTGGATCTGTTCGCCATTCGCTTGCAGAAGAAATGACAGAAGGACCAGGACAAGGGTATCTGCTATGATCGTACCTCCAATGGCTGTTATCACAGCGGTATCGCCGGTCAGGCCGAGTTTCCTGACCGTTGGATACGCAACCAGGGTATGCGATGCCATTATCATAGAAATGAAAAGGGACGAATACAGATCCTGGTGCAACAGCGATCTCGATACCAGGAACCCGAGAATAAAGGGGATCGAAAAGGTTAGAATCCCAAAAAGTATGCTGTGCCATTTGTTCAGTTTGAGCTTTTCAGGGTCAAGTTCCAATCCGATCAGGAACATGATATAGAGGAGGCCGGCAGTTTCGAGCAGTTCTATGGCCTGATCCCGCATTAGGATATTCAGCCCGTAGGGCCCCATGATAATGCCGGCTAATATGAATGCTGCGACATCCGGGATCCTGACAAGCCTGAAAAGAAATGGCGAGAAGAAAATTACGGCAATCAGTACGGCAAAAACAGCCACAGGATCCGTCAAGGGGAATATCATTTCTTCTGCTAAGTTTGTTTCACCACCACTGCATCTTCACGCAATAATATGCAATGTGTATTAATTGTCCAAAAGGCAACTTCGGATTTATGGAAAAGTCGAAGGAGTTAACGACCTGATCACCTTCGAAGGTTCAACAGTGGATGAACTTGAAAAGGGCTTTAAATATATGGTAGATGAATATATTAAGGACTTCAAGAAATATAACAAAATGGTTTAGTAATTTGTACCCGGCGAAGATACTCAGTCAGTCACACTTCTAATTTAAGGACCTGAATTCATTAGGTGTGTAACCCGTCTCATTTTTAAATAACCTCGAAAAGTGTTGGGAATATTTGAATCCTAACTCGGAGGCTATTTCACTTACCGTTTTGCCTGTGTCAAAAATCTTGTTTTTGGCAATATCGATAATCTTGTTCTGAATGTACTCCTTTGCCGATTTTCCTGTTTCCTTTTTTATCAGATCGCCAAAATAGTTGGCGGACAGATGCAGTTCTCCGGAAAAATATGCAACAGATGGCAAGCCTATCTTTTGAGGTTTGTCAGATGCAAAATATCTATTTAGATGTTCATCAAACTTTTCAATTATTCCCTTATTGACCTCGTCTCTTGTTATGAACTGTCGGTCATAAAATCGTTCACAGTAATTCAGGAACAATTCAATGTTCGACGCTATCAGTTTCTTGCTGTGCTTATCAACATTTTGCTGTAACTCAAACTGTATTTTGGAGAAACTCTCCATCACAATTTGCCTTTCACGGTCCGACACGTGCAATGCTTCGTTCGCCTGATAGCTGAAAAAACTGTACTCGTTGATACTTTTTCCAAGTGGGGTGCCATGTATCAGGTCCGGATGAAATACCAGGGCATGTCCCATGGGTTGATATACTTTCCCGTCCGTTTCAATATCCATTACCTGTCCCGGAGAAACAAAAACCAAGGTACCTTCCTGATAGTCGTAGTAGTTACGCCCATATTTTATATCACCGCATTTTACATCTTTCAGAAAAATACAATACAGGCCATAATATATCTTAACTATCTTTTGCCCGTTCCAGGATCTTGGATTGGCTTTGGAAAAATCAATGACACTGACCAGGGGGTGCAAAGTCAGGTGATTATTCAGGTCATTGTATTCGTTAACGGTTTCAAATCTAAATATCTTCTCCATGAATACTTTGTTTGTATGACACAAAGTTAACCATTCCTCAAAGCTAACACACTTTCAGATGCCCAATCAGTAAAAATGGTAGTGAATCCAGTAGTCTGTATACAAATGCCTAATATGTAAGTCCTTAGATTTGTAAAATGAAAGATCTTATAAATCGAATAAAGCCCTACACTTTGGTGAATGCCCTAATCTTGTATTTCGCATTAATTGGATTATCATCCTGTACTCAGTCCCAGGATAATTTATTAATTATCAAGGAACAAGGGAGCTTTGCAGTGGGAGGTTCAGTCAAATCCAATCCGGGGACATTTGATGCCATAACGCGTACGCCGGAGGGTCAGACTTTTCATGGCGACCATGCTTATGTATTTTATCAAATCCCTGTAAATGCCCGTAAATACCCTCTGGTGATGTGGCACGGCATCGGCCAGTTTTCGAAAACCTGGGAGACTACACCCGATGGAAGGGAAGGCTTCCAGAACATCTTTTTACGGCGGGGATACAGTGCCTATTTAATGGACCAGCCGAGACGCGGAAATGCCGGACGAAGTATGGCAGAAACTACAATCATTCCTACTCCGGATGAGCAGTTCTGGTTTAATATTTTTCGTATTGGGGTATGGCCGGACTATTTCCCGGGTGTGCAATTCTCCAAAGATCCTGAGGCTCTCAATCAATATTTTCGTCAGATGACACCCAATATTGGCCCCATCGATACTAAAGTAAATGTTGATGCCAGCTCGGCACTGGCCGATAAGATTGGCCCTCTCATTCTCGTAACGCATTCGCATGCAGGAGGGTTCGGATGGGTCACAGCCATGGCAAATCAGAATGTGCGAGCCATTGTTTCTTATGAACCTGGATCAGGTTTCCCCTTTCTCGAAAAAGAGGTACCCGATCCGATCGAAAATTCAGCAGGTCCACTTGAGGCTGTTGGTGTTTCAATGGAAGAATTTATGATGCTT
>Ga0210098_1000313_pt1 | contig 15878 bp, 14 predicted proteins | sample Joice_ThreeSqA_D_FD_184870 | JGI IMG/M metagenome (GOLD analysis project Ga0210098, IMG submission 184870) | Wetland microbial communities from San Francisco Bay, California, USA, that impact long-term carbon sequestration - Joice_ThreeSqA_D1... | ecosystem: Environmental > Aquatic > Marine >...
GGGTGCGCGCCCCGAGGAAGATCTCGAAATCGGCCCGTTGCCCCTCGAGCGCCGCCGCGGCCGGGAAGACGCTGGAAAAACCGACGCCGCCCCCCACCAGCCACCAGGAACGGTCCTCGGCGGGGAATTCGAACCCGTGGCCGAGCGGAAGCGTGAGGGCGAGGGGATCGCCGGCGTGGAGGCCGGACAGGAGGGCCGTGCCGCGCCCGACGACCTTGTACACGAACTCGACGGTTCCTTTTCCCCGAACACCCCCGGAGCGGAAGATCGCCAGAGGCCGCGGCAGCAGCGGATCGTTCCCGGGCCACCCCGAGACCATGGCGAACTGGCCGGGGACGAAGTCGATCCGCTCAGGGATCGCCACCTCCATCCGGTAGAAGATGCCGCTCCCCGTGTTGTGAAGGATCTTCCCGTGGACGAACCGGGGGTTACCGTGCGGCATCGCTCTTCCGTACCTCCCGATCGAGGATGACGGCATCCTCTCCTGTGTCGGTGTAATACCCCTTCCGGATCCCACGGAGCGTGAACCCCATCGAGCGATAAAGCCGTTGCGCGGCCTCGTTCCCTGCGCGCACCTCGAGGAAGATCAGCGAAGAACCCGCCCGCGCCGCGCGTCTTATGCACTCGGACAGGAGGGCCCGGCCGATCCCCTCCCCCTGCCGGGAGGGGTGCACGGCGATGTTCAACAGGTGGGACTCCCCCGCGATGGTCCAGCAGACGGAGTACCCGAGGACCTCGTCTTCCGCCCCCGCGGCGACCAGGGTGTCGGAGAAGTCGCGCGGGAAATCCTCGAGGAACATCCCCCGGGACCAGGGCGTCGGGAAGGATACCTCCTCGATCGCCATCACACCGTCGAGGTCCGACGGGCGCATCTTCCGGATCCGCACGTCCCCGCGCTACCAGCGCAGGAGCGTCGAGGCCCAGGTGAATCCGGAACCGAACGAGGCGAGGCATACGATGTCCCCCTCCCGGATCCGGCCCTGCTCGAGACACTCGTCGAGCGCGATGGGGATCGACGCCGCCGTGGTGTTCCCGTATCTCTCGACGTTGGAGAACACCTTTTCCCCGGGCAACTGGAGGGCGCCCCCGACCGCCTGGGTGATGCGCAGGTTCGCCTGGTGGGGGATGAGAAGCGAGAGGTCCGCCACGGTGAGGCCGTTCTTCTCGAGGGCCTCGCGGGTCACCTCGGGAAAGCGCCGCACCGCGTGGGTGAAGACGTACCGGCCGTTCATCTTGGGGAAATGTTTTCCGGCGTCGACCATCTCGTGGGTGATCCAGGGGTTGTCGAGAAAACTGGGGGCTTCGACCCAAAGCTCCTTGGCGTATTTTCCCTCGGAATGCAGGTGGGATGAGAGGATCCCCCTCCCCGGCTCCGCGGGGCCGACGACGACCGCGCCCGCGCCGTCCCCGAAGATCACCGCCACATCGCGCCCCCTCGTGCTGAAATCCAGCCCGGTGCTGTGCACCTCGGCGCCGACCACAAGGACGTGGTCGTGGAACCCGCCCTTGACGAACGCCTCGGCCACGGAGAGACCGTAGATGAAGCCGGTGCACTGGTCGCGCACGTCGAGGGCGCCCACGGTCCGCATCCCGAGCTGCTCCTGGATCAGGACGCCGTTCCCGGGAAAGACGTGATCCGGCGAGAGGGTCGCGAAGACGACCAGGTCGATGTCGTTCGCCGTGATCCCGGAGTTCGCGATCGCCTTGCGCGCAGCGTCGGCGCCGAGGCGGGACGAGCCCGTCCCCGGATCGGCGTACCTGCGCTCCCGTACCCCGGTGCGCTGGACGATCCACTCGTCCGAAGTATCCATCAGGAGTGTCAGTTCCTCGTTCTTCACCACGCGCTTCGGTAGGGCCCGCCCCGTACCGATGATCCGCGCTCCGCGCATTCCCCCCGCCCCTGCCGTCATATGATCAGCACGGCCGCGGCCACGACCGTGGTGTACTCGTCCTTGACGATGGTCGACTGCGTGATGTTGAACGAGCGGTAGATCTTCCCGCTGATCTTCCACACCTCCCGCTTCTCGTCCCAGCTCTTCTCCTCGTCGAACTCGACGCCGAGCGTCGAAGCGAGCATCGCCGCCGCCAGGTCCTCCGCGTAGTCACCCGCCACCTTCTCGTTCTGCCCGAATGCGTGGTGTTCGCTCAGGTACCCGTACACCGACCGGTCCGTGGGGAGCGCGCACCCGACCGAGGCGGCGACCAGCCGCCGCGGTTCGTCGCTGCAGCATCGGCTCATGACCACGAAGACGATTTCTCCGGGAGCGAGGAGCGCGAGTCCTTCCTCCTTCCTCACGATCTTGCACTTCGGCGGAAAGATGCTCGACACCTGGACCAGGTTGAACTTCTGGATCCCGGCGTCCCGCAGCGCGAGCTCGAACGAGGTGAGCTGCTCGCGGTGGCGGCCGACCCCCTTGGTGAAGAAGATTTTCGTGGGAACGGACATGCGCGGGTTCTCCCTACTTCTCGGACTGGCGCGCGACGAGCCAGCCCATCAGGCGGTAGCAGAGGCGCGCGGCCAGGTAGTCCGGCGCCGACATCCCCGCGATCGGGGCTAGCTCCATCACGTCGAACCCGACGATGTTCCGGTTGGAACGCATCACGTCCCGCAGGATGTCGATCCCCTCGAACCAGGTCAGCCCGCCGGGCTCGGGCGTGACGACGGCAGGCATGATCCCCGGGTCGAACACGTCGAGGTCGATCGAGATATAGACGTTCTCCGAGAGGGAGCTCACGATCCCCTTCGTGACGTCGGCCACGTTGTCCCGGACTTCGGAGGCGTAGAACGTCTTCACCACCTCGGTCTTCTTCAGGAAGCGGTCCTCCTCCTCGGACATGCTCCGTATGCCGACCTGGACGAGACGAGCCCCCGCGTCGACGATCCGCCGGCCCACGCACGCATGGTTGTGCGGCGTCCCCAGATACGTGTCCCGGAGGTCCGTGTGGGCGTCGAATTGGAGCACGGTCAGCTCTCCGTACTTCTTCCGCAGCGCGACCACCGCCCCCACCGTTCCGGAATGCTCCCCGCCGAGCAGCACCGGGAACTTGCCCGCACGCACCGTGGCCTTCACCCGCCGCTCGACTTCCTTCTGGGCCGCCACCGGCCCCGACAGGAGGCCCGGGACTTCCGTGGAGACGAAGATTCCGGCCCGGTACGGCTCGATCTTGTTCTCCTCGTCGAACAGTTCCATGTGGGAAGAGGCGTCGAGGATGGCGCGCGGGCCGTTCCGCGTCCCGGTCATGTACGTCGTGGTCATGTCGACCGGGAACGGGATCACGACGAAGGACGCGGTCTTCCAGGACGCGTACCTTCCGGATATCCCTCCGAACGTGACGGAGTATGGGATCACGGTGAAATCCTCCTGTGAGGCGGTTGGGGCGATACGAGCCGTCCGGCAGATTCTACCCCGGCGGCGTTCCCCCGCACAATACCGGGCCCCCGGCCGGTCTCGCGTCCCTCAGCAGAAGCTGCAGGGAACGCGCGCCGCGATATACGTTTTCCTGGACGGCGAAGAGCAGGTCCGAGCGGCCCGAGGCGGAGACGGGGATCTCCGTACGGCGGAACGCCACGCCGGACAGACGCCTTCCCTCCTCTTCCACCGCGAACCGGAGGTGGCGTCCCCCCGCCCCGATGCGGGAGACCGCCGCGACGCGAACGTCCGGCAGGAGGAACAGCGGCTCTTCGTTTCCGACGCCGAAGGGGCGGAGGCGGTCGAGATCGGATAGAAGGTCCGGGGTGATCTCGGCGACGCGGAGTTGCGCGTCGATCGACCGGCGCCGGACGAAGGGGGTCTCCCGCGCGTGCCGGTCGGCAATCTCCGCAAGGCCATCGCGAAAGGCGGGGAGGTGCCCGATGGAGAGGGCGAGGCCGGCGGCCTGCGCGTGTCCTCCGTACCGCGTGAGCAGATGGGAGAGGCTGGACAGGGCTGAAACGATGTGGAACCCCTCGACGCTGCGGCACGACCCCTTGGCCGCGCCGTCCTCCTCCTGAAGAAGCACGACCGGGCGGCCGTACCTCTCGAGGACCTTCGAGGCGACGATCCCGAGGACCCCGGCGTTCCAGTCGGGGTGCGACAGGACGATCGCGGGGGGGATCTCCCCGGCGGCGGCGAGGGCGGCTTCAACAGCAACGACGATCCGCTCCTCCTCCCGCTGCCGCAGCGCGTTGTCCTCGTTCAGTTCGCGGGCAAGGCGCGCGGCATCGTCCCGGGATTCCGACACGAGGATCCGGGAGCTGCGCGTCGCGTCTCCCACCCGGCCCGCGGCGTTCAGGCGAGGGCCGACCCGGAAACCGAGATCCATCTCCGTCGCCGCGTCGTACGGGACGCCCGACGCTTCGAACAGCGCTTCGATCCCCGGACGGGGCGATTTCCGGATCTCCCGGAGCCCTTCCCGGACGAGGAGCCGGTTCCCTCCCCGAAGGGCCGCCATGTCGGCGACCGTGCCCAGTGCGACCAGGTCGAGATACGGCCGCAGCTGCGGCTCCGGCAGGAGCGCGAACCCGGCAATCTCCCGCACCGCCTTGCGCAGGGCGCACACGAGCAGGAAGGCGACCCCCACTCCCGCCATCTCCTTTCCCGGGAACGCGCACTCGGGCTGCATCGGGTTCACGATGGCGAACGCCTCCGGAACGGCTTCCCCGGGGAGGTGATGATCCGTCACGATCACCTCGACCCCTTCCCGGGCCACCTCCCGGACGGCCGCGACATCGGAGATCCCGAGGTCGACGGTAACGACGAGGCGATACCCTTCCCTGGCGGCGGGGGCGAGCACGCGCGTCTGCAGACCGTAGCCGTCCGTGCGGCGGTCGTTCTGGTGGATCCGTACGGGGAGATTAGGGAAGATCCGCTTCAGGAAGAGGTAGAGGCAGGCGGCGCCGGTGGCGCCGTCGGCGTCGTAGTCGGCGTAGATGAGCAACGGTTCTCCGCGCGACCCGGCGGCCACGATGCGCCGCGCCGCCTTGTCCACATCCTTGAGGAGGGAAGGGTCGGGAAGATCGGAGAGCGTCCCGCCGAGGAAGCGTTCGACGTCACGCGGGTCCACGATCCCGCGGTTGACGAGAACCTTCGACGCCGCGGGGGTCAGGGCATGGCGTGCCGACAGCTCGCGGACGGCCGCCGGGTCGGGGGAACGGAGGACCCACTCCCGCTTCGCCTCCCCTTTCAAGCTCCGGCCCCGGTCACCTCTTCACGTCGGTCATTTTCTCTCCGCGCCAGAGGGCGACGATCGGGCTGGCGACGAAAACCGAGGAGTAGGTCCCGACCACGATCCCCATCGCGAGGGCAAGCGCGAAATTGCGAAGGACATGCCCGCCGAAGACCAGGAGCGAGATCGTGGCGATGAACACGGTGACCGAGGTGACGATGGTACGGCTGAGGACCTCGTTGACGCTGAGGTTGATCGTCTCGGAAAAGGTTTTCATCTTCCGGAGCCGGATGTTCTCCCGGATCCGGTCGAAGACGACGACCGTGTCCGTGAGAGAGTACCCCCCGATGGTGAGCAGCGCGGTGATGAAAAGCAGGTCCTTCTCGATCCCGAAGATCCAGAAGATCCCGACGATGGTGAAGATGTCGTGAAAGGTGGCGATCGTGGCCGCGACGCCGAACTTGAACTCGAACCGCCACGCCAGGTAGATGATGATCGCGATGGCGGACATCAGCAGCGCAAGTTCGGCGTCCCTGCGCAGCTTGTTCCCGATGGCCGGCCCGATCTCCGAAACGCTCTCGACGATGAACGGGTTGCCCGGGAGGGATTGCCGCAGGAGGTTCACCACCGGCGTGGCGACCATCTTTTCGTCCTGCTTGCTGCCGGCGCGCAGCTTGATCATGAGGATGTTCTCTCCCGAAACCTCCTGCAATGTAGCCTCGCCGTGTCCCGCCTTCGAAAGGGTAGAGCGGATCTCGTTCATGGAGAACGGCTTCTCGAATTTCAGCTGGATGGACGTCCCGCCCGCGAGATCGATCCCCAGGTTGGCCTTCCCCCGGTAGATCTGGACGGTCCCGACGAATCCGATGAGCACCAGGACCGCGGAAAAAGCGAAGGCGTAATTCTTCAGTCCCATGAAGTCGATCTTGGTGTTCTTTACTATTTCAATCATCGCGGTCTTCCGTCCCCGTTTCGGTTAAATGCTCAGCGCCTGCATCGGCTTTTTGGCGTTGAGGTAGTCGAACACGACCTTGGTGCAGACGAGCGCGGTGAACAGGTTGATCGCCACGCCCATGGAGAGCGCCACGGCGAACCCCTTGATCGGCCCGGTGCCGAACTGGAAGAGAATCACCGCCGTGATCAGCGTGGTCACGTGGGAATCCACCACGGTCCAGAACGCCTTGTCGTATCCGGCGTCGATCGCCGACCGAACGGACTTTTTCGCGCGGATCTCCTCGCGGATGCGCTCGAAGATCAGGACGTTCGAGTCTACCGCCATGCCGATCGCCAGGATGATCCCCGCGATCCCGGGCAGGGTGAGGGTCGCAGAGAAGGCAGCCATCCCCGCCAGGAGGAAGAGGATGTTGAAGACGAGGGCGAAGTCGGCCACCATTCCGGCGAACCTGTAGTAGAACGCCATGAACAACACCACGAGCGTGGCGCCGATCAGCGCCGCCCGCACTCCCTTGTGGATCGAGTCGAGGCCGAGGGAGGGCCCGATGGAGACGTTCTGGATCACCTTTACCGGCGCAGGCAACGAGCCGGCCCGCAGGACGATCGCGAGGTCGGACGCCTCCTCCGGGGTGAAGTTCCCGGTGATCTGCGCCTCGCCGCCCGAGATCCGCTCCTGGATGACGGGCGCGGAGTAGATCGTGTCGTCGAGAACGATCGCCAGGCGGCGCTTCACGTTCTCGGCGGTCACCCGGTCGAAGACCTTCGCCCCCCGGGTGTCGAAGGAGATGGAGACGTGCGCGCCCCCTCCCTGGTTGCTGAAATTCACCTTCGCCGTCTTGATCGTGTCGCCGGTGAGCAGCGCCCGTTTCTTCACGAGCATCGGGGTCTTCGTCGCCCGACCGCTCTGCGGGTCGACCGACTTCTGGTAGAGCAGCTGGTCGTCCTCGGGGATGTTCCCCTTGAGGGCCTCTTCCACGCTCGCGCCCTCGTCGACCAGCTTGAACTCGAGCAGGGCCGTCTTCCCGACGAGTTCGATCGCGCGCTGCTGGTCCTTGACGCCCGGAAGCTGCACGACGATCCTGTCGTCTCCTTCCGCGATGATCTGGGGTTCCCGGACGCCGAACTGGTCGATCCGGTTCCGGATCGTCTCCACCCCCTGCACCACCGCGTTCGTCCGGATCGCCTGGATCTCCGCGGGCTTCATCCGCGCGATCACCGTCGCCCCGTCGGCCTTCACTTCGCCCAGACTCACGTCGAGGGAGGGGAACTCGTCCTTGAGGATGGCCTGCGCCCGCGTGGCGAAGTCGCCCGGGGGAAACCGCAGGGAGAAGCCTCCATCGCCGATCTTCTGGAAGGCGAGAACCGGCAGCGCCTTTTCACGGCAGACGGCGCGCGCGTCGTCCCCGTAGCGCATGGATGTGTTCTCGATCGCCTTGTCGATATCGACGGCCAGGCGCAGGAAGACGCCCCCCTGGAGGTCGAGCCCGAGGTTGATCTTCGGCATCCTGTCTTTCCAGCCGGCGGGAAGCCGGTCGGTCAGCGAGGGCAGGAGAACGATGATGGAGACCGCCGTCAGGACAGCGATCAGCGTGATCCTTCCGGTGATGCTCTTCCACATGATCCGCTGGTGCTCCTTTCCGTATCCTTATCCGTGTCAGGCGGTCTTCTGCGCCTCGGGGACGGCCGCATCCTGGCTCGAGCCGGAGACGGCGCTCCGGGTGACCTTCACGCGGACCTTGTCGGCGATCTCGAGGGTGATGGTCGTCTCGGTCAATCCCTTCACCTCGCCGTGAATTCCGCCCGCGGCCACAACCCGGTCGCCAACCTTGAGGTTCTTGATGAAATCGCGCTGCCTGGCCGCCTGCTTCTGCTGCGGACGGATCAGCAGGAAGTAGAAGATGACGAACATGAGCAGGATCGGGAGAAGTCCCATCAGGCCGCCGCCCCCGCCGGTCCCGCCGCCCGGGGATCCGCCCATCGCGTACGCCACGCCTGTCATAAACATATGGATTCCGCCTCCTTGGCCGTTAGTCGTTTCCAGAAACGACTGATTCTTTCACAAGTTCCCCGAAATTTCCACGGGAAATCGCCGCCCGCGCCCTTTGCATCATCCGCGCGTAGAAATGAAGGTTGTGCACGGTCATCGCCATCGACCCCAGCATCTCCCGCTGGAGATAGAGATGGCGCAGGTACGCCCGGGAGAAGCCGCGGCACGTCGGGCAGTCGCACCGCTCGTCCGGCGGATGGGTGTCGTCCGCGTACCGCGCCTGCTTGATCGAGACCGGCCCCGCGGAGGTGAACATCATGCCGTTTCGCGCGTTGCGTGTCGGCAGAACGCAGTCGAACAGGTCCACCCCCCGGGCGATCGCGAAGAGGATGTCCGCGGGCGTCCCCACCCCCATCAGGTAGCGCGGCATGGAAGCGGGAAGCATCGGGACCGTACCGGCCACGGTCTCGCGCTGGAGTTCGACCCCCTCCCCGACGCTCACCCCCCCGATGGCGAATCCCTGAAACGGGAGTGCGCAGATCTCCTCGACGCTGCGCCGCCGGAGGTCCGGGAACATCCCCCCCTGGACGATCCCGAACATGCCGCCTTCCCCGGAGGTCCGGGCCGCGATGGAACGGGTCGCCCACAACGTCGTCCGGCGCACCGCCTCTTCGACCTCCCCCCTGCCCGCCGGGTACTCCACGCACTCGTCGAGCGCCATCCTCACGTCCGACCCGAGAGCCTCCTGCACGGCCACTGCGAGTTCCGGGGTGAGGGCGTGCGCCGTCCCGTCGAGGTGGGACCGGAACGTCACCGCCTCGTCGGATACCTTCCGCAACGCGCTGAGGGAGAAGACCTGGAACCCGCCGCTGTCGGTCAGGATCAGACGGTCCCACCCCATGAACCGGTGGAGTCCCCCCTGACCCCGGATTCGCTCGTGGCCGGGGCGCAGGTACAGATGATACGTGTTGCCGAGGATGCAACCGTACCCCATCGCCCGCAGCTGGTCCGGCCAGACCCCCTTGACCGTCGCCGAGGTCCCCACGGGCATGAACGCCGGGGTGCGCAGGGAGCCGCGATCCGTCGAGATCGTTCCCGCCCGCGCGGCGGTGCCGCCGTCCCGCGCCTCGATCGTGAACCCGAGCGTCAAAAGGGCCCCCTCAAGATATGAACATCGCGTCGCCGTAGCTGAAGAATCGGTATTCCCGCGCCACAGCTTCCCGGTACGCCGCCCGTACCTCGTCGACGCCGGCGAACGCCATCACCAAGGCGAGGAGACTGGAGCGCGGAAGGTGGAAGTTCGTCACCAGGGCGTCGACCGCCCGGAACCGGTATCCGGGATATATGAACTTCCGCGTCGTACCTCCCGACGGCGTCACCGTGCCGTCCGAAGCCGCGCACGTCTCCAGGGTCCGGACGCTGGTGGTCCCCACCGCGACCACGCGCCCGCCGCGGCCGCGCGTCGCGTTGATCTCCGCCGCCGTCTCCGGCGGCAACCGGTACCGCTCCGGGTGGATCGCGTACTCCTCGACCTCCTCCGTGCGGATCGGGGAAAAGGTGCCGTACCCGACGGACAGGGTCACCCGCGCCACGCCGACTCCCGCCGTCGCGAGCTCCCCCAGGAGATCCTCGTCGAAATGAAGTCCCGCGGTCGGCGCCGCCACCGAACCGGGGTGCCTCGCGTACACGGTCTGGTACCGTACCGCGTCCTCCTTCGCCGCCGGATCTCCGGCGCGACGTCGGATGTACGGCGGGAGCGGCACGTCGCCTGCGCGCTCCAGCGCCTTTGCAACGGGGACGCCTCCCCCGGAAAGGAGCACCTCCCAGCGGCCCTTGTCCAACCGGCGCGCGAGGCGGACCCGCAGTGCGCCTCCGACCTCGAACTCCTCCCCCTCCCTCAGTCGCTTCGAGGGCCGGGCGAGCGCCTCCCAACGTTCCTCCCCCGCAGCGAAGGCATCCGGCAGGGGCGACAGGAGAAAGACCTCGACGGCCCCGCCCGTCGCCCGCACCGCGCGAAGCCGCCCGTGGAGGACCTTCGTATCGTTGACGACCAGCAGGTCCCCGCGGAGGAGAAGGAACGGCAATTCCGAAAATACCCGGTGGCCGATTTCGCCGGTCGCGCGGGACAGGGTCAACAGGCGGGCGTCGCGCCGACGGGGGGCCGGGTGCTGCGCGACGAGACGCTCCGGCAGGTCGTACTCCAGCAGATCGGTCCTCAGGGCGTCTCCCCCGTAATTTCGGTCCCTGGATAGTAGCGGAGGAGGATCTCGCGAAACCCGGCCCCGCGCCGTGCCATCCCGTTCGCCCCGAACTGGCACAATCCCACGCCGTGTCCCCACCCTTCCCCCGTGACCCGCCACCCCCCCGCAACGGGGACGATCTCCATCTTCAGGCTGCGGACGTTTGCGTACCCCGCCGCCTTCCGGAACTCCGCGGCCTGCACCTCCATGGAGACGCCACCTGAGGAGATCCGGACGCGGCTCGCCCGCCCCGTGGGCGTGCGGCCCGTCACGGCGATCGAAAGATCCGTTCCGGGCGGGACACCGAGCGCCGTCGCCACGCGGCGCCCCTCCGTCCCGGACATCCGGTACTCCCACCGGTAGACCGGGCTGTCGGCGCAATCGTCGCAGAACTGCGACCGCAGGTACGGGATGTCCTTCCCCCAGACGGATCCGGCGTCTTCGGTCCGCCCCCCGCACGTGGAGTGGTACACCGTACGCGCGAGCTCGCCGCGGTACCGCACCACCAGCCCCCGCGTCCGGTCGGTCGCCTCCCGGAAGACCGCCGCGACCCCGTCCATTCCGTCGAACACCTGGTCTTCCACGCTTCCCGCGACGTCATACGCGGGATCGCGCGGCTTCGCGGCCGCCCCGACGGCGTACGTCCGCACGGCCACAGCAATCGCCGCGAGCGCTTCCGGTTGGAACCGGGCCGGGGCCTCCCGACTGAGAACGGCGGCGACGTACGACTCCAGCGGCACCACGGCGACAGCGAGCATCTCCCCTTTCCGCGCGAGGAAGCGGACCCGGCCGACCACATAACGGTTCCCGACGCGCAGGTCCGGCGCCCCCGCCACGTCGAGGGTGTCGCCGAGGAGCCTCGAACCGTTCCACCGGATCCGTTCCCCGACCGCGCCCAGAGTGACACGGCCCGCCGCTTCGGCGACCAGTCTCCCGTCGGGACCCCATGCCCGGATCGTCTCCCCGCCGAGAACGACATCCGGCGTTCCTCCCGAGATGAGCACACGGATAAACCGGGTCCCCCGCACCTCGGAGGGAGATGCCACGACGGCACCCGGACGGGCGGTGCTCCCGGGCTGCGTCGGCGACCGGCCGGTGGAAGGGCGCGACGAGGGAGGAGCCCCCGGGTACGCGGCCTCCCGGGAAGGCGCCCCCGCGCATCCGGCGAACAGAAGGATCCCCACCGTGAAAAGGGGGAGGAACTTCATCACTCCTTCGCCGGTGCAGGTGGCGCCGGGGACACCATTTTCGCCAGCTGCATGAACGGCGTGAGCAGGTCGATCGGCACGGGGAAGATGGTCGTAGAGTTGTTCTCCGCCGCCACTTCCCGCAGCGTCTGGAGGTAGCGCAACTGCAGGGCGATCGGGTTCTCGGCGATGATCTTCGCCGCGTCGGAAAGTTTCTGCGCCGCCTGGAACTCCCCCTCGGCGCCGATGACCTTGGCGCGCCGCTCGCGCTCGGCCTCGGCCTGCTTGGCGATCGCACGCTGCATCTCCTGCGGCAGGTCGATGTTCTTGATCTCGACCTTCGCGACCTTGACGCCCCACGGCTCCGTGTCCTTGTCGAGGATCTCCTGGAGGTGCGCGTTGATCTTCTCCCGGGACGCGAGGAGGTCGTCGAGCTCCGCCTGGCCACAGACCGACCGCAGGGTCGTCTGGGAGAGCTGGGACGTCGCGTACAGGTAGTTCTCCACGCCGACGATCGCCCGGTTCGGGTCGATGACGCGGAAATACAGGACGGCGCTCACCTTGATGGTGACGTTGTCCCGCGTGATGACGTCCTGCGCGGGGACGTCCATCGCAACGACGCGCAGGTCCACCCGGACCATCTTGTCGATGGCGGGAATGAGGAGGATGAGGCCTGGGCCCTTCGCCCCGATCACGCGCCCGAGCCGGAACACGACCCCCCGCTCGTACTCGTTCAGGATCTTTACGGCGCTGGACAGGAAGAGCAGAACCAGTACCAGTACGGCTGCGTAGCTGACCATTCGAAGGTCCTCCTTGCGCTGCCCCGTTCCGGGGGTCAGCGGTCTTTTTTCGGTTCGACGACGAGCGTCATGCCGTCGAGGCTTTTCACGACCACGCGTTCCCCCTTGCGGACGGGCCGGTCGCACCGCGCATCCCACAGCTCTCCGACGACGTGCACCTTCCCTTTCGGGTCGATGTCCGTGACCGCCTCCCCGATCTCTCCGACCATCCCCTCCGGACCGGTGGACGGCTTGCGGAGCTGGCTGCGCACGGCCAGCGAAATGACCGCGGCGAAGAAGACCGCCGACACCACAACCATCGTGGTCAGCACGCTCCAGGAGATACGCACGTAGGGATCGGCGCTCTCCCGGAAGAGCATCAGGCTCCCCAGGGCCATCGCGATGATGCCGCCGACGGCCAACGCCCCGTGCGACTGCGCCTTCAGCTCGAGGAAGAAAAGGAGGAGGGAGAGGAGGATCAGCAGAAAGCCGGCGTAATTCGCCGACAGGGTCTGCAGGGCGTAGAAACCCAGCAGCAGCGAGATCCCTCCCACCACGCCGGGAAACACCGCGCCGGGAGAAGCCAGCTCGAAGTAGATCCCGTAGACCCCGATCATCATCAGGATGTAGGCGATGTTGGGATTCGCGAGGGCGGACAGTACGCGGTGGCGAACGCCCATGGGCACCCGGACGACCGGTGCACCCTTCGTCCGGAGGGTCACCGCCTCGCCGCCTTTCCGGATCACCCTACCGTCGACCCGGGCGAGCAGGTCGGGAAGGGACGCGGCGACCAGGTCGACGACATTCCTGTCCAGGGCGTCTTTTGCCGAGAGGGAGGCGCTCTCCCGCACGGCGCTCTCCGCCCACTCGACGTTCCGCCCCCGACCCGCGGCCAGCGAGCGCGCGTAGGCCGCTGCGTCGTTTTCCACCTTCCGCGACATCGTGTTGTCCATCGCGCCGCCCCCCATGTTGACCGGGTGGGCCGCGCCGATGTTGGTCCCGGGGGCCATGGCCGCCACGTCGGCCGCCAGCGTGATCAGCACCCCCGCGGACGCCGCCCGCGCCCCCTGCGGGGAGACGTACACCGCGACGGGAACCCGGCTCTTGAGGATCGCCTGCACCATCTCCCGCATCGCGGTATCGAGCCCGCCCGGCGTGTCCAGCTCGACCACGAGAAGCGCCGCGTCCTCTTCCTCCGCACGGGCGATGACGGCGGAGAGGTAGTCCGCCGTGACGGGGCCGATCGGTGCGGCGATGGTGGCCACGAGCACCTCCTTGCCCGCCGGGCCCGTGGGAAGGGCGACCCCCGGAACGAAGAGCAGGGCCAGGAACGCGACGAAAAACGGCCTCAAATCAAAGGACGGGAATGTCGGCTTGCTGCGGGGAGACCTCATGGCAGTCGTTTCCTGTAGACGGCGAATTTCAGGTAGTCGGTTTCGGGGACGGACAGCAGCACCGGGTGGTCGGGCGGCGCGCCCCCCCACGCGATCCTCTCCAGGTCGGCGCCGGCGTCGGCCGCTGCGTCCCGGAGAGCTTCGACCCATTGCGTCCCGTCGATCAACTGCGTGCAGGACGAGGTGGCGAGAACGCCTCCGGGAGCGAGGACCGATAGCCCCATCCGGTTGATGTCCCGGTATCCGCGCAGCGCACCCTCCCTCCCTTCCCGGGACTTGGCGAACGACGGCGGGTCCAGGATCACGAGGTCGAACCTCCGCCCGACGTCCCTCAGGTTCCGAAGCGCCTGGAAGAGATCCTCCGCCTCCCCCTCCCACTGCGCCGAAACGCCGTTCAACGCGGCGTTCGCGCGCGCGGTCTCGACGGCCGGACGCGAGGAGTCGATCGCGAGAACGCTCTTCGCACCCCCGGCGAGGGCGTACAGGCCGAACCCTCCCGCGGCGCAGAAACCGTCAAGCACCGTCTTCCCCTTCGCCAGGTCGCGGACGATGCCGCGATTCCTTCGCTGGTCGAGGAAAAAACCCGTCTTCGGCCCCGTCTCCACGTCCACGGAAAACCGGACCCCGTCCGTTTCGATCTCCTCCCGGGCAGGCCCCTCCCCACGTGCGGGCCCCTTCCGATCCGGCAGGCCTTCGTGCCGGCGTCCCCCGCCTTCGGAACGCTCGTAGATCAGTCGCGGCCGGAAGCGACGCTCGAGGACGTCGAGGAGAAGACCCCGGACGATCTCCATCCCCGCGGTCAGGATCTGCACCGAGAGGACATCGCCGTACCGGTCCGCGATCACCCCCGGAAGGAAATCGCCCTCGGAGTAAAGGACCCTCAGGGCGCGTTCCCCGCCCATCCCCGCTTCGGCGCGCCGCTCGGACGCCTCGCGCAGCCGGTCCCCGAGGAACGCCTCCGTCGGCAGGACATCCGCCCGGGACACCCGCCGAAGGGCGATCCGGGATCCGAGGTTGATCGTCGCCGTCCCGAGAGGTTCCCCCGACCGCGAGCGCACCCGGGTCCACTGTCCCGGCGGGAGGCCCGGCGGCACCTCGCGGAGATCGTCCCCGAACACCCACGGGTGGCCGGATCGCAGCCGTTCCTCCCCTTTCCGGCTGACCCGGACCTCGGGCCAAGGGGCCGATGCCTCCGACAGGAGATCCGTCATTTCGCCGGAGGAAGGCGGAGCCGCGAGGCGAGGGCATCGAAGTCCTCGAAAACCTCCGCCTCCCGGGCGGCGTTGCGCAGGATGAATGCGGGGTGATATGTGGGGAGAACGGGGACGCCGTCCCGCTCCCTCCACTTCCCCCGCTCCCTGGTGATCTTCTCCTCGACTCCCAACAGGAAATTCAGCGCTGTCGCCCCGAGGGTGCAGACGATTTCGGGGCGGATCACGCGAATCTGGCGCAAGAGGTACGGAAGGCATACCTTCGCCTCTTCGGGGAGGGGGGGGCGGTTCCCCGGCGGGCGGCACTTCACGATATTGGCGATGTAGACGTCCTCCCGACGAAGGCCGATCCGGGAGATCCACCGATCGAGCCGCTTCCCGGCGGCCCCGACGAACGGTTCCCCCAGGCGGTCCTCCTCGGACCCGGGCCCCTCACCGACGAACATCAGCCGGGCGCGGGGATTTCCGACCCCGAAGACGACCGTGGCGCGGCCCGCGCAGAGCGGACACCGGCGGCAGTCGGTCAACTCCCTGCGGATGTCTTCGAGGGTTTCCACGGCGGAAACGAAAGGAGGAACCGCGGCGGCCGGGGCACCGGCGGGAAGCGACGGGTCCAGGTCCGGCGCGGAAGAGGGTGCTCGGGCGGGCAGCATCACATAGTCCACCCCGACCTCCCGCAGCCACGCCGCCAGCATCCGGCGGGACACGGTCCTGCTCATCCGGGAAGGGACTTCCGGCAGACCGCCCGCCAGACGGCGGAGGCGATCGCGTCCTTGGCCGCCATGGCAAGATCGAGCGCGGTGCCGTCGGAGAAGTAGACGCGGACCTCGTTGCTGTCGGACCCGAACCCGATATCGGTCCGGGAGACGTCGTTCGCGACGATCGCGTCGAGGTTCTTCCGGCGCATCTTCTCGACCGCGTTCTCCTCGAGGTCGTTCGTCTCCGCCGCGAACCCGACGAGCACACGGCTCCCCCTGGACC
>Ga0210098_1000319_pt1 | contig 15697 bp, 8 predicted proteins | sample Joice_ThreeSqA_D_FD_184870 | JGI IMG/M metagenome (GOLD analysis project Ga0210098, IMG submission 184870) | Wetland microbial communities from San Francisco Bay, California, USA, that impact long-term carbon sequestration - Joice_ThreeSqA_D1... | ecosystem: Environmental > Aquatic > Marine >...
ATCTACTTTATATTTTATGGAGGTCTCTTTTTTATGAAACCTGTAAATCGTACCAGCAGTGTATTGTTCCTTGGGTTTCCATTCCTGGCTGCGAGAGGTATCTGCAAGTGAATAGCCTCCGAAGAAATTGCGTCCACCGTTAAAGGAAAGCGCGTGATTCCCGAAGCGGGCATCCACATTTCCATTGAGGTTATAGACCCCGACGGATTCATAGTAGCCATGCACACCGGCCCTGAACTGCGAATAATTATTCTCCCTGGTGATGATATTCACCACACCTGCAAGGGCGTTACTGCCGTAGATCACCGACATGGGGCCTTCTACAATCTCAATGTGCTCAACATTTTCCAGATCAATCTGGCTCAGGTCAATGTTCCCGTCCAGCCTTCCAATTACAGGTACCCCGTCCACAAGTATCTTCACATTCTCCCCTGAGATCCCCTGCAGGTCCAGTGACGAGCCGGTGGAGGGATCATTATTGATACGGAAGTTCAACTCCTTTGAAAGTAACTCCGCCATGGTGTTAGCCGCCTGGTTCTCGATGCGTGGTTTCCCTATGAACTTGATGTTGTATATTGATTTATCGGCACTGATAGGCTTGTACTGACCGGTTACCACTACCTCATCCAGGCCATAGGTAGCCCGTTTGAGGCGTATTTCAAGCGGATTGGTTCTTCCGGGATCGGTTTGAAGATAGTTCTCATAACCCATGGCAGTGACACTGAGGATCGTACCCTCTCCCAGTACCACCCTGGCTTCCCCGTTTATATCGCCAATATGATAAACCTGCCTGCCGGTTTCTTTATTTTCCAGGCAGATGTGGCAATAAGGCACAGGTTCACCATCTTTGTCATCAATCACTCTGATGTTGATTTCCTGTGCCTTTATATAGCAAGTAAGAAATAAAAACAGGTACGTTAAAAGCGAGAGTTTTCGGGCCACTTATATAACAGTTTTATTCTTTGATGAATCGCATCGAATTTGATTCATTCCCGGTCTTAACCTGCAAAAAGAAAATACCAGGATTCAACGATGAAATGTCCAGGGACATATTGGTGAAACCATACACATCAAACGGCCTGGAATATACTATTCTGCCGGTCAGATCAATAATATTGATCTCAGATACACCGGTGTAATCAAATACCAGGTGGATCCGATCGGTGGCAGGGTTTGGATAAACCTCCAGCAGGGACCTGGCTTCCTGATCCTCGGTGGACAGGAATGAGAGTTTTTCCTGCATAAAGGTGTATTTCCCCTCTGTTGAACCTGTAAAACCGGTAAAGTAGATCTTATAATAGGAAGAATCAGCCTCCTCATATGCTTTCACATAGTACACTACGGTGTCGATCAAATCATAGGTAAATGTACCCATATTGAACTCCTTCCAGTCCGAACCGATCACACTGATATCGGAGGCAAATGCTGATTCTTCATATGAATTGTGCGTTGCCTGGTCCATTCCTGTTTCCCTCACCTCCTGTGCCACAACATGGTCATCATTGATAAGTACACCGGTTACAATATAGGGTATGGTATAGTCATAATACCTGGTAAAAAGCAGCTCCCATGCATCCATGGCAGGCTCTCTTTCAACATATTTTGTACTGTCGATAGAGTAATGGATAAAATAGTCACCCATATAATCTCCAGCTTTCAGTGTATCAATTACCTCTTCTGATCCGTCCAGGTTGGCATACTTGAACTGCCAGATGTTCTCCGAGGCAGCTTTTTCGATAATGGCCAGTTTTTTATATGCTCCAGATACGGTCTTGATCACAAATATGCTGTCACCTGTAATATGATGATTGACCGTGTTGTAACGGCCCCAGCCATAATCGAGATCATCACCCGGAATGGTGTTGGCATTCAGGGCTCCCATGTCAAATGTTTCAAGGGAGTTGTAAAGAGGGGTCCAAACCATCCCGGTGGTATCCAGGCTGGCCCAGTCAGTGATTTTACCATTGGGCCAGGTGAAAACTTCAACACCTGCACCATTATTGGCCAGGACGCTTACGCTCATTATCGGGGCGACGAATGCAATGTCCCAGTTATTGCGTGGCAGCGTTTTAACTGTCCCGTTTTCGAGGCTGTAATAGACATCATTTGCATACCCTGCTCCTGTTGTGGCCTCTTTTTGTTCCTGTGCCATCAGTCCGAGGGTTAACAATGCTGTTAATACAAATAGTAGACTTTTTTTCATAGGATTATCTTTTAGATTTATGTTTACTTGGGACGCTGAAGATAGGTGTCAATTTTGAAGATATTCTGAAGAAATCAGGAGGAGGGGGCAGTGTTTTTTTTGTCGTCCAGAAATACCGGAATTTATTGTTGAAAATGAGGTATATAGTTACCGTTGCACCTCAAAAGTATAGGTGAATTTCAAGGTGATGTTCCGTTGGTCATATACCGGCAGGTTGGGAACTTCCCGGTCGAGATAGGTATTACGCCCTTCATTAAACACTATATAAAGATCGGTGCCCTCTTTGGGATTGTACCTGAAACGGATATTGGACAGGACTTTGTTGATGGCACTGTTGTACTGCACAAAGGCCGAGAGGGAGAGTCTGGTGGAAAACATATAGAGGGCCTGCAGTCCGGCAATATGGTTATTCAGTTGCTGGGCCCGGTCGGGAAAGCGGATCAGGTCGAGCTTATACATGCCACCCAGTTCCATGGAGGCACCTATGTTCCATTTAGGTTGTATGCTGGGTGTCAGCTTATAGCCATCAAAGTATCCTCCTCCCTCAAACATAAATATGGTATAGAAGGAACTGGTACCGGGAGTCTGTAACATCAATTCAGAACCCAGGTAGCTGTATCTGCCTGCCGGTACCACCACGGATTCGGAAAGTTCAAAATCCTCATCCAGAAGATCAATTCTGTAAACCGGGCCAATGGAACCTGTCCAGCTGTTTTTTGAAGTGAAGGTCCAGGTGGGATTGAGATTGTATATAAGCAGTGAATTACCGGGGAGACTGAAAAATGCATAGTTGAACAGCCAAATATTGTGGGACTGCAACCATGATTTTTCAGGTGAGATCCAGGTATAACGAAGACTGGGTGCAGTGGCTATGAAGTTGTCGATCATTTCGAAACCAATGCCGGGATCAAAATCTGTTCCCGAATAGTTGATACCTGCCGAATAGGAGAGGCCCTCCTGCTTGCGTCGCTCCCAGTTTATATAGAAATTGGTGGGATCCAGGGAGAGAGGATTGTTTTCAGCGCTGTCATGCAATGTCTGGGCCCATCGGATCGTAAGATAGTCGTCTCCAAATACCCTGATTACACCATCAAGTCCATAAGCAACATTATAGGTACCATCCACTCCAAGCCTGGAAGTCAGCATGCCCCCCAGGTAGGAGTACTGGTTAAAGGTTCTTCTTTTTAACCGTAACGCTCCGAAATTTTCAGATGGAAGCTCCTCAAATGAGGCAGTCTGGAGATCCATGAGACCGATGTCCCAATCCTTGACCCTGCTGTTCAGGCGGGCACCCCCCCATATCCTCACAGGGTTTCCTTCATACAGTCCGATCCGGCGACTGTAGAACAGGTTGTTCTGTGCGCCCAGACCGAAATCAAAGATGCTGCTTCGTTCCAGGAAAAACTTCCTCTTCTCCGGGAAAAACAGACTGAACCGGGTGGTGTTAAACTGCTGATTATCTGCTTCTACCTGTGCAAAATCGGTGTTGGCAGTCAGATCAAGCACCGTATTGGGATTGATCCCGTACTTGATATCGAGGCCGGGTTCAAATTTATATTTTCCACCATAATCATAGGCAGTTTCGGCGTCGTTCAGTTTGTTCTCCTGGTCAAATCCCGTAAGCAGGTAAGGTGTTATGTAGAGTGGTTTTTTCGGGCTCAGGCCCTCAAATACCACCTCCTGGTAGAGCGAGGGTTTAATATGACTGGTCGGGCCCCATTCATTGGAGATGGCCGGGAAGATATCACCTTCATCCTTGGCCGGGATCCATCTAAAAACACTGATCCCCATTACTGTCTTACCATCGATATCCTGGAAACGCAGGCTGGAAATGGGAATGACCATTTCACAGTACCAGCCCTCATCATCATAGCTTGTTTTGACTTCCCAGAAGGTATTCCAGTCCATGTTCAAGGGCATTTCTTCCATAACAATGGTGCCATCGTTACTTACAGCAGCATCCCACCGCAGGCCAAGGGGATTTGTAGCAAACATCAGGGCATTCTCCTTGTCATTGTAAGTGTCGAAGCCCAGCAATAAAAAATCCGAAGACATGGTCTCCATATCCCTTTTCTTACCTATTGCCTGAATGAAAGATGGGTCGGATACATGCAGCAATGCCCCCACGTAAATATACTGATCATCATATCCCATCCTGATCACGGATTTTTCGGAAGGCGGGTTCCCAAATACAGGCATATGTGTGATCATGGGAAATGGCTCCAGGTGATCCCAGGCAGCTTCATCCGGTTTACCATCAAAAACAATGGAACCCTCCATTTTTCCAATTACCAGTCGTCCCTGGTCCTGTGAAAGCAGGGAAAACGCTGAAAACACCGAGATGCATATGAGTAGTATGGATGTTTTAATATATATGGCCTGGCTTATTTAGAGGAAGTAAAAATAGGACAAATTAAGACCCCAGTCAAGCAATCTCAACCAAGTCTGAAAAGTAAGCCGTTAAACGGGATGAAGGCATACTTCACGGTCCCTCAGACTAAAAAATGTCATCCATGAGTTCCTGTATCTTCCTTTTCACATAACCAATCAGGTGAAGGATACCCAGGAGGAGCAACATCATTCCAAGCAGAATGATAAATGACAGGAAGCCATCACTGGGTCTTCCCGTACCTCCCAAAAGGGGCAGAACGGCAAGCCCCAAAAGGGTAATGACTGCTATTTTCCTGAGATTGAACATTATTTGCGTCCGGAATATCAGCCTCTTACAAATTTATTCAAAAAAAATACCAAAATCAATAGGGGTAGGAACATACCGGGGGTGTGATAACAGTGAAACCATAAAATATGGAAAATAATAAACATTCATAATCATTCATTAAAATTTAAAAATCATGAAAAAGTTATCGTTTTATTCAGTTGCACTGTTCCTGATGGGACTGTTAGTCTTCACAGCGTGTGAGAATACTTTTAATGGCCCCGGGGTGGATGATGAAAATAGTATCCTTCCGGACCAGCTTACCGTGGAAATTCCGGCAGCACTCCTGGATGACGCATCTTCTTTAAAGGGAGCCCCTGTGGTGGATACCCTGAAAGGGAGGGAGATCTATGGTCACCTCAGGATCTTTATTTATACGGGGGACCAGGCAGCCCGTATTGTCAGGCACATCATCTATGGTATACGCCGCTACAATATTGACAGGGTAAAGACTGTCACCTATGAAAGCAAGGATGACGGGCGCATCAAGAACCTGGTGGTGGTGGAAGCCCCCGAATTTGATGGCCGCACCTGGGAGTACGGACTTACCATTACCGACGCCGAATCAGAAGGTGAAGAGGACGGCGGAAAAGGTATGCAGATCTTCTGGAACAGGAATCCCAAAGAGGGGATCACCATTATCAAACCCTATAACCTGGATCGCGGCATCGAAAGAGAAATGGCACACGCCATGTTCAGGATTGACTACAGTGGTGCAGGAGAGCTTGGATACGACCACCATATGGTTGTTTCCATAGCCGACCTGCCTGCCATCGATCCGTTGCTTGCACCTTTTGCCATGGATGGAATGAAGATGTTTGCCGGGATAAAGGACAACGTTGTGGATGTGTACGGAAATTCAAGCCATCCCAACGCCAAGTTTCTTACCGAGAAAGTGGGTTATAACTGGGCATTTGTTGCCTCTGGATCAATAACAGATGATGCAGCTGTGGCAGAGGTAGGATTGCCCCTGAGCACTCTGGATGCTGAAGGACGCGAAATACTACTGGAGGAGTTCTCAATTCACAATGTGTTGTATAATGAGGTGAAAACCGTCTGGCCCGATGCCAGTGAGGAGATACTCGAGGCATGGCTTACCAATACAGAGGCTCCCGGATTCTTTGATAATCACGGATTTATCCAGGGAGGGGAAGCTCCCGGAGATGAGTTCCTGCCATTGATGGACCGTATTGCCGGGTTATCTCCCTATAACCCCAAAGAGATTGCAAACCTGAGTATTAGTTTCAATTAGGGGACTCCTCAGGAACAGGTCAGAGTCATCTGATCTCAAGAGGCTGTATCGTAAGGTACGGCCTCTTACTATTGTGCATCCTCTATGGGTTTCTTAGGGATGTTTATTCGTAACGTGCTTAATTACTGCGTAATGAATGCAAGGTTACTTTCTAAACATCCCTGAGAAAATAGTAAATATTACCTTTAAGACACTCTATATCATTGAACTCAGATAGATGAAATGTTGATTTCTTCTGTGGATGGTATTCAATAATTCACTTAATTGTATCTTGTATGTGGACACGCTTAGGTAAATTATTGCAAATTGCCCAGGGTGATCGGACCTTGATTGTCACATTGTTGATACAGGCCTTTTGTACAGGGATCTTTGTCGGTGCTCTGGAACTCGAAGCCAATACTGTATTTCTTGAGGCATTTGGTGCTGACCGCGTTCCTTTTGCAATGATGGTTTCTGGTGTCTCGGGCATTCTGATAACTGCCGTTTACGGTTACTTCAGCAAGCAGTTAAAGGCTAAGGCATTTGGCATTGTAAACCTTGTGGCTGTGCTTGGAGCAACGGCGCTGTTGGTAGGAGGGCTCTATTACCTGGAACGGGATTATTTTGATTTTGCAACATTTGTTTTTGCTGGTCCTTTGATCCTGGTTACCCTTCTGGGATTCAGGACCACGATCAGTGGATTTATCTCACCCAGCAGGGGTAAACAGTTGGGCGGATTGATTGAGTTTACGCTGGTTGGCGGAATGGCCCTGGCATTTTTTTCATCACCAGTCCTGATTAATGCCGGGATCAGTATATATCAGATCCTTTATCTGGGTATGGGCAGCCTTATAGTAGCCACAGGGGCCCAGATGTATATTCTGTCACATGCCGGCAATCGGGAAGGGGGATACAGGAACAAGGCCGGAAGCGCCGGCCCGATCAGGTTATTCTCCTTTCGTTATACGGCATTAATGGCATCTTTTGTGGTAATTGGTATAGGCGTTTCCATTCTGTTGCATTTTCAATTTCTTTCAGTAACCCAGAGCAGGTTCCCGGGCGGAAGTGAACTGGTTGAATTCCTCGGATTCTTTTTTGGGATCGCAGTTCTCCTGGCATGGATCATGAAACGGTTCCTTTTTAAATGGCTTAAAGGCAGATTTGGTATCAGGATAACCCTGCTTGTGATGCCGGTCATTTTGTTGCTTCTGACAATTCCTGCCTCAATATTTGGAGAAAGTTATGGTTATGGAGGGGAAAACCAGCTGTTTGCATACTTCGTTATGATCATTGTCCTTTCCAATCTGTTCAGCCGCTCGATGAAAGAATCAATGGAAATTCCATCCATGAACCTGATTTATCAATCTCTTAATACCAGGGAGAGAGATAATGTTCAATCTGGAATTGAGGGGGTGTTCAGCCAGATCGGGGTATTTTCCACGGGATTGTTCCTTTCTCTGTTTGTGATGCTGCGTTTCATTGAACTGTTTCATGTGAGTTATGTTTTATTTGCATTGCTGTTGATCTGGTTTGTGGTGGGTCTTTCACTTTACAGAAGTTATCACAAGTTATTGAAAGTAACACTTGAATCGGACAGCGTTGTTGATCCTGCAAGTCTTAGCCTGGAGGAGATCGAGCAATTTGACCTGGAACATTCGCCGTTCGCAATGGAACTGATAGAGTTCAATCCCTATTTTTTCCATTTTGTTTCAAGGGAACGCCAGCTGTCACTGCTCACCAATTCCGATGCGATGGTTCGAAGGGTCATATGGGATCATATATTGATATCTTCACCGGGATTGTCGGATATTACTATTAGCCAGATGCTTGCCAGTGAAAGGGAACCTGATATCAAGGACAGGATCAGGCGGTTGAAGAAGCGAAAGCTGAAATCAAAACTTGGTTTACAGCAGGCTTTTATCAAGGAAAGGCTCGACAAATTCAACAATGTTCAAAGCGAACCGGACAACTCCATAGAGGAAGTCTTTCGTTCCGGTTCGTCCAATGAAGTCCTCGCAGCACTCTATTATGTAGCCGAAGCCAGGGATCCGGCATACCTTCAGGATGTTGTTTCACATTTCAGAGACAAGAATCCTGAAATTCAGGGGGTAGCCATCTCCACAGCCGGTTGGATTGATCTGGGGGGCAACGCCCACAAATTGATCATCTTACTGAATGATCCGGAACTTTACAGGTCAGCCTGGTCCACCCTTGTCAGGCAGGGTGAAAATGTGCTTGATGAACTGGAAATGGCTTTTTATAAACCTGATGCTGATATAAGGTTACAAACACGTATCGTATCTGTTATATCTTCCATCGGTGGTTCACGTGGTATTCAGCTTTTACTTCAGAAACTGGAGTATCAGCACCGTGAAGTGTTTCAATCGGTTGTCAGGGGACTATATGATAATAATTTCGAAGCAACTCCAATCCAGGAGACTCAAATTCAGAATGCCATTCTGAGAATGATTCAGGCGGGATCATGGATTATGGCTGCCAAGATTTCTGTACGTACAGATGATCCGGGTGGTGACCTTGCTAAGGTCATTGATCATGAAATATGGGAAGTCAATGAACTGATCCTGATGCTGCTGATGATGCTCTATGACCGAAGTTCAGTCCGCCGGATCAAAAAAAGTCTGTTGGACCGTCATTCGGATGACCGCCAGATGGCCATCGAGCTGCTGGAGTTGTTGTTAAGAGAGCCGTTAAAATCTGTGGTGGTATCTTATTTTTATGATGTGTTGATCAGGGAAAAACTGGATAAACTGAAAGAGTTGTACCATATCGATGTTTTTCCGGTAGATATTCTCTTAAAGAGAATTCTGAACCGTAATGGTGGCCAGCTTGGAGATTTCATCAAGATCTGCGTGATGGACAGAGTTGGAAATGTAGCCCGTTTTTTTGATGAACAGCAGATTATTGCACAGGGATTTCACCCCAATCCAAGAATAAGGGAGATTGCCGCACAGTTGTTGAGAAAGAATAACCCGGAACAGTATGATCTTGTTACGGAGAGGCTTGATTTTCCCGACAATAGTTTTCCGGGACATGAAGATATGGTACGCTGGTACCTGGATACCACTATACGGCTGACTTCATGGAAGCTGTTTTCGAATGTGGGCATTAACTCATTGTTCAAAATTGTATCCATTGCCAGGCCCTTCACAGACGAATGGTCTCCCGATAGAGACTCCGTTATTCTTGCCAGATCTTTATCTGCTGAAGAATTTTCCAACCTTTCACACGGGATTGCAATAATTACTGCATATCAACCCGAAATTATGGAGCAGATTCGTTATCTTAGTACCATTGGAGCATGTGAAGCATTTCTGATCGATCGAAAGGTATTTGTTGAACTTTTGTTTGATAACAGGGATTTATTGCATGTTTTTTGTAGTTTCCTAAACCAAACTCCTACGCAAAGGTTTTAGGATTCGGGGGATGTGATTATTGGTTAATTTTATGGGTGAACCCTCAATGATAAATACCGGGGTGCTACAGAGAAATCCGTTTCCGGGCAGCAGGCCTTTTTTCTCAGCTGAAGACCAACTTTTCTTCGGGAGGGATAATGCTGTTTCAGAATTGATCGATATTCTGGTTCAGAGAAGGTTTGTGGCTCTTGTCGGAGCATCGGCCAGTGGGAAAACTTCCCTTATCCAATCGGGAGTCATTCCTGCACTTCTTTCCGATATGAAGGAGGAGTGGGTTCCTGTGTATATCCGTCCCGGAAAGCGCCCCATGGAGAGCCTGATCAGGGGTGTTCAGCAGGTATTCTCAAAGAAGATCTCCGAATCTGATGTCCATGCATTCCTGAACGGACCGGGGAGTATTGGTGATTTTCTGATCGAAAAAGGGCTGGGGAATTACCATTATTTCCTTGTAGTGGACCAGTTTGAAGAGCTGTTTACATGGCCGGTGGCAGTAAAAAAGAGGAAAAGCGGTAGGAATCCGGATTCCGTTCAATTTATTTCGCACCTGATGAAACTGGTTGATGGTGAGATGCCCAGGATTTTTCTAATGCTTTCCATCAGGTCCGAATTTCTGGATTACTGTTCCAATTATCGCATACTTACCGAGCACCTGAACAAGAGCAAATACCTGCTCCCTCAAATGAACCGGCAGGACCTCACAGAGGCCATTCTTGAACCATTCAGGGTCGGAGGGGCCAAAGTAGAAGCCGGTTTCGAAGAGTATATTCTGAATGATCTGGAAGAGCTGGAGCCTCAACTTCCGCTTTTACAGCATGCCCTGAAACGTACCTGGGATCATTGGAAACGGATCGGCAATATGGACCAGCCTGTCTCATTTGAAGACTACCAGGCCTGCGGGGGTATTCGAACCGGATTGGGCCGGGACCTTGAGAATCTCTATCAGTCACTTGAGTTTTACCAGAAGGAAATTTGTGAACGGATATTTAAGACTATTGCCTTTAAGACGGGGAGGGAGGAGGTATTCAGCCGAAGAACAACGCTGGGCAATATTGCAAGGATCGCACATTGCAACGTTGATCGCGTCATTGAAGTGGTCGAGATATTTGATAAAGCCGGACATCCATTTCTTGGTTACCAGCATTCGGAAGCATTATCGTCCGATAGCGAGATCGAATTATCACACGAGTCATTGATCAACATCTGGGACAGGCTGCATGAATGGGTGAATGAAGAGGATGAATCCATCAGGATGTACCTGCTTCTGTCAAAAGCGTCGGCTCTCTATCAACAGGGAAAAGGGACATTGCTTGAAATTTCCGAATTGCAGAAAGCAATCGACTGGAAAAAACTGCATAATCCGACACCAGCATGGGGTATACAATTTGATCCTGCCTTTGAAAGGGCTATGGTCTTCCTGAATACAAGTGAAGAGGAGTATATATGGAGCGAAAAAAGAAAGATTACGCTTCAACGCAGAAAAAAGATCTTAAATCGTTCCATCATTGTTGGAACAATAGTGATAGCAGCAGCAGTGGCCCTGGTTATATATATATCCCAGAACAGGCCGGTCGAAACAGATCAACAGGTTCAGACTATAACGCCGGAACCTCTCAATGTACAACAGCCCCGTCAGTTACCAGATGTGGCAAACAATCAGCCGGTAGAGGAAACTTCTCAGCAACCAAGCAATGAAAGTAACGTGGGAGTTGCAGGGGAGGAGAATGAAAGAGAGCAGGCAACGGATCATGAGGAGAGCACACCTGAGGTTGTAACAGAGAGTCCTGAACAAACGATAACCAGAAATCAACCCACTGAACCTGTCTCAACCGACGCCAGGGAGACTGAAATTCTACTTTCCATTGTAAAAGATGTAGCATACACGAGCCTTGGTATCACCAGTGATCCCGATTTACAGGGACTACTTGCATACCAGTCCTACCTGCTTTACAAAAAGTTTGGGGGGACCGGTTTTGATCCGGATATTTATAAAGCCCTTTATGAATCAATGAAATTGCTGGTTTCTCAGGCTTTTAATATCTATATAAATATGAGGCATTCAGTAACCGACATTGAGTGGCTCGATCGAACCGGAAGTATCCTTACGGCAAGCAGTGACGGGAGTATTAAAATCCTCCCGGGTAACATCGAAAACAGGGCCTCCCAGCTGGAGCTGGCCGGTACCGGGTATAACAATGAGTGCCTCGGTATAAGCCCCGATGAACGCATCGCTGCGGTTGGTACCAATGGAGGGGGGATGGTTTTTATTGAGCTTGAGAATACAGGAGCGGTAATACATCAAAACACCGAGCAGGGAGATGTTGTTCTTTTAATCGAGAATCTGGGTCGCAGTGGAAGTTTCCTGTCGGCAGGGACCGGTAATGAAATTCTGAAATGGGATTATAGCAGTTTCACTCCCAGCACACTGGTAACCCTTGAATCCAGACCCCTGGCAATGGTTTCTACGGTCGATGGGTCAAAGGCAGTTATCGGAACAGCTAGTGGAAAGCTCTTTTCGGTGAACGTGAACGATCCGGACGGGATTACCGAGGTGAACAGGTTTGCCAGCAACCCGATCAGGTCTCTGGCATTTAGTCCTGGTCAGCGATACCTGGCTGCAGGGATGCTGGATGGTTCAGTCAAAGTGTTGTCAGGAGACGGGAAAAGGCTTATTTACGATCTTTTTGGGCCGAAGGCAAGGGTGTCAGCAGTGCAATTCAGTCCGGATGGCAGGCTGCTGGTGGCGGCATCAAATGACAGTGATGTATATATGTGGAATACAGCGAAATGGGGGGATCCGCCGGTTATATTTACAGAGAACAAAGGTTTCGTGCTTTCCCTTTGTTTCAGCAGGAACGGAGACTTTTTTTACACTGGAAGTGTTGATTTTCCCAGGATGGTTGGCAGACCCGTTGATCCTGCAAAGATGGTAAATAATTATTGTTCTCTGTTGAGCAGAAACCTGACCAAAGAGGAGTGGAACCAGTACTTCGGAATAGATATACCTTACGAAGAGACCTGTCCGCGATGAAAAAAAATGAATGAGTATGCTAAATAAGACTCTCCTTTTCCTGGTGCTGAGCCTTGGATATCAAACTCTGACTGCTCAGGAACAGGTTGATTGTAAATATTTGATTGATGATGCCAGGGAAGCTTATGAAGCAGGAATGGTGGAGCTGGTGCCGGACCTGTTAAAAGATTGTATCAAAAACAACGGACTTACCGGAGAACCGCGAAAGGAGGCTTATAAGCTGGTCATAAACTCCTATCTTTTTGATTACAAATTAGAGCAGGCTGATACGTTGATGTACAATTTTGTACATGAATTCCCCGACTATATGGCTGAGACTTCTGATCCGCAGGAATTTGTGTCCCTGCTGGATTCCCATATGAAGGCAATGAGCCTGGAGAAGGGAGAAATTCCCGAAGATACGGTTGACATGGATGCTTTAAGAAAAGCTGAAAGGAAACAGAACAGGATCAATAACACCAGAGCAGTAAATGAATTCGGGAATACAGTGGGATTTAATGCGGGTAGTAATTTCAGTATTGGTCATACGATCGAAGGTTACAGTGTTGGAGATCCAGCAGGGGATGAAAGCCATTTTGGAATATTGCCCGGAATCATATTGGGTGGAGAAGGCAACCTGATCCTTAACAGGAGGTTGGAGGCTTCCGCAGGATTACTCTACAGCCTGTCGAGGTACAGTTACAGGGCAACACCGTTATCCTTTACATCCTACCGGTATACCGAGGCAATACATCAGCTGCTGGTGCCCCTCTCCGTTTTATATAAACTTGATCCTGAGAACAGGAGATATTGTTATTATTTGAAAGGTGGTTTAGTCCCGGGTTACCTGTTGCGTGCTTCCGGGAGTGGGACCAGAAGTTATGATGCCCCGCTGGAAGATGTGGTTGTGGACCGGACCAATATCACAGAATCAAGGAACAGGTTCAACCTGGATATTCTGGTTGGAGCGGGGATAAGGATCCCGCTGAAGAATGCATTTTTTTATGTTGAAACATGTATAACATCTGATATTTTAAGGGCAAACCGGGCGGAAAGCCGTTACCAGAACAATGATCTCACCTGGTTACTCTATCATGTAGATAGCGATTTTCGTGTTTATCAGCTCTCTATATCTGGTGGATTATGCTGGGACCTTATAAAGCAATAGATGCATAAGATGATGAAATACAGCCTTATTGTTATCCTGTTTTCTGGATTATTTCTATCCTGTGAGAGAGATCTCTCACCAGAACAGGCCGATGGTTTCATTAAGTTCTATGGCAATTACATGCTGGATCAGGCTGGGGATGTCGAGGTTCTTTCCAGCGGGGGATATGCAATTTGCGGGACCGTAACCGATGTTTCGGTTGGGAAGAGGATGACATTGATTGTTACCGATAAGTATGGAAACGTTCAGAATGGATTTCCAAAGTACTATTCAATGGAAGGATTTCAGACTGGAGGCAGTTCGCTCATTGCGCTGCAGGGTGGTTCCGGTGGATTTTTCCTCGCCGGGTATGTTGAGAAACTTATTGGAGGACAGGCATCCGAGGTCCAGAAAGATATTTTTGTGGTCAGGACATCTGCAAACGGAGAGGAGATCTGGCAAAGAAGTTATGGATCGGCCGATGATGAACAGGTCTACCATTCCATTGAAAGGATCAATTCCGGATACCTGCTGGCCGGATCCCATACAAGAAATGGGAAATCCGATATTTTTATTATGGGCGTTACAGAGGAGGGGGACTCAGCAAAACTGGGACTGAATTATAATAATCCCAATGCTGAAAATTCGGTCGCTTCCTTTCTATTGAAAAGTGGGGACATTTACCTGTGTGCCTGTACATATGACAGGCCAAATAACGAAGGGACCGGGATACAGATTCTCACTTTCGACGATGAATTGAGCCCCCTGGCAAAAAATCTTTCCGGAGAATTTGAGGAATCTGGCATGTGTATCATGGAGAGGAGAGATGGGCAATTCCTGATCCTTGGTAACAGGATGAACAGCGCAGGGGTAAGTGAGATCGTTTTGTACAGTGCGGAGACCAATGGATTACTGATCACAAATTCGTTGTTGCTTGCAACCATTTCGGATGATAACTCAGACCTTATAGGGAAGAAGGTGATAGGGACAGCAAAAGGTGGCCTGGCCATTGTTGGAACAAGGGCAGCCGGGGAAAACAGCGAGGTATTGCTGCAATTTCTCTCCTCAACCATCCAGGTTGGAGACCAGGTTTCCTTTGGTGCCTTGGGGGCCCAGACCGGTTCAGACATTGAATTGACCGGGGACGGAGGTTATATTGTACTTGGTACGAACAGGTATGGGGAGAACAGTATTATCTCCTTAATGAAAACAAGTGCAACGGGAGATATTTGATGACTTATATAACTGGAAAAATGAATTGGATGAAGCGCATGGTGTTCCTGCCGGTTTCGATCATGCTGTTTCTGGCAAACGGAATATTATATGGACAGGCAAGTGTTCACCTTGAGTCCGGTGGAGTTACTATTGATGTGATTTGTGAGATAAGCGGAATCTATCAATTCATTGGCACCAACAGTGATGGGATGTCTGGTACTTTTGCGCTTTTTGAATCCGTTACCGGGTTCCCGGTATCAGGACATATTACAGATACGGACCTGACAGATAATATGGCAATTTTTAATCCGGCTGGACTGGATGGCGCCTATCGTGTGAATTACTCCTACCTGCTGGGAGGAGTTACCATTAGTGTATCCAGTGTTTTTTCGGTAACCATTCTCAACAATGTTGAGATCCAGAATCTTCCGGACACAGTGTGTAAAAATGATTCTCCTTATCCCCTGGTCCCGGTACCCAGCATAACAGATCCCGGGGCAACATTTGCCTTCTCGGGTCCGGGTGTTTACGGTAACCAGTCGGCCGGTTACTTCTATAATCCGGCCAGTTCACAGGTAGCAGAGGGCCAGACCCAGATCAGATTGGATTACACCTCCTCAAACGGATGCCACTATTCATCCTATTACTCCATTTATAATGCTTTTGTCCCGGCGGTCAGTTTTTCCACCTCTTCATCGTGCATACCGACTGATGGAGGATCGGTTCATTTTAGTAACCTGACCA
>Ga0210098_1000323_pt1 | contig 15605 bp, 11 predicted proteins | sample Joice_ThreeSqA_D_FD_184870 | JGI IMG/M metagenome (GOLD analysis project Ga0210098, IMG submission 184870) | Wetland microbial communities from San Francisco Bay, California, USA, that impact long-term carbon sequestration - Joice_ThreeSqA_D1... | ecosystem: Environmental > Aquatic > Marine >...
ACAAAAGATTAAAACCATTGCTATTTTTTAGCTCAATATCGAGAACAACTATATCGGGTTTTTTTTCTTCGATTAGAATGATCGCCGGATCAACATCTTCAGCCTCACCAACAACCTCAGCATCTTTAATAGCAGAAATAAATTTTATAAGGTTCTTTCTTATATGATCAGAATCTTCGACTATGGCAATCTTCACAACGAGCCCTTAAAATTGGGATAAAAATAAGTTTTTATAATTCAGATGTATGTAGAGGGATCAAAGAAGTTCTTGTAGTATTAATACTACTTTAGGAAGGATTTATTTCTTTTTCAAAGACTTAATCGAGCAGCTTGTTTGTTATGGCATAGTGAATTAATTCTGCATTAGAATGAAGGTTAAGCTTTTCAAGAATTCTAGCGCGATAAGTACTAACAGTTGTAACTGCCAATGAAAGACTGTCTGCAATTTCTGCCAATGTTTTTCCAGAAGCTATCATTTGAAAAACCTGGAATTCTCTATCAGATAATACTTCGTGAACAGGCCTGTCGCTTCCCGATTGAATCTCAAGAACTAATTTTTCCGCAAGTGTAGCACTGACATATTTTCCGCCGTTATAAACCTTCCTTATGGCTTTTACCAATTCTTCACCGGCAGATTCTTTTGTTACATAACCATACGCTCCAGCTCGCAAAACTCTCATAGCAAACCTGTCTTCAGGATGCATACTTAATATGAGAACACGTAAATCAGGCTTGAATTCTTTCAGTTCTTTCAATAAATCGAGTCCGCTTTTATCGGGAAGGTTTATATCCAGTATAAGAACGTCAATATTATTTTTCAGAACAAAGTCCATTGTGTCTTTAGCATTACCTGCTTCACCCGCGACTTCAATATCCATCTCATCTTTAAGTAATTTCTTAAACCCTTCTCTGATGAGCAAATGATCGTCTGTAATAAAAACTTTTATCATAAACGCCTCCCAATAAAGATTTAAAGATCGAAAGATTGAATATTAAATAATAATGTTAATCTGATTAATTTCCAAAGTAATTAGCATTCTTAGATGCCCACAAATAATATTGAAGAAAAACTGGTGGGATAAACTTAAGGCTTCTTTTGGAAAAGAAAATAACACAGAAAAAATCTTGTGAGAGAAATCCTACTTGTGCCAACAGTACTAAATCAACAACTATTTATATTAAATAAGAGTTGTTTAATGTGAAAGACTTGCCGGAATAATAGTAATTCTATCTTAACTAAATACCATCATTAATTCGATTTCATACTTATGCGACAAGCATTTTCTCAAAGATAAGAAGTTGATTTATTGAAATTGATAGACTAAAGGCTCAATAAGAGCTATACGAACAAAAAATGGTTATATCCTAGCGGCATATATCTTGATAAATTTTACCAATTCTATAGCATTTAAACCTTTAATATTTTCTACTAACAGATAAAGAGAACTTCATGAAAAAGTTCATTACCAAATATGTTAAGATATGTCCTAAAACATATAGATTTAGAGGATTCAGGCAGGTTAATGGTTTCGCCAAATTTATATTGCCAATCGTCGGATTTCTTGCTTTTCTATGGATAATCTCAAGAGTAATTACAAAACCGAGCAGAATAAATTATCCGTGTGTAAAAGCAGCAATGCCATTTGCAGCTGGATTTCTTCAAAACATTATATTCTTTTTAGTTTCTTTATTTGCTTTCGGAAAAATAAAAAAAGTTACTTTTAAAAATCAATTTATCTTAGCCGCTCTGCTTGTTACATTCACAATCGGAGGGACCTATCTTTCTGATAATGATTCTTCGGTTTATAAGTTCCTCACTATTTATAAAGAAGCAAATGTTCCTATTGGTGAAGCAAAAGGTATTTTTCCCGGAAGAGTAGTATGGATGCATGATCCCGATGCAACAAATGAAAACTGTGATCCCAATGAATATGGAGATGGCTGGTTTTTACCTAAAAACAATGATCAGGATGTAATCGATGAAATGTTATCTACCGGACTAAGAAGTTTAACGGGCACCGCCAGTGATGCTGAAGCGTGGGATTCAATATTTATTTATCATAACAGAAATATAGGCAAAGGCGATGTCGGATATAGTAGTGGAGAAAAAATATTCATAAAAATAAATATGGTTAGCGGCTGGGGAGGCAATTATAATCCTACAGATCTATCTAAAGTAAATAATTCATCTTATGGGATTGCCGAGACTTCTCCGCAAATTGTTCTTGCAGCTTTAAGACAATTAGTGGATACTGCCGGTGTACCCCAGGAAAACATTTATATTGGTGATCCGTTGAGACATATCTATAAGCATTTATATGATTATTGGCATCCCCAATTTCCAAATGTTCATTATATGGACCATAATGGTTATACTAATTTAGGTAGAGAAGTTTTAATGCCAAGCGATTCTGCTAAAATTGAATATTCAGATAGAGGAAAAATTTTAAGAACAAATGTCTGGTATAACTCAACTCCAGGGGATGATCCTGTTACAGAAGATCATTTTTATACAATATATGATGAAGCAGAATACATTCTCAATCTTCCAATGCTTAAGGGGCATAAACGTGCGGGAATGACCGCGTTCGCAAAAAATCATTTCGGTTCACATACACGTGAAGACGCTTCGCACCTGCACAATGGATTGGTAGCTCCCACAGAATTGCCTAATGTAACACGTCCTGGTTATGGATTATATAGAATTCAGGTTGATATTATGGGAGACGAAATATTGGGGAAGAAAAACCTTGTATATATTTTAGATGCTTTGTGGACTGCTGACCAGGAAATTAGTTATCCTAAAAAATTTCAAACGGCACCTTTTAATAATGACTGGATGTCATCAATATTTTTGTCCCTCGACCCGGTTGCTATAGAATCTGTGGGGTATGATTTCTTGCGTGCAGAATTTACCGCAGATCGTCCGGATGTAGGAGATGGAGCTGGAACTTATGTACAGATGGATGGAGTAGATGATTATCTTCAGCAGGCTGCTGATTCATCAAACTGGCCAGACAGCATATTAGGCACGGATGGACAATACTATTCTTTTTCAGGATACGATCCTGAGAATGATGGAACCGTAATCGCCAGCCTTGGGACTAACGAACACTGGAATAATGATATTGATAAGCAATACTCACGCAATCTTGGAACAGGAAATGGAATAGAATTATACGAACCTTCTGTCGTTTCTGTTAAGAATACAAGTTCTGAAGTTCCATCTGATTTTGTTCTACATCAGAATTACCCTAATCCATTTAACCCAACAACAACAATTGGCTTTAGCATAAAGGAAGTAGCTAATGTTGAGCTAAATGTTTACGATGTAACTGGGAAATTAGTTGATGTGATAATCAAAAGTGAATTTAAGCCTGTGGGCACATATAAAGTAAGATATAATGCTGAAAGATTATCGAGCGGTGTTTACTTTGCTTACCTAAAAGCAGGAAACTTCAACAAAACAATTAAAATGATTTTAATGAAGTAATGACCTATAAAAAAAACTCCAGGTTTTCTTATAAACCTGGAGTTTTTAATTACTCGGAGAAACTCAGCCTTTCTTAATAATAATTTAATTTTATTCCCCCTAACATTGAAATTCCAACAGCAGGATAACCTTCATCCGTATAATATTTTTTATCAGTAAGATTATCGCCCTTAACAAACAAAGTTAACCAGTTAGTAATTCCGGCATCAACTGATAATGACAACAAGGTATAATTCTGTTTAGTTAAATCTCCTGAAGTATATAGATTATAAATTCTCTGGATGTCTGACGCAATAGTAAAGATGTTAAAATCGTAAGCAAGATGTAAATTGATTTTATGCTCTGGTGCGTAAGGCAGCTTCACGCTTGTGTGAATGTATGAATAATTTAATTGTGCGCTTAGTGAGTGCTGCTTTAACATCGAAATCATTAGCTCAATTCCTTTATTGTTAAAGCTTCCTGAATTTACTTTCTGCATACCCTGTCCAACCGGAACCGTTTGAATAATATTTTCAGCACCTAAGTAGAAAAGAGTTAATTCACTTCTAATCAAGTGATCAATAAATAATCTGGATATTCCTACTTCATAGGACCATAATCTTTCCGGTTCAAGGCTCTCATTTGAAACGGGAAATAAAAATAAATCTGCAATTGTGGGACCTCTGAATGCTTTCCCGGCATTTCCTTTTATAACTGTTTCATCATCAAATCGATAAGAGAAACCAAACTGAGGTGTGTAATCATTGCCATAAACCGAGTTATTTGTAAATCTTAATCCCGAACTTAAATACAGATTTTTAATAAATGTAAGCTGTAATATTCCATAGGCCGCAGTTTCATCAATCGATAAATCCTTGTTCAACCCTACAGCATCAAAAGGTGGTGTATTGTCATTCTTTCCTTTTCCACCATAATTTTTATAATCAAATCCTGCAGTTAAAATATTTTCATCGTAAAATTTTATGCTTTGATATGCAGTTAACCCTCTCATATCATCATGTGAATGCCAACCATCGTAAAAACTATGATTGCCATAATTATAAAAAATCTTTACAGCGCCTTCAGTCGTCTTAAAATCATTAGTAAAAGAAAGAGCTCCTCTGCCTCTAAGGTATTTATAAAATTGATTTCTCTGCGGGGATGTTTCCGGTCCCGGCTCGTAAAATTTTGAATCAGTTATATTGCCATCAAATCCAAGATTATAATTTTGATTAATTGAATATGATATCTTTGAATAAACAGAACTGCTTTTGAAACTATCGTCAGCATCTTCTCTGTGTCCGTCTGTTTTAGTATCACTTATCGAAGCTATAATATTGAAGTTATCGTTTTTATATCCGGCAGAACCTGATGCAATCGATGTATTGTAAGAACCATAAGCAAGTGATGAATTCAAATACCAACCTTCATTTACGGAACTTCTCGTAATAAAATTAATTGCACCTCCAAAAGCATTAGAACCGTATAAAAGTGAAGCCGGTCCACGTATTACTTCAACTCTTTCGATATTTGTTTTAAGATATGAATCATTTATCGGATGTCCGAAGATTCCCATAAATTGTGGCTGCCCATCAACTAAAATCAACACACTCGAATTTGGGCTTTCTCCAATTCCTCTTATGCTTATTTGTCCGGTTGATAACGAACCAACACCATAACCAAGTATATTGCGGTTATTTACGAACAATCCCGGAACAGAATTATTTAGTAATGGAAGTACATTTAATTTATCAAGCCCCTCGATATAAGACAGGTTAATAATAGAGATGCTCATCGGTAACTTACCTTGACTTAATTTGAATCTTGTCCCGGTAACAACCGCTTCATCAAGCACGTAAGTTTTAACAGTGTCGGAATTCTGTGGAAAAATTTTTTGAGTTGTAATAAGTGAGAAAAAAAGTAAAAAAATTAATAGAAAACTTGATTGTGGGTAATCAGACAGCTTGTTTTTTTTGCTGAAGTTTCCAAGGCCAGTTAACGCATTCACTAATCTCTGGAAATAATACATAGTCAGCTTTTCCTTTTAAGGTTAGGGTTGTTATAGAATTACCTTGTAAGATTTTCATCGCAGCTTCAAGTGTTTTGCCCGAGACAGAAACATCATCAACTAATAAAACTTTTTTATCAATAATATTTTCCTGAGAAAGAATTACAGGATCATTATGGATAGGCTTATTATTATTGTCTCTGTAGGTGATTTTAATCATCTTTAAATCAACACCGAGTTCGTAAGCAACTAAGCTCGCAGGAACAGTTCCCCCATCAGCAATTCCTACTACAAGATCAAAATTAGTAAGAACTAGTTTATTTATTCTTTTGCTTATTTCATTAAAGGATAAATCAAGCATTAATTTTTTTCTTGGTGGCGAACAAGGAAATAATTCAATAAAGTAAGCAGCAATATACCAGGTATTGCAGTAGTTAGTGAACTAAGCAAACTTCCACTATAGCCGCTGAATAAAGAAGCTATTGGAAATGAAAGTGCGATAGAAACTATTACAGCAAACAGCGCACTTATTTTTTTTATTCTGCTGATATTAAAGAATAAATATAAGAGTGAAACAAACAGAAAAAGTTCGATAGTCATGAGAGGAAGAATTTCTGCTCTGGGGAAACCAGTAATAAAATAATTTAAAACGGGTGAAATAATTCCAACTATGAAAGCAGTATGTGCCTTAAAAAATACAACTGCAATTAGTGGCGCAATAAACATTGCAAGCAAGACAGCACCTAAGGGTGTGCCAGATGATGGGATTATATGAATCAAGAACTGAAAAAGAACGGAACCCACTAATAATATAACTGTTTCAACAATCTGAAGATTTCTTAAGAAAGAGTTACTCAAAACAGATGCATTTATGCTGGACATAATATAATCCCTTTTAATTTAGGTAATGAATTTTTAACTATTTCGACTATTAAGTTAGGACTTTTTTTAGGGAAAATCTATCTTTAACTTTTTACACATATCGAAAAAAAAGTTTATCCTTTCAAAGATTTTTCACAAATCTTGATGTCCTATGAATTCTGCTGATCAAAATAAAGATTTAATTTTTGTACGCCATTTATTTTTTGCAATTCATCAATAATATATTTGCTGTCAAAACTCTTTTTAATTCTTAAATAAAAAGTGTAATCAATTGTGCTATCAGGATTGGTGCGAATATTAATGATCTCATAATTAATGCAGTACCTTGAGAGTATGCCTGAAAATTCGTCACCTAAAGGATTCCCATTCGAGAAAACAAATTGGAGAATGTACTGGTTAGAACGTAGATACTTGAAATTCGATTTCGAAAAAATAATAAGTATTAATCCAATAATAACTGTCCCAGCAATTGCAGCTTTATGATACCCTACTCCGGCAGCCATTCCAATCGCCAGCCCAAGAAAAATATAAACAATATCAATTGTATCTTTTATAGCTGTTCTGAAACGAATTATCGAAAGAGCCCCAACAAGACCGAAGGCACGGGCAAGATTATTTCCTATAACCATAATAACCAGTGATGTAATAGTAGAAAGGAAAACTATTGAATGTACAAAACTTTCGGAGTAACCGGTTCCTTTATATGTATAACGGTAAATTACTGAAACAACGAAACTACAAACAAGGCTTATCAAAATATTGCCAATAATTTCAGATAAATTAGGTGAAAAAACATTTACAGATTGAAGATTTTCAAGCATTATTTTTCCAAATCAGATATTGTGTACTAAAACCCTATTCTTCAGATACCAATCAACACAAAGAGCATACTTTGAAAGAGATTCTTTTTTAAGATTATGTTTGTTAACCAAAGTTGGAATCCAAGATGGCAAAACTTTACTATGTTTTATTTCTAAAATGAAATGTGAAGGGAAGATATTCCCCATCTCTACATTATCAAAAAGTGTATCAAAAGTGTTTGTTAAAGAGCTTCTAATATTCATATCGAGCGTAACCCTTAAACCGGAACCAAATTTACATTCAAAGGCTTCTCTTTCATAAACAATATTTATTTTAGGTTCCAGTTTGTCCCTATTTAAATAAAAAAGGAAATTTTTTGCGCTTCTTAACCTTGCTTCATATTCAACGGTATGATTTAGAACTTTTGTTAAATCACCTTTCTTTAGAAAACCGGATAACTCTGAATACTGAAGTAATGCTCTATCTTTTGAAATAAAATTGTTTTCTTTCCTTTTTATTTCGGTAAATACAACTGAATCCTCGCTAAGATTATTATAGCCTCTTACTCTGAATTTATTTCTTACTTTTAGGCCAGCTAATTTTTCGTAATAGGAAGTCAGAACATGTGTATCTAAATAAATGCTGCGTACTGTATATTCCTTAGAGGCTTCTTTCTCAGTATAATAATCATATATAAGATATGGTTTCAAATCATTCAAAATTTCATCTTTCTTTTCATTGAGAACTAAATATTTACTTTCAAATCTTGGCATTTAAGTACTCAGAAATCTACTGATATATTCAAAAAAAGATATTTCTTTAATATTTAGATAGCTCTCTTTAATCATACCGGGTAAAAGTTTTCCATTATTATTGTCTATCTCTATAGATATAAAAGCTACTTGTTGATTATTTATAAACTTAACTTCACGTGAAATTGAGATTATCAATCCTTTATACTCTTCCTCTAAGTCACTAATTCTTAATCTTATAATTTGTCCTGACTTTAATAATTCAATATCCTCTATTCTTATAGGTGCGTGAAGAATAATTTCTCTATCATTAATTAGAGAGACTAAAGTATCTGGCGAAAAAACATCTGACAAATAACCGGAAATGGGAGCAGTTATAGTTAGTCCGTCTTGTCTTGTCTTAAGCAACTTCAATCTTGAGTCGAAAGAATTAATTTGTGATTTGAGTAAATTTATTTCCTCACTCTTTGCACCTGTGGATAAGTTCTGAAGTTGGGCTTTATATATTTTCTTCTCTATTTCTAACAAATCAACGATCCATTTTTGTGTATCAAATTCCTGTTGGGAGCTAAGACCCTTCTCATATAATGTTTCTGCTTTTTTAAGTAACACATTTTGTTCAGAAATTTTTTCTTCTGTGTAATTTAATCTTGCCTTCGCTTCATTAATTAAAGATTCTTTTTCCCCGGTGTTTTGTGATTTTAAACTTGCCTTTGCAACTTCCAGATCACCTTCAATTTCAACCACCCTCTCTCTAACATCACTTGATATAATTGAAACGACAGTATCTCCACTGCTTATTAACCTATTTTTATCAGAAGAAAACTTCAAAAAAACTTGTTCTCCTCTTTCAAACAGATTAAGATTATACTGAACTGTTCGTCCTTTTGTATAATCTATAACTCTTGAAATTATTTGCCCATTATCTCCCTTTGTTAATATCCATTTTTCTTTTGGAAAAACCTCACAGACCGTCTTAACTGTAAGGTTAGGTTTAATAAAGAAATTAAGGATTAGTATTAAAAGAAGGACTAATATTATTATAGCCGGAGCAAAGTAGTTTTTTTTAGGAGAATAGACCATTTCAATTTTTTAAAATTTTAACAATTTCTTAATATATGATTTTTTGAATTCTTGTGACTGAAAAAATAACATCATAGTTTAATTTGCCTTTTGTTTATGATATGTATGAATTGCGGTCAGCCTCGGAATAAATGGGATGTATAGTTTTCTACCCCTGATTCAGTAATTTTATAATCTAAAAATTTACTTATCCTTTTATCGCTAACTGTAATAAATCTTTATCGCCTTTTTTGTTCTAAATAACATTTAATAACAATTATTATTCCATATCTCTTGGTTAATCATAGTATGAATTCAATTCATTGTGTCAAAATTAACCTTTTTTAGCCTTATATTCAAAAAAGACAGAGTCATTTGCTGTCCTAGAGTTTCAAAACACATATTAAATTGTGCATGAAAATTCTACTTTCTGCTCTACTTTTAAATCAAAAAATCAAACTTCGTTTTTCGATTATTGAAATTGATAAGCGGTTTCTACATCTATCAATAAGTTTGTTTTATCAATTCATTTAAACTTTTCAACGGCAATTTGATTCCTGGTCTTAATGATGGGAAAGGACATAAAGTTGAAGTAGCGTTAGGATAAAAATAATCAATATTAAAGATACTGTTGCACTAATCAATTTAATTTTAGATTTTATAATATTGATTTTAACAAACTCAATCCGAAATGAAAATTTCTTTTGTCACAATATTTCATCTATGAATAACCCCTTAAATCACATAAATTATTTCAACAAACAAAAAAGTAATATGAAACATGTAATATTTTTTTTGTCGCTTTTTGCTTTAATAAATCTAAATGCTAACGGTAAAATAAAATCTGAATCCGGTAAAATAGAAGTCCCTTCGATCTTTTCTGATAATATGGTTCTACAGAGAAATACCAATGTAAACTTCTGGGGAAAAGCAGAGCCAAACACGGAAATAAATATAAATGCTACCTGGGGTGAATCTGCCAATACTACTGTTAATACAGATGGATCCTGGATAACAAAAATAAAAACTCCGGATGCCGGTGGTCCATTTGATGTAGCTCTTAAAATTGGTGATTCGGTCATGACCTATAAAAATGTTTTAGTCGGTGAGGTCTGGCTATGTTCAGGCCAATCAAATATGGAAATGCCAGTTCAGGGATTCCTTACTGACCCAATTTTAAATTCTAAAGAAGAAATTGAAAAGGCCAATTATCCAAATATCAGGCTCTTTACTGTGGCTCGTGCAATTTCAAACAAAAAAGAATTCAACTGCACCGGAGAATGGGAAGAATGCACCCCTAAAACTGTAGCAACATTTAGTGCCACAGCTTACTTCTTCGGCAAAAAATTGTATGATGAACTCCATATTCCTATTGGGTTAATACATTCAAGTTGGGGAGGAACTCCTGTTGAAGCATGGACTGGAGCTAAATTTCTTGGAAAAGAAAAAAACTTTCAAAAAATATTGGAGGACATAAAAAACAGCGGACCTGCTATTGAAAAATATAATCAGTGGTTATATACACATCCCGTAATGGATGTTAGTAAAAAAGAAGCTGATGATAAGTGGATGAATCTCGATTTTAACGATTCAGAATGTTCAAAGATAAATTATCCTGATAGTAATTGGCAAATAATGAATTTGCCCCGCTTGTGGGAATCATATGAAGTAGGAGATTTCGATGGAGTAGTTTGGTTCAGAAAAGAAATTCAAATTCCGTCAAGCTGGGCAGGAAAGAATCTTGTCCTTGAACTAGGACCCATTGATGATATGGATAGAACTTTTGTAAACGGCGTTCTGGTTGGATCCCAGGAAAAAGAGGGTTTCTATAACGTGGATAGAATTTATAATATTCCTAAAGATGCTGTACTGCCAGATAAACTTGTTATTGCTGTTAGAGTTGTTGATAACCAGGGAGGTGGAGGTATATACGGAAGAAAAGAGAAATTAAAGATTTATCCTTCAGGTTATCCAAATGAAAAGATTTCATTAGCCTCAGAATGGAAATACCTTCCTGTAGCTGAATACAACGAACAAAAATTCTATGTCTTTGGAGTAAACGAAAATGATTTCTTTAAAAGACCTTTAGTTAAAATTGGACTATCAGCGAATACTCCTACATTACTTTTTAATGCGATGATAAATCCATTGATTCCTTATTCAATCAAAGGTGTAATTTGGTACCAGGGAGAAGCTAATACTGATAACCCCGAGGCTTATGCAACCCTATTCCCTTTAATGATAGAAAACTGGAGAGAAAGATGGCATAACCAGTTCCCTTTTTATTATGTACAAATAGCACCATATAATTACGGCGATCAAACTCGTTCAGAAAGATTACGTGAAGTACAGCTCAATAGTTTATCAGTTCCTAATACTGGTATGGCTGTGACTTTAGATATAGGCAGCGCAAAGACTATTCATCCCGGAGATAAACAAGATGTAGGCGATAGGCTGGCAAGATGGGCTTTAGCCAAAAACTATAGTATTGATATTCCTTATTCCGGACCTTTATATAAATCCATGAAAGTAGAAGGAGATAAAATTATTCTTTCTTTTAACTATGCAAAAAGTGGACTAGTAATAAAAGAAAGAAATGGTGAGAATAATTTTTTAATAGCGGGTATAGATCAGGTTTTCAGAAAAGCATCTGTAAAAATAGATGATGATAAATTGATTATTTCAAATGAAAAGATAAAAAATCCGCTAGCCGTAAGATATTGTTTTACAAATACTTCCGAGGCTACTTTATTTAATAAGGATAATCTTCCTGCCTCATCTTTTAGAACTGATAACTGGAATGAATAAATCTAATCAGCCCGATTTTAATTTTATTACATATCCTTAATAAAAAGGTGGTCTTAAAAGATCACCTTTTCCCTTCCCGACTAGAGATAAGGTAGCAAAAAAAAACATTAATATTAAAAACTTCTATAAAATTAGAATTAACAATTCCTGAACGAATATCAGACAACATCGTTATATTTAAATATCATTTTTAAGACATTGTTGAATTAACAAAAGAGAAACAAATGGAATATTTAAGAAATATTTTTAGTCTGGAAAATAAAGTTGCTGTAATAACGGGAGGTAGTGGAATACTTGGGACTGAAATGGCAAAAGGTTTGTTACACTCGGGTGCAAAAGTTGCAATACTCGGAACAAATGACGAAAAACTTAAACATAAAGTTGAAGAACTGAAAAATATTAACATTGAAGTTATAGGACTAAAATGTGATGTGCTTGATGAAAAAAACATTAGGGATGTAAATGAAAAGGTATTAAACAAATTTAGCAAGATAGATATTTTAATAAATGCGGCTGGTGGTCATTTACCTGGAGCTGTAATCGGTGTTAATCAAAATATATTCGATCTTAATATTAACGACCTTAATAAGGTAACAAATTTAAATCTGAATGGTACTATTCTTCCTACTTTGATTTTCAGCAAAAGCATGGCCGACCAGAAAAAAGGTTCAATAATTAATATCTCTTCTATGGCTTCTTACAGAGCTATCACACGTGTTGTAGGATACTCGGCGGCTAAAGCAGCTATTGATAACTTCACCCGCTGGATGGCTGTTGAAATGGCACTAAAGTTTGGCAATGAAATCAGAGTAAATGCAATTGCTCCCGGCTTTCTGATAACCGAACAAAACAGAGCTTTGTTGACAAACCCGGATGGCTCACTTACGGCAAGAGGAAAAACAATACTGGAAATAACACCTTTTAAAAGATTTGGAGAGCCATCTGAACTGATCGGAGCTATTCTATGGCTTGCTAGTGATGCTTCAAAATTTGTTACGGGAACAATAATTCCTATTGATGGAGGCTTTAGCGCCTTTAGCGGGGTATAGTATAATTAAAAGGGGGCTTCCGCAATAGTGCCCCTATGGGTAGAATTCATAAATTATTTTAATAAAACCATCTTCTTAATTTCAGAAAAGCTGCCCGCTGATAATTTATAAAAATATACTCCTGAAGGTAAGTTCACTGCATTCCAATTAACTTTGAAGTTACCTGCTTTCATTTCTTTTTTGACTAAAGTTGCAACCACTTCTCCAATAACATTAAATACTTTTAAAGTAACAAAATTATCTTCAGGTATACTGTAACTGATTGTCGTTGAAGGATTAAAAGGATTCGGATAATTTTGATTTAAACTAAAATCAGTTGGAACTTCATTGATTTTAACCTCAACCAAATTACTATATTCGAAAGAACTATTATAATCTATCTGTTTTAGTCTATAACGTATTAAAGATGCAGAATAATCAATATCATTATCTTCAAATAAGTAACTAACAGATTCTGATGATGTCCCTCTCCCTTCTTTAAATCCAATTGAAAACCAATTGTCCAATTTATTATTTTTCTTAACTTGTTTCTCGATTTCAAATCCACGATTATTTATTTCTGTTGCCGTGTTCCATTTTAATTGGATTGTTGAGCCCATTTGCCTTGCAGAAAAAGAAGTTAATTCAACTGGCAATGCGGAAGTTTCATCTGTAATAATACCAACAATTTGCGCGTCTATATTCTGAGCACTATAATAACTGCCACGAAACCAAATCAAAGCAGTTTTATAATTTTTCCACATTGGAACAATGGGACGTAAATTATCCATTGTGGAATTTTCAGTAATGGCTGTCCATGTCCAGGTTTCACCGGCATCCCTTGTCACACCCTTAAAAATTTCATGTTTGGTAAGAAATGTATTATCCCGCGGATCGTAAGTCGTAGAAATATAAATAATATCAGGAGTATTAGGGTGCATTGCAGCAAGACCAGTATAATCCTGTTCGCTGTTGTATAATTTTAAACCGGCATTTCCCAGATAAGTTGAACTCCAGGTTGATCCATCATACCGACAGTAAATAAAAGCATGAGTTGGATTGTCTGAACTAGTATTTGTTCTCGCAGTCACAATCGTAGCAATAGTTCGATCACTATACCTTTGAACATCTGTATTCCAGCAATGTGTCATAGTAAGTCCATTTAATTCCGTATTTGCCTGGAAAGCCGGAGTATAATCTTGAGGGGTTGTTGGATTTTTATCAAATATAGTAGTATCAACCAGGGTCCCATCAGATTTAAATGTTTGCCCATTTTCAATATAACCATGATAAATACTTGTATTAAAGTCACGTGGATGGTATTCTGTACAAATAAAATCGATCCGATCAACACCATTACTGCAATACTTAAAATACCCGTTAACATATCCAATATTTGCATTGCTAGTTAAAAATCCCCCGTAATTCCAAGTATCACCCTGGTCAGATGAAATAAGAAAATTCTGCCCGCCATGACCATTTCCACGAGACAGATCATATGTACGATCTTCTGCAGAAAGATAGTAAACATTTGAATAAGTAGTATTAAAATCAGCTCCTCCCGGTTGTGTATTCCAATCAAAAGTTTGGTCCGCACTCCAGGAACCAGTGCTAAAAGTTTTATAATGGGTTATCTTATCACTGTTGTGTTTTGCGAACATTGCAAGATATTTACCATCAGGTCTGATAAGCAGCCCCGGAGTATTATGATCATCACTTCCAATTGAACCAAGATCATAATTTTGAGTCGTACCTGTCGCAATATCATAAATGTCCACATAGTCATGTCCATTGCTTGTTTTGTTCGATGCAATAATAATTTTGTTATTTACCGTATCAACAACAGCACGCTCGTCTTGATACCAGCACCATGCTCCGTTACTGGAAAATTGAATAAGATCACCGTTAACAATATTCTGAGTATCCTGTGCAAGGGTTAAAGTTTTAAATAAAAAAATTACTACTCCAATGAATAAAATATTTTTTACTATAACTCTTGTAATCATTTCAACTCCTCAGTATATTTTTTGGGAAGAATTTCAACAATTAGAAAAATCTTCCTGTTAGTTTTTATTTGTTAGTCAACTTTAAATACACACTCTTGAATAAGTTAACATTACACTCTTTTATTTCTATAAATCATTTTTTCAGTATTACTAAATAATAATGCTTTTATTGTATTCCAAACATTTTTCTTTCTTGATTACAATTTAATGACTTTTCTAATATAAGTGTATCGAATAAGCATAAGGCAAAGAGAACTAACCAATTAAAGTATAGTTATATAAAAATTATAAAAATGCTAACGTTCGCCCTGATGTTTTGTCAGCGATATAAAATTAGATACGGCTTAATTTTTATAAGTTGGAACGTGTTGAAAATTCCTTAAAAAATTGTTTTACGTTTTCCAATTTATCAAAGCCGAAGATCCAACAGGTTTCCGATACGTCTGAAAAGTCCATTCCATTTTTAGCAATAGCTGGATTGTTATATCGATTATCTTTGCCATTATAATTATTTGCAATCTCTATTGCCTTTTTCCATATATAAGCAAGTTTTTTATTGGTAATATAATCCTGCCAATTAATTATGCTGTCTGTTTTTAATCCCGGAGATCCATTACCAGTAACGTTTCCATCAGGGATTTTATGATAGGAGACATTATCTTTAACATAAGCCAGGTTATCAGGAGCAGTATTATTTTCATTCCAATCACTATGTTGTACAATGTTTATTCGTGATTTTGTATTAACGTCTGATAATAAAGTTTTAATATTCCGAATAAGTGCTGC
>Ga0210098_1000324_pt1 | contig 15539 bp, 11 predicted proteins | sample Joice_ThreeSqA_D_FD_184870 | JGI IMG/M metagenome (GOLD analysis project Ga0210098, IMG submission 184870) | Wetland microbial communities from San Francisco Bay, California, USA, that impact long-term carbon sequestration - Joice_ThreeSqA_D1... | ecosystem: Environmental > Aquatic > Marine >...
CTGGAGAGAAGCGGCATTCGTTCGCTGTGCCTGGTCCCGCTTCGGGACGACGAGGGACTCGTGGGGGCTTTCTACATGGAGTCCTCCGCGGCCGGTTTCCTCGGGGATGCCGGCATGGAGGTCGCCCAGCTCCTCGCCACGCAGGCTTCCGTGGCATTTCGCAACTCGGAGCTTTACGGCCAGGTGCCCCTCATCGGCCTTCTCGCCCCCGTCGCCGCGTGGCGCGGCCGCCTGGCCGCCCTTCCGCGGGCGGCATTCCTGCGCAAGGTCGGAATTCCCGTCGCCGTCGTGATCGCGGTGGCTCTGATTCCGTGGCGTGAGCGGGTGTCTCCGCGCTCCGCGGAGCTCATTCCGGGCAGCCGGATGCCCGTGCGTGCCACGGTGGGCGGTGTGCTCGAGGAAGTCCGCGCGGAGGAGGGCGCTTCGGTGGCGAGGGGAGACGTCCTGGCGGTCCTCAGGGACGAGGAGGTTCGCATCCGCATCTCCGAGACCGAGGGCGCGTTGGCCGCCGCGCGGCGGGAGGAAGCCTCCGCCCGCGCCCGCGGCGCCGAGACCGAGTCACGCCTCGCAGGCATTCGAGTCGAGGAGCTGACGGAGAACCTCTCACTGCTGCGAGAGCAGCTCGAGAGAACCCGCATACGCGCGCCGGTCGACGGCGTCGTCCTGACGGTCCGGCCGCACGAAATGCTGGGGGAATACCTCGAGCCCGGCCGCGCCTTCGTGCTGCTCGGCAGGACGGACCGGCTCCAGGTCGAGACGCTGGTCAGGCAGCAGGACATCGATCGGGTCCGGATGGGACTCCCGGTTCGTCTGAAGGTCGCCGCCCGTCCGCACGACACGTTCGTCGGCTCCATCGTGGAGATCTCCCCGGCCGCGGCGACCGACGCCTCGGGTGACGCGTCGGTGACGGTGTGGGGCGACATCGATAACGGGGAGGGGCTACTGCGTCCCGGGCTGGAGGCGCGGGCCAAGATCGTGGGGGCGCGCCGACCGGTCGCGTATCTAGTGTTCCGGCCGCTGGTCCGTTGGATACAGATGCGCTTCTGGCGATGATCCCAGGCATCGAGGTAAACGAATGACCGCTCGACAGATTCCCCATCGCCGACGTTGGATCCGCTGGATCGGCGTGGGGGCAGTTCCTTTCCTCGTCGCGTCCTGCAGCCGCGAAATACGCTCTGATACATCCGACGAGCCCGCCACGGAGCGTCGCCTCAGCCTCGTCGATCCGTCCGGGGCCGAGGCGCCAGCGAGCGGCTATGCGGCGTTTCTCTACTCGGAGCGGGACGCCGACGTCTTCACGCTCATGCCGGATGACGAACAGTCCGGCGGCGGCGTCCCGATCGCGGAGATCCACGCGGAGGTGGGAGATCGGGTCACGGCGGGCCAGCTGCTCGCCACGCTGCGGGACGAGGTGCCGCAGCTCGAGGTCGAGCGCATACGTCCGGAGGTGGAGGAGTCGCGCAGGCAGCTCGAGCGCCTCGAGGAGCTGCACGCCAGTGAGGGTGTCAGCGACGCCGAGTACGAAGAGGGCCTGTACGCGAATCAGCGGGCCGAGGCGGCCCTCAAGTGGGCCGAGCTCTACCTGTCGCGCACCCGCGTCACGGCGCCGTTCTCCGGCGTCGTCTCGCGCCGGTACGTGCGGCAGGGCCAGGTGGTGGACGAAACGGCGCCTCTCTTCCGGGTGACCTCCATGTCGCCCCTCCGCGCGCGTCTGCTGGTTCCTGAAGGCGACGCCGGGAGATTCACTGAGGGTGGGGCCGTGACGATCCGCGACGCGGCGGGCCGGTCGAAGTCGGGCGTCGTCATCATCGTGGCCCCCACCGTGGATCCCGGAAGCGGGACCCGCGAGGTCGTTGTCGAGATGAAGGACGTCGGGGAGTTCAGGCCTGGGGCGTCCGTGGTCGTGGAACCGGAGGCCGGTCCGTGACGATCGCCCTCGATGCACGGCCGCGCCTGTCCGCGGAACTCAAGATCGTGCGCCGGGAGCACCGGGGGCAGATACAGTATGTCGTCAAGCTCCCCGCCGAGGGGAAGTACTACCAGTTCGGAGAAGCGGAGATCGGTCTGATGCGGCTCATGAACGGCCGGCGTTCTCCGGCGGAGATCGCGGCCCGCGCCGCCGATGAGCTGGGTGTGGCCGTCACCGAGGGCCAGGTAGGAGACTTCGCGGTTCGTTTGAAGAAGCTGGGAGTCGTGGAGCGCACGCCCGCCGAGCAGAACATGATGCTGATGGAGCGACTGCGTTCGCAGCGGCGGGTCCGGGTCCGCCAGCGCGCGAAGGGATCGATCCTCAGGCTCCGCTTCTCGATCGGAGACCCGGATCATCTGTTCGATGCCGTGGTCGCTCGCACGCCGTGGTTGTGGTCGCAGGCTTTCGTCGCGGTGTCTCTGGTCCTGTTCGTCGCGTACGGACTGGTGCTCGGCGCGCGCTGGAGCGAGTTCTGGAGCGGCACGACGAGGCTGTACACTCTGTCGGGCGTCTCGGTAGGCGATCTGATTCTCGTGTGGGTCCTGGTGATCGTCATCGGCGGGATCCACGAGGTGGGGCACGGGCTGACCACCAAGTGGTTCGGGGGAGAAGTGCACGAGATCGGCGCGATGATGCTGTATTTTTCTCCCGCGCTGTTCTGCAACACGAACGACGCGTGGACCTTCGAGCGCCGGTCCGACCGGTTGTGGGTCACGTTCGCCGGACCGTGGATCGAGATGGTGGTCGCGGCGATCGGCGCCCTGGCGTGGGTCGCGACGGAACCGGGCAGTCTCGCGCACCACCTGGCCTTCCTCACGGTCCTGGTCGGGGGCATTTCCGCCGTCGTCACCAACTTCAATCCACTGCTGCCGCTGGACGGGTACTACGCCCTCTCGGACTGGCTGGAGATCCCGAACCTGCGCAAGCGTTCGTTCGAATACTGGGGTTGGCTGGGGCGACGGTACGCGCTCGGGATGAACGTTCCCTCTCCACGGGTCACGCCCCGGGAAGCCAGGGTCTTTCTGCTTTACGGCGGTCTCGCGCTGGCGTACAGCGCTCTCATCGCCGTCGTATCCCTGCTGTGGCTGGTCCTGGTGCTCGGACGGTTCGTGGGGCCGTGGATCTGGGTGCTGGTGGCCCTCATCGCGCTCCGGATCGCTGTGCAGATGAGCGGCCGCACCGCGACCGTTGTGCGCACGGCCGCCGTTTCCTGGAGGACCGCCGTCAAGCAGCGCCGCTGGCTGATCGGGTCCGGGAGCGTGGCCGTGGTCGCCCTGGTCATCCTCCTCGCTCCCTGGACGTTCCGGGCGCGGGGCGAGTTCACCGTGGCCGCCGTCCCGCGAGTGCTGGTGCGCTCGCCCGAGACCGGCATTCTGGATCGGATGTGGGTGGCCGAAGGCGACACGGTGCAGCCGGGCCAGATCCTGGCGACGCTGTGGACGCCGGACCTGCTGCGCAGCGCCTCCGCCGCGCGGGCCTCGGTGCGGCGTCTCACCCTGGAAGCAGCCGAGGCTGAAGCCCGCGGCGACCTGGCCTCGGCCGCGGGGGCCACCGCCGTCCTCCAGGAAAGCCGCCGGGAGCTGGCACTACTCGAGGGAAGGCTGGAGAGATCCACCGTCCGGGCTCCGACGGCGGGCGTCGTGATCGGCTACCGCCTGGAGGAGCGATTGGGAGAGAGGCTGGAGGCCGGCGCCCTGCTGCTCGAAGTGGCATCCGTCCAGGGTCGGCAGGCGCGGGTCAGGATTCCCCTGCGGCTCGCGACGAAGCTGCAACCCGAGCAGGAGGCGGCCATGCGGCTGCCGGCTCGCTACTGGCTGGAGTTCCAGTCGAAGGTCGCGTCGGCGTCTCCGATCGCCGACGGGAACTGGGTCGAGGTGGAAATCCCGTTCCCGCGTTCCGGGTGGCAACCCCCGCCCGGGATGACCGGCGTGGCGAAGATCGTGATGTGGAAGGGAACGATCGCCGAGGCCATCGTCCACAAATTCCGCCAGACGGTGCGAGCAGACCTATGGCTATGACGGGAAGAGTGTTGCACGAGGAGCTGATCGAGGAGCTGCGCGGCCTCGAATCGCTGGCGAGCCTGAAGGGAGAGGGGCTCGAGCAGCTGTGCCGGCTCGGTCGGTGCCACGACTATCCCAAGGGAAACGTCATTCACTACCGGGGCGATGTCGACAACGCGGTCTACATGATCGTCCGCGGGAAGGTGAAGGTCGTGATGACGAGCGACGACGGTCGCGATGTAGCGATCGACCTTCTCAGGTGCGGCGACGTGTTCGGCCTCGTCGCGGCGGTGAACGGCGGGGGGCACCCGGCGCACGCGATCACGGCCACCGAAGCGCGACTCGTCAAGTTCCGGAGCGCCGCGTTTCTCGACTGGGTCGACGACCAGGGCCTGTTCCGGGACCTGGTGTGGCGGCAGCTCGCCAACCGCGTCCGCCAGGCGTATCAGCGCATAGGCGAGCAGGCCCTGATGGGGGTCAAGGAGCGCCTCCTGGTCACGTTGCTCGAGATCGCGGAGCACGAGGGACGCCCCGCGGCCGAGGGGAAGGAGGTCATCTTCACGCGTCCGACGCATCGCGAGCTCGCGCAGCGGATCGGCTCGAGCCGGGAGGTGGTTACGCGTGTCCTCAAGGAATTGCTGGAAAGCGATCTCCTCGACGCGGACGGCCGGGTGATCCGCGTCCCGATGTCCGCGCTGGTCTTCCGGGAAGGTGACGTCGATCACATCTGAGCCGTCCGTCCGGTCACCGTCGCGGTCAGCCATCCGTCACGGTTTCTTCGTGCCGTTTCTCCTAACGCCCCGGGTGCCGTTTCGACTACTCTATTAGGGTAGGCCGGAAGAGAGTCCGGCAGGAATCGGGCGACACGAACGTGCTGCCGTAGAATCCACCACGAGGAGGAACCATGGACGACAAGATCCGCATCGAGCTCACGGACGAGCAGAAGAACAAGATCCGCGAGGCCACGGGCAAAGAGGCTTCCGCGATCGAGCTGACGGCTGAAGAGCTGGAGGATCGTGTGTCTCCTCGGAAGAAGTTCGTCTGAGGATCTCCACGGTTCTGGAGCACGCGGGGCGGCCGAGAGGTCGCCCCGCTTTGCGTTCGAGGTGTTATGTTGGATCGAATCCGGCCGCCCCCCCACTTCGTTCCCGGCCGGATCGAACACCAACCGGTCTTCGAAAACATGCCAGAGCACCCCGAGCGATCGCCGTCCTGTCCCGCGTGCGGAGAGCCGACGGCTCCGTCGGCCAGGTTCTGCGCGGCATGCGGCGCCCTGCTGGTGTCCGTCGCCGAGGCGGACCGTCGCGTGGTCACGGTCATGTTCGCCGATCTCACGGGCTTCACCTCTCTCTCCGAGCGCCTCGACGCCGAAGATGTGAGGGCCTACGTGTCCGGCTGCCTCGATCCCGTGGCGCAGGCCGTCAGCCGGTGGGGCGGGTTCGTGGACAAGTTCATAGGCGACTGCGTCATGGCCCTGTTCGGGGCGCCGGTAGCCTACGAGAACGAGCCGGAGCGCGCCGTTCGAGCAGCCCTCGACACCCAGGCCGCGATCGAGCGGCTCGACCTTCCGGTCGTGAACCGGGTGACTAAGGCGACCGGGTATCAGCCGCTCCTTCGGATAGGGATCGCCACCGGTCCGGTGGTGACGGGCGTGTTCAGCGGCGGCGGGGCCCGCAACTACACCGCGGTGGGTGACGCGGTGAACGTCGCTTCGCGGATCCAGGGGCTGTGCGATCCGGGCGCCATTCTCGTGGACGAGGCGACGTTCAAGCACACGCGCCACCTGTTCGAGTACGGGGACGAACACCTGGTGAGAGTCAAAGGCCGGGTGGAGCCCGTCCTCACGCACTACGTGGTGGCGGCGCGCGAGCAACGAGGGCGGGCGCGCGGGATAGAGGGGCGGCAGACGCCGCTCATCGGTCGCGACCGTGAGCTCGAGGTGCTGCGGGATCGCTGGGAACACGCGGGGCAGGGACAATTCCGTGTCACCGCGATTCTCGGCTCGGGCGGGATCGGGAAGTCGCGGCTCGTGGAGGAGCTGGTGGCCGCCGAGCGGATCCCGGATTCCCAATTCGCCCAGGGACGCAGCTATCCCTACGCCAGTCGCAGCCCGTGGGAACCGCTCGGAGAACTGTTGCGGAGCGTGCACGGGATCGAGCCCTCGCTGCCGGCGCGCGAGGCGGCCGCCCGGATCGTACCCGACGGGGACCCGGTGACGCTGCGTGAAGCGGTGGCCGTCATCCTCGGAATGGCGTTGTCGGATGCGCCGTCGCTTTCGTCCTTCGATCCGCCCGAGATGCTGGGTCTGATCCAGACCACGATCGCCGGGCAGCTTATCGGAGCGGCGGGGGCCCGCCGCCTGATGGTGCTGGAGGACCTTCACTGGGCGGACAACGCGACCCTGGAATTCCTCGAATACCTGGTCCAGCTTCCCCTGGAGGGTCCGGTTCTGCTTCTGCTGCTGGCGCGCCACCCCCTTTCCGAAGACACGGCGCTGGCCCGGTTGCTGGCCAGGTGTCCTGACACGCTGGATCTCACGCCACTTCCGACCCCCCTTTCGCGGGACCTGCTCGATGCCTTGCTGGATCCGCATGAAGTGCCGGATCGTCTGCTGGATCGCGTCGCCGATCGCTCGGGAGGCAATCCGCTCTTTCTGGAGGAGTTCTGCCGCTCGCTTCTCGAGGATGGAACGCTGCGGGAACAGGACGGGGTGGTGATCGCGGCCGGGGATCATCAACTGGTGGACATTCCGGATTCGGTCGAGAGCCTGCTCAGTACCCGCATCGACGGACTGGATGCGGAGGTGAAGAGGGTGCTCCAGTACGCGGCGATCGTCGGTCGTCGCTTCTGGGAGGGAGCCATCTCGGACGCACTCGCCCATAGGCCGGTGGACGGGGAGCTCTCGACCCTGCAGAGCGGTGCGCTCGTTCGCAGTCAGCCCACGTCCGTCGTCGAAGGTGATCGGGAGTTCGTGTTCGAGCACCTCCTGACGCAGGAGGTGGTGTACCAGGGGCTTCTGCGGGGTCTGCGCGCAGACCTGCACGGCGACGTCGCGGAGTGGCTCGTCGAGCGGCTCGGCGAAAGCGCAGGGGAACACGACGGCTGGATCGCGTTTCACTTCGAGCGCTCGGACCGGCCCGAGCGGGCCGTGCCGTATCTGGAGCGTGCGGCTCGAAGCGCCCGCGATCAGGGCGCGCTGGTCGATGCGGCTGAGCTGCTCGCGCGAGCGATGGACATGACCGCCGATCCTGAATCGGAGGCGCGGATTCTCGGTGAGGCCGCGGAGATCGCGGCGCTCCAGGGATATCCGGAAGAGTGCCACCGTTACGTTCTCAGGCTCGAGGAGCTCGCCGAGCGGACAGACTCCCCGGAGGTCACGGCGGCCGCCCGATACCGCCGGGCCCTCCTCGCCCTGGACGGTGGGGACCTGTCCCAGACGCGGGATCTCACCGAGGAGGCCCTCGCTCTGTACCGGCAGATCGGCGACGTGTCGCTCGAGGGGGACGCGCTGCGCCTGCTGGGCCGCCTGGAGCATATCTGGGGAAGCTACGAGCGGGCGGTGGAATGCTACGAGGCGGGCCTGGCCTGTGAGCGTGAGGCCGGCGACGAAGATGGCCAGGCCGACATGCACGATCGCCTGGGCCTCGTCTGCGTGGATCGGGGAGACTATGTCGAGGGGCTCGCGTCTCTCGACCGGGCCCGGGCCATGTATGAAGCGATCGGCCGCCGGGCGCAGGAAGCCCGCGTTCTCGCGCACCGGGCCACGGCGCTCCGGTGGCTCGGGAATCTCGATGAGGCGGCCGAAACAGCCAGGGAGGCTCTCGCCAGGGCCGAAGCGTCCGGATCGCGACGTGCCGTGGCGTCCGCCCAGGTGACCCTCGGCATGATCGAGGCGGCGGCCGGGCGGCCTGAGGCGCGCAGCCGACTCGAGAACGTGCAGCGGCTGGGCCTGAAGATGGGCAACCGGGCGCTGCAGGCGCGGGCCTGGCTGGCGCTCAGCGATGTGGAGTCGGACCGGGAGGCCGCGGTTGATGCGGTGAACCAGGTGCTGAAGCTGTGCGAGGGTTCGGGATTGGTTCACCTTCAGGTGCTGGCGCTCGCGAGGAAGGCCGAGCTGGCCCTCTCCGAGGGCCGGACCGCGGAAGCCGATGAAGCGTCACGCGAATCCGTCGGGATGCTGCGCCGCCAGGGGAACGTCCAGGGATCGGAGGAGCGCGTTCTGATGGCCCGCGCTTCCCTGCTGGACGCTCTCGGGCAGGGAGAAGACGCGGCGGCACTGGTCGCCGAGGCGGGCGCTGTCGTCCGCTCGAAGGCCGACCGGATTCCGGATCCGGAAGCGCGGCGGCGGTTCCTCGAGTTCCCGCCGAACGCGAGCATCCTGTCATCGAGTCACGCGGTGCCCGGCGGCGGCGCGGCATGAGCGCGCAGGCGGTCGTTCTGCTGGCCGCTCTGATGGTCGGTCACTTCCTGGGCGACTACACGCCACTGTCGACGCCGCGCATGCTGGAGGCCAAGGCCAGGGGCGGGCCGTTGCTCCCGATCGTGGCGCACGCGGCCGTGCATGCGGTGCTCACCGGACTCGCCGTGATGGCCGTGGCTCGGCCCGCGCCCGCCGTCCTGGCTCTGGCCCTCGTGATCGAGTTCGTGTCTCACTTCTCTCTGGATGCGTTCCGCGCCCGGCTCGGGGTCAGGGTGCCCGCCCTGGCGAACCCGGGAGACGGCCTCTTCTGGACGGCGCTCGGCCTCGACCAGCTGGCGCATGGCCTCGTCCTGGTGTGGATCGCGGCCCTGGTGCTCTGAGCCGGGCTCCGCACGCTATCCCTCTCGTTGATTCGTCCTTGACAGTTCCCGCAGGGGAACTTATATGTAGAGTGTCGATATATAGAGTGCCGATATATCAAACAACTGGAGAGTCATGAGCGATCCGGTCGACCTGCAGGCCCTGGTCCGCGCGATCAACCAGGCGTTGATCCTCGCCGTGCTGCGGAACGGGCCGAAGCACGGTTACCAGATAGCGGTCGAGGCGGAGGCATCGAGCGAGGGGATGTTCGCTTTTCAACACGGCACGCTGTATCCGATTCTTCACCGCCTCGAGAAGGAGCGGCTCATCTCGGGCCGCTGGGAGACCGTGGACGGGAGGCGGCGGAAGGTCTATTCACTCACCGCCCGAGGCCGGGAACGCCTGTCCGACGAGTCGGCGCATATCCGCTCCGCCTTCGACATGCTGACCTCGGTCCTGGAGGCGGGAGAATGAGCTCCTACCGGGCCGAGCTGCACGAGATCGCCAGGCAACTGGACCTCCCGCAACCCGTGCGAGCGCGGGTACTGCTGGAGCTGGCCTCGGACCTCGCCGGTCTCGAGGCCGAGCTGGTGTCGACCGGGATGTCCGCCGAGGAAGCCCACGCAGAGGCCGTGCGCACTCTGATTCCCTCGCCGGAGTCGCTGCGAGACCTCATGGAGGTGCACCGGCCACTGTATCGGCGCCTCGTGGACCGGTTCTCCGATCCGACCCGTCACCGCCTGGAGCGTGCCGCGCTCATCCTGGCTTCGGCCGCGCTGTTCGCGGTCGGCGTGATCCGACTCGGGCGCAGCGGGATCCTCGCCAATCCGGCGCCCCTGAGCGGGCCGTTGCTGGGCGTGGCCCTGGTGGTGGTCGTCGTGTCGGTGTGGAAGACGTTCAGCCTCGCGGTGAGGCGAGAGCACGACCTCGCGAAGCTGCGATCCGGGACCTGGATCCTGCCGGGCGCGGCCTTCGTGGCGGCCGTCCTCGCCCTCGGCGGTTCGGTGCTGGACCTGTACGGGGTGTCGGGAAGCCTCGAGGCAGACCTGACGCGTCAGACCACCGTGCTGCTGGCGTGGCTGCGGCGCGACATGGGACTACTCTCCCTCGGCCTCCTCACGAGCGGGATCGGGCTCGGCATGTGGCTGGTCATCGCCTCGGGAATCGCCCGGGTGGAGCAGACGGAAGCGGAGATCGTGTCCGGATTCGAGCACGGCACGGTTCGAGTACAAACCGAAAGGAGCTGACCGATGCTGGATTTCTTCAAGCAGGGCGGATTCTTCATGTGGCCGATCCTGGCCATCGCGATCGTGATCGTCTGGCTGGCGGTCCGTTCCTGGTCCCGCACCCGGAGCCTGGAGAGCCCCGATGCCGTGGTCGAGACCGGCGTCGACGCGGTTCTGTTCTGGGGCGTGTGGGTGCTCGTGGTCGGACTTCTGGGGACGTTTACCGGGATCTACCAGGCCGCCGGGGCGATCGAACGGGCTCCCGGCATCAGCCCTGCCATGATCTGGGGCGGGGTGCGGGTCGCTCTTACGACGACGCTGTCGGGCTTTCTCGTATTCAGCGTGGCCGCGCTGCTGTGGATGGGCCTCCGATTCATGTACCGCAGGCGCCTGGCGGCCCTCGCCTGACCGTCGGGGAAGCTCCGCCCCGCCTTCCCGGCGGGGTCAGGCGCCTTCCTCCTCGTACTTCTGCTTCAGGCGCTCCACCACGCCCGGATCGGCGAGCGTGGTGGTGTCGCCGAGGGCCCGGCCTTCCGCGATGTCCCGCAGCAGCCTGCGCATGATCTTCCCGCTTCTCGTCTTCGGGAGGTCCGCCGTGAAGATGAGGTCGGCCGGCCTCGCGATAGCACCGATCTCGTCCACGACGTGCTGCTTGAGGGCATCACGAAGCTCGGGTCCGGGCTCGTGCCCATCGCGCAGGGACACGAAAGCGGCCACGGCCTGCCCCTTCAGCTCGTCGGCCCGTCCGACCACCGCCGCTTCGGCCACCGCCGGGTGATCGACGAGCGCCGACTCGACCTCCATCGTGCCGATCCGGTGGCCGGCCACGTTCAGCACGTCGTCCACCCGGCCCATGATCCAGAAGTAGCCGTCCCCGTCCTGCCGCGCTCCGTCGCCCGGGAAGTAGATCCCGTCGAATTTCGACCAGTAGGTCTCGCGGTACCGTTCCTCGTCGCCGTAGATGCCGCGGAGCATGGACGGCCACGGCTCCCGGATCACGAGGTAGCCGCTCTCGGCCGGCTCCCCTTCCTGGTCGACCACGGTCGCCTCGATCCCGGGGAACGCTAGGGTGGCGGAGCCCGGCTTCGTCGGCACGACCCCCGGAAGCGGGGTGATCATGATCGCCCCCGTCTCCGTCTGCCACCACGTGTCGACGATCGGGCAGCGCCCGCGGCCCAGGTGCTCGTGATACCACGACCAGGCCTCCGGATTGATCGGCTCTCCCACCGTTCCCAGCAGGCGGAGCTTCGAGAGATCGTAGCGGTCGGGCCACTCCGCTCCCCACTTCATGAACGCGCGGATCGCCGTAGGCGCCGTGTAGAACACCGAGACGGCGTACTTCTCGCACAATTCCCAGAAGCGACCGCGGTCGGGCCAGTCGGGCGCCCCCTCGTACATCACCTGCGTGGCGCCGGCGGCCAGCGGACCGTAGACGATGTAGGAGTGTCCCGTCACCCATCCGACGTCGGCCGTGCACCAGAAGGTGTCTTCGTCCTTCAGGTCGAACACCCACCGGGTGGTCGCGAGCACCTGCGTGAGGTAGCCGCCCGTCGTGTGGACGATGCCCTTGGGCTTCCCCGTGGTGCCTGAGGTGTAGAGGATGTAGAGGAGGTCCTCGGAGTCCATCTCCTCGGCCGGGCAGTGCGCGGACGCTTCCTGGATGAGACGATGGTACCACCGGTCGCGCCCCTCCACGAAGTGGACGAACGCCTCGTCGCCCTCGCTGCCGGGGCGCCGCCGCACGATGACCACGTGCTCCACAAAGCCCAGGCCCTGGATCGCCTCGTCCGCCGTGCGCTTCAGCGGGATGACCTGACCCCGCCGGTAGCCGCCGTCCGCCGTGATGAGGACCTTGGCGCGCGCGTCCTCGATCCGGTCTCGCAGCGACTTCGCCGAGAATCCGCCGAACACCACGGAGTGAGGTGCGCCGATGCGGGCGCACGCAAGCATCGCGATCGCGGCCTCGGGGATCATCGGAAGGTAGATCGCCACCCGGTCGCCCTTCTCCACGCCGAGACCCTTGAGGGCGTTCGCGAACTGGCAGACTTCGCGGTGCAGCTGCCGATAGGTGTAGATTCGACGGTCCCCGGGCTCTCCCTCCCAGATCAGCGCCGCCTTGTTCGCCCGCCAGGTGTCCAGGTGCCGGTCGAGGCAGTTGTGGGCGACGTTGAGCTTGCCGCCCACGAACCAGCGAGCGAAGGGCGGCTCCCACTCGAGGACCGTGTCCCACTTCCGAAACCAGTCGAGCTCCTCCGCCCACGAGGCCCAGAACGCCTCGCGGTCACCGGCGGCTTCCCGATACGGCGCGCCGTCGCTTACGATCGCGGCCTCGCGAAACGACTCGGGGGGGTCGAAGCGGCGATCCTCCTGCAGGAGGACGTCGATCTCGCGGCGGCGTGAGTCGGGCATGGCGCTCTCCAGGTCAGGGGACGATCGGGCTTTCCAGAGTAGAAAGGACTCTCGCGAATGGGCAAGCGCGGGGGAGAGGGCAGGGAGGAGCCGTCCTCAGGATCCGGCCCTGTACACCTCGTACTCCGCCCGGACCTCCGCCACCTTCGTGTCGAGCGCCGGCTCCGGGTTGGACCTCAGGGCCAGATACTGCTGGTAGACGCTGAGGGCCTCGTCCCGCAGCCCCAGCTCGGCGGCCATTCGCGCCCGTCCGAGCCGCCGCGCCGGGAGCAGGTGCGACGGTTCCTCTCCCCAGATGACCCACTCGCGGCGGTAGCGGTTCAGTGCGGCCTCGGTGTCTCCGATCTGCGCGTAGAGGTCGGCTATCACCAGAAGGTAGGCCGCCTGGTGACGGATTGGCGCCCCTTTCACGAAAGCGGAGTCCGCGGCTGCGACTCGCGCGGCGGCATCCGGAGCGTCCAGCTGAACGGCGAGCGCCGCCTCGAGTAACCCCGCGTGAAGACCGACGAATCTCGGTGCCAGCTCGGCGGGGCGCCGGATGAGGCGGATCGCGCTTCGCACCCCCGTCGTGTCCCCGTGGCTCAGTTTCCAGAGCGAGACCCACGTAAGCTTGCGCAGGCCCGCGAAGGCGGACCCCCTGACCGCCCGGTCGTCACTCTCGAAGTCCTCCGGGTCGAGGTCATTCAGCTCTGCCGCGAGCGAGTCGGCGACGCGGCCCGCCATCGCGGCGTCGCCGTCCGCGAACAACGCCTGCTCGATCCACATTTCGGGTTCCTGACAGGCTCCGCGCCAGCACTCATCCCGGTCCACGGACGCGTTACGGAGGAGCGGCGTGGCCTGCTCCGGCCGACCCCGATTCACCTCGTAGTTGCCCACGACGTACGCGCTGTTTCCGTCGCCCTCGGCCGCGCGGGCCGCGAGGATCGCGGCCACGCGGTCGGCCTCATCCATGCCCGCGCCCGCGGCCTGCAGGAAGATGAGGACGTGGATCGGCAGCTCGTACCTCTCGTCCAGAAGCTTCCAGTCCTCGTCGTTGATCGGCCGGCCGGGATACATCATGGACAGGGAGATGCGCTCGGTCTGCCCCTGATAGGCGAGCGGGAGCCTGGAGAACGCCGCCGTATCCCCGTTGATGGCATAGTACTCACCCAGGTGGCTGAACGGCTCCGCGTTGCCCAGGGTGTCCAGCTGGGCTGCCTGCAGGAGGGCGGCCACGGCCTTGCCGCGTCCGTCGTTCACGTAGACGCCGCCCTCGTGCCACAGGTAGTCCCCATAGCGGATCCAGGCGATCCAGCTGTCCGGGTACTTCTGGACGGCCCGCTGGTACGCTTCGAAGTTGGCGTACTCGCCCCCCTCCCGGGACTCCGGGTAGCCATTTCGCTGGCTCTCGGCGACGAACACCGCCGAATCCGCGGCCGGAAGGCGATCGCGATGCTCCCAGGCGAGCCGTCGGCCGCGCAGATAGGCGGGCGAGTCCGTGTCTCCGGAGAACCACGAATCCGAGAGCATGAGCCCCCAGGCGGCCAGAGCGAAGGTGGAATCCCGGTCGAGAGCGCCCGAATAGCGCTCCACCGCTGCGCCCCACTCTCCCCTTCGGAAGGCCTGGGTCGCGGCCAGCCACTCCTGGACGGACTCGGTCGAGGAGCTCACGAGTCCAGGGAGCCGCTCGATCTCTCCCGCCGAGGCGGCCAGCAGCTGCACACCCAGGGATTCGGCAACCGCGATCGCCTCGGAGGCGGGAAGCACGACGGGGCGCGACTGGAGCACCATTTCACGCCCTCGCATGAGAGATGCCTGCGCCCGCACCTGGCCGTTCGGCTGCGAGATGAGCTGTCCCGTGATCACGTGCGTCGCGCCCACGGCGCCGGCCACCGAGACGTATCGGGCGATCGGATCCGTGGAAGCTCCCACCGCCTGCTCCCACGCCCGTGTCACCACACGGCGGTCGATCGCCTGCGCCCCGCCCGTTTCCCCCGTCAGGGCTGCGGAGAGGAACTCCGGGATGGCTCGAGTCAGATACTCCAGCTCCGGCGCCAGCGCGACGCCGTCGAAGTCGACGATCGCGACCCGCTCGACACCCGGAGTGGAACGGATGAGGCGGCCCAGGTCGAAGGTGGTCCACGCCAGGATCGCCGCGGTTCCGACGGCCACCAGTGTCACGGTCCACGCGAGCCACGCGGGTATCCTCTTCATCGTCGGCAGCTCGGCCACGCGCTTCGCCACCGGCCGCTCGCCGGACACGGCTTCGACGAACTGTTCGACGGTCTCGAAGCGGTCGACCGGCAACTTGGCCAGGCCCTGCTCGATCGCGGCCTCGAGCTCGGGCGGCACGACGCTGCGGACCGTTCTGAGGCTCGGAACCGGGTCCAGGCTGTGCCGCGCGAGCACCGCCGCTGAGGTCGGGCCGGTGAACGGCGGCTCGCCGGCCAGCGACTCGTACAGCACGCAGGCCAGGGCGTACTCGTCGCTTCGGCCGTCCACCGCCTCGCCCGCGGCCTGCTCCGGGCTCATGTACTGCGGCGTGCCGGTGGCGAACCCCGTCTTCGTGAGCTTGTCCCCGCCGGCGTCGGTCAGCGCCTTCGCCACCCCGAAGTCCATCACCACCGCGTGACCGCCGGAGAGCAGAATGTTCTCCGGCTTGACGTCGCGGTGAACGATCCCACGCTCGTGCGCGTAGCTCAGGGCACTTCCGACCTCGCGGGCGAGCTGTTGGGCGGCCCCGACGGTGAGCGGTCCCTCCCGGTCGAGCCTCTCCCTCAGCGACTCGCCTTCGACGTAGGGCATCACGTAGAACAGTTGACCCGCCGCCTCTCCAGAGTCGTAGAGCGGCAGGATGTGAGGGTGGGTGAGTCCCGCGGCGATCCGTATCTCGCGCAGGAAGCGCTCGTGCCCGACCGCGGGGGCGATCTCGGGGTGGACGACCTTGACCGCCACTTGGCGGTCGTGCCTGGCATCACGCGCCAGGTACACGGTCGCCATGCCGCCCGATCCGATCTCGCGCTCGATCGTGTAGCGGTCGTCCAGAGCCGACTTCAACTGTTCGTGTGTCTCGGACATGGTCTCAGCTGGCCTCTGCAAGGGCGGACTATACCTGACAAAATAGCCAAATCACGCCGCCATCATGTAGCACGGGCTTCGCCCGGGTGTGCGCCCGG
>Ga0210098_1000328_pt1 | contig 15437 bp, 14 predicted proteins | sample Joice_ThreeSqA_D_FD_184870 | JGI IMG/M metagenome (GOLD analysis project Ga0210098, IMG submission 184870) | Wetland microbial communities from San Francisco Bay, California, USA, that impact long-term carbon sequestration - Joice_ThreeSqA_D1... | ecosystem: Environmental > Aquatic > Marine >...
CTTCCCCACGTCCTGGATCATCCGCTCGAAGGAGATGTTCTCGTCGTGCTTCCCCTTCTCCTCCTTCGTGGCGGGGGTGAAGATCGGCTCGGGGAGACGGTCCGATTCGCGCAACCCTTTCGGAAGCGGAATGCCGCACACTTCCCCTTTTTCCTGGTATTCCGCCCACCCGGAGCCGGACAGGTAGCCACGGACGACGCACTCCACGGGGAACGGCTTCGCCCTCCGGCACAGCATCGCCCGGCCGCGCAACGTCCCGGCGTGGACGCGCGCCGGCGGCGGGAAGGTGTCGACGTCGACGGAGAGCATGTGGTTTGGGACGATGCCGGAAAGCATGTCGAACCAGAACGCGGAGATCTGGGTCAGCACTTTCCCCTTTCCCGGGATCCCGTCCGGCATCACCACGTCGAACGCGGAGAGCCGGTCGGAGGCCACCAGCAGCAACTTCCCGTCCACGTCGTAAATGTCGCGGACCTTGCCGCGGCCCATCAGTTTCAACCCGGAAAGCGTCGTCTCGACAACCGTCGACTGGCTCACGTTGCGGACCTCCATGAAGGCGTGGTTGGAACTTTTAACTTTACCACACCGGTAAATCCGCGGGGACAACCCATGGTCATCCGCCTCCCTCGAACTGCAGGGCGTACAGCCGTTGGTAGATCCCCCCGGCGGCCAGAAGTTCCCGGTGGGTCCCCGTCTCGCGCACCTTCCCCTTGTGCATCACGAGGATCCGGTCGGCGGACAGTACCGTCGATAGCCTGTGGGCGACGACGAGGGCGGTCCGCCCGGGGAGGATCCCGGCCAGCGCCTCCTGGATCCGGCCCTCCGTCACGGGATCGACGCTCGACGTCGCCTCGTCCAGCAGAAGGACGCGAGGCTCCCGCGCAAGCGCGCGGGCGAACGACACCATCTGGCGCTGCCCCGTCGACAGCCGCACTCCCCGCTCCCCAACGTCCGTCGCCAGCCCCTCGGACCATTCGCGGGTGAACCGTTCCACGCCGATCGCCGAGAGCGCGGCCCCGATCGCCTCTCCGCCCGCCGCGACGTTCTCCCGCACCGTCCCGGAGAAGAGGAACGGGTCCTGGAGGACGAGGGCGAGCGACCCGCGCAATTCCTCCCGCGGAATCTCGCGGATGTCCCGCCCGAAGAGCAGGATCTTCCCGCGGCGGATCTCGTAGAAGCGGCACAGCAGGGAGAGGACCGTCGTCTTCCCCGCCCCCGTCGCCCCCACGACCGCACCGGTTTGCCCTTCCTCGAGGACGAAGGAGACCCCGCGCAGGACCGGCGGTCCCTCCTCCTCCCCGCCCCCCTCTCCGCCCGCGGGTTTCGGGTAGGAGAACCAGACGTCCCGGAACTCGATCGCGGGTACGGCGGGGGACACCGAAGCGGGGGGTGACGGCGACGATGACGACCTGGCATCGGGCGATGGTTCGGGCAGGGGTTCGACGTATTCGGGGGAGACCCCCTCGTCGAGGAGCCGGAAGATCCGTTCCGAGGAGGCCAGCGCGGTCTGCAGGATATTGTACTTGTCGCTCATGTCCCGGATCGGTTCGTAGAACCTTCGTGCGTATTCGAGGAACGCCACGAGCGTGCCGAAGGTGACCGCGCCCGCGAGATGGCCGACGCCCCCGCGCCACAGCAGCAGCGCCAGCGCGATCGAGGCAAGCATCTCGACGCCCGGGAAGTAGACGGAGTAGAGGTTGGTGAGCCGCACGCTCTCCGCGGCGTACTCCCCGTTCAGCGTGTCGAACCTCCGCTGCGACTTCCCTTCCATTCCGAACGTCTTGACCACCGCCACCCCCGTCACATGCTCCTGGAGGAAGGCGTTCATCCGCGCGAGCTTCCTCCGCATCTCCCGGTTCGCCTCGCGGATCCTCTTTTTCAGCAGCTCGACGAACAGCACGAGGACGGGGAGGACGGAGAAGGTTACGAGCGCGAGGCGCGGGTCCATCCAGAGCAGGATTGCGGCCGTGCCCGCCAGCACCGCCACGTCGCCGATCGTGGAGACGAGGCCCGAGGAGAGGAGCTCCTGGAGCGCCTCGACGTCCGAGGTCAGGCGTGTCATGAGGCGCCCGGTCGGAGTGCGATCGAAGAAGACGACGGGCAACCGCTGCATCCGCGCGAACATCTCCCGGCGCAGCGCGAGGATCACCCGCTGGCCGAGGACCGAAACGGCGTACATCTGCAGGTAGAGGAATCCCATCGCGCCTACGAGGGCCCCGAAATACAGGAGGATCCACCCCCCCATCCCGGAAAGGCGCCCGGACATCACGTACCGGTCGATGAAGATCTTGATGAGGTACGGGCCCGCAAGCTGGCAGGCGGTCCCGCAGAGAAGCGCCGCCAGCGCCGCAGCGAGGATACCCCGGTGGGGAAGGACGTACCGCAGAAGGCGGGCCAGGAGCCGCCGGTCGATTCCCCGGGCTCCCGCGCGGTCGTCCGTGAAGAAGTCGTCCGGCCCGTGCTTCACGACGACTCCTCCAGCTCTCGGGCGAGCATCTGGCGGGAGTACAGGTCGAAGTAGGCGCCGCGCAGGGAAAGGAGATCGTCGTGCGTCCCCTCCTCGATGATCCGGCCAGCCGCCAGCACGAGGATCCGGTCGCACCGGGAGAGGGATGCCATCCGGTGCGTGCTGAACAGGACCGTCCGCTCCCCCTTTTCCGAGAGGATCCCCTCGAGGATCTCCCGCTCCGTCCCTGCGTCCACGGCGGAGAGGGCGTCGTCCAGCAGCAGGATCTTTGCTTCGGCGCACAGGGCCCGCGCGATGGTAACCCGCTGTTTCTGCCCCCCCGAAAGCGAGATTCCGCGCTCCCCCACGACGGTATCGAACCCTTTCGGCATCTCCTCGACATCGGAGAGGAAGCGGGCGAGGCCGGTCGCCTTCCTTGCGGCCGCCGGATCGGTCTGTTCGAGGCCGAAACAGACGTTCTCGAGAATGGTATCGGAGAAGAGGAACGGGTCCTGGGAGACCACGGCGAACCGTCGCCGCAAGTCGGACAGCGGGATCGTCGACGCATCGATCCCTTCCAGGAAGACCGATCCGGGCGGCGCGGGATAGAGTCCGGAGAGCAGGGAGAGGAGCGTGCTCTTCCCTCCGCCCGTGGGCCCCACCAGGCCGAGCACCTCCCCCGTCCGCGCGGAGAAGGATACGCCCCGGAGCGCCTCCCCCCTTCCTTCGCCTTCATGGGAGAAGGCGAGACCGCGGACCTCGAGAAGCGGCGACTCCCCGCCCCCGGATTCCCGCGTATCCTCGATCGGGGACGTACCCTCCGCGGCGGGCTCCGTCCCGTCCGCGGGGATCTCCACGGGCAGCCCCAGGAACTCATTGATCCGCCCCATGGCGGAGCTCCCCCGTTGGAAGAGGTTGATCACCCACCCCATCGCCATCGTCGGGAAGGCGAGCATCGCGAGGTACGCGTTGAAGGCGACGAACCCCCCGAGGGTGATATCCCCCCGAGCGACGGCCCGCCCCCCGAGGTACAGGACGACGGCGACACCCGCGCCGGCGAGCAGGCCGATCGCCCCGTGAAACGCGGCGGAGGTCCGCGCGACGGCCAGGTTGTGCCCGTAATACCGCTCGCACTCCCCGGAGAACCGCTCCTCCTCCTTGGCCTCGAGGGTGAACGCCTTCACCAGGCGGATTCCGGAAACGTTCTCCTGCAGCGTCCCGTTCATCGAGGCGAGCGACTCCTGGACCAGTCGGTGTCGCTGGTGGAAGGCGCGCCCGTACTCCCGGGAGAGGAAAACGACCGCGGGGGCGATCAGCAGCGACACGCCGGTAAGCATGGGACTGATCCGAAGCATGAACGCGATCGCGAGCAGCCACGAGATGACGGTCCCGACGAGCATGAGCAGGCCGGGACCTAGGAAGAGCCACACGGCGGTAAGGTCGTTCGTCATGCGCGACATCACGTCCCCCGTCGGGGTCGCATGGAAGAAACCGATCGGGAGACGGACCACGTGGAGGAAGAGGCGTCTCCGCACCTCCCGCTCCACGTCCCGGGCAGCCACGAACAGGGAGCGGCGCGAGAAGAACCGGAAGACGGCGTACAGGATCGAGAAGAGGATCATGAGCCCGACGGCGCGGAGAAGGGAGCCCTCGCCGGGAGATCCGCCCCCACGCACGGCGGAAACGGCGTCCACCGCCTCCCGGGTCATCCAGGGGACGAGAAGGCCGAAGACGCTGGCGACGATGAGCCCGAGGACGCAAAGAGCATACACCCGCCGGTGCATGGCGAGGTACGGGCGCAGGCTGAGGAGCTCGCGAATAACCTTACCTTCCGATCGGGAACGGATCGAGGGTGAAGCAGAGGAGGAAGAGGACGCACGCGACGACGCCGAACGCGCGCCGCGCCGGAGTCAGCGGGATATCCTCGAAGACGGGGCGCGGGTGCCCTGTCCCCATGACGAACAGGAGGAGTGCCCACACGAACCACCCGTTTCCCGCGATGCCCATCAGGAGGAGCGCGTAGGGGATCAGCCGGGCTACCTCCGAGAACCGCTCCCCGAACATGGCGAAGGCGATGTGTCCACCGTCCAGCTGGCCGGCGGGGATAAGGTTCAGCATGGTGATGTACAATCCGAGCCAACCCGCGTACGCCACAGGGTGAAGGATCACGTCGTACCCCGCCGGGATCTCCCCAAGGACGATCCGCGAGAGAATCTTGAACAGCAGGGATTCCCCCAGCGGCACCCCGAGGGTGCCCGTCGACCGCCGGACCTCCGAGATGGCGAGCCCGGCGATCAGCACGGGGATCGCGACAACCGCCCCGGCCAGAGGACCCGCCGCGCCGATGTCCATCAGGGCATTCCGGTCCGGGAACGGGGATTTCAGCTTGATGAGCGCGCCCATCGTCCCCGGCAGCGGTGGAATCGGGAGGAAAGGGATGAAAAACGGCGGGGTGACACGGACGCTGTGCCGGCGCGCCGCCGTGTAGTGCCCCATCTCGTGGACCCCGAGGATAGAGAGCAACGGGACGTTGAACACGAGGCCGAAAAGCAGGTCCGCCGGGCGTGCGAGGGGGTTCCCCCCGGCGAGGAAGGACCCGGCGAACAGCGTCGTGACGAAAGTGGCCAGAAACAGCAGGATCTGTACCGTTGGAATCTCCCCTTCCCCTTCGGGGTAAAATCCGGTTAACTGTCCCCTGTATGATCACCGACAGGGGGGGCGGGTTCCCTCGTGCGACTCCTTAGCGACATCCCGTCGGGCACGGAAGTGCTGGTCCACGTCTGCTGCGCACCCGACGCATCGTACGGCATTCGGGCGTTGCGGGACCGGTTCGACGTCATCGGCTTCTTTTATAACCCAAACATCGATTCCCGGGAAGAATTCCGGAAACGTCTCCGCGCGACCCTCGACCTTCAGGAAAGGGACCCCTTTCCCCTGGTGGTCGGCGCCGGCGGCGAGGAGGCGTGGGAAGACGCCTCCCGGGGGATGGAAGGCGAGCCCGAGCGGGGACGCCGGTGCGAAGCGTGCGTCCGGCTTCGCCTTCGCGAGACCGCGAAAAAAGCGGCGGATCTCGGGATGCCCGCTTTCGGGACGGTGCTGACCGTCAGCCCGAAGAAGGACGCCGCGATGGTGAACCGCGTGGGGTGCGAAGAGGGGGAGCGCTCCGGGATCCGCTTCGTCGAGGCGGACCTTAAAAAGGGGGACGGGTACCTGAAAAGTGTCCGCGCCAGCAGGGAGATGGGGCTATACCGCCAGAGCTACTGCGGGTGCAGGTTCTCCCTCAACGGAGTGAAGAATGGCGGAAGCGTGAGGGAATCCCCACGTTAGCTCGCGGTCGCCCGCTCGCTATTTGAGGGCCGGCTCGTCGCCCTGACGCGCGCGAGAAACCGGGGCTTTTCCTCCTGCTCGTCGGCGGGCTTCTCGCTTCGATTCCCCGGACTTCCGATGGCAAAAGATTGGCGGAAGCGTGAGGGAATCGAACCCACCGGAGACGTTTCCGCCTCCCGACCGGATTTGAAGTCCGGGGGGGCCACCAGCGCCCCATCCGCTTCCGTCCATAAAGCGTAAGGTTTCCTACCCTTCCTGCCGATAATACACCAACTGGAGATTTTCTCGGACGCGGAAAGGAGTGCTGGATGCGACAGATTCTCACGACTGCGACGTTGGCGAGTATCCTTCTCATGACGGGGAGCGGGTTTGCTCCACCGGTGTTCGCCCTCGAGGCCGGCGTCCGCGGGATGTACTGGGGTTCGACGATCTCCGGAAACGTGCAGTCGTTCATCGGCGGCGTGCCCGAAACCGACCTGGACGTCAAGAGCGACCTTGGCATGAAGGACGAGAACGTTTTCAACGGGGAGGTTTTCCTCAAGGCGGGCAACTTCACCTTCCGCCTCGCGTACACACCGCTGAAGTTCACCGGTTCCTCCGTGTTGTCGACAACGATCGAATTCGACGGGAACACGTTCCCTGCGGCGACCCCCGTATCCTCGAAACTGGAGACGAAGATGGTCGACGGCGACGTCCAGTGGGACCTGCTCCACCCGGACCTCGGAGTCGTCTCCATGAACCTCGGCGTCTTCCTGCGGCTGAAATACGTCGACGGCTCCATCGAGATCTCCAGCAACGACCCCCTGTTGCCGATTTCCGCCACCCAGGACTTCCGGCTCCCGATCCCGGAAGTCGGGGCGGCCGCCGGGATCGGCTTCCTGAAAGACATCGTCCGCGCCGACGCCCGCGTCAGCGGGATGGCGTACTCGGGGAACCACATCTACGAGGGGGACGCCTTCCTCTCGGTGATCCCTTTCCCGTTCCTCCGGCTGCAGGGAGGGTACCGGTTCATCGACCTGAAGGCGGACGAGAGCGATATCAAGGCCACGCTGAAGATCAAGGGCCCTTACGCGGGGATCCAGGTCGCGTTCTGAGAGACGGGGGGAGACCCCCCCTGTGAAATTCTCATTGAACGGATCCCGAGGGAAGGTACAATAGGACTTTCTCGGGGCGCTTAACTCAGCGGTAGAGTGCCACCTTCACACGGTGGAAGTCACAGGTTCAAATCCTGTAGCGCCCACCACCGGACCCACCCGGACCGGGGCTTCCCTTCTCGGGAGGCCCCGGTTCCTGCTTTGGGGAGCACCGATGGCCATCGTGACGATATCGAGAAAAAGCGGAACCGGGGCCAGGGATATCGCCAATGCCGTGGCGAAAAAGCTCCGGTATGCGTTCGTCAGCAAGGATTCAATTTACACGGAAATCGAAGAGCACGGAAAGAGTTGGCTGGATTGGGCCGCCCGGCTGGACGATCGCGCTCCTACGTTCCTGGAACAGTACGACCGCTCCCACGCCGCCTACCTGGCGATGGTGGAACATTGCATCTATAAGAACGCCCTGAAAAACAACGTGGTCATCCTGGGCCGGGGCGGCAACTATCTCCTTGAAACCATCCCTTACTCTCTGCGGGTCCGCATCACCGCGTCCGCGGAGAATCGGGGCAGGACCCTCTGCGGCCGGTTCGGAATCGATGAAGCGGCGGCCCGGAAAATTCTGAAGCACAGGGACCATGAAAAATCCAACTACATAAACAGGGCCTACCGCAGAAACTGGGACAACCCCGACGATTACGACATGACGTTGAATTCGGGGCGCATGGGCTTCGAGGAACTGGTGGCCCTGATCGTGAACGAAATCCCGGCAAGGGACGACCTTTTCACGCCGGAAACCGAGGAGACACTGCGCCGGCTGGAACTGGCGTCGCGGGTCAAGGCGGAGATCGCCTCACGTTTCTACATGTTTATCAATACATTGGACGTTCATCACGACGGAACGGCCATCATCCTTCGCGGCATCTGCCGGCTTACGAGGGAAAAGACGCAGGAATTGGTGGAAACCGCGAAGCGCGCGGCGGATTCCACCAAGATTCGATGCGAACTCTATACCGGGGCTCCCGACGGGGAGGAATCCTGATCCTCCGCCCGCCGCATTCGGCGCGGCCGCTCGAATTGACTTAACCGACCGGCAGGAGTATATATAGATCAGAGAATAAGTCTCTTCCACTGTTTCTCCGGAAGGAGGAGTGGAATGAACTTTCTCTGTCCAGCGGCGGTTTCCGCTTCCCTCCCTTCATTGCGGCGGCGTACGGGAAAAAACAATCTCGAGGCAATACCTACGCACATCGCTTCTCCATAAGGAGGGGCCATGGATATCGTGGCGTTGTGGGGACTCTTCGCGGGGCTGGTTCTGGGGACGCTCTTCATCGACCTCCTCAAGTTCAGCAGGAAACCCCACGTGATGTCCTTCCGGGAAGCTTCCGTGTGGTGCGGCATCTGGGTTGGCCTCGCCGCGTCGTTCGGAGCCGCCGTATTCTTCCTGGAGGGGTCGGCCAAGGGGCTGGAGTTCATCACGGGCTACGTCATCGAGTGGTCGCTGAGCGTCGACAACCTCTTCGTGTTCATCGTGATCTTCCGCTATTTCGCCGTCCCGCCGGCCTTTCAACACCGGGTGCTCTTCTGGGGGATCATGGGAGCCATCATCCTGCGGGGCATCTTCATCGCCGCCGGCGTGGGCCTGCTGACGTATTTCCACTGGACGATCTACCTCTTCGGGGCCTTCCTCGTCTACACGGGGATCAAGCTCCTGCGCGCGGGGGAGGTGGAGGTCGAGCCGCAGAAAAACCCGGTTCTCCGTTTCTTCACACGCCTCATGCCGATCGAGACCGGATATGAGAAGCAGAGCTTCTTCATGCGGCGGAACGGGCGGCTGGTGGGGACCGCTCTCGTTCCGGTCCTGATCGTCATTGAGACGACCGATGTCATGTTCGCGGTGGACTCGGTGCCCGCCATCCTCGCCATCACACGCGACCCGTTCATCGTGTACACATCCAACATCTTCGCCATTCTCGGCCTTCGCGCACTGTACTTCCTGCTGGCCGGGGTCATGGGAATGTTCCGGTACCTCAAGATCGGGCTCTGCTTCGTCCTCACGTTCGTGGGGGTCAAGATGCTGATCTCCGACTTCTACAAGATCCCGATCACCGTGTCGCTGGGTGTCGTGGCGGGCATCCTGGCGGCCTCGATCGTGGCATCCCTCGTCTTCCCAGCGGCCGACAAACCAGCGGAAGGACAGCACACCGACGATTCGGCGTCCCCTCCGGGCGGTCCGGCGGGTCCGGAAGCCAAGGAGAAGGACATCGAGCATCGAGCCGCCTGACCGGATCGTAACGGAGGGCGTACAACCTCCCATGCACATTTTCTTCGCCACGGACGGATCCGCCTCGGCCCGGTTCGCGCAGGCGCAGATCCTCGCAATGCCGTGGCGCTCGCCCGTCCAACTCACCGTGATGACGGCGGTTCACATCCCCCCGCCGCCGTTCACCTCCTTTGTTTCATCGGCCCAGAAGGCGTTCGATGCCGCGTTGGAAACCTTGCGTCACGAGGCGGAAGCCCGCGCGGAGGAGGTGTTGTCCAAAGCTCGATACGCCTTGGAGGCAAGCGTGCCCGGCGTCGCCACGCGGATGCACACCGGTGCTCCCGGAGCTACGATCGTGGAAATGGCCAGGGCATGCCGTGTCGATCTGGTCGCGGTCGGGTCGCGGGGGCTGGGACCCTACAAGGGATACCTGTTGGGGAGCGTGTCGGACCACGTTGCGAACCACGCCCGCTGTTCCGTGCTTCTGGCGAAGACTCCTCCGAAGAGAACGGGACGGTATCTGCTGGCCCTGGACGATTCCCGTTACGCCGTGGCGGTTCTCCGGTGGCTCAGGGAACTCGATCTGCAAAGGGGCGCCTGGATCCACCTGGTGAAGGTTTTCCCGTCCATGGAGGACTTCCCGGATCCGGACGGCGGGGACTGGGTATGCGCCTGCGACAGGACGGCACCCGCCATGTTCGCACCCTGGGGGGATGCCCCGGAGGTCCTGGAGGCGATGTGCGAAGAGGGGCTCGATACAAAGGTCGGCCGGGTGACCGTGGAGGTCCGTTTCGGACAAGAGGTCCCGGAAATCCTGGCGTCCGTGCGGAAGTTCGATCCGGATCTGCTGGTGATGGGGGCGAAGGGCCACTACGCAAACGCGGCGTCCCCGCTGGGCAACGTGTCGCGGAAACTGATCGATCACGCCCCCTGCTCGGTCCTCGTCGTGCGACCTTCCGGTCAAGGGTTCCCGGAAATCCACCCCCATTGACCGCCTGAAGTTACCTGCCGGGCCCGTGATCGCCCCGGGGTGCGGCGATTCACACGACTCCCCGAACGATGCCGACCCCCAGCGGGTCCGGCGGGTCGGCGGCGATCTTGCGGAACCCCGCCGAGCGCATCATTCCGGCGATCTCCTTCGCCGTGTACGCGCGTCCGCCCTCGGTCACCGCCACCATGTGGACGGAGAAGAAGACCGGACCCGGCGGGGATGTCTTCCCTTCCGCGAGGAGGAATTCCTGGACGGCCGCCCGTCCACCCGGGGCCAGGGCGGCGTGTGCCTTGCGCAGCAACTTCCGGCAGTCGGCTTCGGGGAATGCGTGCAGGATCTGGGAGATCCAGATGAAGTCGTACGGTCCGCCGAGAGGGTCCTTGAGGAAATCCCCCTCCATCAGCCGGATCCGGGATTCCGCCCCTTTTTCCCGAAGGATCTTCCGGGCGACCCGGAGCGTACCAGGCGTGTCGAATACGGCGATTTCCGCGCGGGGATACGCCTGCGCCCACGCGACGGCATAAGTTCCCGGCCCGCCCCCGAGATCGAGGAGGCGGTCTCCGCCTCGGAGGGGAATCTTCCGGGCCACCGCCTCCGCCCGCTTGCGGGCGTTCTCCTCCATCCCCCGGATGAAGTTCTCCTGGTAGCCGCCGTCCGCGCCGCCGAGCTTTGCCTGCCCTGCCCGGATCGTGGACGGAAGGCGGCCCCACTCCCCCCACCCGTCGAGGTGGTGCAGGAGGATGGACTCCATCGAACGCGGACCCGGGAGCAGAAGGTCCCGCGCGACCTGCGCGTTCCGGTATCTTTTCCCCCTTTTCCCGACCAGCCCCTGGACCGCGAGGGCGTCGAGGAGGATGGAAAGCTTCCCGGGGTCGGCCCCGACCCGGCGCGCGAGCGCGGACGCGTCGCATTCCCCGGAGGCCAGCCCCCGGAACACCCCGAGTTTCAGCGCTGCGAACAGGGTCATCGCGCGCTGGTAGCCGTGCCCCAGCGCCATCAGGTCGTCCACGTCCCGGATCGGTCCCATCCGTCTCACCTCCTGCGGGTCTCTTCCATATTTCGAAGCAGTGCGTTCCCCTCCGGCCCGTCCACGACATCGTACCCCGCGGCGCGGATCTTGTCCCGCAACGCATCCGCCGCCGGGTAATCGCACGACCGCCTCCGGGTCTCCCGTTCCCGCGCCATCGAAGCGACCTCGTCCGGGATCTCTCCCGCCTCTCCTTTGCGGACGTCGTCGCCCGCGCCGTCGTCGCCCGCTTCGGAGAACAGGCCCACGCCGAGGACCGCGTCCCACTCCGCGGCGAGCGTCCGTGCCACGTCCCCTCCGATCCCCGATCGGACCGCCTTGTGGACGACGGCGAGAGCGCGCGGCATGTTCAGGTCCTCCGATATCGCCAGGCGATATTCCGATCTCAAATCCGCCGCTGCGTCTTCCCCCGACGTTGCCTGCAGGGCCGCCCGGCGGAAAGCGGCCCGGAGGCGGGAGCGCCCCCGGGCGGCCGCCTCCTGCCCCTCCCAGGTAAAGTTCATCGGCGTCGCGTAGTGAAGGTTCAGGCAGTAATACCGGAATTCGGCGGCGGAGAATCCCTTCCCCCCGTCCGCCGTCGGGCCGGCTCCGAGATCGTCCAACGTGTACTCGTTCCCCGCCGACTTGGACATCTTCCTCCCCTCGACCAGCAGGTGCGCCGCGTGCAGCCAGAGAGCCGCGAACTTTTTTCCCGTCGCGGTCATCGCCACCGCCCGGGAGTTCTCGTGGTGCGGAAAGCGGAGGTCGGCCCCTCCAACGTGGACATCGAATTCCGGACCGAGATGCCGGATCGCCATCGCAGCGCACTCCGAGTGCCATCCGGGCCATCCCCTCCCCCAGGGGCTGTCCCACTGGAACTCCCGCCCCGGTTCGGCGGGCATCCAGAGGACAAAGTCTTCCGGCCGCCTCTTGTGACGGTGGGCCCCCGGATCCGTCCTTTCCGAGGGCGTCCCCGCTCCCAGGGCGGTTCCCGAGAGGGCTCCATACCCCGGAACCTTCGATACGTCCAGGTAAAGGTACCCGCCCCCCCCATAGACGGCGCCCCGCTCCTCGAGCGCGCGGACGAGCGCGATCATCTCCGGGACGTGCTCCGAGGCCCTCGGGTAGGCGTCCGCCGGCAGGAACCCCATGCGTCCACAGTCGCGGAAGAACGCCTCCGTGAAGAACCGCGCGATCTCCCGGCCCGACTTCCCGGCCGCTCGGGCGGCGGCGATCACCTTGTCCTCGCCCGCCTCCAGCCGCTCCTGGTGCATGTGCCCCATATCCGTGATGTTCTGGACGGCGAGGGTGCCGTACCCGAAGAAGCGCAGGGTGCGGACGAGAAGGTCGGTGAGGAGGTACGTGCGGAGGTTCCCGATGTGGGCGTACCGGTAGACGGTGGGACCGCAGGTGTAAATGCGGACCCGCCCCGGGTCGGCGGGTGCGAAGGGGACGTTCCTCCGGGACGCGCTGTCGTAAAGGAAGAGGCGCATCCCGTCATGCGGATGCACAGGGCTACATCTCCTGGTGCGTTTCCTTCTCGATCTCATCGGAGAGGAGTTTCACGTGCTTCTTCTCCTCTGCCGCAAGGTAGCGGAACAGCTCACGGATCTCCGGCTGCGTGGCGATCCGCGCATACTCCGTGTAGTTCCGGTACGCGACATTCTCGCGTTCCAGCGCCATCCGGATCACGTCCATCGGGTTTACGGGCATCTCGATACCCTCCATCGGGATGTAAGGTGCGGATCGCCACCGGGCGCACCGGGTAACCGGGGGAACCTTTTCAGCCGGCGTGCTTCTTGACGTAATCGTCGAGAGCGGATTTCACGGCCTGCTCCGCCATCACGGAGCAATGGATCTTGACGGCCGGCAGCCCGTCGAGCGCGTCCGCGACGTGCTCGTTCGTGATCGCGCGGGCCTCGTCCACGGTCTTCCCCTTGATCATCTCCGTCAGCATCGAACTGGAGGCGATCGCGGCGCCGCACCCGAACGTCCGGAACTTCGCGTCGACGACCTTCCCCCCGTCGATCTTGAGGTAGAGGCGCATCATGTCGCCGCAGGCGGGGTTGCCGACTTCACCGACCCCGTCGGCGCTCTCGATCTCCCCCACGTTCCGGGGGTTCATGAAGTGGTCCATCACCTTTTCGCTATAGGGTCCCGCCGCCATGATCGGGTCATCCTCCTTTGGATTGCTGCTTCTGGTAGTCGAGATATGTCGGGGACATCTCCCTGAGCCGTTCCACGATGCCGGGCATTGCGTCGAGGGCCAGACGAACCTCGTCCGCGGTGTTCCCCTTCCCGAGGCTGAAGGTGATCGATCCGGTGCAGATATCGCTCGGCACGCCGATCGCCCGGAGGACGGGGGAGGCCACGAGATCCTCCTCGTCGTGCCCCCGCAGGTTGGAACTGCACGCGGATCCGGACGCAGCCATGACCCCCTTCATGTTGAGGAACAGGAGGAGCGACTCCCCCTCGACATGCTCCACCCAGAAGGAGACGTGCCCGGGAAGACGTTCGGAGGGGTGCCCGGTGTAGTGGAGCATCGGGATCGCGGTCAGGCCGTCCCACAGGATTCTCCCCAGGCGGGAGAGATGTTCGGCCCACGCCCCCATCTCCCGACCCGCGAGGATCGCCGCCGCGCCCATCCCCACCACGGCGGGAACATTTTCCGTGCCGGCCCGGTTCCCCATCTCCTGGAACCCGCCGAACGTCCGCGGCGCCACTCTCGTCCCCTCGCGGAGGTACAACGCCCCGGCCCCCTTCGGTCCGTAGAAATTGTGCGCCGAGAGGGTGACGAGATCCGCGGGGATCTCCCGGACGTCAAAAGGGATGTGCCCCGCCGAAGCGGTGGCGTCGACGTGAAACGTGACTCCCGCCTCCCTGGCGATCCGGCCGATCGGCCCGACCGGCTCGATCGTTCCGATCTCGGAGTTGGCGTGCATCACCGAGAGGAGCGCCGTGTCGGCCCGAAGCGCCTTCCGGACGGCGTCGGGGTTGACCACTCCGTTCCGGTCCACGGGAAGAATGGTCACCTCGTACCCCGCGTTGCGCAGCGGAATCAGCGCGTTCATCACGGAGAAGTGTTCGATATCCGACACGACGACGTGCCGCTTCCCGGTGCCGGCGCCCTCCGCCGCGCCGAGGACGGCGAGGTTGTTCGACTCGGTGGCCCCCGAGGTGAAGACGATCTCTCCCGCGTTCGCCCCGATCAGCGACGCGACCTCGCCCCTGGCCTGATCGACCGCCCGAAGCGCCGCCTGCCCCTGGTCGTGGATGTGGGAGGACGGGTTGCCGTACGATTCGAGAAAGTACGGACGCATCGCCTCGAAGACGCGGGGGTCGAGGGGGGTGGTCGATATATGGTCGAAAAAAGCCTTCGTCATCGGTTCTTCCGCGCTCACCGTTTCACGGCGTGACGTTGAACTGCTCCATCTTTTCCCTGATGAGTTTCAGGTGGTTGCGCTCCTCCTCCGCAAGAAAGAGGAACATCGACTTCACGCCGGGGTTGGTCGCCTCTGCGGCGCTCTTTTCGTACTCCGCGAAGTTCTCCGCCTCCAGGTGCAGCGCCATACGCAACGCCTCTTCCATGGACCAGTCCGCCATCTCGTCCTCCTTCGCCGTTATATATCTTTATACGATCTACCCCGAGTGGTTTCCGTTTCAAACGAATCTTCCCGGATCGCCATAATACCATGGAGGGGGACGGGGAACGCCCGTCGAGGGGCCGCATCGAGGCAGGCGGGCATCGGATTTGGTATCATGTGCATCGGAGATTGATAGATCGCAACACGGGGGACGCGGAATGCAGAAAGGCAGGTTGTCGCGAAATGGGATCGGGACGGTTCCGGTGCTCCTTGCGCTGATCATGGTGCTGGCGGGAGCCCTCCTGCTGTATAGGAATTGGCAACAGGAACGAGAGGTTACGAAGTCCGGACCGGGATTGACGGAGCTGTCCTCGGGATCGACGACCGCCCCCGCGTTCTCCCTTAAGGACACGAACGGAAACATCTACTCCTCCGTCCAACTCGCGGGGAAACCTGCAGCCATCAACTTCTTCGCCACCTGGTGCCCTCCCTGCCGGGAGGAGATCCCCGGCTTCATCGAGGTGTACAACCGGCACAAGGGGAATGGATTCGAGTTGATCGGAATCTCGCTCGATACCGACACGCGGGAGAACATGCCGGGTTTCCTGATGAACAACAAGATCGGATACAGGATCCTTTTCGGGGATCTTGCCACCGCCCGTGCGTACGGCGGCGTCTCCGCCCTCCCGACCACCTTCTTCGTGGGAAAGGACGGGAAGATCAAGAACG
>Ga0210098_1000330_pt1 | contig 15322 bp, 8 predicted proteins | sample Joice_ThreeSqA_D_FD_184870 | JGI IMG/M metagenome (GOLD analysis project Ga0210098, IMG submission 184870) | Wetland microbial communities from San Francisco Bay, California, USA, that impact long-term carbon sequestration - Joice_ThreeSqA_D1... | ecosystem: Environmental > Aquatic > Marine >...
GATCCTGGAAATGGAGAAAGACGACCTGATTCGGGAGACGCTCGGAGAGCACCTGTTCCAGAATTACGTCCACGCGAAGAAGAAAGAGTGGGCGGACTACATCGCGCAGGTCACGCGCTGGGAGCTCGACCGCTACCTGACTACCTACTAGACGTCAGAGCACCGGATGTTGCGGCCGGAGGGCGACGCGCCCTCCGGCCGTTCGTTTCCCGCCCGCCGCCTAGACCTCACCCCGCCAGGTCGCGCACTGCTCGGAAATCGCCTGCACGGTGACCATCAGAGCTGCGAGGCCCGGTCGCTCCGACGTCTTCAGCTCCTCGACGAGCCCGTGGATACGGCTGAGGCCTTCGAAGCAACTCTCGCGAAACCGTCTCAGGGTCGCCGACATGTCGCGCTCCGGGCCGGATTGCTCGATCAGGGTTCGGACGATCGTCCGCCGGGCGGCCTCCAGGTCGAGCACCAGTCGGCGCGCGGCCCGCTGCTCCCAGAGGTCCGCTCCCGCCAGCTCGATCAGTCGGTCCTGCAGCCACGGGAAGTCGATGTCCGACGCGATGCCGAAGTACACGTCACCCACGTCACGCGCACTGATCGAGGCGCCGCGGGAGAGACTGGCCACCGGAAGGAGTCCGTCCAGGAATTCCAGGCAAACGAGCTTCCAGGCCAGTTCCCTTTCCATCCCGTCGGCCATCCGCAGCGCGAGGCGATCTCCCACCTGGCTGCGCTTCGGCTCGGGCAGGAGCTCTCCGAGGCGGGACCTCAGCTCCTCGACGGGCTCTCCATGGAACACCGTCAGCTCGCCGATCGTCAGGTCCTGGTCCGCATTCGCCAGTATCCACCGGGTCGCGCGGGCGAGCGAGTCGCTCGCCGCGAGCAACCACTGCGCCTGCACGCCTGCCGTGACATGGATTCCAGGTTCGCAGAGACCCCGAAGCAGTTCTTCCGCTCCCGCCACCCGATAGGCTACGTACCAGGCCTTCGCTACCTCCGCGGGGCTCCGGTGCGTCTCGCCGACCAGCTGAATCAGGCCCGTGAAGCCCATGTGGTCCACGATCCGGTTCGTCAACTCGGTCGCGGCGATGTTGTCGCGCAGCCGGTGCTCGAGGAGCGCCGCTTCCCCTACCCGATCGAGAACCGCAGGCGGGAAGTAGCTTCGCACGAGGTCGATGGCCGCCGGGTCATCCAGCACATCCGATTCCAGGAGGTGGCCCTTGAGGTGCATCTTCGCGTACGCGAGGGCCACTGCGAGCTCGGGTCGCGTGAGGTAGGGCTTCCCGGTCTCGAGCCGCTCCGCCAGGTCCTCGCCGGTCGGCAGGTTCTCCAGTGACCGGTCCAGCAATCCGATCCGCTCCAGGTACAGCAGCGCATCGCTGAAGCTCGCCGGGTTCTGCCGGGCACGGTGCTGGTCGAGGCTGACGGCCAGGCTTTGCGTGAAGCTGTTGCGCAGCACGGCGGCACCCACGTCGCCTTCGACCGACGACAGCAGGTCGTCCCGCTCGGTCCCGGAGATCTCGCCCCGCGAGGTGCAGTGCCCGACCAGGATCTTGAGGTTCACCTCGTGGTCCGAAGTGTCCACGCCCGCTGAGTTGTCCAGGGCGTCCGTGTTGAGCCGACCGCCGCGCATGGCGTATTCGATGCGGCCGCGCTGCGTCAGGCCGAGGTTGCCACCCTCCCCCACGACCCGGGCCCTCAGCTCGGCAGCGGTGATGCGTACCAGGTCGTTTCCGGGGTCGGACACCTGCGCGTCCGTTTCCGACGAAGCCCGGACGTACGTCCCGATGCCACCGTTCCACCACAACTCCACCGGCGCGGCGAGGATCGCCTTCACGAGCGCTTCTCCGTTGAGGACGCCATCGCCGATGCCCAGTGCTGCGCGGGCCTGCTCGGAGAGGTCGATCTTCTTGTCGCCACGGCCCCACACGCCCCCACCGCCACTGATCAGGTCGGTGGAGTAATCCGTCCAGGCGGATCCGGGGAGGTCGAAGAGCCTCTTGCGCTCCTGCCAGCTCGCCTCGGCATCCGGGTCGGGATCGATGAAGATGTTCCTGTGGTCGAAAGCGGCCAGGAGGCGCGTCTTCCGACTGAGCAGCATGCCGTTCCCGAAAACGTCCCCGCTCATGTCCCCGATCCCGACGGCCGTGAATTCCTCTTCCTGGATGTCCTTGCCCATCTCCCTGAAGTGACGCTTCACACACTCCCAGGCGCCCCGCGCCGTGATCCCCATCTCCTTGTGGTCGTAGCCGTGTGATCCTCCGGACGCGAACGCATCGCCCAGCCAGAACCCGCGGGCCTCGGCGAGCCGGTTCGCGGTGTCCGACAGCGTCGCCGTGCCCTTGTCGGCCGCGACGACGAGGTACGGATCTTCTCCGTCCCGTATCACCGTGTGCTCGGGGTGCACGACGGCGCCGTCCACCACGTTGTCCGTGAGGTCCAGCAGTCCGCTCACGAAGTCGCCGTAGCTCGTCACGCCCGCTTCGCGCATCCGGGAGCGGTCGACGGGGGGACGGGTGACCACGAACGCCCCTTTGGCTCCGGCAGGGACGATGACCGCGTTCTTCACGTGCTGCGTCTTCACCAGCCCGAGGACTTCCACTCTGAAGTCCTCCAGGCGATCGCTCCACCTGATGCCTCCGCGGGCGACGTCGCCCATGCGCAGGTGGGCTCCCTCCGTCCGTACTCCGCTCACCCAGATCTCGTGCTTCGGCCTCGGCTTCGGCATCGCATCGATGTGCGCGCAATCGAATTTCAGAGCGATCGGGGCCTCGGGAGTCACGCTCAATCGAGGCTGGAAGTAGTTCGTGCGCACCGTGGCATCGATCAGGTTCAGAAGGTTGCGAAGAGTCCGATCGTCATCGATCCCCTCCACACCTTTCAAGGTGTCATGGAAAGCGTCGCGCGCCGCGATCGCCGCCATTTCCCGATCGCCTTCGAGGGTCGGATCGAATTGTGCCAGGAAGATCTCCCAAAGCAGCCGTGCGGCCCTTGGATACGCGACGAGCGGTCTCCTGAGGCCGAGGCGACTCGACACCGCGCCGATCCGGAACGCATAGGCCCCATAGGCCTTGAGCAAAGCGACCTGCCGCCACGACAGGCCGGCGGACAGGATCAGCCGGTTGATGTGGAGATCTTCGGCCCAACCGGCTTGAGCCGCACGCAGCGCCTCCTCCACGCGCAGCTCGGCGGACTCCCTTTCCACATCCCATTCGGCGGGCACTTCGACCAGAAAGCCGTGAATCGTGAAAGGTGCCCCTCCATCCTCCAGCGCCACCTCGTGAGGCTCGGCCCGAATGACGTGGAAGCCGAAGTTCTCGAGCACCGGCATCACGTCACTGAGATCGCGGCTCGCCCCCCGGTCGTACGCCGTCAGCCAGTAGCGGTTCTTCACCGGCGGATCGAGCTCGAGCAGGGTGACGCGGCTCTTTCCCTCCGTTCGGACCTCCTCCAGGACCTCGATGTCCCGCACCGCCGTCCGCACTTCCGTCGCTGCCACGTACTGGGGAGAGAAAGCCGAACCGTACCGCCTGGTGAGTTCGAGGGCCCGATCGGACTCCACCACTTCCTCGAGGGCGGCCCGCACCTTCTCCTGCCAGCTGCGGATCGCCTCTCGCACGCTGGCTTGAAGCTGCACCAGATCCACGCGCGTGACCGCCTCCGGCTCCGTGGCGACGTGGAAATGCAGCCGGGCCTGCTCTCCGTCACCCAGCGCGAGGTGATAGTTGAGGATCTCGCCCCCGTACGCTTCGACGATCAGGTCCTGAACGCGCTGCCTCACCTCGGACGAGAACCGATTGCGCGGCATCACGACCATCAGCGTGACGCCCCGTGCCAGGGCGTCCGGTCGCCCGACGACGAGGACGTCCCCTCCGGCGTGCGTCTCGATGACCGCATCTACGAGCGGCAGGAGCTCCTCCACCGGCGCAATGAACAGGTCCTCTTTCGGGAGACTGTTGAAGAGGCGCACCACCAGTCCGTGGTCGTGCGTTCCGGCCTCGACCTGTTCGGCTTCGAGAATCTCCGCCAGCTTGCGCCTGAGGATCGGAGTCACGGACGCGTCCTGCGCGAAGGCCTTCGCGGTGAAGAGCCCCAGGAATCGACGCTCTCCCAGAACGGCGCCGGTCGGGTCCAGGCGCTTGATGGAGACGTCGTCCATGCGGGCGCGACGGTGCACGGGCGACAGGGCGTTCGTCTTGGACACCATGAGAAGCGGCCCGCCCAGCACCCGTGCCGTCAGTTCGGTCGGCAGGTCCTCTATCGCGACGGGTTCGTACACCTTCGAGCTGGCTTCGTCCGACAGGATTCCGCGACCCGATCCCCGGCGCAGTTGTACCCTCCGCCGCCCGTCCTCACCGCTCAGCACCTCGTAGTCCCGGTAGCCGAGGAACACGAAGTTCCCATCCCTGAGCCACTCGAGGAACTCCTGGACTTCCTCGATCTCCGAGGCCTTCCAGTCGAGGGACGACTTCAGGTCTTCGAGATCGAGGCCGATGTCGGCAGCCTCCGTCAGCATCGCCCGGAAATCGGTCGTCGCCAGCCGGACCTGTCGCAACCGCCTGCCCACTTCCGCCTCCAGCGCCTCGTCCTGCTCGGCCTCCAGGCCCTCGAACAGGATCATCGTCGCCGATGTGCGCTCCCCCGGTCCGGCCCGCTCGCCGAGACTCTCGACCCGTCCCTCGGCGTCACGGACGACGGAGAGAATCGGGTGCAGGAGTGCCATGATCGAGTAGCCCTCCGAGGCCAGCATCTCCTGCAGAGTCTCGACGATGAACGCGCAGTCGGGCATAACCGTGAGCAGGACCGCCCGGTGGGGGCGGTCGGCGAGACGCCAGAGCTCCACGCCCACGTCCCCGGGTCCCGTGTCCGCCACGAGGCGAAACAGCTTCGCCGCGAACTCTCCCACCAGTCCGGGCTCGGCCGCTTCCAGTCGCTCCGAGGGCACCCTGGAGAGAAGAAGCCGGCCGAACTCCTCCAGGACCGCCGTGTCCTGGTTCGGCAGCAAGGTCTTCAGCGCTTCCAGGACTTCGGTGGCGTGATCGTCCGTCGCTCGCATTTGTCCCATCGTCCAGACCGTTCCGTAAACGTCCCACATCATCAGGGAATCGAGACCTACAGCACCGTCCTCGCCCGTTGCCGGGTGAGGAGCGAGAGACAATACTGCAGCAGTGTCACGGCGGCGAGAGCCAGGTTGAACGACCCGACCTTCGAACACGAGGAGCGCGCCGATGCGAATCAGCATCGAATACTGCGGGGTTTGAAACTACGAACCCAGAGCCGTCGGTCTGGCGGCCCGTTTGAAGCAGGAATACCCCGATCTTCAAATCGATCTCGTTCGGTCGGCTGGAGGCGTGTTCGAGGTCGAGCTGGACGGCGATCTGATCTACTCCAAGAAGGCGACCGGAAGGCACTGCACGCCCGAGGAGATCATCGCGCGGATCGACGGGTGAGGCGGACCCGTCGTTCAGCCTGCCACGAATGAGCCGGGCGGGTATCGCAGCCAGAGCCAAACGAACAGCGCCAGCGATGCGTAGGCCGTGACGGGATCCCCGGTCAGAAGCGTCCCCACCACACCCATCAGCGCCTGGCCCTCGGCGAGTGCCCACACCACGATCGCCGCCTTCTGCCGCTGTGCGGCGTCCGATGCGCGGTCGACCATCCGGCCCCTTGCGATCCCTGCTCCCAGCGTGGTCAGGACCGCCAACGCGAGCCATGCGATCCTCACCACGCCGGTGTTCAGGGAAGCGTCGAGAGGGTCGAGCACGAACAGCACGATGGCGGCGAACAGGAAGACTCCCAGCGCCAGACTGAAGTAGATCGGGGTCAGGATCCGCGCAGCGGCATCGGGTGTCTGGGGACGCATGCACTCTCCGGCGCAGGGGGTCCACTCCGACGTCACGGGCAGGTGGAACGTTCGCGCCCCTGACGTGTTTCAGTAGGCCAGAGGACCCCCAGAGCCACGGTGCCTACCTTGGATCCTATCCCCGCAGTCGATCCGTGGCCGAGGGGGTTTTCTCATCCACCCCATCATTCGGGTGGATCAGAATAGGCGGCATGCCGCCGGCGCGCAAACGGATCAGTCGAGGGCTCTCCCGTAGCGGTCTTCCAGGCGAACGACGTCGTCGAGCTCGGGCGTGGAGACCTCGAGAAGCACGCTGTCTTCCAGCGCCTCCATGCGGTGGACGGTGCCGGGAGGAATGGAGACAGCCGTCCCCGGAAGCCAGTCGAACAGTTCGTCGTCCAGCGTGAGGCGTATCCGTCCCGTGAGCAGGTACAGAGTCTCGTGTTTCACTCTGTGCTTCTGCAGGGACAGGAGATGGCCACGCGTGACCTCCAGTACCTTGCCGGCGTAGCGGTCCGTGTGGGCGTACCAGATCTCTCGTCCCCACGGTTTGTCCACGATCTTCGGGTTCTGCGGTTCGTCTGCCACCAGGCCTTCATCCCGTGCGGTTGATCGCTCGCCTTCGTGCCGCGCCCAATATACCCGTAGCCGGGTGTCCGACAAACGGATTCAACGATAGTCGCGGCTGCGGCTCGGCCCGAGGTCGCCGTGCAGGTCGAGGCGAAGAGCACGGCGCGCCCGCACGTTCACCACACCCTGCTCGTTTTCCACCACTCCTTCCATGAGGAGCAACGGAGCCCTCAGAGCGTCCCGCATCTCCTCACGAACGTCGGGCATCACAACGAAGTTGGAGAATCCTGTCTCGTCTTCCAGCGTCACGAACATGACCCCTTTCGCCGTGCCCGGGCGCTGGCGACAGATCGCGAGGCCGGCGACTCGCACCTCTTCCCCGGTACGACGCGACCGAAGTCCCGCCGCCGTCAGTACACCCTGGCGCTCGAGGTCCGGGCGCAGGAATTCGATCGGGTGGCCCGACGACGACAGCCCGACGCAGCGATAATCCGCCGCTACTCGCTCCAGGGCCGACATCTCGCGAACCGGCGCGGTCGATTCACGGGGCCGGCGGGCCAGCGGGCCAGCGTCTCCACGCGCCTGCCGCAAGAGCTCCCAGAGTGCCTGACGACGGCCGGGCCAGAGAGTCTCGAAGGCCCCCGCCTCCGCCAGAACGCGGAGATCCGGAGGGCCGAGGCCGCTTCGCCGCATCACGTCCTCCACGTTGCGGAACGGCCCCTTCTCTCGAGCCGTCTGGAGTTTCTCGCGCGCTTTCGGGCCGAGGCCATGCACGAGGCGGAGTCCGATCCGTAACGCAGGCACCGGTGGCTGTGCTCCCTCCGCGAACTGGTCCTCGCTACGCTGCGGAGGTTCGCTCCGGGAGCACAGGCCACCGGCTCGGCTTTGACGGGTCGAGACAGCCATCCGCACTGGCCGCAATGCTTCACTGCGAGGACCAGCGCGCGAAGAAGAATGCCCCACTTCCAGCGTCGAGTCCCAATCGGAGTGAGCGAGGTCCACAGGTCGCACTTCCACGCCGTGACGGCGAGCGTCGTTGATGATCGTCGACGGAGAATAGAAGCCCATGGGCTGTGCGTTGAGCAGCGACACGTAAAACTCCGGCGCGTAATAGTGCTTGAGGTAAGCGGAAGCGTACACCAGGAGGGCGAAGCTCGCCGAGTGGCTCTCGGGAAAGCCGTAGTTGGCAAACGCCGTCAGGTATTTGAGGATCTGATCCGCGACATCCGGGGCCACTCCATTCCGGCGCAGTCCTTCCACGAGGTCTCGTTCGACCTCCTGCATCTTCCGGTGCGAGCGCTTGAACCCCATCGCCCGACGCATGTTGTCCGCCTGACCCGGGCTGAAGCCTGCCAGGGTGATGGCCACCTTCATTCCCTGTTCCTGAAACAGCGGAACGCCGAGCGTCCGTTTCAGAAGCGGCTCGAGCCGCGGGTCCAGATAGGTGACCGGCTCTTCACCGTTCCGTCGTCTCAGATACGGATGCACCATGTCGCCCTGGATGGGTCCGGGACGGATGAGGGCCACCTCGACCACCAGGTCGTAGAAGCAGCGGGGACGGACCCGGGGAAGCGTGTTCATCTGCGCCCTCGACTCGATCTGGAACACGCCCACGGTATCCGCGGCGCAGATCGTATCGTACACCGCCGGATCGTCCGGCGGCAGCGTCGCGAGATCGACCGATACTCCACGCGTCCGGCGGATCGCGCGTATGGCATCACCCAGCAACGTCAGCATCCCGAGACCCAGCAGATCGAACTTGATGAAACCGGGCAGATCGAGATCATCCTTGTCCCACTGAATGACCGTACGGTCCGCCATCGTAGCACGCTCGACAGGCACGATCTCCCCGATCGGTCGGTCGGAGATCACGAACCCGCCCACGTGGATCGAGCGGTGCCGGGGGAGGTCCTCCAGTCCCGCCACGGTCCGAATGAGGGCCATCGTCCGGGGATCGTCAGCATCGAGGCCGGCCCGCGCGGCCCCACCCTCCGCGAGCCTGCGGGCCGCATCCACGGCCCCACCGCGGTCCACTTCCAGCGACAGGCGATCGCTCTGATCGGAGGACAATCCCAGGGTCCGAGCCGCATCCCGGGTGGCCATTTTTCCCCGGTACGTGATCGACTCGCAGACCATGGCAGCGTGCCGACGTCCGTACTTCTGGTACACGTACTGGAGCACTTCTTCACGGTCCCGGTGCGCGATGTCCAGGTCGATGTCCGGCGGTTCGTGGCGGGACTCCGAGAGAAAACGTTCGAACAGCAGGTCGAGCCCGATGGGATCGACGGCGGTGATGCCGAGGCAGTAACAGACCGCCGAGTTGGCGGCGGATCCCCTGCCCTGCACGAGAATGCCACGCCGGTTCGCGAACCGCACGATGTCCCACATGATGAGGAAGTAGTCGTCGAGGTCCAGGTGGCTGATGATCCTGAGCTCGTGCTCGATCTGTCGGAGGTGCCGGGCATCGAGGTGATCACCGTACCGCTCGTTCGCTCCCTGTTCCACGAGCCCCCTCAGGAAGGCGTGCCGGTCCCCTCCGCCGGGAACATCGAAGGGGGGAAGTCGTGGCTTCAGGTCGGTCATGTGGAACCTGCAGCGTTCGGCCACGCGCACCGTTTCCAGCAGGGCCTTCCGCCCCCAGCGCTCCCGCATGTGGGCCGCCCCCTTCAGATACCACTCGCCGTTGGGCGGCAGACGGTCGTTCGCTTCATCCAGGGTCGTGCCGAAACGAAGACAGGTCATCACGTCAAGCACGATACGATCGCGCGGGCGGGCGTAGAGCGGAGCGTTGACCGGAAGCCACGGCAGTCCGAGATCCCGTGCGCGCCGCATCCACGCGGCACACCGACGCGCGTCGGCCGGAAGCCCGTGATGCTCCAGCGCCAGGTGAAGGCGCCCCGGAAACAGGGCCGTGAGCTGCTCGGCCCGGTAGGCGAACCCCGGCGTTCCGGGCAGCTGGTTCTCCGTCATGATGAGACACGTCAGCCCGTCCGTCCGGCCTTCGATCTCCGTGAACACGAGTCCCGGGGAACCCCGGGGAGAGGACAGACGTGCTCGCGTGATGAGTGCCGACAGGGCGTGGTAGCCCTCGAGGCTCTCGCACAGGAGCACCAGGCGCAGCCGGCCGTCACCGACACGGCCGTCGACGGCTCGCTTCCCGTCACCCAGCCGGACTTCGCCTCCGATGATTGGACGAACCCCGGCATCGTCACACGCACGGGTGAACCGCACGGCGCCTCCGAGATCGAACACATCGGCCAGGGCGAGGGCCGGAGCTCCCACGGCCGTTGCCCGCTCCGCGAGATCCTCCGGGTTCGAGGCACCGGACAGGAGTGAGAAAGCGGAGCGCGCCGCCAGCTCTACGAAGTCATCGTTCGTTTCCATGTCACGGCATGTTTCACAGGACGATCGATTCCCTCCTTCACGAGCTGGTCCTCGCTGCGCTGCGGAGGCTCGCCGGCCCGCCGCGCCCCGCAGCGAATCACCCATCCGCATGAGTCCCCGGTCTTCGCCGGAGCGCGTCTCCGCAGCGCAGCGAGGACTTAGCGCGAAGGCGAAGACCGGAACTCAATCATAAAATCCGTGCAACCACCATCGCTCTTTCGTGCCCTTTTCCCTCCACTCCCGATACAGCCACAACAGTTCTCCCTCTTCCGTGCAGGCCCGGTAGTATTCGCGGCGATACGGGTCCTGCCACCAATCGCCGGAAAGACGCTCCGGCCCTTCTGCAACGATCAGCGACCGGCTCCCCGTGGTGGTCCGTAACTCGCGCGGGCAGCCATGGCTCGCCCACACATCTACTTCGACCGGCTCGGGAAGCAGGTGAAGCGTGCTCTCGAGTGCTCCATCTGCGGATATGAAGCGACCCGCGCCCGACGATGGAATGGAGCGGGCCTTCTCCTCTTCCGGCGTCTCGACCGAAGCCGCCGCTCGCCACCGGTTGCGGGATTCGGGCCGGTGGGTCGAACGTGGATGAGGCCAGGTCACCGCCTCCTCCCCGAGTCGGGCCCGCAGGCGGGAAAGAGCTGCGGCTGCCGCCATCGGATCACGCCAGTCGCCTGTAAACAGGTCTCCCTGACGAGCTCCCGGTGGCGTCGTTTCCTCCACCCGCATCGTGATCTCGCGTACCGGTGCCGCCAGGCGACCCTTCGCATCCACGGCGCGTTCCAGCGCTGCACGACAAAGATCGTACAGCAGATCTTCACGTCTCGTCGCTCGGGCCGGGAGCACTTTCGCTCGCTGCACCGTACTGGATCCGTCCAGGTGAAGCTCGAGTGAAAGGCGCGAAGCACATCGACCCACGCGCAACAGATCCTCGCTTACCCGGTGGAGGAGATGGCGAAGCACGAACAGCAACGGCTCCAGAGTGACTGCCGCCCCATCCAGCTCGAGCGAAGCTTCGGGGAGATCCTGCGCCGCGAGAGGACGAAACGCTCGATCGTCCTCCGCACGGGCCCACCGGTGCGCCTGCACGCCGTCTGGACCGAACCGGGCTTCCAGTTCGTTTCGATCTCGAACGGCCAGCTCGCCGATTCGGTGGAACCCCAGCGTTCGCAGGGTCACACGCAGTTCGTCCGGGATCGGCAGAAGCGACAGTGGCAGGGGCGACAGAAAAGCCGGGCCGGCACCCGGAGGCACGATGATCGAAGCCTCGTCGTGCACGACCCCCCGTGGAAGCGACCCCCCGTGAGACTTACGACCGTCCAGGTGTCTTGCCAGCACGGCAGCGGCATCCGCTACGACGGCCACGTCTCCCACGCCCACCCAGGCTCCGATGAACCCCGTCGAGAGCGTCGCCTCCCGAAGCGTGCGAACCAGGACGGGTTCCCCTCCCCTGCGATCCCATCCCCGTGCATCCACCCGGCAGGCTGCCGGTCCCAGCGGAGCTACGCGAGGTGAGCCGGCCAGGAGCGCCGTCGCGAGTCGGTTTCCGCTCGAGACGTCGGGAGACGCCGGTCCCTCGCTCGCGAGAACCGTGGCCACCCGGGACGGCGCGGCGTTCAAATCGCCGGGCCCTTTCGATCCCGAGCCGGTTCGAGGCCCCAGGAAGGAGGCACCGGATAGAGAAGCGGGACCTCGACCGCACCTCGTTTCCCCACGCGCACCCAGATGGGTCGGATGGAAGGCAGGAAGGGTCCGAAAGCTTCCTGCACGAATTCCACACGACCGGCACGGAATGACAGGCGGAGAGCTGCCAGGGGAACATGTCCTACCGTCACGAAGATGGCGTTCGCCTCCTCGGCCAAACGCTGCAGGCGGATCGTCACACTTCGGCGCAGTACGGGATCGACCTTCTCCGCTGGCACGACGTGCGTCGATGCCAGGAGCGCCACGGCCCCGAACGCGCCGCTGCGAAGGATGAGGTCGGCGCACCAGGCGGCTTCGCCCGGATCCGGAGGGCGGATGACCCAGAATCTTCCCTCTCCGGCGATCAGCCCGACCCAGTCCGGCGCGTACAGGGAGCGGGCCGTGTCGATGAGCGCGATGGATTCTCCCGTCGTTCGCAGGCTGGCGAAAGCGGTCCGAAGGAGTGTCGTCTTGCCGCTCGACCGGGGGCCGAGCCATTCGACCACCTGACCGCGAGGCAATCCGCCTCCGGGCAACAACGCATCCAGGGAAGGAACGCCCGTGGAAACGGAACCGCCCGGACCGCGGGGTCTCGACTCGATCCGCTCGATCTGCTTTTCCAATTCCACGATGGCTGCCGAACGCCGCATCCGCTCCCTCCAGGAAACCGAATAAACACCGAAAGTGGAGAGATAATACAGCACCGCCCTCGTGGCCGGCAAGGTCGCGAGGGCGGCTCAGTGCCTCACTGTGGCGAGCCAGGGACTCCGATCAGTGCGGGTGCTCGAGACCGAACCGCAGGCCCAGTCCGGCTCGCCAGAAGGTGGGCAGGCCGGGAGGCGACTGGTACTGCACGAAACCATCCACGGCGAAGCTCCGGCTCACGGCGTACCAGAGCTTCATCGACGCGTCCCAGAGGCTGCCGCTCAGCTCGTCCGAAACGTCGCTTTCCACGTTTCCGTAGAACGCCGCGGGTTCGACGCCGAACCCCGACTCGGCTTCGTAGCGCGCAGCCAGGCCGACGCGCAGCTCCTTGGCGGGAGCCCGGTTCGGGACACCCGCTGGAACTTCGGTAAGTCCGGACCCGAAGTAATCACCGTACGAGACTCTGGGTTTCACAACTCCGGAAGACCCTACCGGAAGACCGGCTTCCGCCAGCACCACCCAGTCGTCCCGGTCGTACCAGTGACCCAGCCAGCCGCCCAACCCGAACCACCCGCCCGAGCTGAGGGCGAACGTCTGGTTCAGCGTCCACGTGGTCTGGATCGTTCCGCCCGCCGGCTCTTTCCTGCGTCCGATCTCGAACGAGGTTCGATAGGCCCTGCCGGCACCGTAGCCGTAGCCGAGGCCGCCGTAGTAGCCCTCGATGTCATCCCGGCCGCGTACCAGGTAAGGGTGCCGGAAATTCAGCGCGTTGTCGTAAGCGAACCAGAGATCGAACCCGGCTCCCGGATGGATCCCCAGCTCCGCCCATCGGAAACCCGGGTCGCGTCCGTTGTCACCCGTGTAACCACCCCACACGTCCACCTGCAGCAGAAGCGGGTTCTGACTGAGCCGATCGAGCCCCCGGAGGGCGTCTTCGTTCGTGGGATCGAGATCGAGAGCCCTCTCGTAGGCCGCTCGCGCTTCGGCCTCCTGGCCGAGGCGTGCCCGCGCGTCTCCGAGCCCCACCCAGGAACGCACGTCGCCACGATCCTGCGTCAGGGCGAGATCGAACCAGCGGGCCGCCTCATCGGCGTTTCCGGCCCCGAGACTCGCGCGGGCCATTCCCACCTGCGCGTCCCGCCGCGAGGGCTCCAGGCGCAGGACGGAACGGTAGCGCTCGACCGCCTCGGCGTATCGTCCCTCTGCGGCGTAGGCGTTGGCGACTCCCGTGGCCGCGGCCAGGTTGGATGGATCGGCCTCCGCCACCCGGGCGTAGAGCTCCCGCGCTCCCGCGGCGTCACCCGCCTCGAGCAGACGGTTCGCCTCCACGAGCGCCGCCTCCCTGGCCGCCGCGGTCATGCCGCCCCGGGTCACCTGGAACGTGAACGAACGGTCCACATCTGCGGCCCTGGCGGTCACTATGGTCTCGGTGCCCCCGTTCCCCATCGTCACGCTCACGCTCGCCCGGCCCTGCGAGTCCGACCGGGCCACCTCCGGGCGTACCTGCCCGTTCACGGCCGAGAAGCTCACCTCCACGTCCGGCACCGCGGCTCCGTTCAGGTTGGTCACGGCCACGACGAACGGTTGGGGAAGGACCCGGCCGGGGTCGGCCGCCTGATCGGCTCCGGAAACCGCGACGAGCTCCGCCACGGCGCCTGCCGGAAATGCCAGCCCGCCTGAGCCGAGGACCTCGCCGTCCGAAACGAAGACCACCTGGTTCGCGCCACCCACGAGCGACATCCGCACCTGGACATCCAGTGCGCCGGCGGAGGAGGTCCGTCCCGATGCAACCGTAGCGCCCGTCGGCGAACCGATTCTCACCTCCACGGGGACATCGGCTACTGCGTTGCCAAACCGGTCGACGACACCGACGCGCAGCGCGGCGGGCGAGTCGTCCAGTCTCAGCACGACCGGATCCGGGGTCCCCGTGGCCCGCGCCGGAGCGGCCGGGGCGACCCGCAGAGTGACGGCCCTCGAGCCGCCGACCGCCACCTCGCCGCTCAGCGTCAGATTGAAGTCCCCGGCCTTCGTCCCGACGGGAAACACGAACGTGGCCCGACCCTCGGAGTTCGTGACCGCTCTCGCATCCGAACCACTGGCCAGCGCACCGCTTCCGACGAGCTGCAGGCGCAGTCCGCTCTCGCCTCGCGAGCCGCGGACGACCACGACCGGGACTCGCGCTGAATCGCCGACCGAGACGTCGAATATGCGTTGGCTCATGCTGAACTGGAGCGCCGGCGCCGCCACGGGAGGCGCGGCAGGGGCCCCGCACCCTTCGATCGCCGTCATCACCGCGTCATCCGCGCCGAGCGCGCGAAAGTCGATCCGGTCCCGCTCGGTAGGCGTGAAGGACAGGCAGCTCTGCCGGATGATCCCGGCCACTTCCGCCTTCGTGTACGTGGTCCCGGTGAGGAGGCGAATGATGTCGCTCTTCTGAAGCGGCTCCGCCTCCTGGGCCCGAACGGCCGCGGGCGACAGGAAGAGGACCGCGAACAGGGCGGCGTAAGTGACGATTCGGTGCATGGACTCTGTCCTTAGTCGGGACGTGGACACCCGGAGGCGTCAAAGTGCTCGTTCAGGCGATTCATCTCTTCCACCAGCCGCTCGTACTCGGCGTCGAGAGAATCGCTGCTCGCCGCGCCGAGCCCCGCGTAGGACCCGGCCATCGCTATGAACGCGTCATCCGCCGCGGAGTAGCCCGACGCGAGCATCTCGCAGCCGATGCGCCCGAGGTCGAAATCCTGTCGCCTCTCCTCGTACCGCAGCATGCCCTCCTCCAGCGTGGTCGAGGCAGCGAGGAACCGCTCTACCTCCGGTGGCGGAAGAGGCGGCCTCTGCTCGGGCGCGGACACGACCGGCTGCTCCTCTCCGGATCGGAAGATCCTCATTCCTCCCACGTATCCGCCGATTGCGATCGCCACGACCGCGAAGAGCCACAGAATGGTGCGGCGGCGCAGAGGCAGCCTGGGATACAGGTGCTCCGATCGGTTGTCCGGAAGCACCAGGGTCACCGTTGCCGGATGCACCCTGGACGGCTGGACCACCTCGAACGCCGGGGCCTCGGCCCCGCCCGCTTCGTCCGCTTCCGCGGCTTCCTGCCGCACTTCCCGGTCCGGAACGTAGTTCTTCCAGCGAACGGCCGTCGGAATCGGGCCGGACGGCGGAACCCCTTCCACGGCCAGCAGCTCGCGGAAAGCGGCGGGCTCACCC
>Ga0210098_1000331_pt1 | contig 15321 bp, 9 predicted proteins | sample Joice_ThreeSqA_D_FD_184870 | JGI IMG/M metagenome (GOLD analysis project Ga0210098, IMG submission 184870) | Wetland microbial communities from San Francisco Bay, California, USA, that impact long-term carbon sequestration - Joice_ThreeSqA_D1... | ecosystem: Environmental > Aquatic > Marine >...
AACCAACACCCGCGGAAACTGGGCGTCCACAAACCCATAGCCGGTCACCCCATGGCCTAGCAGCGGATGCTGGGTCCAGCCCTGAAACGCTTGTTTCCAGCTTACCAGTCTTGCGGAAGTAGAGGTATCCAGACGAATTTCGCCGATTTGAATCTGTCCTTGCGCCTCGGGCTGGTTAAAGGTATACAAGATCCTATTTTTGACTGCTGATGGCAAGAAGAGAGGGCTCACCATCAATCCAATAATGAGCACCCCTAAAATAATAAGCCTGCGGTCCGTCATAAAACCCAGCACCATTAGGGCCGGGATAAGGGCCAGATAGGAAGTTCGGGACTGGGTGAATAAAAACGGCGGAATGCTGCAAAGGATTAAAACGGCCATAATCTGCTTTGTTTTTAAATTATCCGCTTTGGCCAGCAAGCCTGCCGCCACGATTCCGATAAAAAGCAAATAACCGCCGAAGGTATTGGGTTCTCCGATTTCTCCTTCAAAAGGGGCGCTGACCCGTCCCCCTCCGGGAATCTGCAACATACCGATTATTGACACGATAAAGCAGGTCAAAAACAGACAGATTAAAAACCGTTTAATCTGGTCTGCGTTTCTAACATGATTGACCATCATGAAAAACACGATGAAGTACTCAATATATTTTAGAACAAATAAAAAACCGGTTTTCATCTCGACTCTGCCGGTCATTGTCCCGAATCCGGTGGATAAAATGCAGGCCAGAGCATAGAACAGGATGGCCTTATTCAACGGTGTTTTTAAAAACAGGCCCAACTCTTTTTTAACGGCATTTCTGGCAAACCAGCTCAGCCCGATGACAGCCAGCAGGAAGTCCTCCAGCCGCAGGGTAACCCCTCTGCCCAGTGACGAGCCGGTTGTTCCACCTGTCATGATCTCAGGAGATAACAGCATGGAAAAGATCAGAATATACAGACCCCATTCGATGTTGATAAAGGAGATGGTAAAGACAACCAGGGCCAGCAAACCCAGAAAAATGATGGTCGGTTTGTACTGGGTAATAAAGTATCCAGCCAGCAGGGCAACCAAAAAAGATATAATTATAAAGAGAGTTGACCGCACCTTTTACCTCTAGTCAGGTATGTTTTATTTTAAATAATGCCCTTATTCGGTATGTCCAAGTAACTGAAAAAAAACTGTGGGAGCGGCTTCCAGCCGCGAATTAAAACGATCGTGGAAGCCTCTCCCCCAATATAGGAAAAGATAGAGGCCTGAGATGTTGTCTCGTCATACGAAAATGCCTTTAAGCGCAGAAAACCAATCGGGGATCAGATGCAGCAGATCCTGCCAATAAATACCAAGGGCCAGTAAAACCGGCACTGCCAGAAAAATTACCCACTTTAGATATTTCCCTTTGCCATACATTACCTTGGACCGTTTGAACCAGCTGCTTAACTTTTTCTTTTGTTTATCTTTTTCGGTTTCCGGTCCGTAGTAATAATGAGAGTGATATCGAAAATATTCAGGACCTGCTTCCGGCTTGATATTGTTTAAGATTACCCCCAGGACCCTGGCATCCACGTTGTCGAGGGTGGACTTGGCCCGCTTCAGGATCCCGCGGCCGATCTTTCCTACAGTATAGACGATGAAAACGCCATCCATCAAAGGGGCAATTTCAGTGGCATCGGCGACCGGCAATACGGGGGGTGAATCCACAAATATAAAATCATATTCATTGGCGGCCTCCGTCAAAAACTGCTTGAAACGGGATGAACTGAGTATTTCCGTGGGGTTGGGCGGTTTGGTGCCGGCGGTCACAAAATTCATATTGTCCATGCCCGGCGTTTGTAGAATATCATCGATTCCAAAATCCCCCAGCATGACATCGGATATTGAATTGGTCACTTCCCTCCAGTGATAATTGCCCAGGACATAATCGGTAATACCGGGCTCTCGGGATAGGCCAAAAACCCTGTGCACCAGCGGTTTACGCAAATCCGCATCCACCAAAAGCACCTTGTTGCCGGCCTGGGCCATGCTCAGGGCCAGATTGACAACGTTTAAAGTTTTACCCTCCTGAACAAAAGAACTCGTTATCAAGAACAGTTTGCCCTTCATCTCCAGGCGCAAAAACTGGAGGTTGGTACGCAAGGCCCGGAAGGCTTCAGCTCCCATGGATTTGGGTTCGTAATGGGTGACCAGGTCCTGAGTTCTGTCATCTATCTGGGTGCTGGGGTCTGAACGCTTTTTGCCTTTAACATCAGTTCTGAGCTGGGGTATTACACCCAGTACCGGCACATTCAACAACTCTTCCACATCTTCGATGGTCCCCATGGAGGTATCAAACACCTCGGCCAGGAAAGCAAAAACGACACCGATGATGAGTCCCATTACGATCCCGGTGATCACAATCATTAACTTGGAGGGTATATTGAAGGGCTCCGCAGACTCAACCGCCGGTTTGACAACCGTGACTTCTTCCACCTTACCGGATTCCTGGATAAGGGTTTCCTGGTATTTCTCTTTTAGCTGGGAGTAAAGTGATTCCTGCAGCTCCACATCGCGCTGCAGCCGCACCAGTTGCAGCCCTTTTTCGGGTATACTCAGATTTTCCCGTCGAAGCTGCCCCATTCTTTGCAGCAGGTCTGCTTCCCGGTCGCTATAGGCGTTGACTAAAGATTGAAGTTCCTTTTTGGTTTCGTGCAGCACGGCCCCAATCTGGTCGTCGATCTCATTGACCTGGGGGTGTTTCTGGGTGAAATTGATCAACAGCGTCTGCCGCTTCAACAGCAATTCACTCAGTTTGGTTTTCAAGGCATACACGGGCGAATCCGGCGAAGCCGTAAAAATACTTCCTTCTAACTCAGGGGATTTAGTTAGATTGGCATGCTCGATCATCCGGAGCTGGGATTTAGCTTCCGCTTTTTCGATTTTTACTTTTTCATACTCGGTTTCGACAGTGTACAGCCGGTTTAACGTATTTTGAGTTTGGGCATCCAGAGAAATCAGCGCGTAGCTTTCTTTAAAGGCTTGAAGCTCCTGTTCTGCCAGCTTGAGCTGGTTGGAAGTTAGCTTCAGCTGCTCTTCGATAAAGGTTTTGGTCTCCGAGGTTTTTTTGTTCTTCTCCCGGATGTTGTATCCACGATAGGATTGGGCAAACACATTTGCCACCCGGGCCGCTTCCCGGGCGTCTTCAGATTCCACCCGGATATCAATGATATTGGTCCCTTCCTGATGTTCGGCTTCCACCATGGACTTCAGGTGCCTGATGACCGCTAGATATTTTTGGGATTTTTGAACCGCTTCCTCGGATGTGTCCTTCGGAAGCCAACCCAGGGATTCTGCCGTCTGGCACAGGACCGGAAAGCTCGTGATGATATAGGCATGGGTGACCATGTTCTCAGACTGCTGCCAGTACCCTCCGGTTAATATGGATGCCAGGTTTGAAAACCGGTCCACTTTGATGGCGGAGGTGGCTTCAAAAAGCGGGGTCGGCTCCTTGAACTTGGCAAACCCGTAACTGCAAATCCCTACCAGCAAAACCATAAAAATAATCGAGGCTTTTCTTTTTTTAATGATTCGCCAGTAATCTCTTAAATCGACATCATATTGAGCCATTGCGAAATTTCCTCACCCCATGAAACAAGGATTTTTTTCAAGCTGGGCCGTAGACAAGCACCTGCAGATAGTTTCGAAAACTACCTTAGATATATAAACTCTATCTTAGTCAATGTTGCCGGTGCTGATGATATCAGCAGCCGTATACCAGTCTATGACAGTACGTGCCGGCCAGATTATCAACTCGAACAACGGCCTGATGCGCTTGTTATAAAGGTTTATATCTCCCCACCCGCTGCGCGGCACATAGACCATGTCGCCGCTGGCCAAAACCACATTTTGGGATAGATTACCCTCTTCAATCAGGCTTTTAAGATCCGCAGTGATAATTTCCGGACTGGCGGGATCTCCACGGACCACCCGGGTACTATCGGCAGAGGCGAATACCGTGGCACCGCCGGCCTTGGAGATAGCATCAAACAAACGCATATCGGCTCCCGCAAAGGTGTATGCTCCCGGTTTCTCGACTTCACCGAAGACATAGACGCGATTGCCGCCTTCTTCCAGGGTCGGGACAAAAACCAGATCACCATCATCCAGAACCAGATCCTGGCTGAGATCTCCCCTGTTGATGGCTTTAAAAAGATCCAATGAAACCGATTGGCCGCTTTTACGTCGGATTTTTATATTTCCTAAATCAGCATCATTTGTCATCCCGCCATATTGGGTAATCATTTCCAGAGCGGTTGCGTTACTGATCAATTTGTACTTACCGGGGCCGGTTCCGGGGCCACGATAGGCAATTGCGCCGATTAAATTTACGAATTTGCTGTTGTACTCTTTGACGACCACATCAATCCGGGGATTTTTAACGTATTCCTTAAAATAGGACGTCAGCAAATGATCCAGTTCAGAAGGCGTCATTCCTTTGACTGTCAAATCTTCCACAAAACCGAAAGATATCTTGCTGTCCGGGCGAACCAGAATTTCTTCTCTTTTCGGGGTGGTGCCTTCCCACAGGGTAATCTCCAGCGTGTCACCGGCATCGATCTTGTATTCCGCCACACCCTCGATTGTTTTGAATACATCATTTTCCAACGGCGTTTGCACTTCAGTACGATGCTTGGAAGAGTTTAATTGCTCAACCTGGTGTTGCTGAACCGTTTTAAAGGCCCCTTCTTTACCGGGCCATATTTTAATTCCCTCTCCATAACTGGCGGCACATAGATCCATTTGATTATCATCATCCAGATCGCCCAAAGCCATCTCGTAAAAAGACCCGGTGGCTGGAAACACGTCCTCAAAGCGCGACCAGCGACCTTCACCCCGGTTGCGCCAGGCCGTGATGCCGTCCGAATCCAGGGAACCGGCCACAATATCCGTCAGGCCGTCTTTATCCAGATCCATGGGTAGTACGGACCAGTAGCTTCTGTCTTTTTTCGGAGCCGGGGTCTCCCCTACCCCTGCCGCAGTTTTAGCCTGGGTATCGATTTTGCGCTTTAAATACTCATCAGGGGTCATGAGTGCGGAAAATTCTCCCCGGCCGTCTCCCACAAAAATCAGGATTCCTTTTTTATAGGTTCCGGCAAAAATATCAAAATTTCCGTCATTATTTAAATCGCCGATACTCAGGCCGTAGAAACTTCCTCTTTTCAATAGATCGGTGGATGTCCAATTACCGGTTCCGTCGCCCAGCCAGACCCTCAGGGCGCCATAAGTCCCCCAGCCGGCCCCGATCAGATCCAGATGGCCGTCATGATTGAGATCTGCCGGGAGAACATCCATATATATACCGCTGATGGTGGGCCCTGTCTCCACCGGCCAGTTGCCTCGACCGTCACCCAGCCAGACCTGGATGCCGCCCTGGGTCGGTGATGTGGTATTGGCAGCGATAATATCCATATGCCCGTCGCCGTTGACATCGGCTGTTCTTATCCCTTCGTATTTATTAATTTCAATGGGGCCCTGGCCGGGTTTCCATTGGCGCCGGGATTGATTGATCCAGACCTTGATTCCAGAAGACTGCTTTTGAACGGAAAAAACGATATCCGCCAGACCGTCTTCATTGATGTCCGCCACTGCAACGGAACGAACATCCCCTTTAACCGGGAGGTACTGGGGTTGGGATATACCACCCTTGCCGTCACCGTAGTTTATGGTAACCATGCCGGGAGAAGACGCCCCGCCGACAACATCGGGGTTTCCGTCGCTGTCCAGGTCGCCGATGGCCACCGCGCGGAATTTTCCTGATAGAGAAAGTCCGTCCGCTTTGGGCATCGGCGGCGGTGGCGTGTAGGTTTCGGGTTGGGTTGCACAACCGCAAACACCGATTAGAAAGACGCCTGCCGTTAAAACCAGCAGTATTTTCACAAAAGTGGTTTCCCTGCGTATATTTAAATTTTTTGCGATTCGATTCATGATCACGATCCTAAATCTTCAATGGCATCCTGAACCACCTTGCTGTCAACGATTCTGGCCTTACGCATCAGGCCGATCAGCAGAGAGCGGTCACAGAGGTTGTTGATGCGCAGCGGTATCCCGCCGGTGTATTTGTAAAGCGCTTCAACGGCTTCACGGGAAAATATGCCCCGGGACGCTCCTGCGCATTTCAAACGATGGACGACATAATTCAGGGTATTTTGAATGTCCAGCGGTTCGAGGTTGTATTTGATGCTGATTCTTTCCTTTAAAGGTTGCAGTTCGGAAATGTTTTTTAACAGCGGTGGCTGGCCGAGCAAAATCAGGGTAATCAGGAATTCGTCATCAGATTGAATGTTGAGCAACATCCGCAGCTCATCCAATGTAGCCGAATCGCCGATGACATGGGCTTCATCAATGGCCAGAACGGTGCTGATGCCGTGTTCTGCGTTCCGGTTCAGCAACCGGTGCATCTGATCAAGCAGAACCGTCTTGGAGCCGTTTTCCGAGCTTCCGCCCAGTTTTAAAACAATCGCTTTTAGTAGATCGACTGGCTGCAAAGCGGGGTTGGAAAGGGTTTCCAGGCGATACTTGTCCTTGTCGAGGTAATCGGATAAGGCTTTCATGACGGTGGTCTTGCCACAGCCGACCTCACCGGTCAACATGGCGACCCCTTTGCGGTGTTCGATCACGTACAATAATCTACGCAGCGCCTCCTCGTGCTGGGGCGAGCGATAGAAAATATTGCGGGTCGGCACATTCCCAAAAGGCGTTTTTTGAAGATCCCAATGCTCTAAATACATAAAACACCTATGCTTTATTGGTGGATGAAATCACTGGTTTAGCAAACGATTCATCCGCTATAATTTTTTTTAACCACTCCTGCATTTTAAGGTTTGTTGAAACAAAATTTTCTCCTGCTCACACCGGTTGAACCTGCGACAGCGCTTGAATTTCGCCTTCAGAAACCGAATCGACGATATTCAAAAGCGGGTTATCCGGCAGCACAATGATCCGTTTGGTTAAAACCTTCCGCTTCTGTGAATCGAATATGATCTGCAGTTTCGGTCGCATGGGTTGTTGCGGATAGGTTTCGATAACCTTTCCGATGGCGTTTGAATTCAGCCGCACAAAGCTGTAAATCGGAAAAGCAGTAAATATACTCAACAGCGATTTCAAATGCTTGCGCTGAAACCGGTCTTTACAGGTATTAATGATCTCTTTTACGGCAGTGAAATGGGTCAATTTCTCCCTCTGGGGCCGCGAATGGATAAGGGCCTCATACATATCCAAAAGCCCGATAATCTGGGCGTATTCATGAATTTCGTCTCCCCGCATTGCCCTCGGGTAACCTGATCCGTCGACTCTTTCGTAAACCTGAGCGGCACTTTCTGCCAGATAGGCAAATCCGTCGCCAAAGGACCGCAGAATTTTATAGCTGTAATTGGGTCTTTCTCTAAGAATCTCTACTTCCTGCTGGCTGAGTTCTTCCTGCTTGTACAATATTTTGTCCGGGATAACCGCCATGCCGACATCATGGAGCAGGGCCGCCATGGCAACTTCCAGCTTTTGTTTTTTACTGAAACCGAGATCCTCTGCCATTTTTAGGGCATAAATTGCAACGTTGACGCTGTGGTGAATCACGTATTTAAATCGATCATCGAGATGGATGGCCATTATGAACAATTCATCCCGGGGGTGGTCAACCTCGGCCATTTTCTGCAATATCTGAAATCCCGGATCCAGGGCAAAGCTTTTACGGTTTTTAACCGCCATCAGTACCTGGTTTAGGTAAATGCAGGCCTTGTCATAGAGGCCCTTGCGATTGTTGCCGTTGCCATTGTTTCTGGTTTTTACTGCGGGACTTTGTGAATTGGCATAACTATCCTGACTAGCCGCCAATTTTCTGAAACTAAGTTTCAGATCCTGTTGGTTTCTGGGGGTGGCTTTTTTCTGCGTATCAGCAGTCAGATTTCGAAATTTAACCAGGCTCATGATTCGTCCAAGTCACCACTTTTTTAAAAAGTGTTCTGTAATTTATTTTATATGAATTTTCACTGTCCGCCGTCAGCACGGGTGTTGCCGTTTAACAATCGGCCTCTTCTTTCCAGAAAAGTGATCAGCACCACCATGATAACAGCCTGTAAAATATGCAAAATTGCATCCATTAGCCGGGCATTACGAAGGGCTATGGCACTGATACCCAAACATAAGCTGAGCAGATAGATGAAAAGTACGCTTCGCTTGTTGCTCCCCAGAACCTGGGCCAGACGGTGGTGGAGATGGTCTTTTCCAACATATTCGATCCACTGCCGAAAATTTAACACTTTACCCGTCAGAATCCTGTCCACCGTTATGTGCACCATGTCAAAAATGAGTATCCAGAATATTAAAAGCGGCGATATCAGTGCCACAATCGGGTCGCTTTCGGCCCAGTCTCCGTAAACAGCCACACAGGCCAGAACAAATCCGATCACCGTGCTTCCGGCATCTCCCAGAAATATGGCTGCGTTGCCCCTGACTTTGAAATTAAACGGCAAAAACCCGAGACAGCTGCCCAGCATGGCCACCGCAATCCAGCCGATAAACGGCTGCGCAGTCTGAAAGGCCACCACACCGAGGAAAAATGCGATCAGCGCTCCCAAACCGGCCGCCAGACCATCCATGCCGTCAAAAAAGTTCATGGCATTGGTGATCCCGATAATCCAGAAAACCGTCAGCAATGCATTGCCCATGGGCGCAAATATTCCGAAACTGGTCGGGATTACGCGCAGCACAATTCCGCAACTGATCACCAAAACCGCACTGATTATCTGGGCAATGAGCTTTATGCTGGCTGATATTTCCCTGTAATCGTCAACAACCCCGACTGCAAACAGAACAGAAGAGGCAATCAGGATAGCGCCCAGCCCCAGAGAGAAAATTCCGTTGATCAACAAGGCCGCTATAAAGCCTGTGAATACGGCAGCGCCTCCCAGCAGCGGGGTGGCCTGATTGTGAAGCTTTCTATGATCGGGGCTGTCAAGCATGTTCAGGTTATACGCTATCTTTGAAAATAATGGATTCAGGCTGAATGAAATCCCGAACGACAGCAACATCACATGGGCCCATCGCCATCCGGCCATCAGGAAAAATTCCCGGACCTGGGGCAGAAGCATCACACAGGTCAATACCGGGGGTGGCACAAATAAATACCAGCGAACGCCGAGGGAGTTCGGTTTCACGCGGATATCTCCTGCTTTGTTTTCCACAACAAGGGAAATCCGGTTGTCTTCCGTTACCCAATTTTTGGCAATCGTGCTGGATTTCATGATCGAATTTATGAAAATTTTTTTTAAATTTTACAATTCCGGTGTATTTACAAAGATCGATATCGACCATTCCTGAAATTAGTAACCAATATCGAAAAGGCTCAACCCGGCCCTGTTTTTTCGGCCTGATTTCACCTGTCACCAGTATATTTATCGGCAACTTTGCTAAAACATTAAGAAAAAAATAATTTTCCGGCCTCTCCCGGCTGTTTTGGGACAGAAAAATAATTCACACAGACATGGATGCATGAATTGTGCCACCTGTCGGAGGACCCGCCAAATATGTAACTATTTGTTATTTCAGGTTAATATCGGTAGCAAGTGATAAAGCGCCAGCATGAGGATTGTCAAGAATCTGTCAAGCCAATTCCAAAAAAGTCATTCGCAAACAATTGGATTAAATTATATCCCAGACGCTTATTTGTTTGGGGAGACGCTATTTAAAACGGCATCAATTACCCTGGTGACTTCCCCATCGCTGAGAGATGGATAAATTGGAATGGAAAGCGAACTTTTCCATGCTTTTTCTGAAACCGGGCAGCCCTTGCGTTTCAGCTGCCGATGGAGGGGCAAATAAACCGGTCGATCGCACCCGACACCTTTGTTTGCCAGGGCCTGAATAAAAGAAAGGCAATCCGTATTAAAACCAAGCACGTAGCGAAAGAAAATGTGTCCGGAATTCTGCGGCGGAAGATTTAAATCCAGGGTTTTAAACGCCCGGGTATATTTTGCGGCAATGGACCTGCGGCGCCGGATGATGGTATCCAATCGCTCCAGCTGGGCCAGGCCCAGGGCTGCCTGAATGTCGGTCATTTTATAGTTAAAGCGGATTTTGTAATCGTCTTTTTGGTCATAGGTTTTCAAGTCCCTGATCCGGTCAGCGATATATTGGGAGTTGGAAACCACCATCCCGCCTTCACCGGTGGTGATCACTTTGGTAGCATAAAATGAATAAATCGCCGCAACCCCAAAAGAGCCCACCGGGCGCTGGGCATATTCGGACCCCACGGCCTGGGCGCAGTCCTCGATGAGCGGTATACCCAGCGCCAACAGGGAGTCCAGATCGGCTGGCAGGCCGAAAAGGTGAGGAACGATGATGGCGCTGGTACGGTTGCTGAGGTGCTTTTTTACATCAGCCGCATCAATATTGAAAGTATCCGGACAAATGTCCGCCAGAACCGGCTTCGCTCCCGTGTAGTTGACGGCATTGAGCAACGCGCAACAGACATAGCTGGGAATAATCACCTCATCCCCCGGCCCCACGTCCAAAGCAAGCAGGGTCAGGTGCAAAGCCGAGGTCCCGGAATTTGTTGCCACGGCGTGTCCGATATTCAAATAATTCGCGAAGGATTGTTCGAATTTTTGAACTATAGCACCCTCAGCGACATAACCGGATGAAATAACATTGGAGACAGCCTGTATCTCCTCCGGCCCCAGGGTCGGTTTAGAGTGAGGAATTTCGATAATTTGAGAATTTGTCATCTATTTGATTTTCATAAAATTAATAGACATAGATTGATTAATTGAGCAGCCGGAAAGTTTTTCCCGTCATGCCCGCGAAGGCGGGCATCCAGAGAAATCCAGTAAAGCCGACAAACAGATTCTGGATTCCCGCCTTCGCGGGAATGACAAGGGTTGAATGAAAAAACTCCCCGAGCCCTCAAATATTAATAAACAGTCTAAGCGCCTGAAACGCTTCGGCATACTTCACCCTTCCCTGAATACCGCGAAAATTGGCGCTGGAACGTGCCACTTCCACAATGGATAAATCCTCGATATTGGTTTTCATAACCTGGGACCGGTGGGCTTCCAGGGATGCAACTTTTTGATTCAGGGTATCTGAAATATCCACAAATACCTGGGGTCCAAAATTTTGGGTGGTCGGTCCCTCAAAAAACAACACATTTCTGATATATCGGGTAGCAGACGTAATTGCCTGGGAAAGATGCCGGTGATCCTGGTGGGTGTCGTCCGGATAATTGCAAAAAATAAAATCCGGCCTGACTTCAGCAATTACCGACTCAATTTTACCAATCAATTCGATATCCGTATTCAGATGAGTATCTTCATAGCCACCCCAGTATATTTTCTCCGCACCCAGAATCTCCCCGGAATCCTCTTGCTCTTTCATCCTGACCGATGACGAACCGCCCATGCCACCGCCGGTCATCACCAGCAGAAAAAGCCGGTGACCTTTGCGGGTGTACTTTATTAAGGCACCCCCGCAACCAAATTCAATGTCATCCGGATGGGCACCAATTGCCAGAATGTTTGCTTTGTCCATACTTCCCTCAATGCGACTTATTTAGTTAAAAACAATTTCCGATAGCGTTCAGTTTTTAGTAGCGAAGATTTAACTGGCATAGGGCAAAGCGCATGGCGCATGGCGAGAAGATCAGATAATCTGTTCCCCATTCAACGCTATGCCCTATGCGCTATGCTCTTTGCGCTTTAGCCGTGCGCCGTGTGCCTTGCGCCGTGAACCGTGGGCCATTTTGAACTAACCCGGGTTGGCTTCACATATTTTCCCCAGACTTTCCGGCCCACAGTTGAAAAGCAGATCTACCACCGACATATGTGACTGAAAATCATTAAACATCTGCTGATAAACAGGATGGTTGAAGTCCTGAATGACAACCTTGATGCCGTTTTCCTTAAAGCGCTCCAGCTCCATATATTTAATCCCGTCCTGTCCGGACAGATAGGTATCGGCCTTGACTTCCTTGCATATATCAATAAGCCGACCCGTGGGATCCTCGCGCAACACGAGCTGGGAAGCGTTGATCGCAGGTTTCTGGCCCAAACCCAGGGCATCTTTCAAACGCTCGATGGATTCGATGTTTAATTCGGACACAGACTCCCAATCTTCTGAATAAATCTGCTCATACACATCGATATACTGTTTAAAAAAGGGCGCGCGATGATAATTCGTGACCAACGCCTGGAGGTGTTTTTTGCGCCATTTCACCGTCGGATCAATTTTAACTTCGCAAATCTTTTCCGGAAATTGGAAACGAACCGGCACCGTTATCCACTGCCAGCCCCGGGAGGTTTTGATTCGATTGCGGTTCTGCCAGTCATTTTTCTTATACTGCACATTGTCCAGGTAGCAGAAAATATCGGCCCGGCGTATTTTGTCAAAATAGCCCAGCCAGGGAAGATACTGAGGCTGATGAACCGCAACGATCAAAATGAAACCTTTATTAAAAAATTTAAGGAATGGATTCTATCTATAAAAAACACTTTAGACCCCAGTGAAATAGGCTACGCATTTCACGGGGCAGGCAGGATAAATAGAAAACCAATTAATGCCCTATAGCAAATTGTGCAAAGATCATACCACTGCAATTCCAAATGTCTGCACATTTCAATTGGGAAAACAGATTTAGTGGATAAAACTAATTGCTGGTATATTTATTGGACTTTTTCGCCTAAGGCGACTTGTGCGCCTCTGGCGCATTGTGCTTTTCCGCTCTCTTCAGGAGAACGGAAAAAATAACATCCTGATAATTCTGTAAATCCTGTCTAAAAATTTAGTTTAGAATAAGAATCCATTCCTTAATAAGGTCTGAATATTACTGCATCGCCCGCTATTCTATGAGCTATGAGCCATGAGCTATCAGCTGGCGCGTAAGTGCCTCAGAATCCATTCCTCAAATAAAAAAGACTTCTAATTTCTAACCACAAAAATAGGATTCGACAGCAACTTTCCAGCTGCCTTACCGCTGGCATCCAGCCGGTAAAAGGTTTTTCCGGACCACTGATCAGGGTCAACAAATTCGAAATTCAACGGCGTTTCACCCTGAAAAGACCAGAGCGGCTTACCACCCCGTATAATCGAGACTGCCACAGGGTAATGGCCACCGTCGGTTGCCGATAGGCGGCCTTCGACAACCGGTGATCGGTCTAAAAGGAGCTCTTCTCCCAGAGTGGCCCGCTGACCGGTTTCGTCATCCTTGATCTGAAATTGATCAAGGGACAGCCGGAATCCCGCCGTTTTACTGACGGCATAGATCCGGCCCCGTTCAAGGGCTGTCAGGACTTCCCTAAATCCCTTGTTTTCGACAAGAAAAACAGTCTGGAAGCGGTCCAGGCCAAGGTCATCTTTCTCCCCGTGAAAGTCGGATCCGGCTATTCCCCAGACCGGTTCCGCCCTGCGGCCGCTGCAATAATCCATTAAAACCCGATCCCACTGCCTGCCGGCCCTGGCAGCTGTTATAGTGTCTCCGTACAGCGCTGAAAATCCGGTGTAACCCTTCGATTCGATTAACGCTTCGGGATAATGGGCCGTCATCAATTTGACGGGTCCCATTTCTACGCCGTTATCAGCGTAATTGGATTCCGGGTGGGCCCAGAAAACCAATCCGCCGCGGCTGCGGGCGTAATCGATGACATCCTGAAACGGAGCCTCACCCTGATCCCCATGGTAGGGGTCAAAGCGAGAGCTTTTAAAGGGATGTTGATCAACCATCATTGCAAGACTGAATATTGCCATCAGAATGCCGCAAACTCCCATTTTTCCTTTTTGATAGATGAGATAAACAGATAGAAGAAAAGCCGTCTGAAATATCAAAAATACAGGCAGGAGCTCCGCTATATACCGGGTGGAACTCCGGCCATGGAGCAAAGGCAGGTCGTAATAATCATCCGGGTTTGACATCCCGATGACAAGTACTTCTTTATGGAAGTCATGGGCCGTTAGCCCCTGGCCGAAAGGATTTCCCGTCCAGTAATAGAAGGGCGAGGACTGAACGCCCGGAATGATCAAAACGGATTGTTGCCGGCGGTTCAAGCGCTCTATTTCGCCCAGATAATTTCCGGGTCCGGCCAGCAGAACAGACGGTCTTTCTTCTCTTCTCTTAATAAGGTTCCGGAAAGGAAACAGCCCATATTCCATGACCACCTGGTCATGATCGGTTAAAATCAGGACTTCAAGGCCTTTATTTTCAGCCCTGGAAACCAGTTCGCCGATCGAATATTTGCCGGAGCTAAAGTTCGAGTGGACGTGAACAACGCCGGGAAGCTGAATATACTCCCCGGCTGATGTACTACCGCTGAAAATTCCAAATAGGACAATTAAGGGGTAAAAAAGAGTACCTTTATGGAACATAATATTCGGTCTAAAAAAATGGTTGATCTCATCTTATTCCACCCCCACCCGGCCTCTCCCGTCCACGCCAGAGGCGGATCTCCGACAAGGGGGAGGTGTCCTAGCCTCCCTCCCCTGGTGGGAGGGATTGAGGGAGGGGGTAAAATGGCAGTTACCTTTATTCGGTAAAAGTTCCGTTAGAAAATAAAAATATATCATATTATCTGATGTTTATCAAATATTCACACTAACGTTCAGCCTTAATCTCTGCTTGACACTTTGCCTTTAATAAGAAAAAATAATCTTGCATGCAAGATCCAGATGCCACCTGATATGCCCGTAACTAGATCGGAAGATAATGAAGCGGATAAATCCCTCAAAACCATATCACCCGGCGGGTATCCTTTTATGCGGCCTGGTGCTAGCCCAGATCATTGCCACCATCCAGGTCTATCTGTCCAACATTCAATTGCATCGCAGCGTTTCCGCTTTATACGATGCGGGCTATCTTACCGTACCCCATGCGATGGTTATGAACAGGCTGCAGGACTTTTGGCCGGCCTTTTGGGGGGGAGTATTTTTTACCTGCAGTATCGGAGCCGGTATCTCGCTTGGCGGCATGGCGGCAGGTTGGATTTGGTCCCGCCTGTTTGCACGCAATAAGTTTGTCTTATTCATTTTTCTAGCCATCTGGGGCGGGGCCCTGCTGATTTCAAATATTCACGGGTATGCACTCTTCCCGACCTTATACTTTCTGCTCATCGCCCCGGCACTTTTTTTACTGACTGCTAAATGGGTAATTCAACCGGCAGTTCAATCCACCAGGCGGCTAAGATGGATTCATTTATTGCCCATTCCGTTGCTGGCACTTTTGTGGTTTACGCAATTTGATACCGAATTGTTTGTGGACCTGAGAGATAACCTGTTATTGTCCAATTACTTCGGTAAAAAGTTCAGCCAATTCTACTATGACTATACCCT
>Ga0210098_1000334_pt1 | contig 15278 bp, 10 predicted proteins | sample Joice_ThreeSqA_D_FD_184870 | JGI IMG/M metagenome (GOLD analysis project Ga0210098, IMG submission 184870) | Wetland microbial communities from San Francisco Bay, California, USA, that impact long-term carbon sequestration - Joice_ThreeSqA_D1... | ecosystem: Environmental > Aquatic > Marine >...
GTAAATGCTCTTTACCAGGATAACGGGTATTTAACTTTTAACGCAAATGCTACTGAGAAAAAAGTAGGCGCTGATTCAATAGATTTGGATATAAGACTTGAAGAAAGAAATCAATTCAGGGTTGGAAAAGTTAATGTAACAGGAAATACCAAAACAAAAGATAAAGTAATACGCCGTGAACTTTATACAGTACCGGGAGATTATTTTAACCGTGGACTTTTATTCAGAAGTATTCAGCAATTGGCTAACCTGCAATATTTTAATGTTGAAAAATTGTATGGACCACAGGGCTTGGATTATTCCCTTCCCACTGATAGCACAGTTGACATTACATTTAATGTTGAAGAAAAATCTAGTGATTATTTGAACGCATCTGTAGGTTACAGTGGAAGTTTTGGTTTCAGTGGTGCTGTTGGTGTAACACTAACTAATTTTTCTATAGCTGAACCATTCTCTCTTGGAGGCGGACAAATTCTTAGTTTTAACTGGCAGTTTGGTGTTGGAAGCTTATACAGAACATTTACACTCGGCTTTACCGAACCCTGGTTGTTTGACACGCCTACTCTTGTGGGATTTGAAGTTTTTGATACAAGACAACAATATATTTACGATCTTCGGCAATCCGGTGGAACAATCAGAACGGGACGCAGGTTAAAATGGCCGGATGACTTCTTTTATTTACAGGGCTTTTTTAAGTACCAGTATAACAATGTCATTGAAGGACAAGGTTTTTACAGGGAAGGAAAGTTCAACCAGTTTACATTAGGAGCTACTATAAGCAGAAAAAATATAGATAATCCAATTTTCCCGTCGAAGGGATCTAATTATACCTTTAATGCAGAAATGTCCGGAGGACCTATCTTGCCTGGTGAGGTTAGTTATTATAAATTAACTTTTACAGCGGAATGGTATAAAAGGTTGTTTAATTCCAACAGAGTAGCTTTATATACTGTTGCAGATATGGGATATTTAGACGAGTTTGAAAAAAACACACCGATAAACCCATTTGAATATTTCTTTATGGGAGGAAATGGTTTAGTAATAGCGACTACACCTTTAAGAGGTTATGATGACAGGACAGTAGGCCCGCGCGACGCACAAGGAAATGTAATTGGAGGCAGGGTAATGGCCCGTTACACAACAGAGCTTCGCTTTGCACTGGCACTTGAGCCTATACCGATTTATCTAATTGCATTTGCTGAAGCAGGAAATGTTTTTGAAAGTTTAAAGAAAACAGATATTTTCGACCTTAGAAGATCTGTCGGTATTGGAGCAAGAATTTTGATTAATCCATTGGGATTAATTGGATTTGATCTTGGTTACGGGTTCGATAGAAAGTTAACTAATAATCAGGATCCTTCCTGGTTGTTTCATTTTCAGTTTGGAAAAGGTTTTTAATTCATCAACAAAAATAAAGGAAAAACATTGTGAGGAAATTTCTTTTTTTAATAGCAGTAACGGTTATATCAACTACTTTATTTGCACAATCCCCACAAAAACTCGGATATGTAGATTCACAGGTAATTCTTTCACAATTCTCTGAAGCTATTAAGGCGCAAGGAGATCTGGATGCTATAACAAACAAATGGAGCGGGCAGGTTGACAGTTTGACCGTTGCATACCAGCAGGCTCTTGCTGATTATCAGAAGCAGGCTAATACAATGCCTGACGATAAAAAGCTTGAAATGCAAAAAACTCTGGTTGCGCAGCAACAAAGTGTAATTGATTTTAGAACTAAAAAATTCGGACAGAACGGTGAGATATATCAGAAACAGGAGGAAATTTTTACCCCGGTAAAGAAAAAGATTTACGCTGCAATTGAAGACGTTGCAAAAAAAGAAGGTATGCAGTTTGTATTTGATAAAAGCGGAGACATTGTTCTGCTTTATGCTGATGCAGCTTATGATATAACTTACCAGGTTTTAGACAGACTGAAAAGAGGAAACTAATAATAATTATTTTCTACTCTTTTTAGTTATTTGTTAAATGGAGTATTTATGAAGAAAATAGTTTTTGTTCTTTTTGTAGCAATAATTCTGCCTACGCTTTCTTTTGCTCAATTGAAAGTCGGGTATGTAGATTCTGATACGATTATGGATAAGCTGCCTGATGCTCAGGATGCAAGGCAAAAGCTTGATGCGCAAATAAAAGAATGGCAGGATGAACTCAACAAACTCGAAAATAACTGGAAACAGAAATACGATGATTATCAAAAAAGAAAATTGATAATGACTGACCAGACAAGAGCAGAAACAGAAGCAGAATTAGTTAAGCTTGAAAAAGATGTTGCCGATTACAGGGAAAAAAAGTTTGGTACCAATGGTGAACTTTTTCAAAAACAGGATGAATTGATGCACCCGGTTCAAAATAAGGTTTTCAATGCAATCCAGGAAATAGCACAGGAAGAAGATCTTGATTTTGTATTTGACCGGAGCGGCGATGTTATGCTTCTATATGCAAAAGATCAATATGATCTTACTCAAAAAGTTCTTGATAAATTAAAAGTAGAATAGTACTTAATGATTATTAGGCTTGCAGAGGCTGCTGAATTAGTAAACGGCAATGTTATAGGTGATAAAAATATTACCATCAGCAGCTTTGCAAAAATAGAGGAAGCAAAACCGGGCGAACTTACATTTCTTTATCTTGATTCCTACAAAAAATTTTTCCCCGCTACAAAAGCTTCAGCAATAATTGTAAAAAAAGATTTTCCTAAGACAAGAAATGATATTACCTACATAGAAGTTGAAAGTCCTAATAATGCTTTCGCTAAACTTCTGCAGCATTATTTCAAACCGGATTATAAACTTTCCGGGGTTGATCCGACTGCATCTATTCACTCAACTGTAGTTATTGGTGAAAATACTGCTGTTGGAAAAAATGTTGTAATATCAGAAGGCTGCAGGATTGGTTCGAATGTTAAGATTTTTCATAATGCTGTTATTTTGGAAAATGTTGAGATTGAAGATAACTCTGTGATTTTTCAAAATGTCAGTATTCGTGAAGGAAGCAAAATTGGCAAAAATGTAATTGTTCATGCCAATTCCGTAATTGGTTCCGATGGTTTTGGATATGATATTGATGAGAACAAAGTTTTTCATAAAGTTCCTCAAATAGGAATAGTAATTATTGAAGACGATGTTGAAATTGGTTCGAATGTTTCAGTCGATCGGGCGTCTCTTGGCGCAACAGTAATAAAAAAGGGTGTTAAGATAGATAACCTTGTGCAGATAGCTCACAATGTTGTTATTGGTGAAAACTCGATTGTTGCAGGACAGGCAGGTGTTGCAGGAAGTACAAAAATTGGTAAGAATTGTTATTTACTCGGGCAAGCCGGAGTATCTGGGCACATAGAAATTACCGACAATGTTATTTTACATCCTCAGGCGGGTGTTGGCAAAAGTATATTGAAGCCGGGAAATTATTTCGGGTCGCCGGCAAAAGAAATAAAGACAGCTTTTAAGCTTGAATCTCATTACAGAAACCTTCAAAACTACTCTGACAGAATCACACAATTGGAAAAACAAATTGATGAATTATTAAAACAAGCAGAGGAATTAAAAAATAGCAAATCTGAATAAAAAAGACTCATTTATACTTAATTGTATTTCGTATCCCATCTTACTATTTTCTAAATCAAATTTTAATTGAAATAACCAAAACAAAAAAAATGTTGGAATTACAAAGAACTATTTCAAAACAGGTTTCTATTTCGGGAATTGGATTGCATACAGGAACTAAATGCAGTATGACTTTTAAACCTGCGCCGGAAAATTACGGCGTAAGATTTATCCGGGTGGACCTGGATGGAAAACCCGAAATACCTGCCAATGCAGACAACGTTGTTGATATTTCAAGGGGTACGACTCTCGGTGTTGGAGATGCAAAAGTTCATACAGTTGAACACGTACTCGCAGCAATTGTCGGATTGCAAATAGATAACATTATTATAGAGATGGACGGTATTGAGCCTCCAATTGGAGACGGGAGTTCAAGTCCTTTTGTTGAAGCATTAAAAGAGGCAGAATTTGTTCAGCAGAAAGAACCCAAAGATTATTTGGTTATTGATGAAACAGTGATTTATCATGACGAAGCAAACCAGGTTGAAATAGTTGCTTTGCCGCTCGATAATTACAGGGTAACAGTAATGGTTGATTACCAAAATCCGGCATTGGGAAGTCAGCATACAGGACTTTTTGATCTTGAGAAAGAATTTGCTTCGGAATTTGCACCTGCAAGAACATTTTGTTTTTTAAGTGAGATTGAAGAACTGGCAGGCCAGGGATTAATTAAAGGGGGAGACATCGACAATGCTGTTGTTATTGTTGATAAAAAAGCTTCCGAAGCTGAGCTGAAAAATATTCAAAAAATTCTGGGGGTAAAAGAAACATTAGCATTGGGCGAAAACGGGATACTAAATAACAAAGAGCTAAGATTTAAAAATGAACCTGTAAGACACAAACTTCTTGATCTAGTTGGAGACCTTGCATTAATAGGTGCCCCGATTAAAGCACAAATTCTTGCGGCGCGTCCCGGCCATAAAGCAAACGTTGAATTTGCAAAACAGATAAGGAAACTTTACCAGCAGAAAAAACTTGTTAAAAAATTTCAAACTGTAAAAAAAGAAGGTGTTGTTTTTGATATTAATGCAATTCAAAGAGTTCTTCCTCACCGTTATCCATTTCTAATGATTGATAAAATAATTGAGCTGGAACTCGATAAGCGTGTTGTTGGGGTAAAATCGGTAACAATAAACGAACCTTTTTTCCAGGGGCATTTTCCCGGTCAGCCGATTATGCCGGGAGTTTTAATTATAGAAGCGATGGCACAAACAAGCGGAATTCTTATCCTCAATTCACTTCCTAATTTTAATGAGAAGCTCGTTTATTTTATGCAAATAAACAACGCGAAGTTCAGGAAGCCTGTTGTGCCCGGGGATCAATTATATCTTGAGATAGAGCTTGTTTCAAAAAAGACAAAAATTTTCTTAATGAAAGGCAAAGCAATGGTGAATGACAAAGTTGTTGCCGAGGCCGATTTTATGGCAGGTGTTGTTGATAGGGATACCCCGGTTGAATAATATTGCATTAACTCTTCGATGAAATGGTACTTCCTAAATACTGGTTCTGATTCAGGTCAGTATAATATGGATTTCGATCTTCAGCTTACAAAAAATAATAAAGGGGATGAAGCTTTTTTTAGACTTTACAGATGGAACCCGTCTTGTATATCTCTTGGATTTAACCAGGACTTTAGTACTGTTGACCTGGATAAAGCTTCCCGGAACAATATAGATGTTGTTAAAAGACCAACCGGGGGTAAAGCAATTTTACATGCAGAAGAATTGACATATTCGGTTGTATATCCATTATCAGAAAATATATCCTTGAGAAATTTTTATTGCGAAATAAATAAAGCTTTGAAAGAAGGATTGATTTTATATGATAAAAAATTATTTGCAATTGAACTTGAATCTGTTCAACCTGATTTAAGAAACTTTTATAAAGAATCTGTCTCTGAAATTTGTTTTTCTGTTTCTGCGAAGAGCGAAATTAATTTTTCCGGTAAAAAATTAGTTGGAAGTGCCCAAAGAAAAATTGGAAATACGGTTCTTCAGCATGGTTCGATACTTTGCGGGGAATATCATAGAAAAATTATAGGTTATCTTAATTTATCAGGAGAAGAATATTCAAACGCAAAGACAAAAATGATGAATAATACTATTGAGCTTGAAAAAATTCTTACTGAGAAAACCGACTATGACAAACTATCAAACTGTCTTGTTAAAGGATTTGAAAAGTTTTTTAGTATTAATTTTCTTAATCTTGACAAAGAAATTTTTTATTTATCTGTATAAACCTTAAAAAAATGAGCACAGAGAAAGAAATAAAAAGAGTAACAACCAAATCTCTTTCTCTTCTGAAAAAGAAGGGAATAAAAATATCTGCCCTTACAGCTTACGATTATATAACTGCAATGCTTATTGATAAAGCCGGTATTGATCTTATTCTTGTCGGTGATTCATTAAGTAATGTATTCCAGGGAAATGAAACGACCCTGCCTGTTACAATGGATGAAATGATTTATCATACAAAAGCTGTAACAAAAGCTGTGAACAGGGCAATGGTTGTTGTGGATTTACCTTTTATGTCTTACCAGTTAAGTGTTGATGAGGGATTTCGGAATGCCGGAAGAATAATGAAAGAAACTTCAGCAGGTGGAGTTAAGCTGGAAGGTGGCGAAAGAGTAGCAGAAACAATTAGAAAAATTACACAAGCCGGTATACCCGTTATGGGGCATATAGGTTTAACTCCTCAAAGTATCCACCAGTTTGGGAGCTATAGAGAAAGAGGCAGGAAAGAAGAGGAGGCTGAAGAAATTTTAAGAGATGCAAAAATAATTGAAGAATCCGGTGCCTTTGCAGTTATTGTAGAAAAGGTTCCCGCATCGCTGGCAAAGAAGATTTCAGAGTCACTTACTATTCCGACTATTGGAATTGGAGCGGGAGTATATTCTGATGGTCAGATCCTCGTTACTCCGGATATGCTCGGTTTAAATTTAGAATTTAATCCCAGGTTTGTAAGGCATTACGCTGAGTTAGCGGAACAAATTAATATTGGAGTAAAAAAATATATCGAAGATGTAAAAAACAAAAACTTTCCAAGTGAAAGTGAAAGTTATTGATTTGTATCTTGTTGATTAAGCGTTTTATTAGATATTTCGTATGTATGGTAAAAAAGAATTTCCTTGTTCTAATATTTTTCACTTTTCTTCCCTTTCAAATTTTTTCCCAGTTGGATTACAGTGTTTCGCTCGAAGATGCCAACATAACTGCAATTACAGAAGAAAATAATTTTCTTTGGGTGGCGACTTACGGGCAGGGGGTTTTCAGGCTTTCAAAAAAAGATGGTAAATGGTTTAACTTTTCCACTAAAAACAGGAACCTCGATAATGATCTTTTTTATTCAATTGCTGTATGTAAAAACTTTGTTTGGGCCGGTGGAAATGAAGGTCTTTACATTTTTGATCGAAGAAAAGATAAATGGACAATGAGAAAGTTTTCTCTCGGGGGACAATTCGGCAACTGGATAAGATCGTTATGTTATGATCCTGACCAGGATATTCTGTGGATAGGAAGATTTAGAAACCTTACCAAGTTAGATGTCAGGCGACAGGTTTATAAGGATATAGATCTTACAAAAGGAAGTGATCCCAAAACAAATACCATAAAAACAATAAAACTTGATGGTGACAGTCTTATCTGGTTCGGAACGGAATCGGGTGTTCATGTTTATAGAAAGAAGAAAAAGATCGGGCAGGAGACATGGGAATTTATTAATAATAAAAAAGGATTCAAACAGGAAGGGGATGCTGTTTCTGTTAACGATTTTGTTTTTGAATCTGGTAATGTCTGGTTTGCAACAGACGAGTTTGTTACATTAAAACAACCGCGGTTTAACGTAGGTGGGCTCTATAAATATAACAGGAAGTTTATATGGGATAAATTTTCGAGAGCAAATGGATTGCCTGCAAACGGTGTTTATTGTATTGAGAGAACCGGCAATTATATTTGGGCTGGAATTTATTCCTTTGAAAAAGAACAAAAAGAAGAATACGGTAAAGGCCTGGTTTTGATTAACCGCTTAACAGGAAAGATAACTCCGGTTGACCTCAATACGCTTCAAACTAAATCATCAACAATAAACACGCTTTATTTTGATAAAAAAAATTTATGGATTGGAACAGACAAAGGATTGTGGAAACTTGGCATTGAAAACCCACTCGCTGTATGGACACTTAAAAAAGACGTTAAAAAAAACAGTACTTCGAACAAACGGCGCTAATCTGTTAACTCTTTATCCCCACTTAATTTATAGTTATTTTTAATTTTCAAATTTTATCAACTTGTATATAGTAATGCTGACTAAAAAGAAATTAAACGACCTGAGAAAAAATTTTAGAGGACAGAAAATCGCTGTTATTGGTGATATGATGCTTGATTCATATTTCCGAGGTGATGTAAAAAGAGTTTCTCCTGAAGCTCCTGTTCCTGTAGTCGAGGTTGAGAATGAGTTCTTCCGTTTTGGCGGAGCAGCAAATGTTGCTTTGAATATTTTGAAACTTGGTGGTATCCCTCTTCCTGCAGGAGTAATAGGAAATGACAATGATGGGAAAATTTTCACTTCTTTGCTGGAAGAAGCAAACATGATGTCTGATGGAATTATTGTTGACTCTTCCCGCCCAACCACTGCAAAAACGAGAGTGATTGCAGGCAATCAGCATGTTGTAAGAATAGATAAAGAAAGCAAAGAAAGTATTTCTAATAATACAGAAAAGAAACTTCTGGAGTATCTTGCTTCGAACATTTTCAGTCTTGATGGAATAATTCTGGAAGATTATAATAAAGGAGTTCTTACTAAAAGTTTCATTAAGAATATTATTTCTCTGGCAAATAAAAAAGATATGTTCATCACAGTTGATCCAAAATTCAATAACTTTTTCGAATATAAAAATGTAACGGTTTTTAAGCCGAATAAAAAAGAAGCAGAAGATGTGCTTGGAATAAAAATAAAAAATAAAGAAGATGTTACTAAGGCAGGCAGGACAATGTTGGAAAGACTGAATGCGGAAAATGTTTTGTTAACTCTTGGATCAGAAGGTATAGCAGTGTTTGAAAAAAATAAAACCGAGAAACGCCTGGCTACAAAAGCAAGAAAAGTTGCCGATGTTTCCGGAGCTGGGGATACCGTAATTTCTACTTTGACAATGGCATTAGTGGCTGGCGCTGATATTATGGATGCTTCTTATCTTGCAAATTATGCGGCTGGTATTGTTTGCGGAGAGGTAGGAATTGTTCCCATAGAAATTGAAAAACTTATAGAAGCAGTAGGGAAAGAAAACAAATGAAAAATATTCTTTCAAAAGCTTCTATGAAATTTATGATAGAGAAATTTAAGGAAGAAAAGAAAAAAGTTGTTTTTACCAACGGTGTTTTCGATATAATACATTCCGGGCATATTGATTATCTTATTAAAGCAAAGGAGTTGGGAGATATTCTTATAGTTGGTTTGAATAGTGATTCTTCAGTTAAAAGAATTAAGGGAGAAAAGCGCCCGATAATTAACCAAACCGATAGAGCCTTTGTTCTGTCTAATCTTAAGCCGGTTGATTATGTCGTCATTTTTGAAGAAGATACTCCTTTAGAAATTATTAAAGCTATTGTTCCCGATGTACTTGTAAAAGGTGCGGATTGGTCCCTTGATAAAATAGTCGGGAGTGATATTGTTTTAAGCAATGGCGGTGAAGTTAAAAATATATCTTTCGTCAATGATCAATCAACTTCCCGTATAGTCGAACTTATTTTATCAAGATACTCAAATTAAATCCCTTTCATTTTGTTTTTACAATTATTTCTTTGTAGAAATAGAATCTTTACAGCAGTGAACAACAGGATACCAAACATTGGATAACGAAACTCTGAATAAAACTCCTGATAAAAAAAAGCAAAGAACTCTTCTTCAAAGAATTGTAAATATATTTCTATACGCCGGCATAGGTTTTCTGATCCTGTTATTAATTCTCTTAGGAATAAGTCAGACACACACATTCAGAGAATTTCTTCGTGGAAAAGTAATTGAGATAGCAAATAGTACTCTAAACGGTAAAGTAAATATCGGGGAACTTGAAGGAACTATTTTTACTTCCTTAACACTTCGTAATACGGTTGTTACAATGAAAAGCGATACTCTTGTCAATGCTGATGAGATAAGTATATTGACCAGCCCGCTGCAGCTGCTTCTTAAAAAGATTTATGTAAGGGATTTTGAAATTAAAAACGCGGATTTCAATTTATCAACAGATGAATCCGGGATTTTGAATCTGACAAAACTGTTTCCTGCAAGCGAACCTGACACAACTTCTTCGGAATTTCCATTTAAAATTCAGATAGCTGACCTGAAATTAAGCAACATAAATATTTCGTATAAGAATTTTGGAAGTAAAATGATTCGTGGGGAAAAAGGAATCAATTATAATGATATAAGAATTAAAAATTTGGATCTTGAACTTAGCGCTGAACTGGATATAAGCAATAATAGTTATGGACTTACTCTCTATCATCTGTCTTTTTCACCTAACATACCCGGTCTGAGTTTAAGAAATATGAGAGGGGAATTTGTAATTAATGAAAAAAATCTTCTAATTCGTAATTTTGAGATTCAAACCGACAGGTCGGACTTTAACATAGGAATGGTTTTAAATGATTACAATGTTTTTGATACTCTCGATACGGATATAGGCAATGCTGATATAACCTTTCTCGCAAACTCCAGAAAATTTTCTTTTGAGGATTTAAAAGTTTTCATACCTTCTTTAAATATGCTCGAAGGAAATTTTACGTTTGATCTTAACCTTTCCGGTTCTCCGCGTAATCTGGATATTAATCATATTCAGCTTCTGCTTCAGAATTCCAACTTAGAAGGAAAGGGTGTTTTAAGAAATTTAAATAATCCTTCCTCTTTGTTTATCTCTGCAAATCTTGATAAATCATATATAGAACAATCGGATATACAAAAACTATTGCCGTCACTAGAAATCCCTTTGTATCAGGAGCTCGGTGTTATAAAATTTGATACGTTGAGATATAGTGGTACCCCGTCTAAATTTAAAACCAATGTTACTATCAAAACCAATAAAGGTTCTTTTGCCGGGTTGATAAATCTTAATATTGAGAAAGCATTGATGGAATACGATGGTTCTTTTTCAGTAAGTAAACTTGATCTAAAACCTTTTGCTGATATTCCATCGTCAATAAATTTAGTCGGAAGGATTAACGGAAAAGGAAATACGCCCGCGAACTTTGAAGGATCGTTAAATTTAAAAGCAAACGGCTCAACTTTAAACGGAAATGTTCTTGATACTCTTAAACTTAGTGCCAATGGTAAAAATAAAAACATTTTATACGATTTTTATTTGGTTTCTAAAAAAACGAAAGCAGGCTTAAAAGGAAATATTGATTTTACTAATAAAGAAGATCCTTCTTACCAAATTACAGGTGATATCAGAAATCTCGATATTGCTGAATTTTCAAGTGACTCGGTTCATAGCGATCTTAACTTTACATTTAATGGAGAGGGGGACAGCTTCGATCAAAACAACATGAGCTTGTTTATGAGCATGAAACTTTTTAATTCAAAATTAGCAGATTTAGATGTTAACATAGATAGCATAAGAGCAATTGTAGATTTAAGAGCTGATGACAACCATGAGAGAGTAATTAACTTTATATCTGATATTGCAGATATAACAATGACAGGAAATTTTAATGTTACAGATGCGATTAATCTTCTAACTAATGAATCGGGAGTTCTTTCTAGGGTATATAATGATAAGATACAGAAACTTTTGCCATCTTCATTCCGGGGAAAAGATACAGTTCAAAACGAAAATGGAGTAACAAGCACACAAACCCCGGTTTTAGGTAATATAAATTCTCCTATGAATATTAACTATGCGATAGAGTTAAAGGACTTCAATATTATCTCAGCATTTATTGGCGAACATCTTGAAATTGATGCTCAACTCGGAGGTAAGATTATAAGTGATGAAAACGGTATTCATCTGAATTTTGGGACTGATGTAAATTATATAAAATTATGGACCGATGATGATGCTTTCTTCATAACGGGTATGAAGCTTAACCTGGATGTATTAAATGATTTCAATGTTGTTTCTACTTCTGACATTGAAGTTAATCTGGACGTATCAGCAGATCGTATTTTTACTGGAAAAGATATTAATGATTTTCATTTAGATTTAAAGATGAAGAATGATAAAGCAGATATCAGCTTTGGAGCAAAACAGGATCCATTTTCTGCACAATTACATGCTGATGTCGATTTTAGTAAAGATATACTCGACGTTTCCATTGATTCATTAAAATTTGTTGATGAGCAATTTATTATCTTAAATAATGGATTGCAGAGCTTTACATATACTGAGGATCATATTGATGTTAAGAAACTTGACCTGAAACATAATGAGACTCATATTAAAGCAAATGGATTTTTGTCACGCACCGGTAATCAGAAATTAAATGTAAATCTATCTGGTCTTAAGGGGAGAGATTTAAGTATCGATCTTTTACATCTGAGACCCGAGAATAGCATTAATGCAAATATTAACATGTCGCTTGATATTTCCGGCAATATGGTAGAACCTGTTATAGGAATGAATATGTCTATAGATAGTGTGAAATATGGCGGCAGAACTTTCGGCGTGCTTAAGAGCAAAGCTAATTATAAAAATAAAAATCTCGATCTAGATGTGGCATTTATAGATTCGCTCTTAAATCCCACCAGCCCGGCGCTATCATTAACAGGATATATTCCGATTGATCTTTCAATAGAGCCATCAGAAGACAATGTTGAAAGTAAACCGATGGATGTTCATCTAAAATCTGAAGGTTTTAATCTCGGAGCTTTTGGAGATATACTCCCCGCGGTTAACAGGTTAAGGGGCAATCTTACGTCTGACTTAAGGTTTACCGGAACTCTGTCATCATTAAAAACAGAAGGATATTTAAGAGTTAAAAATGCCGCCTTTTTTCTTGAAGCAAATAACCTTGAATACAATGCCGCTGCGGGTATAAAAATAGATGGAAACCGTTTAACAATAGATAGTTTAACAATTGCTAATGTTGCCGGAACATTAAATGGCGGAACTCTAACTGGAAGCGGGGCCGCTATACTTGAAAATTTCGTCCCGGTCTCCTCAAAATTTTCAATTAGCGGAGATCTGAAAGTTCTTGACGAAGCTTCAAAATCAGCGAGTCCTTCTGTTTACGGCAGCCTTGTTATCGGAACAGATGGAACTGTAGAATTTCAAGACGGAAGGATTTTTGTTGAAGCCCCTGTTATTATTAAAGATGCAAAACTTACTTTCCCTCAGACTCAATCGGCATATCAAAGCAATTCTGAAAATTATGTGTATCGCTTTCCAAGAGACACAGTAACTGTGTATAATCCAGAAATGGATTTTGATAGGCTCGTCAGTATCGCGCAGAGGCAGGGAAATGAAAAAGAAAATTCCTTAAAGAAAAGTGTTTTTGATTATGATTTAAAAGTTTCGATTGAAAATGAAGCCACGATAATATTTGTATTGTCTAAAGAATTTAACCAGAACCTTAAAGCTATTCTTGATGGCAGTTTAAGGTTGGAAAGATATAGCGGAAAAACCTCTGCTCAAGGAGAATTAAGATTGTTGGAAGGCTCGACACTTGAATTTTTGAAAACCCTTGAAGCGGAAGGATCGATAAAGTTTGAGAGTGATATTACTAATCCGAATCTTGATATAGTGGCAACTTATAAGGATTACTATTATCCGGCAGAAGGTTCCGATGCGGGAAAAGACGTACCGGTTGCCGTAAAAATTGAGGTAAATGGACCTTTGCAGGAACTCGATAAGAAATTAATAGGCAATGGGAATAATATTAAAGTTTACTATGGTGCAGATAATATCGATAAAAATATTCCGTCCCCCCAATATGATGCCTCGGATGCAGCAATGTTTATCCTGCTGGGAAAGTTTAATAATGATGCAACTCAACAGGACAGAAATGCAGTTGCTTCAACTGCAACGGGGCTTGCAGGTTCGATTGTGGGTGGATTTTTGAATAAGCAATTCGGAGATGTAATAAAGAATGTTGAATTACGCCAGGTTGGATCCGCAACTAAGATAAGTCTTATTGGAAGAGCGGGAAACTTTCGTTATGAAATTGGTACTTCTACAGATGTTTACCAGGATTTGAGCAGAGCTAATATTAAAATTGAATACCCTGTTACAAAAAGATTTTTATTAAGGCTGGAAAGAAAGGAATCAATAAATACAGAAACTTCTTATACAAATGAAATGATTAATGAATTGGGTCTTAAATATAGATTTGAATTTTGATGAAGAAGGAAATTATTTCATTCTTTAAAAAGAATCCGGGAAGATCTTTTAAAAGTAAAGATGTTGCCAAAAGGCTACGGCTCACATCTGAACATGATTACGCAGCTTTAAAAGCTGTGCTACACAAACTTTACGAAGAAAATTTCTTAACAAAAAACGGTAAGCGCTTTAAATTAAATCCTACTCCTGATGGCAACAAATTAACCGGAAGGCTCGAAATTAATCAAGGAGGGTTTGGATTTGTCATTCCCAGCAGAAAAGAACTAGGCGATATTTTTATTGCAGCCCGGAATTTAAGCACGGCCTTTAGTGGCGACACCGTTGAAGTAGCGCTTTTTGCAAAACAAAAAGGAAAAAATCTTGAAGGGCAAATCGTAAAGGTTATAAAAAGAAAAAAAGATGAGATTGTCGGAACTCTTAAAAAATCTAACTCATTTTATTTTGTTAAACCTGATGATCCAGATATTCACCGGGATATTTATGTAGATGCTTCAAATTTAAAAGGAGCAAAAAAGGGAGATAAGGTGATCGTTTCGAATTTGTTCTGGAATACTTCGATGCTTAATCCGGAAGCAGATATTATTGAAATAATCGGGAAATCAGGAACAGAAGAAACTGAAGCAATAGCATTAGCACGTGAATTTAATCTGCCATATAAATTTCCCGAGAAAGTAATAAACGAAACTGATAGTATAGAAATTAAAATCCCGTCTGAAGAAATAAAGAAGAGAGTTGATTTTAGAAATGAAACTGTTTTTACAATCGATCCTGAAGACGCTAAAGATTTTGATGATGCTTTGTCGATTAAGAATCTCGATAACGGAAATTTTTCTATAGGGATTCATATAGCAGATGTTAGCTATTATGTAAAAGATGATTCAGAGTTGGATAAACATGCTTTAAAGAGAGGAAACAGTGTATATTTTGTCGGACAGGTAATTCCGATGCTTCCAGAAAAGCTTTCCAACAACCTGTGCTCACTCGTTCCCGGCAAAGATAGATTAACTTTTTCTGTTATAGTTGAACTTACTCTTCGCGGTAAGGTAGTCAAGTACGATATAAAAAAATCTATAATAAACAGTAAAAGAAGATATACTTATGATGAGGCGCAGAATATAATTGATTCTGAAGAAGGTGATTTTGCCCAGGAAGTAATCAGTATAAATAATATTGCGAGAGTATTGAGAAAGAAAAGATTTAAAGAAGGTGGAATAGAGTTTCATACACCTGAAGTTAAGTTCATACTTGATGAAAATGGAAAGCCAACCGAAATTATTAAAAAGGAACTAAAAGAAAGCAACATGCTTGTTGAAGAATTTATGCTTCTT
>Ga0210098_1000337_pt1 | contig 15239 bp, 10 predicted proteins | sample Joice_ThreeSqA_D_FD_184870 | JGI IMG/M metagenome (GOLD analysis project Ga0210098, IMG submission 184870) | Wetland microbial communities from San Francisco Bay, California, USA, that impact long-term carbon sequestration - Joice_ThreeSqA_D1... | ecosystem: Environmental > Aquatic > Marine >...
TCGAAGATCGCCGCGATCTCCAGCATTCGAGCCGGCGAAGGGGAAGCGGAGCGGAACGGCTCTCCGCCCCCCGGCATTCCGAACCGTTCCCGCTTGTCCGCGCCCAGCTCGTGATAAGGCAGGAGGCTCACGCGCCGCACGGCCCGAAGGGAGGCCGCGAAGGACGCCGTTCGCCTCAGGTTCGCCGTATCGTCGTTCACGCCGGGAATGACGGCGAGTCGGACCCAGATGTCGCCGTGCGCCAGCGCCAGCGCTTCGACGTTGGCCAGGATGCGTTCGTTCGACACCCCGGTCCACTCCGCGTGCGCGACCGGGTCCAGGTGCTTGAGGTCGTAAAGGAAGAGGTCGGCGAGCTCGGCGGCCTGCAGCAGGTCCGCGCGCTCGACGTGGCCGCACGTATCGACCGCGGTGTGGACCCCCAGCGCTGACAGGGCCTCGAGACAGGCCAGCACGAATTCCGGTTGTCGAAGCGGTTCTCCGCCCGAGAACGTCACGCCACCTCCGGACTGGTCGTAGAACGCGCGATCGCGTGTCACTTCCTCGACCAGGCGCGCGACGGTCATCTCCTGCCCGACGAGCCGCCGCGCCCCCGTCGGACACTCCTCCGCGCATCGGCCGCATGCTTCGCAGAGACTCCGGGGAGCGGCCCACCCGCCGGCCACGCCCGAAGGCAGGCCGCGAGGGCAGGCCTCGACGCAGGCCCCGCATTCGATGCACCGATTCGGCGTGACGAGGATCTCCGGCGCTCCGGTCGCTCCTTCGGGGTTGTGGCACCACCGACAGGCGAGCGGACAGCCCTTGAGAAAGACCGTCGTCCGGATCCCCGGGCCATCGTGCAGACTGAACCGTTGCACATCCCATACGAGCCCGGTGGGCGGGCGGGCGATCACGGGGCGTCCATGTGGTAGTACGCCAGGATGTACTGTCGCTGGACATCGAACGACCAGTGCACGTCTCGCACGTAGTTCGCGGCATCCTCGTGTCGCAGCCGCGTGACGAGGTCGATGATCTGATCGTGCTCCCGGGTGGAAGCGAGCTCCCACTCCTTGTGAAATCTCCGCTCACGCGGGAAGTCGTACAGACGCTGCTTGCAGATGCGCACCGTCCGCAGCAGCGGCTCGTTGTCCGAGGTCTTCAGGAAGACCTCGTGGAAGGCGAGGTTGAGGTCGTAATACGCGTCGAAGTCTCCGGCCTCGATCGCCTCGGCCATCCTCGAGTTCAGAATGCTCATCTCGTGGATGGCGCCGTCACCCAATCGCGTCGCCGAGTGCATCAGCACGGAGCTCTCCAGCGCGCCGATCACCTCGTAGAGATGTCGGATGTCGTCGAGGGTGAGGCTTCGCACTTCGACGCCGCGTCTCGGAATCACCGTGACGAATCCCTCCAGCTCCAGCTGAATCAGCGCATCGCGGAGTGGTTGGCGGCTGATGCCGAGCTCGGCGGCCAGTCGCTTCTGGTCGATGAAGGTACCGGGCCGCAGATCTCCCGAGTTGATCGCGCGACGGAGGTGTTCGTACACCTGTTCGCGCAGCGACTTGAGACGAAGGATCTCCCGTCCTTCCACCTCTGACTCCGATCCTGGGTGTGAGGCGCGGTCGGGACTTGCCCGGGCGACTGATATATTAGATATCAGGCCATGGAGCCGCAACCGGTTTCCCCGCCCGGAGTACCATGTTATCCTCTGCCGCCATGCACACCCCGCCACCCGTCCGCCTTCGAACGATCGCACTCCCGGTCGAGCACGGGGGCTGGGGTTTCCTGGCCGAGCCCGTGCTGTTGGGTCTCGCGCTGGTCCCTTCTTTCGCCGGTTGCGCGATAGGCATCGCGACCGTTGCCGCGTTTCTGATGCGCCATCCGGCCAAGCTCTACTGGAGAAACCGCCGGCGGCTCGATCTGTCGCCCCGGTTCAGACTGGCTCGCCGTTTCGCGCTTCTGTATGCGTCCCTTGCCGCCACGGGTTTCGCGGTCGCGTTTCTCCTCGCGGGCTGGAAGCCACTCGTTCCGTTCCTCGTGCTCAGCCCGCTGCTCGCCGCTTTCGGAGCGTTCGACCTGAGCAATCAAGCTCGCCGTCTGCTCCCGGAGCTCGCCGCGCCGATGGGGCTGGCGGCTTCGGCGCCGGCGATCGCTCTCGCCGGCGGCGTCGCCTGGACTCCGGCCCTGGTCCTGTGGATCCTGCTGCAACTGCGCGCGATCCCCTCGATACTGTACGTGAGGGCCCGTCTCCGACTGGAGAGAGGCAAGGAAATGAGCCGCTTCCCGGCTGGTGCCGCCCATCTGGCAGCGGTAGCGCTCGGGATCGCGCTGTGGCAGGCAGGGCTCTCGCCGCTTTCGACGTGGATCGCCCTGCTCCTTCTTCTCGCGCGCGCCGTGCTCGGACTCTCGCCGTACCGCCGGCCGGCGAAGGCGAAACAGGTCGGCTTCTCGGAGCTCGCTTTCGGACTCGGCTACGTTCTCGTAACCGTGCTCGGCTACCGCCTGGAGCTCTAGGTGTCCGCCGCCGTGATCGAATGGTCGGTCGTACTGACCTACTTCGCGCTGACCCTGTGGCTCGGAAGCCGGCTGGGCCGGGACCAGCGTGACCTGGAGGACTACTTCCTCGCGGGACGTCGAACGCCCTGGTTCGCGGCGTCTCTCTCCATCGTGGGCACCGAGACGTCCACACTCACGTTCGTTGGCGTCCCGGCGATCGCCTTCACGGGAGACTTAGGGTTCCTGCAGGTCGCCGCCGGCTACGTTCTGGGGAGGTTCCTCGTGGCCTGGTGGCTGGTGCCGGCTTACTTCGAGGGGACCATCAGCACCGCCTACGAGCTGCTCGCGCACCGGTTCGGTGATCCGGTGCGTCGGTTCTCGTCCCTGGTGTTTCTGGTCTCGCGGGTGCTCGCCGACGGAGTTCGCCTGTTCGCGACGGCCCTGGTTCTGCAGGCCCTCCTGCCGATGTCCCTCTGGCTCGCGATCCTGCTCGTGACGGGCGTCACGCTTTCGTACACGATGCGTGGCGGCCTGCGGGCCGTGATCTGGAACGATGCCGTGCAGCTCGTAGTCTACGCCGGTGGGGCCGGGCTCGCGGCGTGGTTTCTGCTCCGCGATCTCCCGGGAGGCTGGCCTGCTGCGTCAGGTATCCTCGCGGCCGCGGGAAAGCTGCGCGTGTTCGATTTCGGGTGGGACTGGTCTCGGCCCTACACGTTCTACGCGGGGCTCGTGGGCGGCGCGGTCCTTACAATGGCCACCCACGGCACGGACCAGATGTTCGTGCAGAGGATCCTCGCCTGTCGGTCCGCGCGCGACGCGCGGAAGGCGGTCGTGGCCAGCGGCCTCATCGTGTTCGCCCAGATGGTCCTGTTCCTGTTCATCGGCTCGCTGCTCTTCGCGTTCTACGAAGCCTTCCCGCCTGCCTCGCCGTTCGCCTCCGCCGACCAGGTGTTCGCCCGGTTCATCGCGACGGAGATGCCGCCCGGTCTGGGCGGCCTGGTGATCGCCGCGGTGTTCGCCGCCGCCATGTCCACGCTGTCCTCCTCGATGAGCTCTCTGGCATCCGCGTCGACCTTCGACTTCCGGCGCGCGCGCGGACCATCGGGCGACGGGGCACTCCGCCGCTCCCGGACCCTGACGGCGGCCTGGGCGATCGCGCTGGCCGGCGTCGCCGCCCTCGCGCGCGCCTGGGGATCGGTGCTGGAGGCGGGGCTCACGATCACATCGATCACGTTCGGGCCGGTGCTCGGGGTGTTCTTGCTGGCGGTCCTCGGACGAAGAATCCGCGCCGGCACGGTGATCGGAGCAATGGTCGTCGGCCTGCTCGGCGCGACTGGAGCCCGGCTGTTCACATCGCTCGCCTGGACCTGGCTGACTCCACTCGGTGCCGTGGTGACGATGGGTCTCGGATGGTTGCTGGGCCGGTCGGAGACCTTCGAAGAAGAAACGGGGAGGCGGAATTCCGCCTCCCCGTAAGGGGCTTGCACCGCTCCGCAGGGTGGACCGCCCCGATCGAGTGAGCCTCGCTTCAAATCACTTCACGGATACTGCGTCCGTGCCGGAGAACCCGGTTCCCTCGTCGGTCATGCCTCTGAGGACGAGCTCGGTCGTCGCGGCCGTCACGCCCGCCGCCACGATATCCTGAGTGTTGAAGTGGAACAGTGCGTCGTTCAGGCCGTCCCCGTCGAGGTCGGGCCACGACACCATCAGCTTGCCGTGCGGGTTGCCGGCGACATGAGCGTCCGGATCGGCGCCGTCACCCAGGGTGACGGTCGTCGGATCGATCGTGGTGGCGTCGAATCCGTCGCCGGCTCCGCCGTCGGCCACCGAGAGGACGGCCACCGCGATCTTGCCGCGGCTCTTCACGTTGATGTTCCGCGGGCCCTCACCCTGCGTCAGCTTGAGCATGATGTCGATCACGGCGGCGTCCGAGCATACGCCGTCGAACTCCACCACGTAGCCCGGAGTGGTCTCGGTCCGGTTCAGGTCGTCCCACCCGATCGCGCCCCCGAAGCCGGCCGTCGCCACGAAGTGAATCGCGTCCTCCTCGACCAGGACTCCGCCCGCGTCGTCGGGCTGTCCCGAGAGCCAGGCGGCGAAGTCGAAGGTCTCGCCCGACACCCACATCCAGCCGGCGTCCGCGGGCGTAGTTGCCGGATCCTGGTATCCGCCGATCCAGTAGCCGCTGCCGCCGATGCTCGGGACCACGGATGCGAAGTTCGACAGAATGAACGCGTTCTCGTCAGCCGTGGTGACCGAAGCCAGGTAGCCCTGACAGGACCCCGAGCTCATGGCCTGGGCCGACTCTCGGGCTTGCTCCCAGTTGATGCCGCCGGGAACCGCCACCGCATCGTACAGGTGCCCGTCGTCCGCGTTCAGTACGGGCACGGCACCCAGAACGGATGCCGATACGGTCAGCCCGCTCGGATCGCCGCTCGCCGGACCGGGATCCACGGGCGTCGAGTCACATGCCGCGAGCGCCGCGACACAGAGTCCAGCCATGCTCCATCGCAGGTGATGCATGGGCCGCATGTTGTTCGCCTCACGATTGAGGGAATGTCTCCAGAAGATCGCGAGGACTTGAGGTGCAACGCGCGTACCACCCCGCGTGGATGTGGAGCTCAATGGTAACTCATTATGTGAGAATATTTTACAGATGAACGCGCGCGCAGGCGCGATTCCCCGGCGAGGTGGGACGCTCCACAGGTTGCGTCGGTGGACAATCTTTGCGCAGCCGGCGATTCCGTGCCGCGGCGGCGTCAGCCGGACGGGAACTGACGCAGCAGCTGCTGGAAGCGTGGATGGTCTCGCAGACGATCGAGGTCGGGATCCTGCGCGATCCAGTCCCGGTTCCCGAACCCGGCCTCCACCGCCTTCTCCAGGCACTCGATCGCCTGGTCGGGACTGTCCTCCAGCGAGTAGAGGCAGGCGACATTGTATCGGACCCCGGCATCGGTGGGATCGATCTCCAGAGCCCGCTCGGCCCACCGCAACCCGGCATCCCGCTCACCGCAACGGCACAGGCTGACCGCCCGCATCGTCGCTGCGCGCGGGTCGTCCGGATTGAGCTCCATGTGCTTCTCGGCTACGGCCAGTGCCTTGCGATACCCGACAGTCGCTTCGTCTTCCCTGCCCAGAGCCTCGAGCGCCTGAGCTGCGAAGAACGCCGCCTGGTAGTCCTCGCGCACCTCGGATGCCTCCTGGAACAGGCGGGCGGCATCTTCCAGGCGGCCGTGGGCGAAGCACCCGCGGGCGTAGAAGTAACGGGCATCGAACTGGTTCGGGTCCAGCCGAATGGCGGCCTGAAACTCGGCCTCTGCTTCCTCGAACCGGTCGGCCTGGAGGAGGGCGAAACCCCGTGACCCGTGTGCCTCCGACAGCCCGGGACTCAGCTCGAGCGCCCGGAGACTGGCTTCGTCTGCCTTCTCCAGGTCGGCACCGCTACCCGGGTAGTACATGTGGGTGAGCAGAATCGAATCCGCGACTCCACACCACGCGAGGGCGAAATGCGGATCCACTTCGACGGCGCGCTCGAACATCTGGCGCGCGTATTCGAGGCTCTTTCTGCGGCTCTGACGGAAGAACTGCTTTCCACGAAGGTAGAACTCGTAGGCCTCGACGTCGTCAGTGGGATTCCGTGCGAGCGCTTCCCGCTCTTCCGGCTTCAGGATCCCGCGCAGCGCTTCCACGACGCTGGCTGCGATATCGTCTTCGATGTCGAACACGTCCTTCATCTCGCGGTCGTATCGCTCGGACCACAGGTGGTACCCGCTGGCGACTTCGACCAGCTGCGTCGTGACCCGCAGGCGGTCGCCGGAGCGTTGGACGCTTCCCTCGAGCACGGCCCCCGCCCCGAGCTCCCGGCCTATCGTCCGCACGTCGCCGGCCTTCTCCTTGTAGGCGTACGCCGAAGTGCGCGCGACTACCTGCAGTCCCTCCATGTGCGCCAGCTGATTGATGATCTCCTCGCAGATCCCATCGCTCAGGTACTCGTCCCCGGCGTTGGCGCTGAGGTTGGCGAACGGAAGGACGAGGATGTCGGTCGGCCGGCTCGCCTCGGCTGCGGCCGGGGCAACGCGGTCCAGTGCTCGTCGCCGCCGCTCGGGTGCGCCGAAGCGCCAGGCCGCGCCCGCGATGATCGGAAGCAACAGCGCCCAGCTCACCACCACGAAGTCCTCGACGCCGGCCGAGAGGGCGAAACGTCCGGTGGCCCAGTCCGTGAACTCGAGCAGCCCCCAGCCGGCGGCCAGATACACGCCGATCACCTGCGGAACGCGCCGTCGCAGTAGCTCGTTCACCAGCCTGGCGGACATCTGCTCCTCCAACGCGGGACGTCGGGCGCGGACGCCGGCTCACTTCCGTGGATGCCTCCGCATACACACGAAGCGCCGGAAAGTCGCTCAGCCTACGGGAACGCCGAACAACGCCTTGAACTGCCAGTCCCTGCGACCTACATCGCAGCCGCGTCCGCTTCGTCCTCCGAGTCGTACATCATCCCGGCCACCATTTCCGCCACGATCCTGTCCGCGTCGTACATCACGTGGAGGGCCGCCCGAATGGCCCTCACATCGACCATCACGTTCCGACCCTGTTCGGGCAGGTAGATGAAGTCGCGCGACAGGCCGTTGATGTTCCGGTCGAAGTTCAGTCCCACCAGATCGAGCTCCGGCGTGACGGCAGGCGACCCGCTGTTGCCCCCGTACGAGTCCGCCGTCGACACGAAGTTGAGCGGGGTGCTCAGGTCCAGGCCTTCCGGCGGGGTCTTCCAGCGCTCGGGGAGGTCCCACTCCTCTCCGATGCCCACCCCTCTGCCATGACTGAAGTACCGGTCGTAGAGCCCGAAGAAGGTGGTGTAGGGCGGGGCCAGGGTTCCGTTGTACGCGTACCCCTTCACGATCCCATCCGCGATCCTGGGGGAGAACGAGCCGTCCGGCGGAATGTCGCTTCCGTATACCTCGAACCGGACGCGCCCGAGATCGGCCTGCAGGTCGTTCTCCTCCCCCGTCAACGCACCCATGGCGGGTCGGTACTCTCGCGTCACGGGCAGGATCGCCGCGACCAGGGCGATCATGGGGTCTTCCGCTGACAGCGTGCCGGCCTCGACTGCGGCGAGCGTGGCTTGCCCGCTGTCCAGGACGCTCTCTTCCAGCATCGCCTCCGCCGCCGGCAGCGGCTCCATGCCTCGGAGCGCCGCCCGCGTGATCGGATGATCAGGACCCAGGTAGCGCTCGAAGTCGGCGAATCGGAGGGCCAGGAAGCCCGCCTCGAGCTCGGGCGCGCGGTCGTCGATGCGCTGCAGCTCTTCCATCAGCTCCGCCATCTCCTCGTCCGCCACGCCCCTCGCGCGGGCTTCGAGCACGGCATCCGCCGCCATGGCCCGCGCCATCGTGATCGACCCGGCGCGCGTGTTTCCGATCCCCTGGAAGGCCCCGGAGGCGGCCGCCCACTCCCGCTTCTCCACCTGGATCGCCTCCAACCTGGCGAACAGGCTGCCGTACGTAGCGTTCAGCTCGGCGTCGGCGGCGATCGCGGCCTGCAGCTTGCGCTCGGCGTCCGCCTTGCGGGCCATGATCACCGGGTTGTTGAGCGCTTCGAGACGGCCGCTGCTCGCCTTCCAGGAGTTGGACAGCCCGAACATCCAGTTTCGGATATCGAGAGCGCGAGCCTCCTCCGGGTACGCGTGGCGGTAGTCGGCCAGCACATCGAGGCGGGTGCCCAGGAAATCGACGGCGATCGGCACCGACACGTCGCGCTGATACTCGAGCTGTGAGATCGTCTTCAGCCGGTTCGTCTGGCCCGGGTTGCCGATGATGAACACCGGATCGCCAGGCTGCACGCCCTCGCCCCACCCGAAGTAGTGTTCGGGCCGATAGGGCTCGCCGTTCTCGTAGACACGCAGAAAAGCGAAGTCCAGGTCGTAGCGCGGATAGGTGAAGTTGTCCGGATCGCCGCCGAAGAAGCCGAGCTGCAGCTCCGCCGCCACCACCAGTCGAACGTCCGTGAAACGATGGAACACATAGGCCGAGTAACGGCCCCCGTTGTACAGTCCGATCACCTGGACCCAGATGGAATCACCCGCCGAGGCATACTCGGTCTTGAGGCGCTGCTGGATCTCTTCGATCACCCGGCCGCGGGCCGCGTCCCGATCTTCCTCGGCCGCCGCGTCCGTCACGGCGAACACGTCGTCCGAGATGTCCTGGACGGCGATCAAGTGGTCCGCGTAGTAGCGCGGTATCGGACGCTCGTCGGCCAGGGTCGGAGCCGAGAATCCCGTTGACAGAAGGTCCTCGCCCTCCTCGCTCACCCGGGCCACGACCCCGCGCACGCAGTGGTGGTTCGTCGCCACGAGTCCGTACGGAGAGACGAACGACGCGGAGCATCCCGGGATACGGAGCACCGAGAGTCTGGCGCGATCGAACCAGTCGGGGCTCGCGTCGAACCCGTAGGTTTCACTGAAATATCGGGCCGGCGGGTATTCGAACGTCCACATCTTGCCGTAGTCGAACCGTCCCGCCTGAATCGTGTCGAGGTCCACTCCACCCACCTGCGCCCGGGCGGGCCTCGTTGCGAAGGCGAACAGCGCCAGAAGAGCCGCCGATGAGAGGGCGAGCCGAGGGGCCCGACCGCGGAGTGCGCAGATCCGAAGCATGATTACCTCCAGAAACTTATGAAGAACGACCGCTCGCCGACTCCCTCCCGTCCCAACCACCAGTCGTGAGTAGCACGCGCAAGATGCCTCGTCACCGGCCACTTGTCACCCCGCGGCCGGCCAGCACATTGTGGGTGAAACCGGGGTCGGTCGGGGAGCGGCCCGGCCGACGGCTCCAATGTGCGCGGGCGATGCGAATGGATGGGAACCAGAACGGCCTTCGCGGCGACGTGACCCAGCTCCTGGAGGCGGTGCGAGGGGGCGACGCGAGGGCCATGGACCGGCTCGTGCCGCTCGTGTACGAAGAGCTCCGGGCACTCGCCAGACGGGAGCTCCATCGCGAGCAGCAGGGGCATACGCTTCACGCCACGGCCCTGGTCCACGAAGCCTACATCAAGCTCGCCGGGAGCGCCGTTCCGGCGTCCGACCGCGCCCACTTCCTGGCGATCGCCTCCCGCGCGATGCGGCAGATACTGGTGGACCACGCGCGGCGCAGGAAGGCTGCGAAGCGTGGAGGCGACATGGTCTGCACGACTCTCGCGGACGCCGGGGCCCCGGTCGAGTTCAGGCCCGATGAGCTGATAGCGCTGGACGCGGCGCTGGAACAGTTGGAGCCGCGTCAGCGGCAGGTCGTAGAGTTCCGGTTCTTCGCCGGCATGGAGGAGAAGGAAATCGCCGACGTCCTGGGCGTCACCGACCGAACGGTGCGACGCGAGTGGGTGAAGGCCCGCGCCTGGCTGTATCGCTCGATGTATCCGGACGGTCCCTCCGGGAGTACGGCGACCCGGTGAGGCAGCCAGACCGGTGAGCGACGAGAGGCGGCGCCGACTCGACGAGCTGTTCGACGAGGTGCTCGACGCATCGCCGGATGGACGCGAGGGAATCCTCGAGCGGGTCGGGGCGGAGGACCCGACCTTGCGAGCGGATCTCGAAGCCCTCGTCGCGGCGCACGAGCGGTCCGGCGGCATTCTGGACACCCCGGGCGGCCTCGCCACTCCCGGTGCGGGCCTGCCCGACCCGTCGGAGCTCCCGCAGCGGATCGGCATTTACCGTGTGGTCTCCGAGCTGGGCCGTGGCGGAATGGGAGTCGTCTTCCTCGCCGAGCGGGACGACGGGCAGTTCTGGCGAAGGGTCGCGATCAAGGTGATCAGCGGTGGCGCCCGGTCGGCGGACCAGAGAGCCCGGTTCGAGGCCGAGCGACAGATCCTCGCCACGCTAGACCACCCGAACATCGCCCGGTTGTACGACGGCGGAGTCACCGAAGACGGCAGGCCTTACCTCGTGATGGAGTATGTCGACGGCCTGCCGATCGACGAGTACTGTCGGGTCAACGAGCTGACGGTGGAAGAGCGGATCCGGCTGTTCTGCACGGTCGCGCGTGCAGTCCATCACGCGCATCGACGCCTCGTGGTTCATCGTGACCTGAAGCCCACCAATATCCTCGTCACCAACGACGGAGAGGTAAAGCTCCTCGATTTCGGGATCGCCAAGATCCTGGACCCGTCGATGCTGGGAGGTGCGGCACCGCAGACTCGCACCGGGCTGCACCTGATGACGCCGGAGTATGCGGCCCCCGAGCAGGTGATGGGCGAGCCGATCACGACCGCGACGGATGTCTATGGCCTCGGCATCGTCCTGTTCGAGATGCTGACGGGCCGCCGGCCGTTCGCGCTCGACGGGCTCGCTCCCGTCGAGTGGGCCCGGATCATCGTGCAGGAGCTGCCTCCGCTCCCGAGTAGCGTGGCAGAGCCCACTTCGGAGGCCGCAGCTGGCGCGGCCGGGTTCGGTGCCGAGGGATGGTCCGTGAGCGGCGAGCATCACCCAGACCCGGCCTTTTACGTGCCGGTGGACGTTGACAGCGGTCGGCTGGCGGCCCGAGACCAGAGACAGCGCCTGCGCAGGCTGCTGCGGGGCGATCTGGACCGTATCGTGCTCAAGACCCTGCGCAAGGAGCCGGAACGCAGATACGGCTCCGCGGCGCGGATCGTGGAGGACCTCGAGCGCCATCTCGAGGGTCGTCCCGTGGAGGCGCGCGCGGACTCCGCCGGCTACCGGCTGCGGAAGTACGTGTCGCGTCATCGCGTCAGCGTGGGGGCCGCGGCAGTCGTCGCCCTCTCGTTGGTCGGCGGGACGGCAGCCGCTCTCACGCAGGCCGGCCGCGCCACCAGGCAGGCCGAGCTGGCTGCGAGACAGCGGGACCTGATGTTCGACCTGTTCCGGCTTTCCGACCCGGCCGAATCGCAGGGCGACACGATCTCCGCGCGCGGGATTCTGGACCGCGGCGCCGCCCGGATCGAACAGGAGTTCGGGGAAGAGCCTGTCATGCAGGCGGCCATGCTGTCCGACGTGGCCAGCATCTACGAAAACCTCGGCATGTTCGCGCGGGCGGAGGAGCTGGCGCGCCGGGCGCTCGAGCTTCGCCTGCAGAACCAGGGCGAGCGCAGCCTCGAGGCCTCGGAAAGCTACGGGCAGGTGGGACGACTGCTCGCCGAGCAGGGCGAGCGCGAGGAGGCGATCGAGCTGCTGGGGCTCTCACTGGACATCCGCCAGTCCAGAATCTCGAGGCCGGATTCGATACTGGCGCGCACCCAGGCCGACCTCGCCTGGCAGCTGCGGGCGGGCGGCCGCCACGCCGAAGCGGCGCAGCTGTTCGAGCAGGCCCTCCAGGTACAGCAGGACTTGCTGGGGATAGATCATCCGGAGGCGGCGTCCACCCTGTTCGGTCTTGCCGTATCCCATCACGAGCTCGGGCAGTTCGACGAGGCTGAAGCGGTCTTCGAGCGCGCTCTTGCCCGGTTCGATACCGCCACCATGCGCCCGCACCCGGTGGCGGCCGAGGCGCTTCTCAACATCGCCATGATCCGGCGGCTCCGCAGTCAGCTGTACGACGCCGAGCCGCTGGCCGCCTCGGCGGTGAAGATGCGGGAAGCGCTGTACGACCCGACGCATCCGGACGTGATCGAAGCGCTGAGCGAATGGGGCGTGTCGCTTCGCGACGTCGGCCGGTACGAGGATTCGGAGAGGGTGCTCGCGGACGCCCTCGACAGAGCCAACCGGTCGCTGGGTTTCGATCACCCTCTGACCCTGACGACGCGCGAACGCCGGGGAACCGTGCTGTTCCACCTCGGCCGCTATGCGGAAGCCGCGGCCACGGTGGATTCATCCATTGCCGTGAAGCGGGATCGCCTCGAACCGGACGACCCCAACTACATCATGGCGCTGAGCCGGGCCGGCGATCCCAACTGGATGGCCGGAAGGCTGGATCGGGCCGAAGACCTGTTCCGCCAGGCGCTCGACGGGGCTGGTCGCACCAGCACCTACTCGATCCTCGTCCTCGACGGACTGGCGAACGTCGCACTCGCCCGGGGTGATCTGGTCGGGGCCGACAGCCTGTTCGAGGAATCGCTCGCACTCGCGGCGCAGAAGCTCCGCCCCGGACACCGGTACACCCAGACGGTCCTCGTTGACGAGGCCTTCCTCCGACTGGCGCAGGGGCGCGGAGCGGAGATGATCGACACGCTCGAGAACGTGCTCGAGATTCGCTCCGAGATCTTCCACGAGCCGCATCCCGCGCTCGGTCGGACGCTGCATCCGCTGGGCGCCGCGTACCTCGCGGGAGGCGATCCGGCTCGCGCGGAGGCTGTTCTCGTTCGAGCGATCGAGAACTACGCGACCATCCCGGACACCCACTGGCGGATGGGAGACGTGTCGAGCCTGCTCGGCGCGGCCCTGGTCGCGCAGGGCCGCCGGGCTGAGGGCATGCGTCTTCTTCGCGAGGGACACGCCACGGTCGTCGCCCATGTCGGTCCGGACTCCTGGCAGTCGCGGATCACGGCGGCGCGCCTCGCGGCGGCCCGCGGAAGCTGAAGTTCCCGGGCGGTCGAGTCAGGCTGATGGACTGCTGGCGGCGCGTGCTACGCTTCGCAGCATGCCCCTGAACATCAGGGTGTGCACCGGCAACAGGACGTACCAGTAGAGCAGCCCCGCCAATCCTCTCGGATCGAACACGGCCGTCTGTGTCAGCGTCGATCCCCGCTCGCGCGGCTCGACCTCGAACTGGAGCCACGCCCGTCCGGGCAGCTTCATCTCGGCCCGGAGACGCAGCATGCGGTCGGGCTCGTAGGCCTCGACGCGCCAGAAATCGAGGGCATCTCCGGGCCGAAGGTCGAGTGGATCGCGACGGCCTCGCCGCAGACCGGGTCCTCCGGCCAGCCTGTCCAGGAACCCCCGCAGCCTCCAGAGCGCGTCGCCGTAGTACCATCCGGCGTCGCCGCCCAGCCGCCGTATCGGCGCGAACACGGCGCGTGCGGTCGCCTCCAGTGTCAACGACCGGCTGTCCACCATGCGCCGACCGTACGGTCTCCTGCGCCGTCCGACTCCACCTCCACCGATCCCGGCGTCGGACCAGCGGGTGGACGCGTACTCGCGATCCTCATTCGCCAGCGCACGTGCGATCGCCTCCGTTATCCCCCGCGGCCGCACCGCGAAAGACGAGGCGGCGGCAGGATCCCGCACCACGGTCGGATTGCGCACCCCTTCGATCAGCTTCCGGCCAACTCTGGCATAGAGCGGCGTCACGAGTCCGAGCCACAGGCTCGACAGCGCTGGCGTGAGAACCGGGACCGGAATCATCATCCTCCGGAGTCCCCGCTGCCGTGCGTACTCTCGCATGATCTCGGCGTAGCTGACCACGTCCGCCCCCCCGATCTCGACCACCCGCGTCCCCTCGAGGGGCGTCGTTCGGGCTTCGAGCAGGTAGCCGATGACGTCTTCTATCGCGATGGGCTGCGCGCGCACCCGGACCCACGATGGTGTGGTCATCACCGGCAGCTTTTCCACCAGCGCGCGGATCATCTCGAACGAGAGACTCCCCGAACCGATGATGATGGAAGCCCGCAATTCGATCGTGGGCACGCCCGACTCCCGCAGTGCGCGCCCCACCTCCTGCCGACTCGCGAGATGCGCCGACAGATCGCTGCCCGAGCCCAGTCCTCCGAGGTAGATGATCCTGCTGACTCCAGCCGTTCGCGCCTCTTCGCCGAAGATCCGTGCCGCGCGAAGCTCTATCTCCTCGAAGTTCCCTTCATCGCCCATCGAATGCACGAGGTAGTAGGCCGTGGACACACCCTGCAGGGCCGCGGCGAGACTGCCTGAATCCAGGACGTCTCCCCGCACGACTTCCGTGCTTTCGGCTACACGTCCCCGCAGGTATTCGGGCCGCCGGGTGAGACAGCGGAGGCGCACTCCGGAGCGCTCCAGCTCCTCCAGCAACCGCCCGCCTACGTAGCCGGTGGCACCGGTCAGCATGGTGATGTCGCTCATCCTCGTTCCCTGGCGTAGATCATACAGTGCGCTATGTCACGCAGGCCCGACGCCATGGAAGCGTCGGGCCTGTGTGTGCGCGTCCGATGACCGGGGGAAGGCGCGTGTCGGCACCTCCGCCCCGATCCGGGTCAGTCCATTGAAGGCAGAAGAACCGAATCGATGACGTGAATCACTCCGTTGCTGGCGTCGATGTCCGCTGCGACAACCTGCGCGTCGTCAACGTATACGGCGCCGTTCTTCACGGAAATGTCTATCGTGTCCCCCTCGAGCGTCCTCGCCGACGTCAGCTTGACCACCTGATCGGAGGTGACCTTTCCCTCCACGATGTGGTAGAGCAGAACGGCCGTCAGCTTGTCCTTGTTCTCCGGCTTCAGGAGCATCTCCACCGTGCCCTCGGGCAACTTGGCGAACGCCTCGTCCGTGGGCGCGAATACGGTCAGAGGACCATCGGCCTTGAGGGCACCGACCAGACCGGCCGCCTTGGCCGCGGTGAGGAGCGTGTTGAAGCTGCCGGCCTCAACCGCGACTTCGACGATGTCCTTCGACGTCATCTCAGAGTGGTTGGCCATCTGTGCCCCAGCCGCAGAAGCGGTGAGGCTCAGGGCCAGGCCGGCAGCGAGGGTCGTTACGGTCTTGCTGAACATGCTGATTCTCCCTGGTTTGCTGGTTCGTAGTCCGTCCGGGCTCGATATCGCGTCGTTCCCGGAGGTCGCAACGTGTGGTCCGTTTGTCTAGCTTGTGTCCATTATCATAGTGACAGGATCATCACTTGTCAAGTATTTGTCCAGTTTCGTAA
>Ga0210098_1000339_pt1 | contig 15193 bp, 12 predicted proteins | sample Joice_ThreeSqA_D_FD_184870 | JGI IMG/M metagenome (GOLD analysis project Ga0210098, IMG submission 184870) | Wetland microbial communities from San Francisco Bay, California, USA, that impact long-term carbon sequestration - Joice_ThreeSqA_D1... | ecosystem: Environmental > Aquatic > Marine >...
TCCCGGCGTCAGTTCGACGCACTTCCCTCCACTTCCAGGATCACCGTCGCGGTCCTCAGCTGCTCGGCGACCTCCTCCAGATGCAGGGAAAGATCTTCCACCCTGGCCGCCACGGCTTCCAGATCCCCCGCCCGCAGTGCGAGGCGAACCGCCGGCATCGGCAGAGCCGCGTATCCGTTGTCAGGGTCCGAAGCAAACAGCAGCTGCCGGCTCCAGGAGTCGCCTGGCAGTCCGGTCTCGCTCGTGAGCGCCCGACTCGCGGCACGCAGGCGCTCGTTCACGGCTCGAGCGGTCTCCGGTCGAACGATCCCGGCTCCGAGAGCTCCGGATCTCGCCGCGTCGAACTGGCGGGCGGCGGTTTCGAGCGATTCGATCGATGAACCCAACCCGACAATGGCCGATCGAACTGCCCGTGCCGTCGGGGGTGCGTCCAGCGCACCCGGCACCGCGTCACCAACCGCGTGCTCGGTCGCCGTGGCCGCCGCGAGCGCAGCTTCCACGTCACTCTCAAGGTGCTCGGCCCGGTCGGCAACCAGGTCGGCCAACCCGACGTAGTCGAACGGCACCAGCTCGGCGTTTGCCAGGCGGGCAACGACCACGGCGGCGATCCGGGCGACCGCGGCGTGGTACAGATAGCCGGGATCACCGAATTCCTGCATCCAGCGCGGCGTATCGTACATCGAGTGATACACCCCTCCGGTGCCGCCGAAGCCGAATCCGATCGCCGGGATGCCCAGATGCTGGTAGAACCCCTTGTGGTCGGACCCGCCGCCCAGGTCTCCGACCGGCAACGGCTCCGGGTCCGCCCCATCGTCCATGCCCTCTGCTACTCTGGCGAGCCACGCCTCGTAGACCGTGCCGCCGACGACGGGCTCCGGAACGCGCCGGGCGGCCGAGCGAGCGAGCTCCTTGAGCTCCGGCGAGGCCGCCGCCCCGAACCGCGGACCCGACACCGGCGCATCCTGATTCACGTAAGCCACGACGGAGGATCGGAGACGCTGAGCCTGGGCCTCGACCCACTCGATCGATCCGAGGATGCCCCATTCCTCGGCATCCCACGTGGCGAAGACGATCGTCCGGCGGGGGCGCATTCCCTGCGCGGCCAGGGCTCCGAACGCTCTGGCGACCTCCACGACGCTGGCGCTGCCGCTGGAGTTGTCGATCGCGCCGGGGCCCCACGCGTCCCGATGACCTCCGATCACCACCCATTCGTCCGGCCACTCGGAGCCCTCCACGACGGCGATCGTGTTGTAGGCCGGGTGGTAGGCGGCGCGACCGGACTCCATGCTGACGTCCACCCGCACCCGGGTAGGTCCGGGCCCGAATCGATACGTCAGGTCCAGACCCCCCTGCCAGGATTCCGGCGCAGCCGGTCCGCCGAGCGTACCGAGCAGCGACTCCGCCGGCCCGTAACCGATCGGTACCACCGGGATGTGGGGCAACTCCATGTCACTCGCCGGCGATCGCGGAGCTCCCGGCAGCGACGGTCCGTCTGGAGTGGACGGGTCTCCGGTAGCGTTGAGGATGCTTCCACGCTGCACCCCCGCCGGCGGACGCATCGGACCGGCGGGGTACACGCCGCCCTTGACGAACCCGTCGTCCTCCGGGTCGGAATACAGCAGCAGCCCGAGCGCCCCGCGGGCTTCGGCCTCCCGGGCCTTGATCCCGCGGAACGACCGTCCGTAGCGGGCAAGCACGATCTTGCCTCGCACGGTCACTCCGGCAGAGTCCAGGGTCCGATAGTCGGCCGGCAGTCCGTAGCCGGCGAACACCACCTCGGCTTCGACTCGGCCGGATCCGGAATAGGCGTTGAACACCGGCACCGATTCCAGCCCGGAGGCCGGGTCTTCGTCCAGGGCCGGCTCCTCGAGGTCGATCGGAATCGGATCCGGCCACGTGCGCGCGACTTCCACGGTGAGCGGGTAGGGCATGTAGAGCGTGAGCGAGTCGTACCCGGCCTGCACTCCAGCCGCCGTGTGCCATCCGATCACTGAATCCCTCGTGGCCGCCTGGCCCGGAGTGCCGGCCACGTGGGGGCGCGATGAGAGCCCACGGGCCCACCGAGCCACCGAGTCCGCGTCGATCGTTCCGAGCAGCGCCTGCTCGTAGCCCCGCTGTGCGAGCGCAGCTTCGGGGGAGAACCCTGCAATCGCCATCGAGACCGAGTCCGGGACGACCGGGATCGGGTCCTGGGCGACCGCGGAGCCCGGGACGATGGCGGACGCCGCGGCCAGACCCACTGTCAGGCGGGTAGCGAGCCAGCTGACCGGAGCGGCCTTCACGGTGACGTATCCTCCTGCTCCAGGTACTGATCGGCGCAGATCAGGCCGTGCAGCGTCAGGTAGGGATCCACCATCTCCACCGTGCGGCAATGCGGCGCGATGACTTCCGCCAGTCCGCCCGTTGCGATGACGAGCGGGTCTTCGGGGCCCCACTCTTCCAGGATACGCCTCACCAGCCCATCGATCCCGTCCACGATCGAATAGAACACGCCGGACTCGAGGCAGGTCTCGGTTCGCCGACCGATCACCGCCCGGGGCACCCGGATCTCCACCGAGGGCAGCTTCGACGTGAACTCGTGCAGACGGTCGATGCCTGCCCTCGGTCCGGGGGCGATCACGCCCCCGAGGAAGACGCCCTCGGCCGTGATGCAGTCGAACGTCGTGGCCGTGCCGAGATCGACGACCACCGTGTCACGGCCATACAGGCAGCTCGTGCCCAGCGTGTTCACGATTCGGTCCGCGCCCACGGACGCGGGCTCGTCCACGTCCAGGGTCACCGGCAGTGGTGTCGAGGCATCGATCCGGCGGGTCGGGATTCCGAGCGCCGCCAGCGCCTCGTCCCACGACCGGTCGATCGCCGGCACGACCGAGGCGATCACGGCACGCTCGATGACCTCGCCCTGCTGGAGCTCGGATGCGAGGAGTCCGCGCAGCATCAGGGCCATCTCGTCTCCGGTCGGATGTCGCTGGGTACTGATTCGCCAGCTCCGCCGTACCTCGGAGTCCTCGTACAGGCCCAGGAGCGTTTCCGTGTTGCCCACGTCTACGGCCAGGATCATGTCTTTCTCCTCGTCGAGTCGGCGACCATCACGCCCACGGGTCCACGACCCCGTCGGTCACCCTCCGAAGCGCCCCCCGGTCGGGGCGGAACAGGAGGGCACCATCCGGGGCGATCCCCACGCATGCTCCCGCGAGACCCTCGTCCTGACCCGGCAGAGTAAGGCGGGCACGTCGATCCCTCAGCCAGTCGTAGCGATCTACCCTGGACAGGAGGTCGGCGTCGAGGGCCGGCGGGATACGGGCCAGCCGCGACTCCAGCCCCGCGATCACGGCATCGGCGACCTCCCGCAGCCGGACCGACTCGCCGAGCACCGACTGCATGGCCGTCGCGCGGCCGACGATCTCACCCGGCGCCGAGGAATCCAGCGGCCGTACGTTGACGCCCACGCCGATCACAAGATGCTCCGGCCGCGACTCGACCCAGGTGGCCTCGGCGAGTATTCCGCCCAGTTTCAGTCCGGCGGCGACCAGGTCATTGGGCCACTTCAGGCCGGGCGCGAGACCCGGGAAGTCCACCTCCAGCCGCTCGACTATCCCGAGCCCGGCCAGCAGCGACACGAGCGGAGGATGTGACAGGTCCGTCGGCCGGAGGATCAGGCTGAGATACAGCCCCGAGTCCTTCGGCGAGTGCCACGCGTGGCCCGCTCGCCCCCTGCCCGCCGTCTGCTCGCGGCACAGCACGATGGTCCCGCCCGGGGCGCCCTCTGCCGCCAGCTCGCGCGCCGCCTCGTTGGTGGAGTCGATGCTCCCGTACAGGAAGATCGACTCCCGCTCCCAGCGGGCCTGAAGTTCGGCCAGCGAGCTTCCTCCCCATTCCTTGATCTTGCGCCTGCTCATGACCCGGCCACCAGGAGAAGAGGAACCGGGCGCCGGTACGATCGGTCGCCCATCATCGAAGGGCCGGCTGCAGCGCCGCGGCTACGAGGTAGGCCGAGCCGGCGACCCAGCAGTACCACCCGAACCGGTGGAACGATCCGCTCTCGAGCATCCGGACGAACAGATGGATCGCCGCCACCCCTGCCAACAGCGCGGCGGCGAAGCCCGCCCCCAGGAGGATCGGACCCGGCCCGCCCGGACCGACCGCATCTCCGAGCTCGAGGACCCCGGCCCCCAGGATCGCCGGCACGGACATCAGGAACGAGAACTCGGCGGCGGCCACCGGCTTCACACCGCGCCACGCCCCCGCGGCGACTGTGGCTCCTGAACGGCTGATCCCCGGGAGAATCGCTCCCGCCTGGGCGAGACCCACCCAGGCGGCCTGCGTGGCCGAGGGAACGGAATCCTCCGCCCTTCGTGCCGTGAACCGGACGGAGTACACCAGGAAGCCGGTCACGATGAGCGCACAGGCCACGTAGAGCGGGTGCCCGAACGCGGACTCGAACCATCTTTTCCCGAGCACGCCGGCCAGCCCGGCGGGAACGGACGCCAGCGCGAGCAGTCCGATGTAGACCCAGGAAGGGCGATCCCGCCGCACGGCGCCCACCGCGAGTGACACTACCCTGGCCCGGTACACCCACAGCACGGCGCACAGCGTCGCCAGGTGCAGTGTCACCTCGAAGGAAACGCCCGGAACGTCGATTCCGAGCAGGGCCTGTCCGAGAACCAGGTGGCCGCTGCTGGACACGGGGAGGAACTCCGTGAGCCCCTGGACGATCCCCAGCAGCACCGCCTCGATGAGGTTCATCGATCCGCTCCGCCGAGAACGGACTCGTAGAAGCGCTCGTACTGCGGCACGATGAGGTCGGCCGAGAATCGATCCACAGCGGCAGCCCGCGCCGCCAGCCCGAACGCCTTCCACTGAACCGGGTCCGTGAGCAGCCGCACCGCGCTCTCCGCCATCTCCTCGACGGCCCCGACCGGATGGAGGAAGCCGCTGACTCCGTGCTCCACGACTTCGGCGAGGCCGCTTCCACCCGTTCCTATCACCGGGACCCCGCTCGCCATCGCCTCGAGCGCCACCAGTCCGAACGACTCCTGCTCGGAGGGCAGCAGAAACACATCCGCGCAGGCCACGAGCTCCGCCACGGACTCCAGCTTGCCGAGGAACACGACGTCATCCTGGACTCCAAGGCTTTCAGCGACTTCGGTCGCCACGGCGCGCTCGGGGCCATCTCCGATGAGCACCAGCCTCGCAGGTACCTCGCGCCTGAGCCCTGCGAACACCTTCACTACGTCCCCGACCCGCTTGACCTTTCGGAAGTTCGAGATGTGCATCACGATCTTCTCGCCCGCCGGGGCGAGGGCCCGCAGGTGGCAGTCGTCGCGATCCGGGTGGTAGATTTTCGGATCGACGAAGTTGGGCACCACCCGGATGTCCAGCCTGTCACACTCGAACGCACGGTGCGTCTCTCTGCGCAGGTACTCGGAGACCGCGGTGACTCCGTCAGACTGCTCCACGGAGAACCGGGTGATCGACCAGAACGACGGATCCTGGCCGACGAGCGTGATGTCGGTGCCATGCAGGGTCGTCACCACTTTCAGATCCCGCTTCTCCCGGGCCAGCATCTGCTTCGCGACCCACGCGGCCTCCGCGTGCGGTATCGCGTAGTGCGCGTGCATGATCTGCAGGTCCTGCTGTCGCGCCACCTCGTGCATCTTGACGGCCAGCGCGAGCGAATAAGGGGGATACTCGAACAGCGGATAGTGGGGAACCTCGACTTCGTGAAAATACAGCCCCTCGTGGAACGAGGTCAGGCGAAACGGCTGGGCGTAGGTGATGAAGTGGATCTCGTGCCCCCGCGCCGCCAGCTCGATTCCGAGCTCGGTGGCGAGCGCGCCGGACCCGCCGTAGGTCGGGTAGCAGGCGATTCCGATCCTCATGATCCGAGCCACTCATTCATCTCGTTCCGCTTCTCCTCGCGCTCCGTGTGCTCTTCGCGACCGACTCCATTCCGCGGCGATCCGGTCCGCCAGGGTGCCGGTATCCGTTTCCGCGTCCAGGCGGATCGCATCCTCGTCCAGCTGGTGCCTGAGCCAGGTTCGCTGCCGACGCGCGTACTGCCACGTGTCCCGAACGATGGCCTTCACGGCCTCTTCGCGCGAGATCTCGCCGGCGGCGAGTCGCCACACGTCACGATACCCAATGGACGTCAGGGCCGGAGAGTCTCTCCCGTACCCTCTCGATCGGAGGGCATCGACTTCCTCGACCCATCCCGACTCGAGCAGCCTCGCGGTGCGTTCCTCGATCCGCCTTCGCAGCTCGGCCGGAGCGAGCCCGAGGACCCAGGTCCGGGCCGGAATGGGCTCCGTCTCCGCCGGCGCGTTCCGCTGCCACCAGCTCAGGCTGCGACCGGTGAGCAGCGCGAGCTCGACCGTTCGGCCGCCCCTCTGACGATCGATCACCGGCAGGCTCGACGCCAGATCCGGATCCAGGCGACGTACCCACCGGCGAACCTCCGCCAGGCGCAGACCGCCGATGTACGACTCCAGTGCGGCCCGCCGTTCCCCGTCGAGGTCCGGCTCCGCGAACACCGGACGGGTGACGGCACGCACGAAGAAGCCTGTCCCGCCGGCGAGGATGGGTGTGCGGCCCCGCGACTCGATTTCGGCCACCCATCCGCGGCACAGCCGCGCGAACCTCCCTGCCCCGTAGCGCTCGCCCGGGTCCAGAAACGCCACCCCGTGATGCGGCACGAAATTTCGGTCGGCCGGACTCGGGGCCGCCGTTCCGACCTCGAGGGAACGGTACGCCTGGCGGCTGTCGGCCGATATGATCTCGCCGTCCACCCGCCGGGCCACCTCGACGGCCAGGGCCGTCTTTCCGGTCGCGGTGGGACCGAGGATCACCAGAATCCGGGGCCGCCGATTCACGAACGTCCGAAGCGCCGGGCCAGCTCCTCCATGGTCAGGCGGAGGATCGTCGGGCGCCCGTGCACGTCGTGCCCCGGCAGCTCAGTCGCGAAGAGGCGATCCACCAGCTCTTCCATCTCGGCGCGCGACAACGGCTGGCCGGCCTTGATCGCGCCCTTGCAGGCCAGGCTCTTCGCGATCCGTTCGTGCTGGTTGCGGGCGGAATTGACGAGCTCCGACCCGCTGGTGAGCTCCGCGATCATCTCCCGGAAGCAGGTCTCGGCATCGAAATAGGGATGCGGGTCCGGCGCTGCCTGCACGATCACGGTACGATCGCCGAACGACTCGACTTCGAAGCCCACGGCACGGAAGAGACCGGCGAGCTCGGCGACGGCGGAGAATTCGGCGGGCGACAGCCTCAGAGTCAGTGGAAACAGCAGCCGCTGCGACTCGGCCCCGCCGCCCCCGAACCGCTGCATGATCTCCTCGAACAGCACCCGCTCGTGCGCCGAGTGCTGATCCACGATCAGGAGTCCCTCGCGTGTCGAGACGAGGATGTAGGTGTCGTGAAGCTGCCACGCGTGCGGGCGTGATTCCCGGCTCGCGGCGCCGATCGGTGGCGCCGTGGCGGCTTCTCCCGCGCCGGGGTCGGCCGCGGCGCTACCCGCCTTCTGCGCCACGAAGAACGCAAGCTGCGGCGGCGCCTCCTCGCCTGGCCCTGAATCTGCCGCCGGCACGCGTTCGGCGACCCGCCCCGGGCTTTCCTCCCGGAAACTCGGCGGGCGCCCCGCTCTGGCCGACTCGATCCCGCCCGGAACCGCTTCCGGCCCCAGTCCGGGGGCGCTGCTCACGGCCCCGAGGCGCGATCGGATCGCTGCTGCGACCGCACGTTGCACCGCCGGCGGATCGCTGAATCTCACCTCCGCCTTCGCGGGGTGCACGTTGACGTCCACCCGGTCGCCGTCCAGGCGCAGATACAGCAGGAATCCGGGCCGTAATCCAGGGGCGACCGTGGTTCGGTAGGCCTCGTCCACCGCCCGGGCCAGTTCCCGGTCGCGGAACGGGCGACCGTTGACGAACAGATAGCGCCGGCCTCCTCCCGCGCGGGCTGCGTCGGGCCGCTGGATCAGCCCCCCGACGCGGATGCCGTCGACCACCGCGTCGAGCTCGAGCATCTGCCCCGCTTCATCCGCTCCCCACAGCTCGGCTACACGGTCCGCCGGGCTCTCCGCCGGTGGGAGCGACAGCAGCTCACGGCCGTTGGACTCGAGGTGGAACGCCGCTCGCAGGTTGGAGAGCGCCAACAGCAGGACCGCTTCGCTGGCGGCCCGAGTCTCGGCGCCGGTCGCCCGGAGGAACTTCGCCCGCGCCGGGACGTTCTCGAACAGCGACCGAACCGTGACCGTCGTTCCGGGTTGTCGCGCCACCTCGTCGCTCGACGTGATCCGTCCCGCGGCCACGCGCACCCGCGTCGCCGGACCGCCGTCCGCCGGCGCGGTCTCCATCTCGAACCGGCTCACGGCGGCGATCGAAGGAAGGGCCTCGCCGCGGAACCCGAAGGAGGCCACTCCCCGCAGGTCGTCGGCCGTGCGGATCTTGCTCGTCGCATGCCGATCGAGGGCGAGCAGCGCGTCGGGCCGGCTCATCCCCTCTCCGTCATCGGCGACGCGGATGAACGTCTTCCCGCCGTTGCGAAGCTCGATGCGGATCGTGCCGGCTCCCGCGTCCAGCGCGTTCTCCACGAGCTCCTTGACGACGGATGCGGGGCGCTCGACGACCTCCCCGGCGGCGATCTGGTTCGCCACCTGGTCCGGCAGGATGTGGACCCTCCGGCGGCCTCCCTCCGAGACGGTCACGCCCGCACCTCGACGTCGTACAGCCGGCATGCGTTCTCCATCGTCTGTCGAGCGACCTCCTCGGCCGTCTGCCCCCGGAACGTCGCCAGAGTGGCGCAGGTGTGCGCCACGTAGGCCGGCTCGTTCCTTCTCCCCCTCATGGGGACCGGGGACAGGTACGGGCTGTCCGTCTCGACGAGCAGTCTCTCCGCGGGCACCTGCCTCACCAGGTCCGCGTCCTCGAACTTCCGGAACGTGACGATTCCCGAAAAAGAAACGTACCACCCGGCGGCAAGCCCGGCCTCGAGGAGCTCCGGTCCACCGGAGAAGCAATGCAACACGCCCCGCACGACACCCTCGAAGGCCCGGATGAAACCGATCGTGTCCGCATCCGCCGCGCGCGAGTGGACCACGACCGGGAGCCGCGCCTCGGCGGCCAGACCGAGCTGGGCCTCGAAGCTCTTCGCCTGCGCCTCCCTCGGCGAGTGGTCGTAGAAGTAGTCGAGACCGGTCTCCCCGATCGCCACGACCGCCTCGTGCCGGGTGAGGTCGCGCAGGGCGGCGAGCGCTCCCGGAGTGAGACCGCGGGCCTCGTGCGGGTGCAGCCCGGCCGTCGCCCACAGCCCCTCGTGGCGCGAAGCCAGGTCGATCCCCTGACGGGCATCGGATGGGTTGGATGCGACGGTGACCATGCCCGCGACGCCCGCGTTCCGGGCGCGGGAGATGGTCTCCTCCCGATCCTCGGCGAACGCCGCATCGGTGAGGTGGAGGTGGCTGTCGAAGAGCTTCACCGGCCAGGGACCGTCGGTTCGAGCGAGTAGCGGGTCCGGGACCGCGGCCTCGCGCCGCCGTCCCGGGGTTCGATCAGCCGCGGTTCTTCTTCTCCTTGTGCCTCGACCGGTTCTCGATCTCCAGCAGAAGCGGAGACGCGACGAAGATCGAGGAATACGTACCGATCACGATACCGAGGATCAGCACCAGGGCAAACGGCCGAACCACCGCTCCACCCAGGATGAACAGGGCCACGAGCGTCGCCAGGGTCGTGCCGCTCGTCAGCACCGTGCGCGGCAGGGTCTCGTTGATGCTGGAGTTGAGAATGTCCTGGTAGCGGTCTTTCCGGCGCTTCTTGAGATTCTCCCGGATTCGGTCGAACACCACGATCGTGTCGTTCAGCGAGTAACCGAGGATCGTCAGGATCGCCGCCACCGTCGCGAGCGTGATCTCCACGTTGAACAGCGAGATGAACCCGAACGTGATCGTGATGTCGTGGAACGTGGCGATGATCGCGGCGATCCCGAAACGCCATTCGAAGCGGAACGCCAGGTACACGAGAGTCAGCGCGAAGGACATCAGGATCGCGATCGCAGCTTTCCGCTGCAGTTCCGAGCCGACCTTCGGACCCACCGCGTCGGCGCTCATCGTGAAGCCGTCCTCGCCGTAGGCATCGCCGAGCAGAGCGTCCACCTCCTCGACGATTCCCTCGAACGCCTGGGTTCGAATGAGGTACTCGTTCGTGTCCCCCAGCTGCTGGATCTGCGCGTTCTCCATCCCGGCGGCGGCCAGCGTGGTGCGGAGGTCGCCCACCGTCGTCGGCCCGGTGAACTGCACCTGGAGCAGCGTTCCCCCCGTGAAGTCCACTCCGTACTGCGGACCACCGTGAAGCACCAGGGCGACGATGCCGACCAGGAGCATCAGACCCGAGAAGACGTACGCGCGCTTCCGCAGGCCCAGGAAGTCGTAGTTCGCGTTTCGGAAGAATCTCATATCAGGACCGTGTCAGATGCTCAGAGCCTCGGTCGGCGAACGCCGCTCGAGATAGATGAGGAAGAACGTGCGCGTCACGTACAGCGCCGTGAAGAAGGACGCGATGATCCCGATCACCAGCGTGACGGCGAAGCCCCGGATCGGTCCCGTCCCGAACTGGTACAGGATCGCGGCGGTGATCAGCGTCGTCAGGTTGGCGTCGACGATCGCCGAGAGCGCCTGCGCGAACCCGACATCGACCGACGTACGCGGCGTCTTTCCGCCGTCCGACTCCTCCCGGATCCGTTCAAAGATCAGGACGTTGGCATCCACCGCCATGCCGACCGACAGGATGAGGCCCGCGATTCCCGGCAGCGTGAGGGTGGCTCCGAGACCCGCGAGTCCCCCCAGCACCAGCAGCACGTACACGGCGAGAGCCCCCACCGCCATCACACCCGCCAGGCGGTAGTACCACACCATCAGCAGGATCACGCCGACGATCCCGATGATGAAGGCGTTGCGGCCCTGGCGGATCGAGTCCGCGCCGAGTGACGCGCTGACCGTGTGCTCCTCCACCACCTTGATCGGCATCGGGAGGGCGCCGGCGCGCAACACCAGCGCGAGGTCCTGCGCCTCCTGGAAGCTCGATCCAGCACCCATCTCGATCTGCGCCCGGCGGGACAGGGTCTGCCGGATCACCGGCGCGCTCTGCACCCGCCCGTCCAGCACGATCGCCATGTAGCGCCCCACGTTGGGCGCCGTGCCACGCTGGAACACCCGGGCGCCCCGGCGCGTCGTCTCGAACGGCACGTACGGCTGGTTGAACTGCGGATCGCGGGCGGCCGGTCCGGCATCCGCCAGCAGGTCACCCGTGAGGATCGGGTCGGATTCCAGCACGTACAGCTCCCGGTACGCCCCCCCGGCAGCCGATGTGGGCTCGGCTCCCCATCGCACCTCTGTGTTGCGGGGCAGTCCGTTCTTGAACGCCTCGGTCGCCAAGTAGCGCTCGACCGTCGGCACCTCCTGCTCCGCCACCAGCAGGATGCCCGGATTGCCGGACTCGAGGAGAAGTGACGTCAACGGTCGGAGGTTCGGCTCGCCGGAGCCCTGGGCGGCCTCCGACGCCCCGGCCGTCGTGTCTGCCCCGGTCGCCGGCGCGACGGCCGCCGAGTCGGCTGCCGTCGAGTCCGGTTCGGTGCCCAGGATGTCGGTCAGCACGGGGGCCTGCGCCGCAGGCTCTTCGATCGCCGCCTCCTGCAGGTTCTCGGCTCCGAGCTCCTGAACGATGCCCCGGTCGATGCGGGGGAGCGCGTTCAGGAAGTTGTCATCGTCGCGAACGAGCTTGAACTCCAGGAACGCCGTCCTCTCGACGATCGACTTCGCGCGCTCCGGGTCGTCAATCCCCGCGAGCTCCACGATGATCCGCTCGTTGCCGACGCGTTGAATCGTCGGCTCGCGAACGCCGAACTCGTCGATCCGGTTTCGGATGGTCGTCAGCGTGCGCTCGACCGCATCGGCCCGAGCCTCCGCCGTGAGCGTTCCCTCTGGATCGTCGATCTCCACGGCCAGGTGCATTCCGCCCTGCAGATCGAGGCCCAGGTTGATGGCGGGGACTTTCTCGCCGGTCGGCCCAGTCTTCGGGATCAAGGCATAGACAGAGACGACGATCAATCCCAGAATGACCAGGAGTCTATTTCGGATGTTTCGCATCGGAACGGGCCAGTCCTCCAGCCGGGTGCCCTTCTGTCGGAGCCCGCCCAATGCGGACTCCGTTCATAAGCGGCGCAAGGTACGGAGGAAAGGCCCGATTGAAAACCCCGGGCGGCCGCCCCGGGAGGCGGTCCCCCTCAGCTATCCTGGTGAATTCCCGTCCAGCGCAGGATGTCCTCCATGAGGCACCACCCGGTCACGCCGGATTGCAGAAGGTTCAAACCGGCAAACGCCGTGAACAGGAGCCACCACGGGCTCACCCAATGGGCGAGCGCCAGGCTGGCGAGCACGAACGACCCGGCAATCACCCTGATCTTCCTATCCATCGTCATCGCTATCTCCTCTCGAGACACTTCAATGTTCATTGGCGTATCACGAACGAACTGCGTCACTGGCCCCCGCCAGCCTCGTTCGAGCTCTCAGAGCCACAACCGGCGGCGTTCTCCACCCCGAGCTGGAAGGCCCTGATCGGGTGCTTCGGGTCCTCGACCCCGGTACAGGCCTCCACCCCGGCCAGGATGCGGCTCGCCATCTCATCCTCGGTGAAAATGAGGATCATTTCGGACCGGTAGGGGGCGGCCGAGCCGTACCAGCCCACGGATCGAGCGGGAGCGTTCCTCTCGTGTCCCTCGACGGCCAGGCGACTGAACGTGGTCACTTCGAGCTCCGACAGGAGGCGTTCCACGCACTTCTCGTCCCCCTCCAGGAAAGTCAGCGTCACCAGCTTCATCGTCTCGTTCTCCCGTATTCGCATCAGGCGTTCTGTTCGACCGGGGCATCCGACTTCGCGCCACTGCGGTCTCTTCGCAACAGGAAGTAGATTCCGGGCACGACCACCAGGGTCAGGAGCGTGGAGGCCAGAGAGCCGGCGATCAGGGCCACCGCGAGCCCCTCGAAGATCGGATCGAACAGGATGACGATCGCTCCGATGATCACGGTGCCCGCCGTCAGCGCGATCGGACGCGTGCGCACGGCGCCCGCTTCGATGACTGCCTGCTTGAGCTGAATGCCAGCCTCGAGCCTGGCCTCCAGATAGTCGATCAGCAGTATTCCGTTTCTCACCATGATCCCGGCGAGCGCAATCATGCCGATCATCGAGGTGGCAGTGAAGAAGGCGCCGAACGCCAGGTGACCCGGGGCGATCCCGATCAGAGTCAGCGGAATCGCCGTCATCATCACGAGCGGTGTGACGAAGCTCCCGAACCAGGCGACAAGCAATCCGTAGATAAGCAGCAGAGCGCCGGCGAACGCGATGCCCAGATCCCGAAACACCTCATACGTCACCTGCCACTCGCCGTCCCACTTCATCACGGGCTGCTCGACGATGCCCGGCTGGCGGGTGTACAGTTGCCCGAGCCGCGCGCCCGACGGAAGCTCGATCTCGCCGACCCGGTCCTTCAGGTCGAGGATCGCATACACGGGACTCTCCTCGGCCCCCGCCACCTCGGCCGTGACGTAGATCACGCGCTGGCCGTTCTTCCGATCGATCGGCTGTGGGACCGCCGTTATCTCCTCCTCGACGAGCTGGCCGACCGGCACCATTACACCCTGACGCGAGGCCACGTGCAGCGCGCCGATCCGGTCCGGCCCCGACCGGGCCTCCTCCGGCAGGCGTACCCTGACGGGAACGGTGCGCCGCGATGCGGGCACCGACAGCTGGGTGCCGACGGTCCCGCCCAGGCCGATCGCCAGCGCGCCGACCACCTGCTCTTTGGCGACTCCCGACAGGGCGGCCTTCTCCTCGTCGACTCGCAGACGAAGCTCCTCCTGCGGATCGATCAGGGACCAGTCGATGTCCACCACGGCCGGGTGATCCGCGAATCTCTCCATCACCTGCTCGGCCACCCGCCGCTGCGCCCGCTCGTCCGGTCCGTAGATCTCGGCGACCAGGGTGGAGAGTACCGGCGGCCCCGGCGGAACCTCCACGACCTTGGCCCGCGCCCCGCTGCGGGAGCTCGCGACCACGGAGTCCACGATCGGCCGCACGACTTTCGCGACGTCGTGGCTCTGTGCCCGTCTCTCCGACTTATCAACCAGGTTTACCTGAATGTCTGCAACATTATTTCCACGACGTAGATAGTAGTGCCGTATCATCCCGTTGAAGTTGAACGGCGCCGCGACGCCAGCGTACACCTGGACGTCCGCGATCTCGGGCACGGCGCCGAGCGCGCGGGCCACGTCGAGAGCCAGCGCCGAACTGGTCTCCAACGTAGTGCCTTCGGGCAGGTCCAGGATCACCTGCATCTCGTTCTTGTCGTCGAACGGGAGCATCTTCACCATCACCGTTCGCGTGAAGAACAGTCCCGTGGCGCCCAGAAGGAGGACCAGAACGACTCCCAGCGCCGCCACCAGTCGGGCGGGCCTGTCGAGGAGCGGCTCCAGGAGCCACCGGTATGCCGCGTAGATCTTCGTCTCCTCGAGCACGTATCCCGGCTTCCCGTCATCCCCGTGCCCTGCCTTCCCCAGTAGCCGAAACGCGAGCCACGGGGTCCCGATGAGGGCAACCAGCAGCGAGAACATCATCGCCAGGCTCGCGCCGATCGGCATGGGGCTCATGTACGGACCCATGAGGCCGGACACGAACAGCATCGGAATGACCGCCGCGATCACCGTCAGCGTCGCGAGGATGGTGGGGTTCCCCACTTCGTCCACGGCCGCCCGGGCCGCTGCCCGCAGGGGGCGGTCCTTCATCCGGAAGTGCCGCTCCATGTTCTCGGCCACGATGATCGAGTCATCGATCACGATCCCCGTCACGAAGATCAGGGCGAACAGCGTTACCCGGTTCAGCGTGTAGCCGAAGATCTGGTAGACGAACAGGGTGAGCGCAAAGGTGATCGGCACAGCGAGCATCACGACCACGGCGCTGCGCCAGCCCATGAATACGGCCACCACGATGCCGACCGCTATCACGGCCAGGCCGAGATGCTCCTTCAGGGTCGTGACCTTCTCACGCGCGGTCTCACCGTAGTTGCGGGTGACGAGCGCCTGCACATCCGCGGGCACGGTCCGTCCTTCGAGCCCCTCCAGGGTGCGCTCGAGGCTGCGCCCCACCCC
>Ga0210098_1000343_pt1 | contig 15055 bp, 11 predicted proteins | sample Joice_ThreeSqA_D_FD_184870 | JGI IMG/M metagenome (GOLD analysis project Ga0210098, IMG submission 184870) | Wetland microbial communities from San Francisco Bay, California, USA, that impact long-term carbon sequestration - Joice_ThreeSqA_D1... | ecosystem: Environmental > Aquatic > Marine >...
CGGCAAGAATTATAGTTTCGATTATACTCTTGCACCCGATTCGAGTGACGGAAGCGTAATGCTTACAGATAGTTATTTTGCAAAGTTCGATGTTGATCAGCCAAATATTTGGTCCGTTTCTGAAGTTCTCAATAATCAGGTTGTCAGGCAAAACGGAACTATATTTAGACCGATCAGTACAGGCGATGAGCCGTTAGCTTATCCCAACCCTTTTCATTATGGTCTTAATCAATATGTATATATCGCTGTATCTGATACAAAGGGTGAAAGTAAAGCTGATTTTAATATTTATACTCCTGCAATGGAATTAGTGGATTCTAAAACACTTGATTTTAATGGGGATATTCTCACATGGAAAATAGGAAATTTAAATAAAAAACTTGCTTCAGGTGTTTACATTTATGCTGTTAAGATCGGAGATAAGACTTCTATAGGTAAATTGGTAATTTTTGATGATTGAATATTCTCTAACAGTAGAATCAATTAACAAAACTTTTGGAAGAAGATTAATCTTCAGTGGTATTAATTTTAAATTGGATTCTTCTACTATCTTTGGGATTTCCGGTCCTAACGGTTCCGGCAAATCAACACTTGTAAAAATTATAGCAAACATAATTTCGCCATCATCGGGAAAACTCGTTCATAATCTTAACGGGACAGAAATAAAACCTGAAAAACTTCACAATCACATTGGCTTAGTTTCTCCTTATCTCGTTTTGTATGATGAGTTCTCTGCTTATGAAAATCTAAATTACTTTTCTGAAATAAGAGGAATTTCTTTCGATAAAGAAAAAGTTGATAAACTCCTGAATAAATTTCTTTTATACAACAGGAAAGATGATCTTGTAAAAACATATTCATCGGGAATGAAACAGAGACTGAAATTTATTTTTGCGTTAATGCATTCTCCGCAATTAATAATTTTAGATGAACCGACTTCCAATCTCGATGATGAAGGAAAAGAAGTCGTATATGAACTTGTGAAAAAAGAAGCAAAAAAAAACATTGTGATTATCGCATCAAATGAGAAAACAGATTTAAGTTTGTGCAGTGAAACAATTGATCTTAAAAATTATAAAAAATGAAGAAGATAGAACACTGATAACACGGATTAGACAGATCTACACGGATTGAAATCAGTGACAATCCGTATCATCTGTGTCATTCGTGTTCTATAAACAAGATGAAATCTTACGCATTATTTAAAAAAGATATAAGTTCGGAACTTCGGACACGCTACGCAATTAACGCTTTAGCGATGTTCATTATAGTTACTTTGAGCATTATACTTTTTTCAATTGGCAATGAAAGAATAAGTTCAAGTCTAACCGGCGGTTTATTCTGGGTGATTATCTTTTTCACTTCAATGTCCGGTTTATCGAGAGTATTTGTCAGCGAAGAAGAAAGAGGAACTTCACTTACACTACAATTAATTGCGGCGCCATCAACAGTATTTTCCGGAAAACTTCTCTTTAATCTCATTTTGGTTTTTGCAATGAACACTGTAATTGCAATTCTTTATTCAGCCCTTTTTAACACATTTGTGCTTAAGAATTTTGCACTTTTTTTAACTTCATTTATACTCAGCAATATCGGGCTGGCCTTCGCATCGACAATAATTGCAGCCATTATTTCAAAAGCCGGAGCAAAAGGAACGCTTTATCCTGTTTTATCTTTTCCAATCTTATTACCTTTAATATTAACTTCTGTACAGTTAACTTTATTTGCAATGGATGGCACAAGCTTTGAAACTGCTAAATTTGAATTAGCAATTGTTGGGTGTTATGATGTTATTATATTTACTGTGTCATATTTGCTTTTTGATTTTATCTGGAAAGAATAGGAATTTTAAGAATTTAATCTATTAGTATGAAAACAACCTGGAAAATACTTTTATTTCTGCTTTTATGCTTCGTCTCAATAGCTGGAATATCATTTCCCATAGTTAAGAATCCGCAGGCCTGGTATGAGTTCCCATTCATAAAGGGACTCGAAGAAAATGCGAAAATAATTTTCTTTCATGTTCCTACAGCGTGGCTTACTGTAATAGCTTTTCTTATGACGGCAATTTACAGCATTAAATATTTAAGAAAGAAAAATCTAGATGACGATGCAAAAGCTTATGCAGCGGCACAACTAGGAATTATCTTTTGCATACTTGCTACAGTTACCGGTGCAGTGTGGGCAAAGTTTGCGTGGGGTTCTTTCTGGAGCTGGGATCCGAGGCAAACAAGTATTTTTGCTTTGCTTTTAATTTACGGAGCCTGGTTTGCTTTAAGATCTTCAATCGAGTCAGAAGAGAAGCGAGCTACACTTTCTTCTGTTTATGCAATAATCGCCTTTGTGACAGTTCCGTTTTTTATTTTTATAATGCCGAGAATTATGACAGGTCTTCATCCTGGTTCTGCTGATGATACAAACGCAGGTCCAATTGTTGATTTTAAAATGAATGGAAATATGCAGCTGATTTTCTTTTTATCGCTGATCGGTTTTACAATACTTTATTTCTGGATGTGGAGACTTGGTTATAAATCAATTATATACAGAGATAAATTGAATAAAAAATTAATAAGAGGTTAAATTGGATTTTTTACAGAATAATGCAATCTATATTGTGATGATTATAGTTTTAATAGTCTGGGTTGGGGTTTTTCTTTACTTATGGAACCTTGACAAAAGACTTAAGAATATTGAAAAAGAAATAGGAGATAACAAATGAAAAATAAATATATTTTTGGCGGATTTATTATAGTGGTTTTTCTCGGTATGCTGGTTTATCTGCTAACACAAAGCAACATAAAATATGAAGAAGACTTTGCTAAAGTAAAACAAGAAGATAAAATTGTTAGGGCTACCGGACAGTGGGTTAAAGAAAAAAGTTATGAAATAGATAAACAAAATAAAACATTCAGCTTTTATCTTGCAGATGCTAAAGGTGTGGAGATGAAGGTTCTGTATAACGGAACAATTCCGAATAACTTTGAATCTGCAGTAAGTGTTGTTGTAACAGGAGAATACAGGAATGGATATTTTCATGCAAAAGACATTTTAACGAAATGTCCGAGCAAATACGAACAACAATATGAACAGGAAAAAACAAAAACATCCAGCTTATAGCTGAGAGCAATTCGAGAGGCGTATATGATTGGTAGTATAGTTTTAACGTTGGCGTTGGCTTGTAGCATTTTTACAATGGTGATGTATTTCCTTACTTATAAAGGATACAAAAATACACTCAACTATGGGCGGATTGGTTACCATGTAATGGCGATGCTTGTTATTGTTGCTGCAACTTTATTATGGCATGCAATATTAACACACTCCTATGAATACAAATATGTTTATAGCTATAGCCAGAATTCTTTAAAGACAGGATTTCTTATTGCTTCTTTCTGGGGGGGCCAGGAAGGAAGTTTTATGCTTTGGCTGTTACTCACCTCAATAGTGGGAATTATTCTTCAGTCTTATACTTCTAAGAGAGGCGACCTGGAACAAAGAACAATGGCAGTGTTCACGCTTGCTACAACTTTTTTGTTAATAATGGTTTCCCCGCTATTCAAAAACCCCTTTATGTACATATGGCAGGAACCATCTTTCTTAAATGTAAAGACCATCAACCAGGCGATGCTTGGAATGCCTTTACTTCAGAATTTTATTTTTACAGATGGCTCATCCGGACAAAGTTTTGTGAAGATGAGCAGTGAACTTTATACCGCTCTTTCTTCTGCAGGACTTTCCGTACATCAGCTTATAGTTGATGGTAAAGGATTAAACCCGCAATTGCTTAACTTCTGGATGCAAATTCACCCGCCGATTCTCTTTACAGGTTTTTCAATGTCAACAGTCCCTTTTTCGTTTGCAATAGCAGCAATGCTAAAAAATGATTATAAGGACTGGGTGAAACAAGCTTTTCCATGGGTTCTTGCCGGTGCAGGAATACTCGGCCTTGGTATTATGCTCGGCGGTTACTGGGCTTATGAAATGCTCGGCTGGGGTGGTTACTGGGCATGGGATCCTGTTGAAAATTCAAGTTTAATTCCATGGCTTATTGGCGTTGCTTCTGTTCATACTTTACTTGTTCAGAGAAGAAGCCAGAAGAAAGGCGGAATTGGAAGATACGCAAAGACAAATCTTATTCTTTGTCTAATGACTTACATTCTTGTTCTTTACAGTACATTCTTAACTAGAAGCGGTGTACTTGGTGATGCTTCGGTTCATTCTTTTGTTGATCCCGGAATGATTGTATATCTCTTCCTGATAATCTTTATTGGAACCTTTATTGTTCTTGGTTTCGGTATGTTGATTTACAGATGGAAAACTTTAGCAGAAGAAACTCCTGTTGATGAAGGGTTTCTATCGCGTGATCTTGCATTATTTACTGCGTCAATTGTTTTAAGCGCTTCTGCTCTTATAGTTCTTGTCGGAACTTCTGCACCGTTATTCGGGCATGCTGTTGATGCACTTTTTTATAATGAAATGCACATTCCTCTTGTAATAATTATCGGTTTGTTAAATGGTTTAAGCATTCTTCTTAAATGGAAAAATACAAAGAAAGAGGATTTGTTCAAGAAATCGATCTTCTCAGTTTCATCGGCAATAATACTTACAGCTTTCATTGTTTTGTTTGGCGGAGTAACTCAAATAATGATGATACTGGTAGCTCTCTCCGCTTCATTTGCTTTCTTTGTTAATGTAGAAATCGCAATTAAAATTATTCGTGGAAATATGAAAATGCTGGGCGCTTATGTTGCGCATATCGGCATTGCATTATTTATTCTTGGTGTTGTGGGTTCTGCCGCATACAGTTCACAGAAAGATATTGATCTTGTAAAAGATCAGCCCCAGGAAGCTTTTGGTTACCAATTAGTTTTTACCGGTTATCACCCGATAGAAAACAATACTAAATATGCTTTCAATGTTAATATTAAAAAAGGAGATAAAGTCTATTCTGTTTCTCCTGTTATGTACATAAGTGAATTCAATAACGGTTTAATGAGAGAGCCTGCAATACTTACCACTTTTACAAAAGATATTTATGTTTCTCCTTTAGGCTATGAGGATCAATCACAATCTAAAGTTCAAGGTGAAACTATAAGTCTGGGACTTGGTGATTCAAAAGTTGTTGATGGTGTAAGCATAGAATATAAAGATTTTGATAAACCTGATATGAGCATAATGATGGGCGGCGGTGATTTTAAGATGGGAACAAAGTTAATTGTTACCAAAGATGGAAAATCTTATAATGCAGAACCGCTGATTAAAAAGGAAGGAAGGGATTTTAAATATATTCCCGACCAGATAGAAGCCGTAAATATTAAAATAGAATTGAAAAAAATTGATCCTGGAACGCAGCAGGCAGATTTTATAATATCAAAAATTTCAGGAGACAATACTTCGCATTCACAGCCAAAAGAAGTTTTGACCGTAACAGCAAGTATAAAACCATTTATAAGTTTTGTATGGATAGGAATTGTTATAATGGTTTTCGGTTTCTTTGTTTCCGTTGCAAGAAGGCTTCCAGAATCTCTTTCAAAAAACTAATCAGAATTTTTATCGAAAAGTAAGCCCGGCTTGACCGGGCTTTTTTGTCTTTAAATTATTGCTATCCGCACAAGCAGTATTTTCCCCGCATGTAATCTTGATTATAAAGTAGTGTAATTATGTAAGATTTATAAAATAGGGGGCTATTGTATTTGGATTTTGGAACATATATAAAGCTTCAAAATGGCACTGAAAATGAGGGTATTTTGGATGCTGTCCCATTAGCTATAAGATAAGAGACAGTCGGGTTTAAGAATATATTACAAAAGATTGCTAAAGGAGTCAGAATGGAGCTTCGAAAAATTGCGTTTTTAGAAACGTATAACTTAGAAAACGATGCTGGTATAATGGGGGCGATACTTGTAACTGATGCGGAAACCAAACCATTAGAGTTCAGAGTTACGGCACCAATCAAACCGACAAATTTCCAAAAGACACTTTATGGTGATGTTCTTTTGGAACACATCTTAACTGAACTTGTTTCGGTTCCTTTGTTAAATGCAATTAACGAAGAAATCGATCTTATTCTTGTAAGAGATTCTTTGTTCATGGGTGTAAATGATAAACAGGGAATCAGAGTTATAAGAGTTGCGAATGAAGATGATGTTCAGAAAAATGGAAAATCAGTTCAGGAACTTGCATCTACAAACGGACATCCGAAACTATTTGTTGAAACCTCAAAGAAATTTGAATCTGAACTAGCAGAAATAAAAACAAAATTAGGTCCGATAGCAGAACATAGAAACCTTATAGAACCTTTTGACAGGCTGAAAGCAGCCTGCGAGCAAGTTCATCTCCAGAAGACCAGCGAATAGTTTTTCTCCAAACCGGACAAACTAAATGTACAAGCAAATCAGAAAAAAGCTTGCTAAGTCTGTTTCAGATATTCAGACCGCAGAAGATTTTGAATGGAGAAAGTGGCTCAAAGAACCTTCTTTGCATGAAGAAAAAATTGAAAGTATATATACTTCTCTTATAAATACTGATCCCCAGAATGAATGGCTGGAAAATCCAGCTTATGAGGAAAAAAAAGTCATTCTGTCTGATTCGACAATCTTACCAGAGTTGAAAGATTATTCCTCTCGAAAGACCAAGACTAATTTGGTTTTTTTTGGCTTCGGTTCCCCAAATGTAAAGAAATTTAAAGTCGTAGATTATGAAGCTAAATACAAACAAAAACCACCCGAAGTAAAATTTCAGAATAAACCTGTAAATGTTAAAAGTGTGGATTGTGTAATTCCTGATTCAGAAATCAAAAACCAACCCTGGGAAATCCAACCGGAAGTAATTAAAATCGATCTGCTAAATGCCGAAGCATTTTCTATGGAGAAAAAGGCTGCTAATGTTATAAATGTTGAACTTGCGTCGATTTCTGTTCCCCCTAAAATCTATAAGGATAAAGTTCTTAATCATAGTAAAATTAAACAAACCAAAATTTATTTTCTTAAAAATATAAATGTTAAATCGGCTAAACCAGTAGAAGATTTTTCAAAAATCTTTAAATACCCGGAAGTTCTGGAAACAGATATTAATATATTGGGAATGCAGCAAGAAGTAATTGCAATCAATTTATCTCAAACAGACCTAGTACAAGATATTGAAACAGAAACAGTAGCGGAAATAATTAATAGTGAGGAAATCCCGGCTATAGAAGAAGTCCAAGTTGAGATGGAAGCAATACATGAGGAGGATATAATTCCGGAAGAGTTAGTACTTCCCCAAATAGAAGAACAACCGGAAGAAAACAAAGTTGAAGATAAAAAAGAAGAAGAGAAAAAAGTAAATGTAGAAGAAGAAGAAGAAAAAGATGAAGAAGAAGATGATGATAATTATGCAAATGTCTTTGAATCTCTTTACAACTATCAGCAGGACGGTACTGAATTTCTTTTAAAGCAAAAACGTGCTTTGTTAGGTGATGAACTTGGACTTGGGAAAACGGTTCAGGCTATTTCAGCATTAAAAAATTTATTTGTGAGCGGAAGAATAGAATCTGCACTAATTATTTGTCCCGACGATCATATAGGAAGTATAAGTAAAATTGAAGGATTTGTAGACGGCTGGCTAGGACATCTTCGTGAAAGATCTCCTGAACTTAAGGTGGTTAATATAAAAGGCAGTTTACAGGAAAGAAAAAGGAAATGGCAAAAAACCTCAGGCATTTTAATATCTACATACGATAATTTCTTTGCAGACATTAAGGAGAAAGTAACTGGTTCGAAGGAATTAAAAAATTTTAATTGTGTAATATTGGATGAAGCACAGACTTTACTTAATAAAAAATCTATAGCTGATAAATTTCCAAAGTTGGTAAGTCCCAAATATCTATTTACTTTGAGCAGCGTTAGAAGTGAAGAAATAAAAGATAATTTAAATACAATATTTAAAAATGAGCTTTCAATAAAGAGCTATTTAGGAAGATCTAAAAAAGATGTAGTAAAAGAAACTCCCAGTGTTGTTTGGCAGGATAAGTGGCTCGACATGAATGAGGAACAAGCATCAGAATATAAAGATGCTTTTGTTTCTGCAAAAGAAAAAGTTAGCTGGCTTCTAGAATCAGGGAATCCATTAAGATTTAACGCAAATATCTTTACAATCCTTCATCAGCTTAAACAAACGTGTAATTTTTCATCTGATAGTGTTACAAGTCCCAAAACAGAATTATTAGCACAGCAAATAGATTTAATTGCAAAAAACAATAAAAAGGTTGCTGTGCTTTCTCAGTATGACAAAGCCGGTACAAAAAAAATAGAGGAAATGTTAAGCAAGAGCGATATAGCGTATGTGTCCTGTTCACCCGATATGTCTACGAAAGATGTAGAGAGTACAATTAAAAATTTTATAAGTAACCAATCAATTACAACATTGATAACCGGAATTAAACCCGGCAGACTGAAAATATCTTCGGGAGAAATTCCTTATGTTATCAACTTTGATCAATGGTGGAATCCTGCTACAGTTTGGCAGACAGAAACTGTTTTTACTCCCAAAAGAAGTGTTCTGCTAAAAGAAAATCTTAATATTTATTCCTACCTTATGAAAGGAACAGTTGAAGAAAAGATAAACAATCTTCTTTATCGAAAAGGTCTCTTAAATAAATGTGTTATGGAAAATGTTAACGCAGACTCAATTGCTGAAATGATAGCTAACCAGGAATGGCTCGAAGTATTTGATATGCCTGACAAAGAATTCAAAAATAAATATGATAATGTTATTCAGGAGCTTGCAGGCAAAATAGAAGATTCTTCTTTGACAGAGCTGATGGATAAAGGGAAAAATTTTCTTTCAAAGCTTGGCTTTCGCAATCTAGAAGTATCTGAAAACAATAAGAAAGATTATTTTGATATCAGGGGAATAATTAAAAAAGCAAATTATGATCAACAGATGAGCGCCAGATTTGTTTACAAAGATTATCTTAGCAGGGATGAGGTTAAAAATCATTTGGAAGACCTAAAGGAAAAAACAAATAACGGAAAAGTCTTCCTAGTTTCAAAAGGTATCTTTGAAAGTGCAGAATCAACTATAGTTAATTCAGCCTTAATAGATCTGAAATTATTAGCAAATTACTTTTATCATTTCAGGGTTGTTTAATTTTTATCTATAAGCCGAATTCTGGCAATATTTACATTTAATAATTCCTCTTTTGCTTGACAAAAACAGGCATACTCTTTATGTTTGAAAGCCTTCGCTGAAGGTATTTTTTATGTAATTCCGCGATAGCTCAATGGTGGAGCATCCGGCTGTTAACCGGAGGGTTGCAGGTTCGAGTCCTGCTCGCGGAGCGATGGGGTGCTATTGGAGTACTAAGTCTGTATTTTATTTGTATTTAACCCGAATTTCTTTCTTCCTTACAATCCCAACTTACTTTGCAACTAAATGAGTGTAATTTTGCAGACCTGAAATTTTAATCAAATTTCATCTAATTTTAATTTTCCTGTACCATGGCAGCCTGTTTAAAGGAACATTTATATTAATTTTGCAAGGACCTTGAACAATACTGCCGTCATCACCTTCCCATTTACCTTCAGGGAAAACGATCTCACGATTATACTTATTTTTCTCAACAACAGGCGCAACTAATATATCATTACCAAGCAAAAACTGATTATTGATTTTTTCATAGCCATTATGTGGGAATACATATTCCATATTTCTGACTAAAGGTTCGCCCGAAACAGAACATTCTTTTGCAAGACTAAGAATTTCTTTTCCCATTGTTTGATGTAATTCTGCCATTGCTTTACAAATTTTTAGATTTTCTTTTTCTAAAACCCGCCAGGGGGCAACCGAGAATTGCATCATAGGCATTAATGCGCTGCATTCTGCCCAGCGAACAACAAGTTCCTGATCAACTTCTTTCAAGTTTATAAAGGAACCGTACTCACCTCCGCCAATCATATCAGGACAAGTAAACTGGTAACCCATCAGCCCCTGAGAAATAATATCCGGAATTAGTGTCTTAAGATCTTCCCAGTTGTGGCTTTTATCCCGCAGCCGTTGAGCGATCGGTTGACATCCCATCTTCCAGCAAGCCCTGTATTCATTTAATGAATATGCCAAACCGATTTCTGCGTAAAGTTCTGATTGTTTATTTGGAGTGATATTTTCATTTGAAACTACTTTGCCCGTATAAAATTCAGGGTCGCCGGCATCAAACTTAAATCCATCTACACCATAATTATCAACCAGTGAATTCAGTTGATCTGTAAACCATTTTGTTGCAGCCGGATTTGTAAAATCGAGTAATGCACTTACGCCATTCCACCACCTTACCATAGCAGGATTTTTCGCTTTATCATCTTCCATCAAAAATGCATTTTCTGTTTCAAGCAACCTGTAATTTGGTGAATCAGGACTTACAAAGGGGCAAACCCACAACATTACCTTAAACCCCAACTCGTGTAATTTATCAATCATAGCTTTTGGAGCTTTAAATTGAGATGCTTTAAATTGCCAATTTCCGTAATCTTTCTGCCAGTTATCGTCAATCATTAAAACTCCTGGTGGAAAACCATTTTTAATAATCCCTTCAGCATAATTCAGAATATCGGCCTCATTTTGGTTGTACGTAAGCTCAATCCATGTATTATACTGAGGCTCCGTAAATAATAAAGAATCCGGGATCTTGCTTTGGGGTGGGAAATAATTATGACACAGATATAAATAAGCATCCTTTAAAGAACCGCCTGTTTCACCTGTTATTATTGCACTAAAAGAAGATTTAACTTTTAAACTGTCGTTATTAAACTTGAAAGAGAATGGTTCATCCGACCAGAGATAACGTCCGAAATTTGAAATTAAAACCGGGACGCCTTGATTACCCTTAAGATCACCATATAGATTATGATTATAGGTGAATTCTCCAAACGGCATTAATGATCCATCTACAACTAAACCACCCCACCATCCTTCATTCTCAATTATTTTACAATTAAAATAATATTCTTTTTTTTCGTTTTGAGGTATGACAGAAACACAATAAACAAGTAAAAAAAATATTATTCGTAACATTTCTTTTTCTGCAAGTTAACTGAGATCATACTCACTTTATTTTTTATCTAAAATCTTTCTTGCATTAAGTATATATAATTTTTCCAGTGTTTTATCATTTAATCCGAATCCATATAAAGGCCAGTGGTAGTTAAAAAGTTCAATTTCATAAAAATGTTCGTCATTTGTCTCTAAAATTCTAAAAGTAGTCTCATACATACTTTTTTCAAATCCCATGTCTGTGCCGTACAATAATCTATCCTGATATTTTTCAAAAAATGCTCTTGTATATCTTGGCACCGGTGCATTTTCAGCATACCTTGCACTAATATCAGAACAAAAATTTGGATAGAGATCGAGGAGTCTGCCTAACTTTTCTAAGTCTGTATTTTGATTTGCAAGATGACAGGCAATGAATGTAGTCTTTGGATGTTTCTTTAGCGCATTCTCAAGTGTTTGCAATACTTCATCAAGATTTAAAATATTTTCCTGGTTATCTAACCGCCACGAATAAGCGTTCATTAATCCGTCGTTTGTGGAATCCATTGTTTCATAAAACCATTGTGGCTCTCCAACATGTATATTCACAGGCATACCTAATTCAGCACATTTTTCTAACAGCACATCCATTCTTGGATCGTCGATGTGCATTCCATAAGCAGGAGGCTGGCAGTAAAACAAACCTTTACCTTTGTCACCAAGCTCACCGACACCTTTTGCTCCTTCATTAAAACATCTAACTAACTCTTTAACAGCATCCGGTCCAAAGCCCGGTTTATCGTATCCTGTATAATCAAAACCACACCAGAGTTCAAATCTATCCGGATACTTAGAATAAAAATTAACCAGGGAATCAAATTGGTTTCCGTGTGCATAAGTAAGAAGTATTGTTTTTGTGATTCCGGCTTCATCCATATTCTTAACCCATAAATCAAGATCAGCTTCCGATTGTGCGTAAGGGTGAGAATGCATATCAATAACCGGGAATTTAGCCTTTGTAACTTTAGTTACCGGAATGTTATAAATGTTTTTAGGACGAAAATCATTTAATAATAATTTGTCAGGAGAAGTCTGTGCGAATGAATTGGTTTCAAAACAAATGAAACACAACGAAAAAATTAAAATCGTTAAAAATATTTTATTCATTTTATTTCCTTGATACTGAATTTATTAAACTAAAATTACTTTAACTCCTTTATCCTGAAGATTCTTGAACTCATCTTCCGGGATTTTAGAATCTGTAATAACCATATGTATTTTAGATAGAGGCGCGATGAAAGCAAAACTTTTTCTTTTAAACTTACTTGAGTCGGTAACTATAATTGTTTCCTTGGATGCTTCGATCATCATTCTATTTAAATTTGCTTCTTCCGGATTAGGAGTAAAGATTCCCGATTGTGAATCAATTCCATCTACACCGATAAAACATTTATCGCAATGAAAACCCTTGATACTATTTTCAGCGACAGGTCCTATTAGGGATAGAGATGTGCTTCTCAACATTCCCCCTAACAAAATCACTCTTATTTCATCTCGTATAAGCTGGCTTGCAATATTAAGTGCATTTGTAATAACCGTTAGGTTTCTAATTTCTCCAAGATTTTTAGCAACCTCAACAGTCGTAGTTCCTGAATCTATAATTATTGTATCCTCATCCTTAATAATTTCAGCAGCTTTTTTTCCAATTAATTGTTTTTCCTTAGAGTTTAATTTTGATTTTTCATTTAATTGTTGATCAATTCCTACTCTTTGCGATTTTATTCCCCCGCCTCTAGTTTTAATCAGTAATCCTTTGCTTTGTAAATGCGAAAGATCATTTCTGATGGTAACTTCGCTTACGTTGAATAGCTTGCTTAATCCATTTACAGCTACTTGTCCCTTTGAATTGAGAATATCAAGGATTTTTACTCTTCTTTCTATGGTTAATAACTCGCTCATATTGCCCTCAAAATCAAATATTTAGAAAAAATACTTTAGAAAGCTTTTGAAATATAAAAAATATATTTAAAAAAGGTAATAAAAGCTTGACAAAGAAATAAAAATAATTTAAAATTGAAATAGTAAGGAAATAAAAATATTTCGAAAGGTTTCATAAGGTTTCAAATATGGATACAATTCCAAAAGCCAAAAGAGAATTCTTTACTGAAACGGAGATTATGGGGCAGCCAGATCTGTGGTTAAAATTATGGGAAAGCTTTCGTGCAAATCAGACTGAATTAAAAAAGTATTTGAAGAAGTTTGTTAACAACAAAGAAATTAATATAATTCTTACGGGCGCAGGCACATCAGCTTATATTGGAGATGTACTGTTGGGGGCATTTAATAAAAACTTTTGTAATCACATCATTACGGTAGCAACGACTGATTTAATAACACACCCGGAACATTATTTCAATAACTCTAAAGAATACTTACTGATATCTTTTGCCAGATCGGGTGATAGTCCCGAAAGTTCACAAGTAATACTCTTATCCGAACAATTATCAAAAAAGGTCTCTCATCTTATCATAACTTGTAATAAAGACAGTGAATTGATGCGAACAATTTCTAATAAGAACCATTTTATTTTATTTATGCCTCCGGAAGCTGATGATAAAGGTTTGGCGATGACGGGCAGCTTTACATCTATGTTACTTGCCGGGTTATTAATTACAAGGATTAATAAAGAAGATAATCTCGAAGAGCAGGTTAGTATTCTATATAATTATGGAAACAGAATATTAAAAGAGTATTCCAAAAATATTCAAACTGTCGCTGGTAAGGATTTTAACCGCGCGGTTTTTCTGGGATCAGGAATGTTGAAAGGAATTGCAAGAGAATCTCAATTAAAGTTACAGGAATTAACAGATGGAAAAGTTATTTGCAAGTATGATTCTTTTATGGGATTTCGTCACGGTCCGAAAGCTGTAATTAATGAAAATACATTAGTTGTCTATTTATTTTCAAATAACAACTATGCAAATTTGTATGAATTAGATCTAGTAAAAGCCATTGTATCCGGTAGAAAAAATTTGTTTTCCATTGGGATTATGGAAAATGCAATCGATACACCCGGCATTGATTTAAAAATTATACTGTCTGAAAACGGGAAGAAACTTCACGAAGATTTTTTACCTATCGTCTCAGTTTTACCTGGACAATTACTAGGACTTTTTAAATCCTTAGTATTGGGATTAGAACCTGATTCTCCTTCTGAAAGCGGAATGATTCATAGGGTTGTGCAGGGAGTTAAAACATACGAGTACAGTAACGGCACAAAATGATAGCAGTAGAAAACAAAATATTAGAAATAGTTAATAATCATAAATCAGGAAATCCTGTTGGGATTACTTCTGTATGTTCTTCTAATTTCTATGTGATAAGAGTTGCAATTATTAACGCGAAGAAAAATAATCAGCTTGCATTAATTGAATCTACATCAAACCAGGTAGATCAGTTTGGTGGCTATACCGGAATTACTCCTGCACAATTTAACAAAATCGTTTTTGAAATGGCGGAGAATTTAAACTTTCCAAAAGAAAACTTAATTCTCGGTGGGGATCATCTCGGACCAAACAGATGGCAGAATGAAAATTCTGAATCAGCAATGAAGAAAGCAAAGGATCAAATATCAGATTATGTAGCTGCGGGATATACTAAAATTCATTTAGATGCAAGTATGAAATGTGCTGATGATGGTTCTGAACAAACGCCTTTATCTCCATCAATAATTGCGGAAAGATCTGCTGAACTTTGTAAAGAAGCTGAAGCAGCTTATGAAAAATCCAATAAGAATTATGAACAGCCGGTTTACGTAATCGGAACAGATGTACCTCCTCCGGGTGGAGCTAAAAACAATCACAATGAAATTCATATAACATCGGCAAAGCAAGTTGAAGAGACAATTGAATTAACAAAAAAAGAATTTGAAAAAAATAATTTATACGATGCCTGGAAAAGAGTAATTGCAGTTGTGGTACAACCGGGTGTAGAATTCAGTGATTCAAAGGTTTTTGATTATGACAGAGATAATTCTAAGTATCTCAAA
>Ga0210098_1000344_pt1 | contig 15000 bp, 12 predicted proteins | sample Joice_ThreeSqA_D_FD_184870 | JGI IMG/M metagenome (GOLD analysis project Ga0210098, IMG submission 184870) | Wetland microbial communities from San Francisco Bay, California, USA, that impact long-term carbon sequestration - Joice_ThreeSqA_D1... | ecosystem: Environmental > Aquatic > Marine >...
ATAAGGGGGGGGTCAGGCTATAAATGCCACATATGCAGACGGGGGGGTAAAATTACCACACTAAAAAATTTTGCAAAATTTCATATAGTTTTTTAATAGAGAATTTACAAAATTTATAAAATTTATAGTCTTTGTGTGGAAAATACCCTGTTTTTTCTAATTTTACAAAAAAAATGTTTTTTTGGGGGTAGTCAATTTTAACGTTCACCTAAAACCACATAGAAACACTAAAAAAATTAGTGCCCATTATTTTCCGGCGCGATAGGGGTAAAAAAAAAAATAAGTGCACTAATTTGACGACAATAAATTTATAATTTAATACCGTTTAAAAAGATTTTAAGTTAAGTAAACTAATAGCCTTCAAAGCTATAAATGGCTAAGCCAAATCTTGATGATAAGAGACATTTTCTCAATTTTTGATCCTGCTAGATTTAGTTTCCTTACCCCGACATCAACCATTTTAATCTTTATAAATATACTTCTAGTAGCGTCTGTTCAACTTAACATTTGAAAAGGGCCTTTACGAAAAAACAGCCTTCTGTCCCCAATATCACAATTTATGATAGCACAATTATTCCGAACAACATCTCTACGATTAAAAGGCCTATCATCAATTATTATAAATCTATTTATTTTAATTATTTTAATAAACTTAATCGGCATAGTGCCATATTGCCCATCTTCATCAAGACATCTAATTATGACCCTATCTATTGGGCTCCCCATATGAATAAGTATGCTAATTTCAAGTTTCGCTTACTCTCCTAAAAAATCAACTGCTCACTTTCTACCAGATGGTGCTCCAGAGTGATTAAACCCATTCCTCGTAATAATTGAAACAACTAGAGTATTAGTACGACCTATTACACTATCATTCCGATTAGCAGCCAACATAACAGCCGGACATATTGTTTTAACACTAATTAGAATTTATGCGGCCAGAGCATTCTTTACATCTTCATACTCATTTATTACATTATTGATATTAAGAAGTGGTTATATCGCATTTGAATTGGCCATTTGCTTAATTCAAGCCTATATTTTCTGTTTATTATTATCGTTATATTCAGATGACCATGCTCACTAATAAAAGTAATATAGGTTAATAAAAACCGTTGAATTGTGGATTCAAAAATATATATTTATTATTACTCGGACAATTAGCAAATATTTGCATTTTGATTTCGGCTCAAAAAGAGGCAGTAGCCATTGTTCTTGTTCTAACACAGAATATAGCATATGTAATGCCTCTTACTTACACTAAGAAGAAATATTTAATATTATTCTGCAACATGATAAGTACTACCAAAGCGTTTCCTAAACTAACAGTTTATGCTATATGATCCCTAATAATATTAACAATTATTCCAGCTATTTATTGCATAAAGTTTAATTTTAATATTCTAATAGAATGAAATATTCTATCTTCATTATCTACACAAATTATAATAACCTTAATCTTTGATAACATTAGATTATTATACTCATCTGCAGTATTATTTATTTCAGCAAATGTTCTCACATTTTCAACAATCTATATAAAGGACGATAAATTTATTAATCGTTTTACAGTATTAGTTATTCTATTTATCATTTCTATAAATCTATTAATTTATATCCCACATCTAATTATTTTATTAATTGGATGAGATGGGCTAGGGGTGACCTCATTTATTTTAATTGTTTATTATCAAAACCCAAAATCATTAGGTGCCGGATTAATTACTGCCCTAACTAACCGTATTGGGGATGTAGCAATCTTATTATCTATTGCATGAACATTAAAACAAGGTCATTGAAATATTATTCATATGATGTCTTCCTCTTACTCAATATGCCTAATAATTGCAATTATACTGGCAGCCTTAACAAAAAGAGCCCAAATACCATTCTCTAGGTGATTACCTGCTGCTATAGCTGCACCTACCCCTGTATCTGCATTAGTCCACTCATCTACTCTAGTTACAGCTGGGGTGTTTTTAATAATCCGATTTTATCCATTCCTAAGTCTTCAACCACTGTTTAATAAAATTATACTGTTTCTAGCCGTATCTACAATACTAATAGCAGGAATTAGGGCTACGAATGAATGTGATATAAAAAAAATTATTGCTTTATCTACCTTAAGGCAACTAGGTATAATAATGACAAGAATTGGGCTAGGGTTCCCACAAATAACATTTATTCACATAATAATTCACGCCTTATTTAAAGCATTACTATTTATTTGTGCAGGAAACATAATTAATACACATAGTCATGCTCAAGATCTTCGATGAATAGGAAACTTAATTCAATCAATACCAGTAACAGCATCTTGCTTATTAATTGCAAACAGTGCACTATGCGGCATTCCGTTTACCGCCGGATTTTATTCAAAAGATATAATTATCGAATCATCAATAATATACTCCTGTAATTCATTTATAATATTTTTAATTCTATTATCTGTAAGATTTACATCATTTTACTCAATTCGAATATCTATAGTAGTGTTATGAGGGCCTCGTTTACACAAACCAATTTCATTACTAAATGACTCTAATACCGTGTCCTCCCCCATAGTCCTCATATCTATTACATCTATTATTATAGGAGCAGTTATTCTATGAATATTACCAAGAACAGAAAATCAAATAATCTTACCATTAGATCTAAAAATATTAACCATTATAATAGTTACAGCTGGTATCTTTATAGGGTGGTTCTCATCTAGCTCATTATCGTCATCAACCACAAAATCAATAAATAACGTTTGACATTATGCTTCCTGTATAATATGATTTTTAGTCCCTATGGCGTCACAAATAACATTAAAATTACCACTAACATCTAGGCACCTAATATTAAAAATCGTTGATCAATCATGATTAGAAATATTAGGCGCCCAAGGAATCAATTCAATAATTATAAACCCTTCATCATCAATTCAAATTTATTCACCATTAATGCCTAACACATATTTAGCCATATCTGTGCTTCTAATAATATCTATTCCAACTATATTAATACTAGCTTAACTACTACAATTGTATATAGTGTAAACAACACATTAGTTTTTCATACTAAAGATACACATTAGTGTTTTACCAGATAATAGTTTATTTAAAATCATGACTTTGGGAGTCATAGATCATTCACACGAATGTTATCTGAAATATGTTAACAAATACATGCACACCAATTATCATCGAAATCTGTATATTCTCAGCAGTAATAGGGTTAATTATAAATAACAAGCACCTTTTAATGTCCTTACTATTCCTAGAAAGAATGATATTGGCACTAGTAATTTTAATTCCAATATCTATAATAGCACTTTCTTCTCAATCCATTTTTATAAGAATCATTCTATTATCCATTGGGGCTTGCGAAGCAAGCCTGGGACTAGCTTTAATAGTAATAATATCGCGCTCATATGGATCCGACATAATAAACAGACTTACATCAAATAAATGCTAGAAATTATTTTTACTTTAATAAGGGCCTCCTTTTTACCAAATATAACCAAATTATACTGACACACTACTATAATTATACTATCACTATTAACACTCATTTCCATTACATCTACATATTATTCATCTTTAATATTAACCTCGTCTTATATAATAACAGACTCCCTATCGCTTACATTAACAATCTTATCAATTTGAGTCACTACCTTAATATTTCTTGCAAGCTATAAAATTTCCATTAAAAACAACAAATCAGTACTTTTTATAATAACAACACTTTTACTACTATTAACATTAATTATGTCTTTTAATGCCTCATCTATCTTAACATTTTATGTAGCCTTCGAAGCTTCATTAATCCCAACAATAATATTAATTATACTATGAGGGTACCAACCAGAACGACTACAAGCAAGAATTTATTTAATTATATACACAGTTACAGCCTCATTACCACTATTGATAATAATTATATATATGCACTACTCAACAAAAACATCAAACTTCTCATTACTTTACTCTATAGACTCATATAGACAGCTACCTATAAAATCTTTATTCTGATTATTAACAATGTCAGCATTTTTAGTAAAACTGCCAATATTCATTGTTCATCTATGGCTGCCAAAGGCCCATGTAGAAGCCCCTGTGGCAGGATCCATAATTCTTGCAGCAATCCTACTAAAACTAGGGGGATACGGGGCAGTGCGAATAATTATAATATTTAATTATATTAACAAACTTATATCCCCATTTATTATTTCCATTGCACTAGTTGGTGGGGTAATTACATCTATAATCTGTTTACGGCAATCAGACATAAAATCATTAATTGCATATTCTTCAATTGGTCATATAGCCCTAATGCTAGCAGGGGCACTCTCAGGAACAAAAATAGGAATACAAGCAAGGCTATCGATAATATTAGCCCATGGTCTAAGATCTTCAGCTATATTCTGTTTAGCCAACATAACTTACAATTTAACAATAACGCGAAGCATTACTTTAACAAAAGGACTATTATCTCTAATTCCAGCAGTTTCACTACTATGATTTATAGGGTGCTGCGCTAACATGGCTACACCGCCAAGAATCAATTTAATAAGGGAAATCTTTTTAATTACTGCAACCATAAGTCAATCATTTTATATATTAATTCCATTGGCCGGAATTAGATTTATTACAGTAGCATACTCTTTATATCTATATTCCGCAACAAATCACGGCCACAACATAAAACTATTTAATCCGATGCCACACATTTTCCTATCTGACATATTACTAATTTCATTACACTTAATTCCAGTATTTTTATTAATCGTTAAACCAGAACTAATTATTGCATGATGTTAAATAGTTTGAATAGCTTAAGTTAAAGCACATCACTGAAGATGATAAGATGGGATTCCTTCAAACAGGATTGAAAGCTTACATTTAAGCATTGGTCTTGTAAACCAAAGACGGGCTAATAGCCTCAGTCCTGATGCTATAGTTGATATACAACACTAAATTGCAAATTTAAAAGAGTTTTATACTAGCATCTAAAGTAAGATAAGCTATACTAAGCTAGTAGGTTCATACCCTAAAGAAGAAATTTATTTCTCTTACTAACAGTTTGATTCTGACTGATATATTAACTTTAACAACTAAATTACATGTAAGTATCAGCATTCCTATAAACTACTATACTTAAAATAAATAATATACCACAGTAATTAACATTATATATTTACGAAAGTAAGATTTAGTAACAGTTAACAGAATTAACAAAATTCGTGCCAGCAGTTGCGGTTAGACGATAAATTCAAGTTAATAATAAAGCTAAGTGATAAATAAATAAAAGTATAATAAAAAATATTAGAGGGCAAATTCACTCAATTAAAGCACCATACATACTTATTATGATAATTCACAAAAATATGAACTAAAACAAGGATTAGAGACCCTTCTATTCATATCAAAATATAGCTGGACAGTAAAAACAACAGTTTAAAATCTAAAGATCTTGGCGGCGCTTTATCTAATCAGGGGAACTTGTTCCTTAATTCGATAATCCACGAAAACTTTACCATTTTTTGAATATAACAGTCTGTGTACTGCCGTCCTAAGTATACTTCTAAGAAACTATACAATAATAATAATCTTATTAATGTCAGGTCATAGTACAGCTAACAAAATGGAGGAAATGAGTTACACTCAATAAATAGATACCAAAATAAGCTTTAAAACTTATATAAAGGTGGACTTGAAAGTAATAACTGCATAAAAAACAATTATGAAAAAGAATCTAAAGCGTGCACACATCGCCCGTCACTCCAATCAAAGATTGGATAAGTCGTAACATAGTTGGTGTAATGGAAATTGCACCTAATACAAAATTAATGTAATATAATACCAAATTTCACAATACCATAATCTAATAAACCCATTTATAAAAAATTAGAGAAAAACAAATAAATATCAAGTACCGAAAGGGAGAATCACATACAACAAAGTAATGATTTATTCATGTACCTTGTGCATAATGGCTTTACAAATACAACGACAACTCTAAAACCCCGAATATATGTGAGCTATTAATTAATTGTTTAGAACAGAAAACTAGTTGTTTCAATAACTTTTTAAAATTTATTAATAGGGGCTACATACCTATCGCACATATAAATCGCTGGCTCTTAGATAAACTTTATTATTAAACCAAGTAATAAATTACTATGTTATATAAATAAGGACAAGCTTATTTATAAAAAGCTATAAATTTCAACCAAAAACAAGTTAGCCTAAAAACAGCTACCTAAAAATTACGTTATAGTTACTTTTTTAATTATAAATACAAATAAATATGCCACACCTATCTAAGAATAAAGACCAATTATTATAGTCTTTAATTATACTGTAAAGATAAGTATTTTTAAATAAAAATATAACAAATAAATAAATATTTCAATTACATAAAACTAAGCACTACTAAAGAAACTCGGCAAACACATATCTCGACTGTTTATCAAAAACATTGCCACTTGAAACTAATACGTGGTAAATCCTGCCCAATGAAAATTTAATGGCCGCGGTACCCTGACCGTGCAAAGGTAGCATAATCACTTGCCTATTAATTGTAGGCTAGAATGAATGGACAAACGAAGTAATAGCTGTCTCTAGTAGTTTACTAAAAATTAATCTTTTAGTGAAGAAGCTAAAATAATATTACAGGACAAGAAGACCCTATAGAGCTTTATTTTAACATATAACCACGTTTATATAAAAAATTCAGTTGGGGCGACTAAGGAACTAATCATCCTAAAACTAAAAGAGCTACTACTCAATAAAGATCCTTTACTAAGATCATAGAAATTAGCTACCTTAGGGATAACAGGCTAATTTTTCTAGAGAGTTCAAATCGAAAGAAAAGATTGGCACCTCGATGTTGGCTTAGGAACCCTATAAGATGCAGCAATCTTAAAAGGGGGTTTGTTCAACCCATAAATTCCTACATGAGCTGAGTTCAGACCGGCGTAAGCCAGGTTAGCTTCTATCCGTAATCAACTACAATATTTTCAGTACGAAAGGACAAAGATATTCTAATTATTAGACAATAAGAAACAATCTAAAAAAAAAAAAAAATTACTGCCTTTTATATAGTGCGTTGGCAGAACAGTGCATTTGATTTAGGATCAAAATACGACTTATAGTCACTCACTATGTAATTTAGTTTATATAGAACACTTAACTTGCACTTAAGCAGAGAAGTAATTCAGTTGCGGTTTGTGGTTTCGGAAACAATAGACCTTGAAAGTCTTAGATAGGTGTTCGACTCACCTACAAATCTATCAAGATGGCAGAATAATGCAACAGATTTAAACCCTGTAAATGAGCTATTGCTCTCTTGATAATGCTAACGCCTACGACTACAACTATTTTAGGATACTTAATAGCATTAATAGCAATGGCATTTTATACTCTAGTTGAACGAAAGTTCTTAGGGTATTTTCAAACACGAAAAGGCCCTAACAAGCCTAGAATTATAGGTTTACCACAACCATTTGCGGACGCCATTAAATTATTTATTAAAGAACAGGCAAAACCTGCTATATCTAATAATATTTTATTCGTTGCCGCACCAGCAATAAGCCTCTTTTTAGCTATATCTATGTGATTACTTTATCCTCATCATTATCAAGCACTTTACATACCACTCGGCATTCTTCTGTTTCTCTCTATTTCTAGAATAAATGTATACCCAGTATTTATAGCCGGCTGATGCTCAAACTCTAAATATTCATTATTAGGAAGGCTGCGTGGAGTGGCTCAAACAATTTCATATGAAGTAAGAATAGCAATAATTTTATTGTCTGGACTGCTTCTTCTTCACAGATTAGATATAACAGAAATTTCTTCATACCAATCATCGTGGGTATCTTTAATAATAATGCCTGTTGCAGCAATATGATTCATTACATGTTTAGCCGAAACAAATCGCACACCATTCGATTTCGCTGAAGGAGAATCAGAACTTGTTTCTGGATTTAACACTGAATACAGAAGAGGTTTATTTGCAATAATTTTCATAGCAGAATACACAAACATTTTAATAATAAGACTAGTTACCTCAGTTATTTTCTGTGGTTCTATCGGGTTTATGGACAGAACATTTATTGTATTAAAAACCGTATTTTTTGCTACATTATTCGTGTGAGTACGAGCAACTTACCCGCGTATACGATATGATCATTTAATATACCTCACCTGAAAACACTTCCTCCCAGCTATTATTAGATTATTCATGATCATTCTACCAATTAGAATATTCATTAATTAGACACTGCGCCGGTAGAACGGATAACTCTGATGACGTTAAATAAGGACCAATCCCCTGTGTCTATTTGGGGAGCTTGTATAAGCATTTGACTTTTAATCAAAAGAAGGTATTTTATATCTCCAAATAATGATAATTCCATTAGTTATAATACTTATGGCCCTTTCAATTGTAATTATTTTATTTATTTTAGCAAAAGTATTAAATTCACGAAATATTATAGACCGTGAAAAAGCATCTTCCTTTGAATGTGGGTTTGACCCAAAATCTAATGCTCGTGTACCATTTTCATTACGATTCTTTATACTCGCTATTATTTTTATTGTGTTCGATATTGAAATTGTACTACTGATACCTACCCCTTTACTAAGAAACATATTAAACACTCCTGAATCTCTATCGCTAGCAATTATATTTTTAATTATTCTATTAGTTGGCTTATTTCACGAATGAAAACAAGGCTCACTAGACTGAACCTCATAAAAGGTTAACGGCTTATGTTAAAGGCTTCTAACCATTAACAGGGCGTTCAACTCGTCCAAACCTTTATGTTCTTTTCATCTCCATTTTTATATAGAATATATATAATTATAATTGGGAGAACTATTATAACACTAATAAGTCCTAATTGAATAACAGCATGAATTATATTAGAAATCAACATATTATCATTCCTTCCTATCATTTGTATATCCAAATCAAACCAAGAAACTGAGGCAGCAACTAAGTACTTCCTTGTTCAAGCATTCGGCTCACTAATATTATTAATGGGTTCTGTAATAATTTATCAACCAAAAATAAGAATATTTATAACAGTCTCACTTCTTCTAGCTTTATTATTAAAATTAGGTGCATTTCCATGCCATTTCTGATACCCCTCTATAATATCATCAATCTCATGAAGAAACTGCTTAATCTTATCAACATGACAAAAAATTGCACCATTATCACTAATTTCAACAATATTAAGATTCTCATCCTCTAAAACCTTATTAATTATTGCAGGGATAAACGCCCTAACAGGCGGCTTTATAGGAATAAACCAAACACATTTACGCCCTCTATTAGCGTACTCCTCAATTGGCCATTTAGGATGAATATTAAGCATAATTGCACTAAACATAACCTTTACCTGAATTTTTTATTTCTCAATATACTGCCTAACAGTAACACCAATCTTTTTATTATTTATAATAACTAATTCAAAAACAATCTTCGATTTATTTAATATATGTAAAACCCACTTCTTAATACCACTAATCCTAATAATTCTAATATTATCATTAGCAGGCATACCTCCTCTAACAGGCTTTTTACCAAAACTTATAGTAATTAATTCAATGATGGGCTCCAACTTTTTTATCCTAATTATGCTGCTAGCTGGCTCATACATAAATTTATATTATTATTTAAACATTGCAATAGCTGCATTAATATCTTCAAATAACTCAATTAATGCATCCTCTTCATATATAAAAATCTTACCTATATTAGTAATCGTTTCATCCTCATTTATTGGAGCAATTATATTAATTTATGCGCTGATTACTATCAACTAATCACAAAGATATTGGAACTTTATATTTAATCTTCGGTGTATGAGCAGGAATAGTAGGAACAGGAACTAGACTACTTATTCGAACAGAACTTGCTCAACCTGGGTCATTTCTAGGCAGAGACCAACTATACAATACTTTAGTAACTGCACACGCATTCTTAATAATTTTCTTCCTAGTTATGCCAGTATTTATTGGCGGGTTCGGAAATTGACTTGTTCCACTAATATTAGGCGCTCCTGATATAGCATTCCCACGAATAAATAACTTAAGATTTTGACTACTACCACCTTCTCTTATCTTACTAGTTAGATCCGCAGCTGTAGAAAAGGGGGCTGGAACTGGATGAACAGTTTATCCACCATTAGCTAGAAACTTAGCTCACGCCGGGCCATCAGTAGATATAGCAATTTTTTCCCTTCATCTTGCCGGAGCTTCATCAATTTTAGGATCAATTAATTTTATTACAACAGTAATAAACATACGATGAAAAGGAATAAAACTTGACCGAATCCCACTATTTGTATGATCAGTAATACTAACTACCATTCTTCTACTTCTATCCCTACCAGTACTAGCAGGGGCTATTACAATATTATTAACAGACCGAAATCTAAACACCTCATTCTTCGATCCTGCTGGTGGTGGCGACCCTGTATTATATCAACATTTATTCTGATTCTTCGGACACCCAGAAGTGTATATTCTTATTTTACCAGGATTTGGGTCTATTTCCCATATTGTAGCACATAACACAGCCAAATTAGAACCCTTTGGAAGACTTGGAATGATTTATGCTATAATTGGAATTTCAGTTGTAGGATTTATTGTATGAGCACACCATATGTTTACAGTAGGTTTAGACGTTGACACTCGAGCATATTTTACAGCAGCAACAATAATTATTGCCGTTCCAACAGGAATTAAAGTATTTAGATGATTAGCAACAATCCACGGCGCTAAAGTCAAGTACACTGTAACAATGCTTTGAGCTCTAGGATTTATCTTCCTATTTACAGTTGGTGGTCTAACTGGGATTTGCTTATCTAACTCATCCCTAGACATTATACTTCATGATACATATTATGTTGTAGCCCACTTCCATTACGTTTTAAGAATGGGTGCAGTCTTTGCAATCTTTGCAGCCAGGTACCACTGATTCCCTTTAATATTTGGTGTAACTATAAATCCTCGTTGATCTAAAGCACAATTCTTCTTAATATTTATTGGTGTAAACATAACATTCTTCCCTCAACATTTCTTAGGTCTAAGAGGCCTACCACGACGATATTCAGATTATCCAGATGCATTCACTAAATGAAATGTTCTGTCATCAATTGGGGCAATTATATCATTTGTGGCCCTTCTTCTATTTATCTTTATTGTTTGAGAAGCCTTAGTAAGGCAACGAAGAGTTATTGCTAGACCCCATATACCATCATCTATTGAATGAACCAGAGAAGCTCTTCCATTAGACTTCCATAACCTGCCAGAAACAGGATTAATTACTACTCCAAACTAATATATTAAGTGAAAGCCATTCAAGGCACCTATTTGTTAATTAGGCCGTTGCTACTTTATTAGCTCACTTAGGATAAATCAATGACACACTGAGGTCAACTTATATTTCAAGATGCCGCTTCACCTACTATATTACAAATAGCCTCATTTCATGATCATGCTCTAGTAATTTTAACTTTAGTTATTTCCGTAACAGCCTACGCCCTATTTATATTAATAACTAATGACAAGACATGCACAGACGCTATAGACTCACAACTAATTGAAGCAATTTGAACCATTCTCCCAGCTATAATTCTAGTTTTACTTGCTATACCCTCGCTGCGACTTTTATACTTAACAGATGAAATTAGATCTCCATCAGTAACTGTAAAAGCCATCGGCCACCAATGATACTGAAGTTATGAATACTCAGATTTTCCTAACATTGAATTTGATTCATATATACTACCAGCGTCAGAACTTAATAAAGGAGAATTTCGACTACTAGAAGTAGATAACCGAATAGTGGTGCCAATACAAATTGAAGTCCGACTTCTAATTACTGCAGCAGACGTTATTCATTCTTGAGCTATCCCATCTATAGGAATTAAATTAGATGCAATTCCTGGACGTTTAAACCAATTAGGATTTATTGCCAATCGACCAGGAGTATTTTATGGACAATGCTCAGAAATTTGTGGTGCAAATCACTCATTTATGCCAATTGCCATAGAAGTGGTAGACTCAGAATCATTTATTAAATGAGCAAAATCAATAAACTAGAAAAACTAGTTAATAATAATAATAGCTTGTCAAGCTATAGTTGCCTTATAGGCGTTTTTCTATGCCTCATTTAGCTCCAATAAGTTGAACGCTCGCTCTTATTTTAGTATGACTATTCATTACAACAATCAACTCATTAAACTGATGAACCACACCAATAAAATTCTCATATTATAAACCACAAAATAAAAACATAAAACATAATAACTGATTATGATATACAAGATGGCCGAAATATAAGCAATAAACTGTAAATTTATTAACGAGTAACCTCTCTTGTACATTTTTAGTATAAAAAGTACAGTTACCTTCCAAGTAAAAAGTTTATTATTAAAAAATGTATATGCCTCGACAACCATTCCATTTAGTGGAACCTAGACCATGACCATTAACTTCTGCTATTGGAGCATTCCTTTTAACAACTGGACTAGTAGCATGATTTCATGGACATGGAACCACATGTCTTTACCTAGCAATAATAGTAATCATTTTATCAATATTTCAATGATGACGAGATGTATCACGAGAAGCCACATTCCTTGGTGCACATACATCATATGTAGCAAATGGATTGCGCTACGGAATACTTTTATTTATTTTATCAGAGGTCTGCTTCTTCGCGGCTTTTTTCTGAGCATTTTTTCATAGAAGACTGCTGCCCACTCCAGAAATCGGGTGCACGTGACCACCAGCAGGAATTACGCCATTAAACCCATTTAGAGTTCCTCTATTAAACACATCAGTATTATTAGCTTCTGGGGTTACGGTAACATGAGCTCACCACAGATTAATAGAAGGCAACCGAACCAGGGCCATCCAAGCACTAATTATAACAGTTGGACTAGGCGCATACTTCACAGTTCTCCAAGCAGGAGAATATATTGCAGCCCCATTTACAATTGCAGACAGGGTGTATGGATCTATTTTCTTCGTAGCTACAGGATTCCATGGAGCACATGTACTAATTGGCTCAACATTCTTACTAGTTTGCTTAATCCGAACCATTTTATACCACTTCTCAGACGGCCACCATTTTGGGTTCGAAGCAGCAGCCTGATACTGACACTTCGTAGATGTAGTATGAATTTGCTTATACCTATGCGTATATTGATGAGGCTCTTAATATAATATTAGTGTACGGTGCACAATGACCTTTGAAGCCATTAGAGTGAGTTCAATTCTCACATTTATAAATGATAATAATTATCAGAGTATCAATCCTATCAACACTATTTTTTGCCGCTCCTATATCAAAAAATCCACTATCTTTACTTCTATTAATTATTATAATTAGACTAACACTAGCAGCCATGTTTAGCATTGCTCTCTCCTCATGATATTCATTCTTAATTTTTTTAATTTATGTAAGAGGAATACTAGTAATGTTTACATATTTTGCTGCCACTACACCAAATCAACCAATATCTATTAAATCCACACTAATCAACATCTTATTCATTTCAATTCCAGTTTTTTTATTTTCAATAAAAAGAGAGCACTTTCCTATTATAAAAAGCATAGAACTACAACTGTCATATATCTACGAAGCCCAAAACGGATTTATTTTAATTTCTATTACATTAATCTTACTTTTAACAATAATCATTATTGTAAAACTTACAAAACATTCTAAAGGCCCCATACGATCATTCTTATATGTTCCAACCATTACGAAAAACCCACCCTGTAATTAAAATTATAAACAATGCTCTAGTAGACCTACCAGCACCAGTAAATATTTCAATTTGATGAAATTATGGGTCATTACTAGGACTATGCTTAGTTCTGCAGACCGCAACCGGTCTTTTCTTAGCAATACACTACACATCAAGAGTCGACACCGCATTTAATTCAGTTGTCCATATTATACGAGAAGTAAACTACGGTTGACTCTTACGAACTGCACATGCCAATGGAGCATCTCTATTCTTCTTATTTCTTTATCTACACATTGGTCGAGGGATTTATTATGGTTCCTACTCAATAATAGAAACATGAAACATCGGAGTAATCCTATTTATCTTAACAATGGCTACTGCCTTCATAGGATACGTTTTACCATGAGGACAAATAAGATTTTGAGGGGCAACAGTTATTACAAATTTATTTTCAGCAATCCCATACATTGGTAAAGAATTAGTTGAATGAATTTGAGGTGGATTTGCAGTCGATAACCCAACACTCAACCGCTTTTTTGCCTTACACTTCATGCTACCATTTGTACTGATAGCGGGGGCAGCGGCTCATATTTTATTTCTTCACCAAACAGGATCAAACAACCCATTAGGAATTAACAGAGACTCAGATCGGATCCCATTCCATAAATACTACTCTATTAAAGACATTCTAGGATATGTAATCACTCTACTTCTCTTTTTCTCACTTCTCATATTCGCCCCAAACATATTCACCGACCCAGAAAACTTCCTAATATCAAATCCATTAGTCACCCCAATTCATATTCAACCTGAATGATATTTTCTCTGAGTTTATGCAGTATTACGCTCAATCCCAAATAAATTAGGAGGGGTTATTGCCCTATTTATATCACTTTTAATTTTATTCGCCCTGCCATTCTCAATTTTAAGAAATAAAACAAGTTTAGTGTTTTACCCTATTAATCAAATCTTATTTTGACTTCTAGTGTCCACATGACTAATCTTAACATGAATTGGCGGGCGACCAGTAGAAGCACCATACGTATTTATTGGACAAATCGCGACAGCCTCATACTTCTTATGATTTATCATTAACCCGTGTGTACTAATAATTTGAGATAGGCTAACCAAAATTGAATAATTTTTTTTTTTAATTTATATTATAAAATTTATAAATTAAATTATATATAGTATATATATATATATATATATATATATATATATATATA
>Ga0210098_1000350_pt1 | contig 14938 bp, 13 predicted proteins | sample Joice_ThreeSqA_D_FD_184870 | JGI IMG/M metagenome (GOLD analysis project Ga0210098, IMG submission 184870) | Wetland microbial communities from San Francisco Bay, California, USA, that impact long-term carbon sequestration - Joice_ThreeSqA_D1... | ecosystem: Environmental > Aquatic > Marine >...
GGAGGCGCGAAACGGAAGGGTCCGGCAGCTGGAGGTCGGCCTCGCGCCCCCTGCCGATCTTGACCTCCTTCTGCCCCAGCCGGACCTCCACCGTCATCCCGTTCGAAATCGTCACGGAAAGCTTCGCACACGGATCGCCCTGGATCATCGCCCCCTCCGTCTCGTTTCGCCCTTTATCAGCAAAGGGGGTGCCGGATCGGGGCGGTACGCTCCCGCCGACGGAAAAAACGGCGCACCCCGAGGGCGCACGCGGGGAGGAGGAGGATCCCGACGGCGGCAAGGGATGTGGCGTCCGGTGCCTCGCCTCCGGATCGGGTAACGGAGCATCCCCCGCCCCCGCCTCCACCACCCGAGGGAGGCGCAGCGGCGGACGTGGTCGCAAACGCTTCGTTCGAATAGGCTCCGCCGCCGGCGTCGTAGGACGCCACCCGGTAGAAGTAGTCTGTGTTGGCGGCAAGGCCGGTGTCGGTGTTGTCCGCAAAGGTGGTGGTGCCCGCTCCCACCGTCGCTATGACGGAATAGGCGCCGGCCGGCAACCGCCTCCGTTCGATCCTGAATCCCAGCTCGTTCCCGGATTCGTCCGTCCACGCCAGGGTGACCTGAATCCCGGTCCCTGCCGTCGCGGAAAGCCCCGAGGGGGCCGCGACGCCGGAGGGGTGGAACGATCCCCACCATGTTCCCCATTGGGATTTACCCGAAATCGGGAGATCGGCATATTCCTGGAGGGTCCAGAACGTCAGGTCGTCGGTCGGGTCGATCGCCGTGGCGCTGAAGTCTCCCCACCGGTTTTCCGTGCTCGTACCACCGAACGTCAGCCCGCTCTTGTAGTAGGGGGCCTCGCCGGACTTCAGCAGGGCAACCGGGTCCGCCGCTCCGTACGGGGGCCGGACGACGGTGTAATACCCGCCGGCGTATTCCCTGGTGGAGGAACCGCTGAACCCGATCGCCGCAACGTCGTCCGCGTTGACCGCGACGGACGGGTAGTAGTACCAGCGGGTTGGGTCGCCGATCCGTCCCTGGGAGAGCCTTGTGCCGGTCGACGGATCGATCCGGTACCAGGCGACCTCCGTCCGGGTCGTGCCTGTAGCGGCCACGGTGTGGACCGTCCACAACGCGCCGTTCCGGAACACCGCGTTCAGCAGGCGGGTGTCCGACGTGTTGATCCCGTTGTCGTTGCCCGCCTGGGGGGCGTTCGCGAGGGAAGGCGTCGAAACATACGGGGCCACCGGAACCTGCAGCGGGGAGTGCCAGACCGGGGTGCCGGAAACGTTGTCGAACCAGCCCACAGCTAGGTGGTTGGGCGTTCCTTCGTAGACGACGTACTCAGCGGGGGCGGTCACGAAGGTGTGGGCGGGTTGCATGGTGAAATCGAACCCCGGGGAGTTGCGGAATTCGAACCACGTGATGGTGGACGGGGGAGGGGATCCCAGCAACTGGGCCTTGGGGATGACCCATACCTTGCTGTACTCCCCGCCGCCCATCAGGTTGAACATGTTCGCCGTCACGTAAATGTTGAAGGCGTCCACCCCAAGGGCTGGAAAATCCGCGGAGTTCTGGAACTGCTGCACGTCGCCGTCCCTGTCCGCGTCGATGGGCCATTTGCCCCAGACGCCCGTGGGATCGGACGTGGAGGAGACTGCGACCATCACCCAGGAATCCGGCGCACTTGTTCCCCCCAGGGTGACCGCGACAAACCGCCCGCTGTACTGGTCGTAGAGAATTTTCGGGTCGAACGGGAAATGCGCCGGTTGGTCCGGATCGGTCCCGAGGGATTCCCAGAAGGTTTGGAGGGTTACCTTCTGATTCGGTACCAGCGCCCCCGTGGACTTGCTGAAGACCGCGAAGTCGCTGTTCAGGAGGCTCACGAGATGGGCAGGCCCCACAGCGCCCATCGTGTCGGGGGGGATCACGTCCCCCTGGGTGGGGTTGACGAGCCCCTTGAAGCTCGCGTCAAGCACCGGCGCCGAGGGGGCGGGAGTGGAAGCGGCGGAGGGAGCCGCGACGGGAGCCCCTGCGGGCGGCACTCCCGCTTCTCCCGTCGTGCCGGTACTTCTTTGTATACGACGCAAGGGGATCACCCGGTTTTCCGGTGCCGTTTTCGCACGGAAGGGGGCGCGCGCACGGATATCGCCGATCGACTCCCAAGCGAACGGGACGCTCTTCGTGACCCGAACCCCGGTCTCGGTCGACGGCCCGGACCCGATGGAATCTCCGGAACCCGCGACGGCGAGGAGGATCACGGCGGCGGGAACCACCTTCCGGAGGAAGGAGCGTGCCGCGCGGCTTTCATGGAGATGTCTCAGGGGGTGCATGCCGTCCTCCCTCGTTGTCCTAGACGTCCCTTTAAGGCGCTTTTTCGATATAGGTGATCCGATCGATTTCCAGCAGCTTCGGGAGTCCCGACATCGGTCCGGTTACGATCCAGTTCGAGCGGGCCTTGGTGACGATCCGGTACCCGGCGGCGGAGATCTGCCGCTCTTCCTCGGGTCCTCCGGCGTCCACGAACCGGACCAGCAGGTTCACGTCGCGGTCCTCCGTTCCCGCGCCGTAGCGGTTGAGCAGATCGAGCTCCAGCAACGGGTCAAGCCGGGCCAGGAGTCCCTGGGGTCCGACCCAGGCCGCTTTCAGGACGGAAGGGTCCTTGAGCAGGGGAACGATCTGTTCGGAGGAGAGGAGCAGGATGACGGTGCGGCCCATCTCGTTCAATACCGTCATGGACGATTTCCCGAGAGCCTCCGACTGGTTGAGGAAGACGTCGTTCCGGTAGACCGCGATCGCCGCGAACGGATCGCCCCCGACCGTCTCCGCCTCCTTGCGCAGCCGCGGGTCGGCCTTGGCGGCGAGAAGTTCCCCGTCCGAGGGGGAAATGGTCCGTCGCTTCTCCCCGGACGCGCACCCGTAGACCAGCGGCAGGAATACCGCGAGGAGGAGGAGGGAGAGGAGGCGCCCGCCCCTACGACTTCGGGGTGAGGTATCCGACACGGAGGGTCACGTCGAGGTAGCGCGGGTCGTCGTAGCGGCTCTTGAGGGAGACGGAGCGGATCGCCACCGGCAACGATCCCGCCGAAAGCCGCTGCAGCGTCTTGACGGCCTCGAGGTAGGTGAGATTCTCGATCCGGACGTCGAACGACTCCTCGCGGAACCGTTCGCCGGTGCGGACGCCGCCCGACTTGATGTTCAAAACCGACTGCGGAATCCCCGCCTCCTGGAGCGCGGAAGTGATCCGCGTCAAGGGGGAGTCCTTCACGTTGGCGGCGGACTGGACGATGCCCGCCATCGCCCCGGATTCCTTCTGGATCCGCTCGATCTCGGGGCGCGCCCTGCGCAGTTCGGCGAGGTCGGCCTCGGCCGCGGCGACCGCCCGCGCCTGCGACTGGATCCGCGAGTAGCCCGGGATCACGACGAAGACAAGGAGGAGCAGAAGGGCGGCCGTGGCCGCGCCGAACACGAGAACGCGCTTCTCCCGGTCACGAAGCACGACGGTCACCCTTTTTCTCGACGAGGATGGTGAATTTGACGGACGTGCCCTTCACGCTTCCCCCGGACTCCTGCACGGCCGCCGAGAAGTCGGGGCCGAACGCGCTCGCCAGGGCGGCGCGGTACGTTTCGACGATGCGCGCGTCGCTCCCCGCGTCCCCCTCGATCCGCATGCGGTCCCCCTCGATCGAGATCTCCCGAACCGCGATATCCCCCTTGGGAAGCGCCTGGGAGGCGAGCTGGAGCATGTCGACGGGCGGGCGAGCGTCGGTCCCGAGCTCCTTCTGCTCGCGCCGCAGTGAATCAAGCTTCGCGCGGATCTGGGCTCCCGCCTGAACGACGTTGCGGACTTCCGGGGCGACCGCCGCGAACTCCTTCTTAACGAGTGCGCGCGCGCGGGTCGCCTTTTCCCCCGCGGTCCAGCCGGCGAACAGGATCGCGCCAAGCGCGAGGAAGGCGGCGACGCCCGCGGCGATCCCGGCGATCATCTTCCAGCGACGGTCCTGCTCCCGCTCCAGCGCGGCCTCCGCCGACGTTCGCAGCGAAAACCCGTCCCCGACGTCCGGGCGAAGCGGTGCCAGCGCCGCCCCGTACGCGGCGAGGTGGGCGGGGGAAATTCCCTCGGGAAGCGGAACCCGTTCGGCGTCGGGAAGGGCGTCCGCCAGGGGCGCAGGGGTCTCGCCGATCAGGAACACCGCGAGCGGCGTCCCGCCGGCCGCCGCCGCCTCCCGAAGGGCGTCAAGGAGTTCCTCGGGGCGGTCGGCCATCGCCTGCGGGAACTGCCGCGCCGCCGACACGCCTCCACCGGAGACGCGCAGCAGGAGGACGTCGTTGAAGGTCGAAAGGTAGATCCCGTCCAGGGGCGCCCCGCCGGCATCCGGGGCGAGAAGAAGGAGGGCGACCGGATCGGTGACGACTCGGTCCACCCGGATCCCGGCGGCGGCGAAATGGTCCGTGGTGCTTTCCACGAACGACCGCCGCGCGGCGACCGCGAAGAAGAGCCCCGACCCATCCCGCGGGGCCGGCAGAAGGTCGGACAGGATCTCCTCGTCCTCGATCGGCAGGTTCCCCTCGAGTTCGGCAAGGTGGATCGCTCTCGCCCTCGGAAGATCGGTCACCGGGAGCGTCATCGGCCGGAGGAAGGTGAGCGGCGGCGGCAATGTGAGCACCGCGCCCGGCAGGAGGATCCCCGGCAGAGCCTCCCGGAGGGCCTCCGATAGGGAGACCGCGTCCCCCGGGGTTCCGAACGGCTCGGAGCATGGAACGGATACGACCGCCGCCAGCCGGCGGACGGGCGTCGAATCGTCGAGCGCGACGGCGCAGATCCGGTCGCGGGAGATGGAGATGCCGATCGTGTGCATGGTCCCCTGTCAGAAGAACTGGAACTCGCCCTTCGGGGCGGTCAGCGTGCCTACGATCCTAAGATTAACATTCTTTGCGTTTTTCGACAGCATGTCGAACAGCATGCCGACGCGGCCTTCGAACGGGTTCTGTATCCTCAAGAGCAGCGTCATCACCGAAATCCGGGGGGTGAGGACCCCTTTGATCTCTCCCGTGCCGTCCACCTGCGAGCCCTCGAATGTCCCCGCAATTTTCGGGATCAGCAGGGACCTCTCCCGGATCAGGAACGATAAGGAGACCTCTTCGATCCGCGCTTCACGAACCGGCGAACCGGGCGTGGGAATGGGAATCTGGAGGAAATGGAACGTCCCCGACCCGTTCGCCGTCACCTTCCCGCCGCGCACTTTCCAGCGGGCCTCGATCCGGCGGATGGAAAACCCCGCACCGGACGTCGAGAAGAGCGAAAGCGGGAGGTCGGACGAGGAAATGCCCGATAGGAGAAGGTTCCCGCTCCCCGGGCTCCAGAAAGCGGGGGAGAAGCGCAGATCCCCGGAAGCGGCCCCCCTCCGGAACCGCAGCCGCGCCGGAGCCCATCGGAACAGGCCGGTCCATTCCCAGGATGCGACGACCTCGTCCAGGGCGACGGGCGGGTCTCCCGGGAAGGAGAGGGTGACCCCCGAGAGACGGATCCCCAAAGGAAAGACGAACCGGGAATCCTCCGCCGACAGGTCGATACCGTGATTCCGGAGCATGGGCCGGACGGTGGACAGGATCATGTCCGACGGCAGCGTGAGGGCCACCGCGAAGGAGAGCGAGGCCAGGAACAGGAACGCGCCGATCGCGACGATCGCGCGGCCCCGGAGCCCCCCCGGGATCCGCGTCTTACCGGCCAAATGCCTTCCGGGTTGCTCTCCGGAGAGCGAGGAGGACGGCGGGTAGCAGGAGCACGGCGGTTCCCGGGATCCTTCCCGCTTCGCCGCGGCGGGGATCGCCGACCACCGAACATCCGGATTGGTTTGATGGATCGGAGGATGAGTAGACGCTGGTGACGTAAAGGTTCCGCGCGCCCGTGACGACGTTGTCGGGTCCCGACCAGAATTGCATCGCCTTCCCGCTGTAATGTACGAACGCCGGCCGCGTGTAGTCCCCGGGGAGTTGCGTGGCGAACGCGATGTCGCCGGTGCCCACGGAGACGGGGGCTACGCTCGTGCCGGGGCTCGAGCTCCCATACGCCGTCACGTAATACCTTCCCGGGGTGCCGTGTCCGTCGGGATAGCGGAATCCGTATCCGGCGACGTTCAACCGGTTCTGGAGGTCGAGGATGGCCTCGGGATGATACACGTCGAAGTTGGAGGGCAGCACGGTTCCCCCCGGCGGGTTGATGAAGAACTCGGTGTTGCTTTCGGTGTTGCTGATGTTCACCGGGTTCCCGTCGGGCGTCACGTTGTACGGGGCGACCTCGGAGATTCCGACGGATCCCGCCAATCCATTCGACCCGGAAGAATCGTCGGCGGCGAGGATCCAGATGTTGCCTTTGGTGGAGAAGAGGACGTTGGGGAATCCCCAGCGGTAGCCGCCCCAGAGGACCTGGGTCGCACCGATCGCAAGGTTGTCCGCGACGCTGGGAGGCATCGGATACACCCACGCGTAATAGATTCCCGTGGGAGTCGAATTCGTCGGATCGTCGTTGTTGGCCGCCCAGACGATGTGGCTGTAATTGTTGCCGTCGAGCAGAATGCGGGGGAGGGCCAATACACCGGTACTGCTGACCGTACTCGTCAGGAGGATCGGGGTATTGATCACCTGGGCGTTATCCAATCCCACGCGTGCGTAGTACACGTCCGAGTACGGGGAACCGGCCACCAGGGAGGGGAACGAGGAGTATGCCGCAGTCAGGGTGCCGCCGGTGGTCGGAAGGGCGAAGGAGGGATCGGTCAGATTCCCCGGGATTCTTGCGCCCGCCGCGTCCCGGACCTCGGTCACGCGCTGGGACGTCACGCTGTTGTTGCCGATCGTCAACAGGGCGAGGAAAAGCTTGGACCCGGCGGCGGGGTTATCGGAAGGGATCGCCTGGAAGAGGATCGCCAGTTCGGTATCGGAGCGGATCAGGATCTGCGGGTGGCGCGCTTGATTGAAGAGGGAGTTTTCGATCGCAACGGGGGGGGTGATGAGCACCTGGGCGCGGGTGGTCGCCTTGTTGAAGTAATCCGCCCCTGCGTCGACCGCCGCGTAATAGAGCCTTGTGTTGGGCGAGGCGCCCGCACCGGCGGCGCTGTCGCCGACGAACGCGAGATGGATGAAATTTCCGTAGGACGTGACGGACGGTTGGTCGTATACCCAATTCCCGGTTCCGGGGTCGTTCACCGGGAAGATCCCTTCGGCCCAGGCACCCGCGGCGAGGCCGATGGTCATTGCGAACACAAGCATCCGACATATGAGGCGAAAACCGTTCATCTTTTCCCTCCAGGGGGATCGTTGGCGGCTCTACTCGATGCGCCAGAACCGCCATTGTACCTCATTTCCCGTGCGAATTCCGATGGCGTCGATCGTCCGGACGGCCCCCCCCACGTCCCCCGAGGAGCGCACGTGGAAATACGTCGATTTGACATCCACGATGCTCCGGAGCAAGGTTCGGGCGTACAGATCCCGAAGGAACGGGGAGACGTTGCCAAGCTGGCTCACGTCCGTGAACGGGTGGTCCTTCCGGTACTCGATGATCTCGTCCGCGGTCTTCGCGTCGATCGCCCCGCCTTCCGCCAGGTCCGTCCCGGCCGAGAGGGACATCAACACCTCCTTCGGCGCGGTGTTCAGGTTCACCATTCCGGAGGAGGAGACGGTCACGAAAGGAAGCAGTTTCTCGTAGACCTCGCTGCTAACGCCGCGCACCAGGCGCAGTTCCCCGATCGTGTCGAACAGGTCGTTCTTCGCCTGGTACGGAGTCGGAAGCCCGAGGTAGTACGGGCTTTCCGCCCCGCCGACCCGGGGGCTGTCGTCGTTGTCCAGCCAGTCGACGACGGCGTCCGCCACGGCCCGGTCGATCCCGAGGGTGTCCAGGAGGCGCTGGAAAACGGCGAGGCGTCGATCGTCGGGCGCGTTCCCGTTCGGCAGCATGAGACGGTTCAGGTTGATCTTCCGTTCCTCGTCCTCGATGGAAACCCGGACTTCCGCGTCCCCGAGCGAGAGCGGCAGGGCGGAACGGGACCAGATCTCGTCGAGGGTGTCGTACTGGTTGTCCCGCGCGTCGATCCGGAGGGCGATCCGTGCCGCGCCGATCCCGCCTTCGGCCAGCAGGATGCCCCGTATGGAATCCCTCCCGTACGCGCCGGACTGGGCGGACTGCGTCCCGATGCGGAAGACCTCGTGGACCAGGGCGACGACGAGCACAAGGATCAGGAGGGTGACGAGGAGGGCGATCCCCTTCTCGCCGTCGCGCCGCCGGGTCATGGTTTGCCTACGCTCCTCCGTCCGGACCAGGTCACGTTCGCCTCCTGGCCGGCCAGGTGGATCGGGACCTCCCGGCGGTATATCTCCCCGCGCTCGCCGATCAGCGTGACGGCGACCTTCTTCGGAAGCGTCGTCTTCGAGCCCCCGCCCGCGGGCCACTGCTTGACCCACGTCGCCCCGTCGAACGCCTCGACGCGAAAGCCCCGCAACTTTTCGGCGACCGGGGACTCCCGGAGCGGGATCTTGTTCACGACGAACGGGAGGTCGGCCTGCTCCCGATGCAGCTCGAGGGTTGCGCCGTCGGCCCCGATTCTCGGGAAATAGCGGATCTTGACGATTTCCGCAGGGGGGTGGCTGCCGTCTCCGTCGGGAAGCTGGAAGGACGTGAAGGTGAGCGTCGCCGCCGGCATTCCGGAGAGTTGGTCCTCGCGCAGGAAGAGCGCGGACTCCTCCCGCACCGAAACCGCGAAGGCGCACATGAGGTCGGTCCCCATGCGGTCGAGGACGAGGCGGATCTGCCGGAATTCCCGCGCCCGCGAGGAGAGCGTCTCGCGCACCCTGGCCGCCCCCGTGAACGCCGAGAGCAGGAGCAGGAGGATGACCGAGAGCACCGACAGGGCGAGCAGGATCTCGAGGAGTGTGAATCCCGCGCGGCGTACGGGCGGCCGCGTCATTTGACGGCGATTCCGGCGAGGGAGACCCGCTCCTCCGCGCCGTCGGAGGACCAGGTGACGGTAACATGGACTTCCCGGGCGTCGGGGTGCGCCGCCGGACGGATCGAACGCTCCCAGGAGTACGCATCGTTCGGCGCCGAGAACTTTCCGGACGTTTCCCCGGTTTCGGGCCACGATTCCGTGGACTCCCGGACGAGGGCCTCCCCGAGGAAAGAGGCGACGGTCCACCGTTCGGAACGGTCCTCCGCGGCGATCGCGCCGGAGAGGACCTGGTACGCGAGGAGCAGGGTGATCGAAAGGATGGCGAGGGAGACCAGGACCTCGAGAAGGGTGAACCCGCGGCGGTCATCCATTTTCCCGCACCGTTCCCTCGAGGATCTTGAAGGAGCCGTCGAACGGGCTGAGGCGGAGGGTCCATTGGGAGGGGGCGTTCCCGCCCCCGTCGTCCCGGATGAAGATCCGCGCCGCCGTGACCCGTCCGCCGGGGAGATACCGGATCTCCGTGGGGATGTCGAGCGGGCGGTCCACTCCCTCTATGAGTATCCCGGTCACCGACAGGCGGGGCCCGAACTCCAGGGTACGCTTCCCCTCGTTCGGGCGGTCCGGATGAACGAACTCGTACGTCCCGTCGGTGGGGTGCAGGACGAGCCGGGTCTCCCGTTTTTCGAAGAGGGAAAGGTCGTAGGCCGACTCGGAACCCGCGGAGAGCAGTCGGAACACCGTGTCGCGGTCGGGCTCGCCGACGTGCGCGAGCCGCGGGAGGGCGACCCACAGCACCAGGCCGAGCACGAACAGGACGACGGCAAGCTCGACGAGCGTGAACCCGCCCTTATTGGGCGTCCCAGGAGTTGATGTCCCCATCCTCGCCTTCACCGCCTTGAGCGCCGTCCGCGCCGTAGGAGCTTATGTCGTAGTCGCCGTGGTCCCCCGGGCTCACGTACACGTACGGGTTCCCCCACGGGTCTTTCGGCAGGCGGTCCATGTAGCCGTCCTTCCGGTAGTTTTTCGGTACCCGGCCGCTGTCGGGAATCTTGATCAGCGCCTCGATCCCCTGGTCGGTGGTGGGGTAGAACCCGTTGTCCAGCTTGAACAGCCCGAGGGCCTGTTCGATGTTCCGGATCTGGACCCGCGCCTGGGTCTTCTTCGCCTCCTCGGTCCGCCCGATCAGCTTGGGAACGACGAGTGCGGCCAGCAGGCCGAGGATGACGATGACGACCATGATCTCGATGAGGGTGAATCCCGAGCGGTCCCGGAGCCTCATCGTCCCGTTCTTTTCCGTATCCATCGGGTGCCTCCTATCGGACGATCTGTGAAATGTCGAGCAGCGGCAGCAGGACCGAGACGACGATGAACGCGACCACGGTCCCCATCACGAGAATGATCAGCGGCTCGAGGAGGGAGAGCAGGCGCGCAAGGCGGGCGTTCGTCTCCTCGTCCATCGCGTCGGCGGCCCGGTAGAGGAGGTCGCCGAGCGCCCCGCTTTCCTCGCCCACCGCGACCATCTGCACGAGCGTTGGGGGGATCTCGGGATGCGGACGCAGCGATTCGGAGAGGGTCGCCCCCTCCACCACGCGATCCGCCGAGGCGGCGATCTGTTGCGTGATCATCACATTCCCGACGACGGGCGCGACGATCCGCAGCGCGCGGTCCACCGGGATCCCTCCCGAGATCAGGGTGGACAAGGTGCGCGCGAACCGCGAGAGGGCGGACAGGTGCTCGAGCCGCCCCACGAGCGGCAGCCGGAGAAGCAGGGTGTCCCGGGCCATCTTGCCGCGTTCCGTCGCCAGGTACTTCCGGATCCCGAGGACCGCGCCGGCGGCGAGGAGCAGGAGCGCCCACCACGAGGCCGCGAGGACGTCGCTGATCCCGATGAGGATCCGCGTCGGAAGGGGCAGGGCGTGCCCGAGGTGGGAAAAGATCCCGACGATCTTCGGGACGACGAAGGTCAGCAGGAACACCACGACGAGGGCGGCCACGACCGCCATCAGGAGCGGATAGGTGAGCGCGGAGCGGACCCGGTTCCGGGTCCGGGCCTGTTCCTCGAGGTGATCGGCAAGGCGGGAAAGGGAAAGCGGGAGCGTACCGCTCTCCTCGCCCGCCCGCACCATGCTGGCGTAGAGGTTCGGAAACGTCTCGGGGTGGCCCTCCACGGCGCGCGCCAGCGGCGCTCCCTCGCGGACGGCTTCGAGGAGGTCGATGAGGACCTGCCGGCTCTCCGGGTCGTCCACCTGGGTCGTCACCGACTGCAGGGCGCCCACGAGCGGCACCCCCGCGCCCAGGAGCGTCGCGAGCTGCCGGGTGAGGAGCGGAAGGAAATCCGCCCTCCGGAGAAGGGAGGGGAGAAGGCCTCCCTTGCGCTCCGGCGGCCCCGCCTTCAGGGTGAGGGGGAAGATCCCCTCCGCGTGGAGCTTCCGGCGCGCGAGGATGGCGTTGTCCGCCTCGAGGATCCCCTTCTGCGAGGTGCCGGCCCGGGAGATCCCGGTGTAGCGGAACGTCGCCACGGTCCGCTCACTCCTCCTGCGTGACGCGCAGGACCTCTTCCACCGAGGTCGCCCCGGCGACGACCTTCTCCGCGCCGGCCGCGAGGATCGTCCGCATCCCCCGGGAGACGGCGAGCGCCCGGATCCCGTCCGCGTCGGCCCGGGTGAGGATCATCGAGCGGATCGTTTCGTCCGCGGGGAGGATCTCGAAGAGCGCGGAGCGCCCAAGGTACCCGGTGCGCAGGCACTTCTCGCATCCTCCCGGCCGGTAGAAGGGGGTCTCGGGCGGAGAGGGGAGACCGACGCTCCGCGCATCCACGGCGGTGGGGGCGTAGGGGGTCTTGCAGTCGGGGCACAGGAGCCGCACCAGCCGCTGGGCGACGACGCCCGAGAGGGAGGAGGCGACGAGGAACGGCTCGATCCCCATGTCCACGAGGCGCGTGACCGCGCTGGCGGAATCGTTGGTGTGGAGCGTCGAAAGGACCAGGTGCCCGGTCAGCGACGCCTGGATGGCGATCTCGGCCGTCTCCGCGTCCCGGATCTCGCCCACCATGATGATGTCGGGGTCCTGGCGCAGGATGGAGCGCAGGCCGTTCGCGAACGTCAGCTGGATCTTCGGGTTCACCTGGATCTGCCCGATCCCCTGGAACTGGTACTCCACCGGGTCCTCGATCGTGATGATGTTCTTGGTGCCCGAGTCGAGGTGGCGCAGGGCGGCGTAGAGCGTGGTGGTCTTCCCGGAGCCGGTCGGGCCGGTGACGAGGAGGATGCCGCTGGAGCGGGAAAGGAACCGCTCGAACGTCACGAGGTCCTCGGGGTCGAAGCCCATGTCGGCAAGCCCGAAGAGGATGTTCCCCCGGTCGAGCAACCGCAGCACGGCGCGCTCGCCGAAGGAGGTGGGGACGGTGGAGACGCGGATGTCGATCTCCCTGCCGCCGAGGCGGATCTTGATCCGCCCGTCCTGCGGCAGGCGGCGCTCGGCGATGTCGAGCCCGGCCATGACCTTGACCCGGGAGACCGCCGGGGCGTGCCACTTCCTGGGGGCGGTGATCATCGGGTAGAGGATGCCGTCGACCCGGTTGCGGACGACCAGCTCCTTTTCGTACGGTTCGAAGTGGATGTCGCTGGAGCGCTCCCGGATCGCGCGGAAGAGGACGGCGTGGACGAAGCGGATGACCGGCGCCTCGTCGGGCGTCTCGAGAAGGTCCCGCGTCTCCTCGATGGCGGCCGTCGGGTCGAGGTCCCATTCCCCCGGAAGCCCCTCGACGATCTCGTTCTCCGGAGAGTGCGCCCGCTCGTACGCGGCGTCGATCCGGGCGAGCACCTCGTTCTCCGGCGCGCAGACGACCCGGGTGGACCCGGCGAGGAACCGCATCTCGTCGATCGCATCGCGGGCCTCCGGCTTCCCCCCCGACAGGAGGACGACGTCCCCGGACGCGGACCGGCACGGGAGCAGGAGGTGCTTCCGGGCGTAGCCGATCGGTATCTTCGCGAGCAGCGCCGTCTCCGGGTGGAGTTCCCCCGGATCGAACGGGGCGGGCGACGCGGGGCCGGTCACGGTTTCGTTTCCCCCCTCGATTCGGGGAGCGCCCGCTTCACTTCGTCCTTGTCCTGGTCGAAGGCCTTGAGCAACGTCCGTTGCCGGTCCTCCAGGGCCTTGGAAACCACCCCCGGCTCCTGGATGATGTGGGGCGTCAGGAGGATGACGAGGTTCGTCTTCTTCTTCGAGCTCGAGCTGAACTTGAACAGGTACCCCAGGAGGGGGATGTCGCCGAGGAGCGGGACCTTGCTCTCGGTCTTGAGGGTCGTCTCCTGCATCATGCCGCCGATGATCACCGTGTCCCCGGTCTTCACCAGGACCGTGGTCTTCGCGGACCGCTTCGTCGTGGTCGGTCCCACCTCGGAGGTCTGGAGGATGGACGTATCCTTCAACGCGGACGACTCCTGGTAGATGTCCATGCTGACGAATTCGCTCTCGTGGATGTGGGGCGTGATGCGGAGGGTGATCCCCACGTCCTTGCGCTCGACGGTGTTGATGACGTTGGCGAGGTTCGTCGAGTCGCGGGACTGGCTCGTGATGAAGGGTACGTTCTCGCCGACGATGATCTCCGCCTCCTTGTTGTTCTGCGTGAGCAGGTGGGGGGAGGAGAGGATGTTCAGGTTGCTGTGGGTCTGCGCCGCCCGGAGGACGGCCGCGACGGCGGGTATCTTCGTCCCGTCCGGCAGGGTGACGCTTCCCCCGACCCCCGCCCCGATGAGCCCGGTCCCCGGGAAGATCAGCGGGTTCCCCGTGGCGAGGGATACGAACAGGTTGTTGATGTTCCCCTGGAAGTCGAAGTTCGTCCCGGCGATGATCGCGCCGCTATCGCCCCCCCCGGCCTGCACCGCGCCGCGCCACTCCACCCCGACGTCCAGGGCCTTGTCGAGGTCGATCTCCATGATCACCGCCTCGACGAACACCTGGCGTCGACGGATGTCGAGCTTCCGGATGACCCCCACCAGCGTCTCGTAGTCGTTCGCGGACGCGACGATGATCAGGGAGTTGGTGGCCTTGTCCGCCGTGACCTTCACGCCGCCCTCGAGCTCGGCGGACACGACGGCCGCCCCGGTCGCCGGCGCGCCGGCCCGCGCGCCCGGAGCCGCCGCCGAGGTCGTTACGACGCCGGTGCGCTCCTTCGACAGGGAGCCGAGGACCTTGGACACCTCTTCCGCGTCCGCGTTTTCCAGGTAGTAGACGTTGATCCTCCCGCTCCCGGCGGAGACGGGGACGTCGATCTTGGCCAGCAGGTCCGCCACGTCGTCCTGCATCTCCTTGTCGGCGTGCACGATAATGCTGTTGGTCCGTGTATCCGGAAGGAACTTCACCGACACGCCGCGGGTCGGGCGGATCAGCCCGAGCCGCCCCCGGCTTTTCACGGCCGCAACCGCCCCCGGCGCCCCGCTGTCCAGGAAGACCGAGGTCAGCGTCTTCGCGGCGTCGGCCGCGACGGCGTACGCCAACGGGTAGACATGAAGGACTCCGGGCGGGCCCTCGCTGTCGACCTCCGAGAGGATCGCGACGATCCGTTCGATGTTTGCGCTCGAGTCGATCAGCAGCAGGGTGTTGGAGGAGCCGAACGCCGAGACCATCCCGTCCTTGGAGACCAGCGGCGTCACCAGCGGGACGACCTCGGCGCTCTGGAGGAACTGCAACGGAATGAGGCGGGTGATGAACTCCGCGGGCGGGGTCGTTTTCGTGACCCCGGTCTGGATCGTGTCCTGGCGCGCCTCCCGGGCGGCGACGATCTTGATCGTGTTCCCCTGGGAGACGGTGGTGAACCCCTTCGCCTGCAGCACGAAGAGGAAGACGTTGTACGCCTCTTCCAGCGACACGCGGCGGGGGGAGATGATCGTGATCTTCCCCTGGACCCGCTCGTCGAAGACGAAGTTCTTCTTCGTCTGCTCGCTCATGAACTTGATGAGGACCGGCAGCTCGACGTCGGTGAAGTCCATCGACAGGTAGACCGGCGGGGGAACCCGGGG
>Ga0210098_1000352_pt1 | contig 14843 bp, 14 predicted proteins | sample Joice_ThreeSqA_D_FD_184870 | JGI IMG/M metagenome (GOLD analysis project Ga0210098, IMG submission 184870) | Wetland microbial communities from San Francisco Bay, California, USA, that impact long-term carbon sequestration - Joice_ThreeSqA_D1... | ecosystem: Environmental > Aquatic > Marine >...
CCGACCGGCATGGGCTTCGATTACTTCTACGGCTTCGTGGGCGGCGACGCCAACCAGTGGGGGCCGAATCTCTTCCGCAACACCACGCAGATCTACCCGTGGATTGGTCACGAAGGCACCTTGAAGATGGATCGATCGGATCCAAAGGCGGAAACCTGGCCGGTCACCGGCAAAGAAAGCTCCTGGAACCTGATCACCGCCATGGCCGATGACGCCATCGCATGGATGAACCGGATTCACCAGACCGACCCCACCCAGCCGATCTTCCTGCACTACTGCCCCGGGGCCACGCACGCGCCGCACCACCCGACCAAGGAATGGGTGGACAAGATCCACGCCATGCACCTTTTCGACGATGGCTACGAGAAGCTGCGCGAGCGGATCTTCGAGAATCAGCAGAAGCTCGGCGTCATTCCCCCGGATCAGAAACTGACGCCCTGGCCGAAGGACATCCTGACGCCCTGGGCCAAACTCTCGGATGAGGCGAAGAAGCTCTACATCCGCCAGGTCGAGGTGTTCGCCGCCTATGCGGCCTACAACGATCACGAGATCGGCCGCGTGATCCAGCACTTCGAGGATCTGGGCAAACTCGAAAATACGCTGATCATCTACCAGAACGGCGACAACGGCACCAGCGCCGAAGGCGGGCCGGAAGGCACGTTCAGCGAGGTGGCGTTCTTCAACGGCGTGCGGCCGCCCGTGGACGTACAGATGAAGTTCTACGAAGCCTGGGGCACCGAATTTGCCTACAACCACATGTCGGCAGGCTGGTCCTGGGCCTTTGACACCCCCTTCGACTGGTTCAAGCAGAACGCCTCCCGGTTCGGCGGCACCAACCAGAACATGGTGGTGTCGTGGCCGGCGCGCATCAAGGACAAGGGCGGCCTGCGCGGGCAGTTCATGCACGTGATCGACCACACGCCCACCATCCTGGAGGTCACCGGCATCAGCGCGCCCGAATATGTGGACGGCATCAAGCAGAAGCCGATCGAAGGCACCAGCTACGCCTACACTTTCGCTGCGGCCAACGCCAAGGCGCCCTCGCGGCACAAGACCCAGTATTTCGAAATGATGGGCCAGTGGGCGCTGTACCACGACGGCTGGCTGCTGAGCACCAAGGTCAACCGCACGCCGTGGGACGCGTTCAGTCCCGCCAACCCGGACCCGCTCAACAACCAGGTGTTCCAGCTTTATGACCTGAGCACCAGCTGGAACCAGTCCGACGACATCGCCGCGCAGCATCCCGACAAGGTCAAGGAAATGCGCGCGATGTTCCTGGAGGAAGCGAAGAAGTATCAGGTCTTGCCGCTGGATGCGTCGGTGGGTGCCCGGGTCGCGTCCGCGCGCCCGAGCCTCACGGCCGGCCGCAACGAGTACGTCTACACGTATCCCATGACCGGCCTGCCGCAGGGCGATGCGCCGTTCCTGCTGGACACTTCCTTCACCATCACCGCGGACATCACCGTTCCTGAAGACGGCGCCGAGGGCATGATTGTGACTTCCGGCGGGCGTTTCGCCGGCTTCGGCATGTACCTGGTCAAGGGCAAGCCGGTATTCTGCTGGAATCTGTTGGACCTGGAGAGGCCGAGATGGGAAGGCCCGCAAGCGCTCACACCTGGCCGACATACCATTGAGTTCGAATCCAAGTATGACGGCCTCGGCGTGGGCACCATGGCGTATAACAACTTCTCGGGCATCGGCCGGCCGGCGGAGACGACCTTCAAGGTGGACGGCAAGGTGGTCGCAACCAAGAAGATGGAGAAGACGATTCCCATCATCCTGCAATGGGACGAGAGCTTCGACATCGGCTCCGACACGATCACCGGCGTAAACGACGCGGACTACAAACCGCCGTTCCCGCTTACGGCCAAGCTCAACAAGCTGACGATCACGGTGGACCGTCCGCAGTTGTCGCCCGCGGACATCAAGAAATTCGAGGAAGCTATGAAGAAAGTCGAAGCCGGCCGCGAATAAGCACGGGTCATTCGTGAACCACACGGGCCGCCCTCCCAAAAGGGGCAACCTGTAACAACGCAGGTTGGGGTTTGGGCCTCACCCCTACCTGCACGTTCCAGTCGCTCTTGAAGCTGTGACCATCTGATCGCCGGCACCGGCATCCTGTGATGAGCGCCGCCTGCCGGTTCGCTACTGACAAAATGCATTCGGAGGTAAAGCGGTGAAGAATTTCCTAATGTGCATGCTGTCGACACTGGTGCTCGCTTTCGGGGTTTTCACAGAGCCAGCCATTGCTCAGGATACGGAGGTGTCGACGGTCAAGGCCGAGAAACCGAGCGTCGCGTCCGAATCCGGATTCGACATTTTGCAGGGCCGATGGGTGCGACCCGATGGTGGCTACATGATCACCATCCAGGGGGTCGGCCTCGACGGCAAGCTCGACGCCGCCTACGCGAATCCCAGGCCGCTTCCGTTCGCGGAGGCCCAGGCTTCACGGCACGACAAGACTATCAATCTCTTCTTTGAGTTGCGCGCCGGCGGCTACAACGGGTCCACCTACACCCTCACCTACGACCCGGCGAATGACGTTCTCTATGGCGTCTACTACCAGGCGGTCGCGCGGCAGAGGTTCAACGTCTATTTCGAACGGGCCAGGTAGGGGGCACGCGGCTATCCCCCTTTTATCCACGGCCATGACGGTTTTGCCTGTGCGGACGAAAAGGCGATCCAAATAGAGAAGGAGACCAAATAATGAGTAAATTAATTTTCAGGATAGCGGCACTGTTCGCGTTCGGCGTGCTCGCACTGGCATCGGCCGTCCCTACAGGGGTCCGGGCACAAACACCGGCGGTGGACCCGGCCGCCGACCTGGTTTACCGCAATTCCTTTTGGATCGCAGAGATTAAATTACAAAATTGGAAAGGAGAAACCGTGAGACGGTCTGAGAGCAATGAGGAGAGAACAAGATTGTCGGCAGCGTTACGAAGTGGTACAAAGGGAAAAATTTAGCGATGAGATACCGACACATGAAAAAAAGCTTTTGGCTGTTGATGTTTGTGTCGTGCGCCACCGGCCTGACGTTCGGCTGTGCCGCCATGACAGGTGTGCCCCAGGGTTCTGTCCTGCTTGGGGTATACGAAGGCACCTTTACTGGAGCTTTTAATGAGGGTTCGATCGAGGTCAAATTGTATCAGTCACCCGGGGGCGGCAAGCCTTTTTACGGGCATCTCGGTGAGGAGGGTTCATTCGTAAATTTTGAAGGAGAAATCAAGGCCGACGAACTGCAGGGACAAATCCTCCTCCCGCTTGAGGGGGCCATTTCAGGGAAATTATCCTCCGATGGCGAATCATTGAGCGGAACTTATAAATTCACCCTGCCACCCTTCGACCACGGCACCTGGCATGCCGGCAAACAGTAGGCAGCCGGGCCGTGGCCGTTGAACCTTTCAGTCAGGTGTTTATAATGGATGGTTGGTTCGCTTTAAATCTTGAATATCGCAAGATGATGGTATATTAACCACTAGCGTCAAAGGGAGGTTTGCAATGAAGTCGCGTAACCACATCCTAACGTGTCTGGTCGCCCTGTTGGTTATTGCCGGGTGCGCCTCAACAAAAGTTACCGGCCGCGACGAACTCGTGACCGGACAAATCCCGCGGCCCAATACCATCTGGGTGCACGATTTCGCCGCCACGCCCGGAGATGTCCCCGACGAATCGGCACTCGCCGGGCAGGATTTAGAGCACAGCACGCCCCAGACTGCTAAAGAAATCGCGATGGGCCGGCAGCTGGGCGACGAGATCGCGTCGCGGTTAATCGAGCAGATAAACGGCATGGGAATGTCCGCAGAGCGGGCATCGGCGGGAACGACACCGCAGATCAACGATCTTGTACTCCGGGGCTATCTCATTTCCTTCAACGCGGGCAGTGCCGCCAAGCGCATCGCCATCGGATTCGGGTCCGGTGCGTCCGACCTGAAAGTGGCGGTCGAAGGCTTCCAGATGACGGCCCAGGGATTGCGTAAACTGGGATCCGGCACAACCGATGCCGCCGGAGGCAAAGCGCCGGGGGCGGACTTGGGGGTCCTGGGCTTGCTTGCTACCCACAACCCGGCGGGACTCATCATCAGCAGCGGGATAAAAATTTATGGAGAGGAGAGCGGCAGAAGCACGGTCAAGGGACGGGCCAAGCAGACCGCCAAGGAAATTGCCGATGTGCTCAAAAAGCGATTCCAGGAACAGGGCTGGGTCGATTGAGCGGGCGGATCAAGTCCGCAGCCTTCGTCGTCGGCAGGCAAGCACCCGGAGGGCTGAATCTCGAAGATCATTTAAGGAGCAACCCATGAAAAAGCCCAGCCAATTCTACAAAAGCCTGATCCACGCCCGCCGGGCGTTTCTCCTGGCGGCGATCGTGTTTTCAATGGCAGCGTGTGCGACAACTTCGACGACTTCTTCCGAAGCGCCCCAGCTCATGTTCGTGCAGAGCGCGGAAGATCTCAAGGTAGACCCTGCTGCCAGCACATTGCGGCTGGTGAGGGTAAACCAGCAGACGGTGTACTTCTCGGATCGGCCGCAGCGTATCGCCGGGCATCTCAAAATGGAAGACTATCTCAAGGAATGGACTGCGCAGGCCGGCAAGGACAATTTCGGCGCAGACCCGCCGAACGCGACGTTATCCGTTTATGAACCGGGACAACCCGACAATACGGTTGTCGTGGTCGAAATCACCAGCCCGGTGGTAGACGGCGCGGATCTTATCTATCGCTACCGGATTATCAACGGCACGATGCCGGGCAATGGCGGCGCGACGGCGCTGTTCATCGATTGGATCGGGTATGGCGGCGGGGTCGGCCGCGGCTTCCACGGCGTCGGGGTTGGCTACCGCGGTCGCGGTGTATACTAGCTTAATTTGGTTAAAACCCACTGCTTCCAGTTGCGAAGCCTGAAGGTTTGCGGGCGCCGATGGGACAACTGGCTCGATAAAGGGGTGCGAGTTAACGAAGCTGCTCTGGCAGGGTGACGATATCTTTCATCGGCCAGACGGATATCTGCTTTGAAAGGGGATAAGGATGCTCTCCAGGGTAGATGATCCATAGATGGGTGAGGTTCAGACTCTCAAGGGCCTGGTTCATAGATTTGGTTATTTTAGGCGTTTCGCTGAACTTGCATTCAATTCCATATCGGTGGCCGTGAAAGATCAAAAAAAGGTCAACTTCAGCACCGCTATGGGTGGCCCAGAAAAACGCCTGGGGCGGCTTAATGATCTGCAAAAGCTGTTCGATGGCAAAGCCTTCCCACGATGCCCCTACCCGGGGATAGCCTTGCAGAGTCTGAAAATCGGGAAGGTTAAGCAAACCGTGAAGGAGGCCCGAATCCCGAAGGTATATCTTGGGTGCTTTGACTTGACGCTTACGGAGATTTTCGTACCACGGCTGGAGTTGCCGGACCATAAAGGTTCCTGTGAGGATGTCCAGATAAGAGCGTACTGTTTTATCCGACAGGTCGAGAGAACGGCCGAGCTCCGAGGCATTCCAGGTTTGACCGTGATAATGGGCCAACATCGTCCAGAAACGACGCATGGCCGCGGGCGGAATCGAGATACCGAGCTGGGGGATGTCGCGAGTCAGGAAGGTTCGAATGAAGCCTTCGCGCCAGGCGAGACTGTCTTCGTCACTTCGAGCAAGAAAAGAGCGGGGGAAACCGCCCCTGAGCCAAACAACATTGGAGCTGCCGGGCCCAGTTTCGTGGAGACCAAAACCGGAGAGATCGACGAATTCGACGCGACCGGCAAGAGTCTCGGAAACATTCTTCACAAGGTCGAGTGATGCACTCCCCAGGATAAGAAACCGGGTCTTGCTTTCAGGACGGTCGACCAGTACTCGCAAAACGCGAAAAAGCGTGGGCATTGCCTGAATTTCATCAATGATCACGAGACCTTTTAAGGAGCCGAGCATCAGTTGCGGATTTTGGAGGCGGTTTAGATCAAGCTGGGATTCAAGATCAAAGAAGGTAGTGGTACTCTCTTTCGCAAACAGACGGGCGAGCGTTGTTTTTCCGCACTGCCTGGGACCGACGAGAGCTGTTATCGGGGAGCGTCTGATTGCCTGGGACAGCTGGTTCAGATACACGGGGCGATCAATCATGGATCAGAGATATCATTGAAAATTCGGAATGTCAATCCGAATTTTCAATGAAGCTGTTTACGGCGTGAGTCTGAAGGTAATTTATCCGGCCGGATCACAGCATTCCGCCGTGCCGCCACCTGCCGCCGCCATTTTACCGGTATCGAATTCATGCCCGCCATCGCTTGCGCTCAGGAGCTGCAGGCGGGTCGAAAATAAAAAAAAGGATCAACTTAAGTAAAAGGAGGCTATTATGAAGAAGCATGGTCGCAGCGCGTTCCTATCAATATTGTTCGTAATTCTGGTGACTGCGTCGGCCCATGCCGGCGGGCTCTGGTTATACGAGCAGGCGACCCCCGACATGGGGGTGGGCGGCGCCGGGCGCGAAGCCGCGGGGCTCGATGCCTCCACGGCCGCCGGCAACCCGGCCGCGATGACCAAGCTGGATCGCTCCCAGGTGCAAGGCGGCATCGTGGGCTTCTTTCCAAACATGAAGTTCGATGTGCAAAACGCCACCTTCGGCGGCAATGACGGTGGCAACGCCGGTAATTTTAGTGCCGTCCCGTCGCTGTATTACGTGCAAAGCCTAAACCCGGATTTAAAACTGGGATTGGGGGTAGGGTCTTATTTCGGTGGCGCAGTCAGCTACTCCAACGAATGGGCCGGCAAATACTACGTCCAAAAGGGCAGCTACACGACGGCGGCAATCAACCCGACCATCGGCTACCGGATCGCCCCGTGGCTGTCGGTCGGCGGCGGCGTCAGCCTGGTCTACGGCGCGCTTAGCGAGCGGGTGGCCGTCAACACGTTGCTGGAGCCCGGGGACGGCCGCCTCAAGTACGATGACACGGACGTGGGCTACGGGTATAACCTCGGCGCGCTGTTCGAATTGAGCCCGCAAACCCGCCTGGGTATCACTTACGTCTCCCAGGTCGACCTGGATTTCAAGGACAAATTGCAGTTCAAAAACCTCGACGGCACCATACTGGGGGCCGCTCTGAATGCATCCGGGCTGATGGATGCCCGGTTGAAAATCGAGACCACGATCCCCATGCAGGTGGCGATCGGGGTCTATCATGCTTTCACCGACAAACTCGCGCTGGTGGGCTCGGTCAACTGGCAGGACTGGAGCGAATTCGGCGATCCCGAGATTACAGTGTCCGACAGCAACACAGTCACCAAGAATCTGAACTACCAGGACACCTATCATATCGGGGTCGGGGTCCATTACCGCGTAGCCGTCCCCTGGCTGCTGATGGCCGGGTTCGGCTACGACAGCTCGCCCATTGACAGCAGCAGCGATCGAGGTCCCCTGCTGCCTTTGGACGAAACCTATCGCTATGCCGCCGGCGTGCAGTACGACTGGAGCAGGGATATTTCGATCGGCGCCGCCTACACACTGATCGACATCGGCAAAGCCAAGATCAACCGCGAAGGAGGGCCGCTCGCAGGAGATCTCGAAGGCGAGTACGACACCAATTACGTCCAGGCCTTTAACCTGAACTTCAGCTACCGCTTTTAAAAGGCTGCTGCAGGATGGCTTCCCGGGCCGTGAGCCGGCCTTGGGCGGTGTCTGCCGGTATCGAATGCTTGCCCGTCCAAAGAATCATGCGGCGCGACTGACGGCTCGCTGCCTGTTATTAGTCCTTAGCCAAAGGAGGTGTAATATGTTGGGTCAAAAATTTGAGAATCGGAAAGAATGGGTGGTTCGATCGGCTGCGGCATTCGTAATCGCCTCAGCGCTGATCACACTGGCGGGGTGCGTTGCCGCCATCCCTGTTGCTGTCGTTTACTACGAGGACAAACATCGCTACACGGCGACGGCGGATGTCGCATCGAGCGCAGCGAATGTGTATGCTGCCGCCGACCGTGTGGCCGGTGGCGACGCGAGCCTGAAGATCACCAAGAAGGACGACAAGGGTTTTCTGCTGGAAGCCGATAAGGGCGGCCAGTTCGTCAGCATCAAGGCCACCGCTCTTCCCGGCGGCAAGACCCGGCTGGTTGTTATGGCCGATAAAGAGGCCAAAGCCGCAGATCAGGCACTGGCGGTCAACCTGGTCAAGCGTATCTGCGATAGCCTGGGGGTGACGTACACCCTGGTCAAAAGCTGACTTGCGGCAGGGCGCTACCCCGTCAAAGGCTACGGCTCGTAGATATAGGGGACATCCTCTAATTTTCATAAAAGCTTAAAAAAGTATTGAATCCGTCATCCGTCTTTGTACTCGATCCCCTGAGGGCTGCCATCTGTCCTCCGCCATCTTTTTTCTGAGTTCTGTCATCTGTCTTCTGACATCTGACATCTGACATCTGTCCTCTGTCATCTGTTATCTGTCTTTTACCACAGCGTCATTGAATCCAGGAACAATTGCTTCAAATCTTCGGCACTGGCCGGGCGCGGGGACAGTTTTGTCACGCGGTGCTGGGGCAGGGTTCCTTCGACAAGCTTGTCGACATCTTCGGGCCCGAATCCGACAGCGGCCAAGCCGTTGGGCATGCCGACTTTACGCATCAAGTCCACAACCGCTTTTGAAAGTACTTGCCCCGCTTCTTCCGGACGGGCACCGGAGATGTCCGCGCCCATCAGCCGTGCAGCGCGTAAATGCAGCTGCGGGTTGGCTGAAGCGGTAAACCTGAAGACGGCAGGCGCATGCAGAACGACGGCCATGCCGTGGGGTACGATCGGGTGGCCGGGCGGGTAGCCTTCGGGTACATACTCACGAACCGTGCCCGATACAGGATAGGACATGCCGTGAGCCAGATGGACACCGCCGTTTCCGAATCCGATCCCGGCATAGGTGGCGGCCAGCAGGATTTCTCCGCGCGCGGCGTCATCCGACGGATCTTCGATGACGCGCACCAGGTTTTTGGCAATCATTTCAATCGCCCGTGAGGCCCAGATATCGCTGATGGGGTTGGCACCCTGGTATGCCGGCCGCATTTTGGGGTGCTCGGGTGCCGGTCTTTGGCTGTAAGGTAATGCGGTCATCGCCTCCAGGGCGTGGGTCAACTGGTCCAGCCCGGTGCAGGCTGCCACCATTTTGGGCAGCGACCGTGTATTGTTGGGATCGATAAGGCCTTTGACCGGTCGCAGGGCGCGGTGGGCGATACCGGTCTTGGCATTCATTTCTAAATAATCAAAAATGGCCACACCGGTGGTCTCGCTGCCGGTGCCGGCTGTGGTGGGCACTGCCACCAGGGGCTTCAAGGGGCCCGGTATGGGAGTGCCTTTGCCGATGGGCGGATTTACGTAGGTCATAAGTTCCGCCGGGTAGGTAGAATAGAGATTGGCCGCTTTGGCGGTATCCATGCTGGAACCGCCGCCGACGGCCACAAATCCGTCAAAGCTTCCGTCTTCCGCAAACTTGATGGCTTCTTTAAAGGAGATATCCGTCGGCTCCACACTGGCCCGGTCGAAAAGCACGGCATCGATATCCTGTTGGCGCAACGATTCAAGGGCGACGGAAACCGCCTCACTTTCTGTCATATTCTGATCGGTCACGACCATTACGCGGCGCGCGCCCTGTTCTTGCATATCCCATCCAACCTCCCGGGTAACGCCGGGGCCGTATTTAATACTGGATGTATCCATTGAAAATGCTGTCTCATATGTCATCGTATTTATCTCCCTGTCAGGTTGAAGCTATTTGATTTCTATATATTTCGTGCCTGCTTGAACTGTTGCGCGCTGCGCGTCTGAAAGTCAGAATATCCAACCGCGCAACCCGCAACCCGTAACAGTAACGCGTAACCCGCACCGCGTAACCCGTAACTCGCTAGTCCAGGTCCGACTGCTTCCTTATGGCACGGGCAATGGCGGAAACGTCATCATCACCAAATCCGCGTTCAATCAGCCCGTTTTCAATCTGGGCCACCAGGGCTGTGGCCGGAAGGGTGACCCCCAGTTCACGGGCCGTATCCAGGGCGATATTGAGATCTTTATGGTGCAGGCTGAGACGGAACCCGAGCGGATAGGTGTTGTTGATGACATTTTGGCCGCGATTGTGCAAAACCCATGAGCTGGCGGCTCCGCCGCCAATGGCCTGGAGCACTTTTCCCATATCGAGTCCGGCTTGCATGCCAATCGCCAGTCCTTCGGCCATGGTCAGATATGTTCCGGCGATCACAATCTGATTGATGGCTTTGGTAACCTGGCCGGCCCCGATGGATCCCACATGGGTGATGGTTTTTCCCATGGTCTCCAAAATGGGCAATGCCTTTTTAAAGACGGCGGCCTCACCGCCGGCCATGATGGAAAGGGATCCGTTCCGAGCGCCTTCAGATCCGCCGGATACCGGCGCATCCAGCATGCCGACGCCTTTTTCTGCGAGCATTGCAGCCATGCGGCGGGTAGCGGCCGGGCTGATGGTGGACATATCCACAACAATGGAGCCTTGCGGGGCTCCGTGAATGACGCCCGCATCTCCCAGGATGATGCCTTCAACATCCGGAGTATCGCTGACACAGATGACAATGATCTCCGCGCCCGCTGCCGCCTCTTTGGGAGATGCCGCACGCACGGCGCCTTCCGCAGCCAGGCGTTCTTCTTTTTCCCGGGTGCGGTTATGCACCGTGACTTCATGGCCGGCCTTGAGGATGTTAATCGCCATTCCGACGCCCATTGTTCCCATACCGATGAATGCGACTTTCATGCTGGTCCTCTATTGTGATTAAATATAATAAACTGGATAAAAAGTGAGATTCTTGGTGATATTGAGGTTTCAGGTGTCAGGTGTCAGGTTTCAGGGGACCTTCTTATCATCAGTCACTGAAACTTGGAACCTACCAAGTCCTGCCGTAAGACGTCTGCTTTCTGTCATCTGCCTTCTGTCATCTGTCCTCTGCCATCTAATCTTGTATCAAACAAATGCTCAGTGGATCAAGATAAATTCCGGTAGAATGGTAAACCACGAATAACTCCCGATTGAGTTCAACTCAATTGGGTACAGCGGGTTTCCCGGGTGAAAAAAAGCAATATCAAAGACAGCAGGGCCCACACCAGCATCAGCAGGAAGCCGGCGCGGTAGGCTGCCAGATCATAAACCCTGACGCCTTGCAGCAGGGCGCCAGTCCAGTATCGATCCAGCATCCAGCCCACGGCGGGCTGCAGCAGTGTCGGGCCTGAGATCACGCCCATGTTGATCACACCGTTAACCGTGCCGGCCAGGTGTGCCGGCACGGACTCTTTGGCAAAGGCAAAGCTGATAATGATGCAACCCGATGCAAAGCCCGTTATTACCAGCAGGGCTGCAAGCAAAAAAATGGGTAAATTCGGGATAAACAAAATAATAGACCAGCCGATGACCGCCAGCGCGTATCCGAGGAAGTAAAGCGGTTTGCGGCGGCCGATGCGATCGGAAAGCCCGCCGAATATGGGTCCTCCGATGGCCCAGGCCACCAGCAGGGCGGAATTTAAGGCGGCGGCCTGGGTGGTGGGCAGGTTATGATGGGTGCTAAGATAAGGAACCCCCCAGAGGCCGCCAAAGGTCAGCACACAGCCGACGAGACCGCCCGGAATCACGAACAGCAGCCAGGTATTGGGATAACGCAGGACCTCGACGATACCGGCAAAAATCCGTTGGCGTGAGTTTTCTCCCCTGGCGGCGGCAGCATCGGTAAAACCCGCGTAGCCTTTTTCGCCGGGGTAATCTCTGACAATCACCCACACCCCGGCGCAGATCATAAATGTTACCGCTGCTGATACCAGCATGGTGTTGCGCCAGCCAAAGGCGACGACCAGAATCCGCAACGGTGTTCCGGCAAAGACTGCTCCGACAATACCAAAAAACAGGGCAGCCCCTGATACCATGGCAAAATAGCGGGCCGGGAACCATTCGCTGGCTAATTTCAGGTTGCCCACAAAGGCAACCGCTACGGCACCCCCGATTAAAAACCGGCCAAGGTAGGCCCAAAAAATGGTCGGGGCCATGGCAAACAGCAACGCACCGACAGCGGCCACAAAGGCACCGGCAGTTAAAAGCCGCCGCGGCCCCCAGATATCTGCCAGGATTCCGGTGGGGATTTGCATCGACACATAACTGTAAAAATAGAAGGCGGATAAATTACCCAAGGCGGTGGCGTTGAGGTTAAACTCCTGCATGAGTTCGGCAGTCATTACGGCCGGGGCGACACGCTGGAAAAACCCCATCAGATAAAAGGTGGCGCCGAATCCCCAGATGGTCCATGCCAGACGAATGGGAGGTGTAGTAGTCTCTTTCACTAATAATTTTAAATTTTCGTTTTATTAGAAGCTGTTTCAAAATTGTCTTTTGGCCTCCGCCTTTGGCGGATTGGTGCCTCGTTTAAAATCCTCGAAATACTGATGTATGCCTGCTGTTTTAGGCCCACCAAGAGGATAGGATCAGACGGGTCATCCCGCAACGCGGGGAAACTCGGCCCCGCCGCGACCCTTGTCCGCCTTTGGAGGATTGAACCAAAATCCTAATTTTGAAACAGCTTCTATTCATATTTTCAGCAACTGATAGCGTGAACGAAGCAATTCTAAAAAGTTGTTTTTCATTTTGGTGGAGAGGAAACTTTTTTGAATCAAATCTATCCATTGGGGATAAGCCTTTGCTATTCGCTGAAAGGTTTGATCAATTAATTTTGGTGTTAAACCCAAACGTCTTTTGGCAAAATAGTCAATGAAATCATCTTTTGAAATCTTATTTTTCTTTCCGTTGAGCGGAAGGGCAAGTTCTTCTCCGGAATTTATAACAATGGTTGAATTCAACAGATCATAAGCCGGCGACAATTCCACCTTTATACCGCGCCTGATCACTGAGAAATTTTTCAGATGCATATCTTCATTGCCTATTAAATAGCTGAACAATGTAAGATTAAATAGCTTGTATTTTTCTAATGCCGGGAAAGTACAAAACTCATCAATGATGGAAGCAACTTTCTCCATGGATGAACTGTATTTTGTTTCCCTGTTTTTTTGGGAAAGTTGTGCAAAATCTTCCACCGGAATCTTTTGGTTTCTGCCAAATCTATCGAATCGTTTAATAAAATAGGTGAGTGACCCATCCCTGGAATACAAAAGGCCATGTACCGGGACCTCTATCCCGATTGACTTTGCCAGCCGCATGGTCAGATCTTCATTTTCAGGGACTTCCTTATAAGACATTGTCTGGGGCTTAAAAATATAATGACCGCCGGTATCCACAATTTCAAATATTTCTTTTTTGATATTTAATTTAACGCTTAATTTTGGTTGAACACCCTGAATCGACATTTTACTTGCCCGGGCCACGGCTTCCTTTACCTGCTCGTCAGCAGAGTACGGGAAATCATTTAACTTATTCAGTTTTGGAGAGATCCTTTTCAATCCCCTGTCTGAATATTTTTTTTTGCCGCATTCTTCATAGGTAATTGGGCAGCGGTTTGTCATTTTTTCTCCCTGACGGTTACGGCACCAACCAGATCACTGCCCACCGCTATTAGCTGACTGAAATAATCATATCTATCAATTTTGCGCTGTTTTAGAAGGCCATCCAGCAGAATACCTTCAGGTAACAGCCCGTCAAAAAACGGAGGGAACTGATCGAATATGAACTCCTTTTTTTCAACCGGCATGTTCAGGGAAATCGAAGGTCCCTCATAGTTTTGTAGATACGAAAAGCGATAGGATTTGTCTTCTTCGATTACTTCCAACACACCGGCCACTTTTCCATGCATGCAAACTTCAGCTTTCCTCATTGAAAATCTCCATGAGCGGGCTTTCATATTTAATTGTTATATTCAAAGCCTTGAGCACCTTGAACAGCGTAACAAACCGGATTGTTTCCTTTCCTTTCTCGATATCGTAAATCACTGTCTTTCCAACTCCGGACAAATCTGCCAGCTGTTTTCTGGAAAGTCCGCTTTGTTTTCGATGAAATAAAACGATTTCGTCGAGGTTATGTGCCATTTTTCCTCCGTATTACCGCTTACGCGGTAAAAAGGTAGTCAAAAGGGATTTTGAACCTGCATCTTTATTGGTTACAGGTTATTTTTACCGCGATAAAGGTAAAAAAAACAAGTTAAAAATGAAAAGGGGAAAAGAATTAACTGTAAACGCGCTTTTTTACTGCTATAGCGGCATTAACAGGTTGGGTTTAGTTACCAGCACACATTGCTATGGAGGCCTTGTGCGGCCATTCTCCGGGGAAAAGGATGGGACTGGATAAAGTCTGTTTATTTCTCTAATATCAGCACAATCAATTCTTTGGGTCCGTGCACACCAAAGGCCAGGGTCATTTCGATGTCTGCTGTTTTGGAGGGCCCGGATATCAACACGACATTGGTGGGCATTTTAGTCGACCATTGCTCTTTTTGCATGGCCTCCAAAAACGAGCTGAATATTTTGTCGGCTTCCAGGATGGCAATATGAATGGAGGGGACCAGCGACATCAGGCGGGGCTCTTTTTCCGAAGGCCATAAGATAAGGGCGCCGGGGTCGGCGATGGCGCCGGCGGCGGAGGTGATACCGGCATCGATGGTAAATAGCCGGTCCTTGAAATCCTCAATTTTCTTTTCGTAGGGGATTAATTGCGGCAGGCCGTTTCCGTCATTTTCCCAGTGGCTTTCCAGGGTGTCACCCAGGGCCGTTTGCGGCGGGTAAACCAGACTTTTTAATTCCCGCTGCTTTAAAATTTCCTCTAATTTATGAATCCAGTTTTGGGCGTCCGTGATGTGGACCTCGGTACGCATGGCTTCCATCAGCGTTTTCAATTTTTCAATTTTTTCCGTCCGGCTGTAAGTTTTTACCGGCATCGGTTCCGGCTGCGG
>Ga0210098_1000353_pt1 | contig 14796 bp, 15 predicted proteins | sample Joice_ThreeSqA_D_FD_184870 | JGI IMG/M metagenome (GOLD analysis project Ga0210098, IMG submission 184870) | Wetland microbial communities from San Francisco Bay, California, USA, that impact long-term carbon sequestration - Joice_ThreeSqA_D1... | ecosystem: Environmental > Aquatic > Marine >...
TGGCCGAGGCGCGCAAGCTCGACTTCGTCAAGACGGCCGCCCATCACCTCGTGGACATGATGGGGCCGGACGATCTCCTCTCCATCGTGACCTACAGCCAGCAGGTCCAGGTCCCGTGGCCGTCGCGCCCCGTGGGGCGGTACCGGGAGGCGCTCCACCGGATCATCTCGGGGCTGTATCCGGGCGGGTCGACCTTCCTCTCCGGCGGACTGGAGGAAGGGTTCCGGCAGGCGAACGCCGGGAAGCGCGGGGGCACCCTGAACCGGGTCCTTCTCCTCTCGGACGGGTTGGCCAACGTCGGAGTGATCAACCGCGGCGCCCTGCGGGAGCGCGCGGGGGAGATGGCCGAAAACGGGGTCTCCGTCTCCACGTTCGGGGTCGGCAACGATTTCGACGAGGAGCTGATGACGATGGTTGCGGGGGGGGGCGGCGGTAGTTACCGCTACCTCGCCGATCCCGAGCGGATCGTGGCGGCGCTGGAATCGGAGTTCCACAGCGCCTCCCGGACGGCCGCTTCCGAAGTCGAGATCATAATCCGGCTCAAGAGGGATTGCCGCTTCTCCTCGATCCTGGGGCGCGACTGGCGGCGCGACGGCGACGCCTACGTCATCCGGCTGGGCGATCTTTCCGCGGGCCAGCGTCGTACCGTCTTCGCCAAGCTGAACGTGACCGGGGACCGGATCGGTATGCGGGAGGTCGGGGACGTGGCGCTCCGGTATCGCGACCCGGTGACGTCGAAGGTGGTCACCGAGGCAGCGAAAGGGGTTTCCCTCGAATTCGTCCGCGACGAGCGGACCTTCCGGGAGGGGTTCGATCGGTCGGTGCAGGAGAAGCGGGCCGTCGCGGAGGCGAACGTGCTGGTGCAGGAAGCGGCGCGGCTGGCCGACCAGGGGAAAAAGGAGGAGGCGAAAGGGATGCTGGGCAAAGCCGCGGCCGGGTTGGCCTCCGCCCCCCCGTCGCCGGCGGTCCGCGCCGAGATGGAACACGCGGAACGGTACAAGAACAGCCTCGACACGATGGGAGACATGGATTCGGAGTCGGCCAAGGGGGCCCAGAAGGCGGTCAAGTACCGTGCGTACGAGACGCTCCGGCAACGGTAGGGGCTGCTCCAACGCGGGGAGGGGGCGTCGCTCCCTCCCCTTTTTTTCTCCGTCCGGAATATGGTATTCCTTGCCTGGACAAAGGGAACACCCACGCGAGAAGGAGGGGCGATGCTGCCGCCGAAACTTGCCGCGCTGTATGAAGAGATGGAGAAGGTCCGGGGGGAAACGCTTTCGGCCCTGTCCGGGCTGACGGACGAGGAGTTTTCCCGGAAGGTCGGGGAAGAGTGGTCGGCCGCGCAGCTCCTGCACCACATCCTGATGGCCGAGACCGGTATGAGCAAGGTGATCCGGAAAATGATCAGGTCGGCGGCAGGTTCGCTGCCGCCGTATCCGGTGGACGACAGTGTGCTGCAAGTCCGAAAACTGGAAAAGCCGCTCTCGGCGTACCAGGCGCCGGCGGCGGTGCGGCCCGAAAATCCGCCGGGGAAAACCGACCTGCTGCGCCTCGCCCGCGAAACCCGGGAGCAGACCGCGTCCTCCTTAGCGGTGCTCGCCACCGTCGATCCCCGGGCGGCGACCTTCCCGCACCCCCTGTTCGCCGCGGACCCGGACCTGTACGAGTGGCCCGTCCTCACGGTGCTCTTGCACGAGCAGGCCCACCAGGCGCAGATCCGGGAGCTTATCGAACGCCTGCGGGGGTGACGCCAGGCATCCATTCCGCGCTTGCCGGAATCTTACACGTTGAGGTTTATCGCAGTTCAGGTCCGATCCGAACGGGAGGAGGCGGCATGGGATTTCTCAAATACGACACCCGCAGATTTTTCCTGTTCGGAGTCCGGTTCTTTTTCGGGTCGTGGCTGCTGTACGCCGGCATTTCGAAATGGATCCTCGGTCCCGGAAACTTCGTCGCGTACATTGCCGCCCAGTTCGACAAGACCTGGTCTCCACATCTGTTGAATGTTTCCCTCGCCTGGCTGATCCTGGCGGCCGAGCCGGTATTGGCCGCACTGATCCTTTCCGGCAGGAAAGCGCGGATTGTGTGGACGCTGGCTTCCCTGTTCATGTTCCTTCTGACGATCGGCCAGACCCTCCTCATGAAACCCAACGTCATCGCAAACTGGCAATACCTGGTGCTGGTCCTGCTGTGCGCTGCTCTCAGCGATCCGGATCCCGCCAACGGCGATGCCGGGTAAATCGGCGACGCCGTCGGTTCCATTTGCGGGACTACTCCGGCCGTCCCCTTCGTTTCCTGCGCTCGGTCTGGATGCGGTCGAACTTCTCCTGCTGGTCGGGGCGCAGGATTGCGCGTATCCGGCCGCGGGAGACCTCGATCGACGCCATGACCTGGGCATGGACCGGCTTCCGGATCTCGACGATGTCACGGCGCGTCTCCGTGACGATGGCGCGCACCTGGTCCCGCTGGGCGGGATCGAGATCCAGCGACCGGGAAAGCCGCCGGACGACGAAGTCCGCCGTGGCGCCTCCTCTCCCGGAGAGAACACCCTCGACGCTTTGACGGTCGACGCGGTGCACGACCGCGGCCCCGGCAAGAGCGCCGAGCAGGAAAACCAGCAGGACGCCGAGGATCGATTTCCATCGCTTCATGTTCGTCACTCTCCCGTCAGGTAGTCGAGCAGGGCGACTTCCTGGGTTCCCGAGGCGAGCGTAGCTACCGGATCGTCCGGATGCACGGGCGGAAAGAGCACGCTCCACCCCCCGAGCAGGAGGGTCAGCACCAGGAAAATCGGCGCCAGCCTCCAGGCCCAGGCATACCAGGGATCCTGCTGTTCCCTTTCCTCCCGGATTCTCGCCATCACGCGCGTCTCGAAGTTCCGTTCGACCTCGGAAATGTCCGGGGGCGCTTGCCGCGCCTGCGCGAGTAGCCGGTCGAGTTCTCCGTCCCTCCGTTTGTGTCGTTTATCTTCCATCGTCTCCCCCGAGATACCGTTTCAAGGCCTGCCGCGCACGGAAAGCGCGCACCTTCACCCGTGTTTCGCTCCACCCGGTCAACTCCGCCACCTCCCGGACCGATCGGTCCTCCAGTTCGTACAACGTGATGACCAGCCGGTCCTCGGGTTTGAGCCGCGCCATCGCCCGGTCGAGGATCAAGCGCGCATGCTGGGCGGAAGGTCCGTTTTCCGTGGACGGGTCCGCGACCGGAGCGGCAAGGACTTCCAGCGAAACATCCTTCTCCTCCCGGCGCCGTTTCCGGAGCGCGTCGTAACAGACGCGCACCGTGATCCGCGAAAGCCAGTGCCCGAACGGGGCGTCGCCGCGAAAGGAGCGGAGGTCCCGGTAGGCCCTCAGGAACGTCTCCTGTCCGAGATCCTCCAGCTCCGCAGGGTTGCGAGCGAAGCGGGAGGCGCTGCGAAGGACCGCACCCTTGTGCAGGCGCACGAGCCCCGCAAACGCCTCGTCGTCGCCCGCGATGGCGGAGCGGACGAGATCCGCATCCTCGTCCGGCACTGCCACCGGCACCCCCAAAGCGCACAAGTGCTATTCCCCCTTCGGCGGCCCTTCCTGTCCGCGGCGCATCATCCCGTCGATCCGTTGGTCCCGCTTCTCCTGCAAGACCTGGAACTTCCGGATCTGCTCCGGCGTCAGCATCGCACGCACTTCCTTGGCCATCCTGGCCCGGCGGACGGCGAGATCCCCGCTCGTCGCGGCGATCATCTTTGCCTGTTCCCGAATGGCGGCCTCGTCCGTCGTCTCCGCCTGGGTCAGGTTCCGCAATTCCCGCCGCTCGGACGCCATCTTCCTGCGAAGCGGTGCGATCTCGTCACGGTGCTTCAGGAAAATGCTCTTTATCTGCTCCGTCTGCTCCTTGGACAGGTCGAGCGCCTTCGCCAGCCGGTCGCCCTGCTGACCGTGCCCCTTCCATCCGCCATCCCGTCCTCCGCCTGCGCACCGTCCGCCGCGGTCTCCGCCGCGATCGGCCCAGGCGTTTCCGGAAACGGTCGTTCCCCCCACGGCAACCGCCGTAAGGATCGCCAGCGCGGTAAATCCCTTGTGCAATGTTTTCATCTTTCCCTCCCCGGTCGGCCATTTTCGATCGGCCTCTTTCCCTTGATGGCGTCGGGGCGAAGAAAAAGGTTACCGCTATCATTCTTTTGGAAGCAGCCGGGGAAATCCAGCGATATGATTAAGATCATGAGGATGTCGGTGTGTAGCCGGAATCCATCTCCGTGAGGATGCCTATGCTCTTTCTCCCATCCACCGCGCCATCGTCAACCGTCCCGGGCAACGCGTGGTGGTTCCTTTTCCACGGTGACCGGCTCCTGGTGGAAGCCCGTGGCGCCGAGGTCGCGATTCCGCGCTGGGCATCCACGGAAGAGGCCGGGCTGTCGCCCGTCCGGACGCAATTCCTCGGAACGCTGGACGGCGCTCCCTGCTGGTCCGGTGAGCTGGCCGCGGAAGCCGGACCGGAGGGCACCTCCTTCCGCGCGCTGCGCCCCTTGCTCGGGGTGCTCCAGGAAGAGATGTTCTCCCTCGCCGGAAGGGCGTTCCAGGTCATGGACTGGGATCGGACGCACCAGTTTTGCGGGAAGTGCGGGGGACGCACCGATCCGTTGGACGGGGAGCGGGGGAAAACCTGCGCCGGGTGCGGGCTCCATTTTTTCCCGCGGGTCACGCCGGCCATCATCGTCTCCGTGGTCCGGGACGGCAAGCTTCTCCTTGCGCAATCCAGCAGGTTCCCCGCGGCCTTCTACAGCGTCCTGGCCGGATTCGTGGAGCCGGGGGAGACGTTCGAGGAGTGCGTGCGCCGTGAAATCCGGGAAGAAGTCGGGATCGAGGTGGAGGACCTCCGGTACTTCGGAAGCCAGCCGTGGCCGTTCCCGCACTCCCTGATGGTCGGCTTCACCGCTTCGTTCGCGGGCGGAGACCTCGTTCTCGAGGAAAAGGAGATCGTCCGGGCGGGCTGGTTCGGTCCGGAGGAGGTCCTCCAGCTCCGGATTCCGCATCATGGGACCATCGCCAGACGGCTGATCGACCGGTTCCTGACGGAGTGTCCTCCGGACGCGGACAGGACGGCACGTGGAGCAGCCCGGTATCCATCTCCTTGATGAGCGGCAGCATCGGCCCGCGGATCGGCGCCGAATCCACCGACTTCGTACCGGAAACCTCCCGACGGCTGCTTCAGTCCCGGTGTCCCCCGGATCGTGTTGACCTGCTCCGCTATTTCGAGACGTCCACCAGGAGACCCGTTCGCTCCCGGCATGCCTTCCGGGTTTTTTCGAGATCGACCCGGCCCGTCAGGTCCTTCGATCCCAGCACTTTCAGCGCATCGCTGTACAGATCCCTTCCACCCTCGTCGTCGTAGACCTCCAGGTAGACACGACCTCCCGCCGCAGCCGCCTTCACGGGTTGATTGACGATGGCAACCCGTGTCCCGCTCTTGACCATACCGAACAGATGGGCGATATCCTCCTGGTGCAATCGGATGCATCCGTGACTGACGCGCATTCCGATACCCCAGGGGCGATTCGTGCCATGGATCAGAAGGGTCGGGTTCGAGAGGCGAAGCGCGTGGCTTCCCAACGGATTGTCCGGTCCGGGAGGGACGACGGCAGGGAGATCGGGCCGTTCCTTCCGGATCGATTCCGGGACATACCATGTGGGGTTCCTGATTTTTCCGATGATGGTAAACCTGCCGAGCGGGGTCTCCCTCCCCTCGTCGCCGATTCCGATCGGGAAGGTCGTGACGGCTTGCGACCGGTCGCGTGGAAGGACGAAAAGACGCATTTCCGCGATGTTGACGACGATTCCATCCCGGATCGGCGCGTCCGGAAGAATCCATTCGGTGGGGAGGACGATCCTGCGTCCCGGGTCGGGGACGAATGGATCGACCCCGGGATTCGCCGCGGTAATCGCCCCGAAGCCGATGTCGTATTGCCTTGCGATTTCCAGGAGCGATTCGTCGGTCTTGACCACGTAGGTCCGCTGCCTGCCGATGACCCTTCCTCCCCCTCTATCTTTGGCCGCGAAGGAAGAATCCGGCGTCGGGCAGGAAATCAGGACCGCCAGCGATGCCAGGAGGATCGCACGCCTCAGCATGATCCGGTTGACTCCAGGGGCGATCTTTCGTAGCATTCGATGGCATGCAAACGAGCACGGTCGCCAGAAATCTGGTGTTCGGCGTCCTGCTGGGTCTCTTCCTTTCCTCCGCGGCGCACGCTTCCGGAACGATCCATGCGGACAAGGTGGTGGTGATAAAGAATGAAAAGCTCCTTCTCCTTTTGCGCGACGGGAAGATCCTGAAAAGTTACCGGGTTTCCATCGGCAGGAATCCGGGACGAAGAGTCCGTCGGGGGGACAACAGGACTCCCGAGGGAAGATATGTGATCGACGGACGCAACCCCAGGAGCAGCTATTACAAAGCGCTCCACATCTCGTACCCGAATGCTTCCGATATCCGCAACGCGAGGAAGTTGGGAGTATCTCCCGGGGGAGAAGTCCTGATTCACGGGCTGCCGAGCGACTTTGAGGATCTCGGCCCCTCTCATGCCGATCTCAACTGGACAAGAGGATGCATCGCGGTATCCAACGAGGAAATGGACGAGATCTGGCAGCTTGTTCCCGATGGGACCCCTGTCAGGATAACCCCTTGAGGCTCCGTTCGGTCCCATGACGTGAAAAAGGAGGGGCCCGGTTCGCCATGGCCCCTCCCTCCCTGCGTTGCGCCCCCTACTTCTTCTGCTGTAGCCGGAACATTTTCTCGGCCTTCGCGGCGGCTTTCTCGGCTCCCATGGCCGCTTCTTCGGCCTTCTTCGCGGCGGCCTCGGCCTTGCTCGCGTCGCCGCTGGCGCGCATCGCTTCCGCTTCCGCCTTGCTCGCAAGGTCCATGGCCTTTTTCGCCATGTCCTGCGCTTCCGCGATCGCCGCCCGATCGGCCTGCGACTGGGATTTCAACGAAGCGGTATCCTTCATGGTCTGGTCGAGCTTGCTTTCGACGGCGTTCAGTCTGGCCTCGACGCGACCGACGCGGTCGGAGACCGGGTCGACCTGCGTCTTGACATAAGTTTTCGTCGCGCAACCCGACGCGAAGAGCAAGGCAATCGACGAGATGACAAGCGCTGCTTTTTTCATGGATCGACCTCCCTGAAATAAAATGCATACCTCCCGGAAGAACCTCAGCGACGGACTTCTTTCTACCGCCACCTCCTTTCACTTTCTGGAGAAGGCCGCCATCACAGCCCGGTTTTGTTCCCGCGCCCTCCGAATCGAAATAGACGTATGTGTATTTTACGATATTGTAATTGTATTTCGATCATCGGGGAAAAGATTTTTCCTTCCCTTGGGCAGTATTGCGGAGGATCCCATCCCGGGAGATTTCTTCCTAAACCCGCAAAAAATCCGGGAAACCCGGTTCCCGTGAACGCATCGTAAGGGTGGAATTTCCGGACGATGACCCGCCAGCGGAGTGCCAAAGGAGGAACGGCCATGGAACTCGGGATGATCGGTCTCGGACGGATGGGCGCCAACATGGTGCGGCGGCTCATGCGGGCCGGGCACAAGGTCATCGTGTACGACACCTCGGCGGAGGCGGTGGCGGCCCTCGTGAAGGAAGGGGCCACGGGATCCGCATCGCCGGACGACTTCCTGGGCAGGATCCCGAAGCCGCGCGTCGTATGGATGATGGTCCCGGCGGGCGTGGTGGACCGGGCCATCGCCGACCTCGCGCCGCGGCTTGCGCGGGGCGACGTTCTCGTGGACGGAGGGAACTCCTGGTACGTGGACGACATCCGGCGGGCGAAGGAACTGTCCGCAAAGGGGATCCACTACGTGGACGTGGGGACGAGCGGCGGCGTGTTGGGCCTCGCGCGCGGATACTGCCAGATGATCGGCGGGGAGCGTGACATCGTGGAGCGCCTCGATCCCGTCTTCAGGGCGCTGGCCCCTCCCGCCGATGCGGCCCCGCCCACGCCCGGACGGGAAAAGGCCGGCGGGACCGCCGCGCACGGGTATCTGCACTGCGGGCCGAACGGCGCCGGACACTTCGTGAAGATGGTGCACAACGGGATCGAGTACGGCATCATGGCCGCCTACGCCGAGGGGCTCAACATCCTGCGGCACGCGGGCGCCGGCAAGGAGCGGCATGAACGGGACGCGGAGACCACGCCCCTTCAGGACCCGGAGCGCTACCGGTACGACTTCGACCTGGCCGAGATCGCCGAAGTCTGGCGCCGTGGAAGCGTCATCTCCTCCTGGCTCCTCGACCTGACCGCCGCCGCCCTGCTCGACGACCCCGGTCTCGCCAAATACGCCGGCAGGGTCTCCGACTCCGGCGAGGGGCGATGGACCATCCACGCCGCCATCGATGAGGCGGTCCCCGCGCCGGTGCTCTCCGCCGCTCTCTACCAGCGCTTCGCCTCCCGCGGCGAGGCGGACTTCGCCGACAAGCTCCTCTCCGCCATGCGGTTCGCCTTCGGCGGCCACCTGGAGAAGAAATGACCGATCGACGTCGGACGCTCCAAATTTCAGATGGAGGATGACATGGAAGACATCAAGAAGATCATGGTGGTGGCCACGGACATCAAGCACAGCCGGTATACGATCCGTTACGGTGTTTCCCTGGCGAGGAAGTACGACGCGGGGCTGGTGGTTCTCCACGTGGAGCACGATCCCTTCGGGGCGGAAGGCTGGAACCTGCCGTTTCTCTCCGTCGACGAGGAATACAAGGAACTGCTCAAGGAAGTGAAAAAGGAACTGGATAAGGTGATCCGCTCCGAGTCGGTGATCGGATTGCCGGTGAAGGAGGTGATCCGAAAAGGGGAGCCGATCGGTGCGATCCGGAAGGCGGTGGCGGAGGAAAAGATCGATCTTCTCATCCTGCCGGCCCACGAGGAGAGCCGGCTCGAGCACTTCCTGTTCGGGCGCATCAACGACGCCGTCATCCGCAATCTGCCCTGCTCCATCCTGCTGGCGAAACACGCCCAGGGCGCCTGAACGGGGAGCTTCCCCACGGCGGCCCCGGAGAACGGATCTCCTGGTACCTCACTGCGCTCCAGGTTTTTTCCGAAAGAGAAGCGCCCGGTACCCCGTGAGCCCCGCAACCACGAGGGCAAAAGCGGCGATTACGACGAGGAACCAGGTCCCCGGCGGGATCCCCGGGTGCTTGAGTTCCGCCCGTTCCACTCCGTTGAGGAACAGGATGTACGCCTCGAGGTCCGAGATCTCCTCCTGCGACAGGGAACGCGTCGTTCCGAAGGTGAGCATGCTCTTCTCCGGCAGGGGCCCCTTCGGGATCGCGCCGTGCTGGAGAACCCGGTCGATATTGGTGGCGAACTCGCCCGGGTCCCTTGAGAAGAACTTCCGCTGGATGGGGTCGAGCGCGGGGATTGTGCCCCCCTCCGCGCCGGGATTGGGAACGCCTCCTTTCCCGTCGGTACCGTGGCAGGAGGCGCAGTACAGGCGGAAGAGTCTCGCGCCGTGCTCCACGCTGCCGATGACGGACGCCGCCGGTCCCGGAGGGCCCTGGCCCGGGGATCCGGAGAGGGGTCCGGCTCCGTGGACCGCGGCGGGCGGCAGGGAAGGGTTCGTCGGGGCGAGCCCGGCGCGCGGAGTCGTCGGAACGGACGGCGGTGCGACGTGGCGCGGCGGGTGGGCGGGAGACGCGGGTTTCTCCTTCGCGGGAAGTGCGTTTCCCGATGCTCCGCCCGCCGACGGGTCAACGGCACCGAGGCTCATCAGGTAATCCACAACCTGGTTCAGCTGCGTGTCGCCCAGCGTCGGGTAGGAGGGCATGATCGAGTTCGGATTGTGGGATTTCGGATCGCTGACCTGGGCCGCGAGCCAGGCGCGCGAATGTCCACGGCGCGATTCATCCGACAGGTCGGGACCCACGGACCCCCCCTTGCCGTTGATGCTGTGGCAACCGTTACATCCGAGGGATCCGAAAAGCCGGGACCCTTCCCGCGCGCTCGGGGACAGGCTTGCGGAGGAGCCGCTTGGCGGCGGGCCGGTGGTCCCTCCGACACCTCCGGGATGGCTGAGGTAGCCGATGACGGTGAAGGTGACGACGAATCCGACCCAGGTCGCCCCGCCTGCCATGGCGAACCGACGGCGCAATGGGTTCCGTTCCGGGCTCCGGTCCAGGAAGGGGAGCAGGACCAGGATCAGGATGCCGGCAAGGGGAATCCCCATCGTCCCGAGAGGCTCGAGTCGCCCGGGGAGAAACTTCAAGGTTTCGTAGAGGAAGAGGAAGTTCCACTCCGGTTTCGGGATATAGGAAGTGTCCAACGGATCGGCCGGCCCGGCGACCGGCGGCGGCGCGTAGACGCAGAGGGAGACCAGGAGGAGCAGGAGGAATGCCGCCACCACCGTGTCCTTGAACGCCTGGTCCGGCCAGAACTCCCCGGCGTTTTTCCGCTTCGACTCGTCCCAGGGACCGACGCTTCCGAAGTTGCGGAAGGCTACCAGGTGAATCGCGAGGAACCCCAGGAGGGTCGCCGGCAGGACCACCACGTGGAGAACGAACATCCGGGAGAGGGCGAGCGGCCCCATGACGTCGCCCCCACGGAGCAGCCGCTTCACCGCGTTTCCCACGAGAGGGACGGTGCCCGCGATGGTGGTTCCCACCTCCGCCGCCCAGTATCCGGGCTCGTCCCACGGGAGTGGCGCGCCCGTGAATACGAGGCCCGCGGTGACGAGCAGCAGGACGACCCCCGCCAGCCACGTCAGTTCCCTCGGGGCCTTGTACGCGCCGTAGATGAACACGCGGGCGATGTGAAGCCCCACCAGCACGATCATCACGTTGGCTCCCCAATAGTGCAGGTTGTGGATGAGCCACCCGAAGGGAACTTCCGTCCGCAGGTAGTTGACGCTGTCGTACGCGTGGTCCACGGTTGGAACGTAATAGAAGAGCTGCCAGACACCCGTGATCATCTGCAGGCCGAAGACGAACAGCGTGGCGCTGCCCAGTGCATATGCGTACCGGGCCCCCCCGGGGATTTCCTCGTTCAACGCCCCCCGGATCATGGCGGTCAGGGGGAACCGCTCGTCGATCCAGTGAAGGATCCTGTCGGGCATGGGGAGGTCTCCTATACCGCGATCTTCCTGGAAATGCCAAGTTCGAAGCGTTCCCATTCCACGAACAGTTCACCGTTCTCGATCTTCACGGGAAGGGTGTCGAGCGGGCGGGGGGCCGGTCCCGCGAGCACCTTTCCGTCCAGACCGAACAGGCTTCCGTGGCAGGGGCAAAGGAAGCGGCCCGAATTCGGCTCCCAGTCGTAACGGCAGCCCAGGTGGGTGCAGATCGGTGAGAACACCGTGACTTCCGCGGGGGATCTCCGGATGGCCCACACGTTTCGCACCACCGTTTCCCGGAGATACCCTTCCGAGGATTGGTTCGTGAACGACACGACCGTAGGCTGTCCGAGCGGCAGCGATTCGACCACCGCTACGCGCGCCCAGCGCGTGGGTTTTTTCCGGAAGGCGGGACCGAGCAGGGACCCGACCAGCGGGATGCCGAGAACGAGGCCGATGAATCCCCCCAGGATGCCGATCGCAACCCGGAAGAAACCCCGTCGCGTCGCTTCGGCAGGAGGGTCGGGATGCGGTGTTTTTTCTTCCATGTAGGTTGCTCCTCCTCCCGGGGCCCGCCGTATAAACACCTGGGCATGGGGACAGCCGGCCTCCTGCCTTCTTTTGAACCGCGTGAACCGCTTGTTGGTGAACCGGAGATCTTATCCCTGCGCGTCGGCTATTTCAGCCCCAGTTTCTCCCGGATCTTGTGGACCTGATCCGCTGCCAGCCTGTTCCCTCGCTGGGCCTTTACCTCTTCGGGGGCGATCGCCTTGTGACCCTTCGGCAGGAGCTTGTCGTTCCCCCAGTTCGTGAGGATCCGGTTGAGCACCGCGGCCGCATCCTCGTCGTTGAGGTCGGAGAACGCCGGCATGGTCGCGGTGAATCGCTTTCCCTTGACCTCGATATCCCCCTTAAGCCCGTAAAGGAGAACCTGGATGAGGTAGGTTCGCCCGCCCGGGGCCTTTTCGATATCCGGGATATGGCCGGCCAGGGGCGGAGCATAACCCGGAACACCCAGGCCGGTGGACTTGTGACAACCGGCGCACCGCGCGTACACTTCGGCTCCGTCGGATTGGGCCATCGCCGCGGCCGTAAGGACCGTGAACGCCAACGTGACGAGGATCGTCAACCACGCACGTTTCATCGTTTCCTCCTTGAACGGCAAAGTGGGTAGCCCGGATCCATTCTTGCAGATACGGCAGGAAAGATACAAGTCGACCGGTCCCGCCTTCCTACTTTCCCTCCGGGCCCAGCGTCACCTGGACGAAGTCCTCCGGCCGCACCCACTTGCGGAACGCCGCCTGGACCTGCTCCGCGGTGATTTCCCTGTACCGCTTCGCCGCCCGTACCGGCTCGTCCAGCGGCAACTCCTTCTGCGACAGATCCAGCAGCGTACCCGCGATCCCGTCCACACTCGACTCCGACAGGGGAATCTTGCGGATCAGGAGCGTCTTCGCCTGCCGGAGTTCGTCGGCCGATACCGGTTTCGTCTGCATTTCCCGGAGGTCCCGCTCCACGAGGGCGTGCGCTTTCGACACGTTCCCGGGGTCGCAGCCGTAGAAGACCGAGTAGGCCGCCCGTGTCTTCCCGGCTTCGAGCCTCGACTGGACGACGTAGACCAGGCCCGTCTCCTCGCGCAGATCGCGGTACAGGCGGGTCGCGTAGAAGGCGCCGGCGAGCACATGATTTCCTACCTGGAGGGTGTAGTAATCGGGATGGCTCCGCGTCACTCCGAGCGTCTCTGCGAGCATCACCTCGTCCTGGACCCGGCTCGCGTCGGGGACCGCCGCGGACGATGCGGAGTTGGACGGAACCGGTGGAAGGTCGGTCTCGGGCTTCGGCCCCGCCGCTTTCCATCCTCCGAAAGAGCTCGCGACAACCTCCTTCGCACGCTCCGGGGTCACGTCCCCGACGACGACGACGGTCGTCATGTCGGGCCGGAAAACCTTCCCGTGGTAGGCACGGACGTCCTCGAGCGAAAGTCCCTCGACGGTCGCGGGGGTGGGGTGCCGCAGGGCGGGATCTCCTTTCGGGTAAAGCCCTGCCCGGAGTGCGCGCCGGGAGAGATAGTCGGGGCTGTTGAGATCCCCCTTCACCGCGCTCGCCACCTGCCGGCGGACGATCCGGAACGCGTCTTCCGGGAGCGACGGGTGAAGGAGGTTCTCCGCCAGCAGCCGGACCCCCCGGTCGAACCCTTCCGTCGGGACGCGGAGGGAGAAGCTCGTTCCCGCCGATATCGTTGCGGCGATATTATCCTGCGCCTCCTGGAAGGCGAGCCGGTCCAGAGTGCCGGTTCCGTACGGGAAGAGACCGTCGAGGACCCGATCGACCCCCTCCTTTCCCGACGGCGCCTGGAGGCCGGGGTTGCTCCGGACCCTGCCGGACACCGTCACTGTCCTGCTGATCGTCTCGGGCTGCACGATCAGGCGCAGCCCGTTGGGCAGCAGGATGTCGGCTGGTTTCACCCGCGATGCGGGGAGGACGGGCGTCGTCGCCACGATCTTCCTCGCCCAGCCGGGAAGCCGGGCCGCCTTCGTCCGCTCGGGCGAGAACGATTCCCCGCCCCCGTACCCTTTCCCGGAGACAGGAGCCCCGGACGGACGCGGGGTCAGGATGGCCGTGGTCGCTGTCTCGTCGACGAGGTATTCCCTCGCGACGCGGTTCACTTCCGCGGTCGTTACCTTCCGGATCGCCTCGGTGTCGTCGTTCGGGGAGGTCCGCCCTTCGACGGCGAGCGCCTGGGACCACGCCGCGGCCAGCCCCCCCACCGAATTCTTCCGGAACTCGGCGTCGGCGATCTCGCGGCGCTTCGCCGCCTCCACGAGCGCCGTGGGGAATCCGTTCTTGAGATAGCCGGCGACGATCCCCTTCATCGCGGACACCAGGGCGGCCCCGTCCCCCCCCGGGGGAAACGCCGCGCTCGCGTAGCCGAACGCGGCGTCCGGGAGGGAGTCCCCGTCGAACCCCGCGAAGAGCGCCTTTCCTTCCGGCACGAGGCCGTAGAGATTCCCTCGCCTGCTGTCCAGGACGTCCGCCAGGACCTGCCCGGCGGCGAAATCGGGGCTCTTGTACCCCGGCAGACGGTAGGCAATGGCGGCCAGGCCGTACGGGAGGTCGGTATCGAGCTCGATGCGTGCGGGCTTGAGCGGCTTGAGCCGGACCTCTGCGCGGTGCGGTACGGCACGCCGGGGTATCGGACCGAAGTGCCGTTCCACAAGCGTGAGCGCCCGGTCGGGGTCGACGTTGCCGACGACGACCAGAATAGCGTTGTTCGGTCCGTACCAGTCCCTGTGGAACTTGTCGAGCATCGCTCCCGTCGTCTTGTCAAAGGAGGGACGCGTCCCGAGCGCGTCGTGGGCGTATGGCGTGTCCGCGAACAGCGCCTCGAGCAGCCGGGTGTAGAAGATGTATTCGGGATTTGAGAGGTCCTGCGCGACCTCCTGCTCGATCGCCCCCCGCTCGAGTTTCCAGAGCGTTTCCGTGTTGAGCGCGGCACGCATCCGGATCGATTCGATCCGCAGCGCGGCATCGAGGGCATCGGCGGGAACGGTCAGGAAATATTGCGTCACGACCTGCTGGGTGTCGGCGTTGGAGTCGCCCCCCAGCGCGGCGCTGATCGTGGAGAACTGGGATGCGGAGAGCCCGGGGCTTCCGCGGAACATCATGTGTTCCTCGGCATGGGCCATCCCGGGGAACCCCTCCGGCGCCTCGTTCGAACCGGCGAGGT
>Ga0210098_1000358_pt1 | contig 14672 bp, 12 predicted proteins | sample Joice_ThreeSqA_D_FD_184870 | JGI IMG/M metagenome (GOLD analysis project Ga0210098, IMG submission 184870) | Wetland microbial communities from San Francisco Bay, California, USA, that impact long-term carbon sequestration - Joice_ThreeSqA_D1... | ecosystem: Environmental > Aquatic > Marine >...
CTTCCTGATCAGCGAAAACATATCCCGCTGACGCTCCTCTTGTTCTTTCTTGTTCATGAAAACCTTTTCCGTCAAAGATACCAGACCCAGCTATCCTGTGGAAGATGTACCAGGCCGAAGGCTTACATTTCATGGACAGTTTCAACCTTATGCTTCTTGCAAATGGAGGCTTTCTGCCCCGGTGCCAGGAAAGATATGAAAGCGAATAATAAAGCAAAGGTTGTTTTCACGATAATGAAATTTTCCTTGGATAAATCTACGAATACTGGTATTAAATGCCTCATAGCCCTGGCTGGTCCATCCGGTCCAGTAGAGCAAGCTCTTCCCCCCACGCAAAAGGCTTACGGTCCCTGCAGAGTGGCTTGCGGGTCCGTGAATTGCCAATTAGTTCAATGAGTACAAATATGTCTGAAGCATATACAGTGATAACCTGTAATACTATTCTTCTTTTTAACTCCTGCCAGAAGCGGGATAGTTTATTCTGGTGTCAGGCCAATTAAAAGTTAGTTTTATTTAAGGTAAGATCTGTATGGCTATCAGTCAAATAGGGTACTCTGAATTTTATGACCACTAACGGTTGGTACATGCACTGTTGAAACTGGCGCGATCTTTTGTATTCTAAAGGCGTGATAGTGAGAATTGCGTATGTACATTGTTCCACGTTCTTGATATCCTTAAAAGAACCAAAGCTTTGGTCTGCTAGAGCTGGTTCTCTTTTAATAAACTATCGAAGTGTGAATGTGAATTTAGGGTGAAATCATTTGGATTTTAGCACAGCTCTTTGTTATACCTTTTACTCAACATTAATGGTTTTACGCTGCTTTCTTCCAACTAGAAAAATGCTTTTTCACATCCTCAATGATCGGATCAGATTCAGAACTCTTGAAATAATCATGTAGTACTTTATCTGCCTCACTTGAATAAGAATGTACTTTCATATGAGTAACAAAAAGTCTTGAGATGTAGAGTAATTCAATATCACTATTGAAATGCTCCTTTGCAATTTCAATTCTTTTCAAAATGTTGTCAAGATCAAAATTCTTGACGTCTTGCCCTGATCTGCCACAAATGTAATAATCAAGACATGCCTGATATTGTCTTGTTGCAATAATGGGAAAATCAAGTCTTGCAATATCTATTGATGCAAGATATTCTGATTCGACTCCATCAAAACCATTTGATCGTTGAGCTTGCCTATCTTTAAATAAGTAATGTGATACATTATAGAACCAACACAATTCTTTTAAAGCAATTTCTTGCATACAGAAATTATAAGTTCTGGAATTTAAGTTAGCTTCTTCGGAAGCTATATATTTTTGCATTTTCCGGTTCCTTTCATGGAGTTTTGCTCTTAAATCCGTTGCAGTTAGCCCTATGTAATTAAAATCGTCAATATCCGTTAAGGCAAATTTGATTCTGTATTTTTCAAAAAACTCTCGTGATTCTTTTTGTGAATCAAAGAATACTTCAGGTACTTTTCTTTTCGCACGACTTTTTAGATATTCCTCTAGATTATCAATTCGTATTTGAATTGTATCGCCTGGATAGATAATCATATCAAGCGATTGAGTGAAGAATTTCACACATAATCCAAAATTTAAATATTGGGCATGTTCAGCTTGTCCTTTTAAAAACTCATACTGATCTTTGAACCCATCATTGAAATAAAGGCGATAAATGGATGCCTTATTGATATTGAGAGTGTGGTTGAACATCCCTCGCTCATCCACTGAAATTTCTATTAAAGGATCATCATATGGATAGGAACAATCTAAATCAACCATATAGATAGAGGTTGCTCCGCTGACCTTTCCTTCTAATATTGTTTTTGCTGATTCCGACGAAAATGCCGAAACCTGTATTAGAGCTAGAGCTGCAATTAAGGATAATCTCATCGTCTGCATTCTATTTCTTTTTTGTTGTTAGACAAATCTGGGCACAGAGAGTGTGAATTTACCTTTATCTCGCAGATGTTCCTGAAAGGGTACGGTGGAAGCCGCCGCGCACGCGGTCGGCTTTCTTTGTTCTACGAACATTCTATTAGAATGAATAATACAAGAATGTAATTGCAGATAGCCAGGATAGTTGTGAAAGTCAAAGTCTACGAATAATCCTTAGATTCGCACACTTTCTTTCAACCTTTCATCAATTGGTAGTTTGATAAATTCAAGTATCTCAACTTTACCAAATTCTTTGTAGAGTGGATTAAGAATTATATTTGATTCCAATCCAACTATCGTAGAGGGTACCTTCAACGCAAAGAAATCTCGGTTACTAGCAAGATTGGTAAAGATTTTTGTGGTTTTTGACGAATATGGGTATTGGTTCCATCGATCCGGAAGATCCTCCAATTCCTCAAGAATGAACTCATCTGGAAACTGGATTTTCGCTACAAGAATTTCTTTTGGCAAGTTGGATATCTTCTCTGAATGAACATAATACTCCAACAAAGCCAAAGATATGTTTTCGGAACAGTAAACTGCTTGAGTCCCCACTTCATTCCATCTCCCGCCTACCTTTTCAGCTCCGATCCCTGATAATGTTAAGTCCTTATACTTAGAATTAACAATTCTATAGACAATCATCAGCTATATACATTGTACTTTATTCTAATGATTTCGTTTTCGACCATCTCAAAACCAAAACTGCTATCGAGAAGATCAAATGGCTTTTTATTACCAAGGGGTCTTGATGGAGTCATTAGCCATTCTTTAAAATCATCTTTTGAATCAAATACTTCATAGCCTAGTCCAAATAATCTTGCTAGTTCATAGATTCTTTCTGAAGTCTCTCGACCATATACAGATTTCTTCTGCATGCTACTGATCGAGGATGGTAGGATATATTCGAATTCCTTTTCAGTGGATCCGATACTGGTTATCAGTTGTTTCCAATCATTTTTCTTCACACCAACACGGATACGATCAATCAGTTCCATTTTGTACCCAGGTGCGTCTTTAGCATTAACAACAACCCAGGCAGGTGAGAATTTCTCAAGTCTAGCACTCCTTTCGGATCTCGCTGAAATAGTTACCCTTTCCCCCTCATTTCTAATAGCCCTTTTCGATGTCGTTTTCGTTCCCATGATTGTATATTTACTCTTGATCGAGTGTAAATATACAACTATTCCTGAAGAATTTCAAATTATCCCCTTAGTAAATGCACATAGGTATCAAGAGGCAACGTTTTTTTGGCTAATCTGGTATGATAGTATTTCGATTCTAATGTTAATATTGTTTTGTAGAACGGTGGAATTAAGCTGCCGTAGCGTGGCGCGGGATTTGCCGTTATTCGTCACCTGCGGTGACTCATGAGCTCGCTTCGCTCAGTTCTGCAAATGGCGTGACACGCGTTACGGTCGGCTTTAGTGATTTGTGAGGCCTTTCTTTTCTAATTTAAGCAAAATAGGTGTAATTAAAGTATTGCCAAGATTCTATCTAAGCTTCCTTTAATTATCACATTACCTGTTTCGTCAATGAGGTAATATGATGGGATCAGTTTTATCTTGTAGCTATTTACGATTTGACTATTAAAGCCTTTGAAATCACAAAGATTGATCATTCCTCCAAGACCTGCTTTATCAATGCCAGTTACCCAACGTTCCTTTTGGGTATCCAGAGAAACATTTACCACAAGCAAATCCTTCTTGCTATATTTCTTTTGCAAATCAACAAGCTTTGGAGATTCTTTGATACAAGGTCCACAAGTAGCTGACCAGAAATGGAGCAACACCTTAATCCCTTTTGAACTCTCAAGATTGTAAGTCTTACCATTTATGTCAGGCATCGCAAAAAACGGAGCTTTTTCTCCCGGCTCAAAGCCAACTTCAGCTATTAAGTTTTGCGCGTAAGTATTCTCCTTTACTTCTGAAGATATTAGTTTTAGAAATTGTTGGGCTTTGTCTAGTGAAAGTAGTCCAGCATTCAGCAGATAGTTGACTATTACAGCAGATACTAACCTATTCTTATTTTCAGTAATCATAGTGCTGGAGGACGCCATAAGGCTGAAATACATATCCTTTTTCACCACCATAACTGTATCCTTTTGATCATTACTTGGAGGAATAATTTGAAGAGAATCTAAATATGTATTCCACTCGTCGATGAAAACACTAAATACCTCGTTGTTATTCGGATCAGAAACGAATACAGGCTGATTCCTATTGATATAGTATTTAATTTTCTTTTCCCTTACCGGATTAAGCTCATCAAATTTCAATGAAGTCTTCTCTGAAGAAAGCACATAAATGAAAGGACTACTCCAATCATTTACACCTTCAATCATCAAATGGTAAACTGACGTTCCATGGATTTCCTCACTATGCTTTAATACGCCATTTTGAATAATAATTGTATCCGTATTAAAGCTCTCTGTATTATACAAGTATGCTTTTCTTACTTCTTGATCTGGGAGTGAAATCCTGAGGATTTCGTTTACATTCTGCTGGCTATAGCCGAACTGGACGGATAGTGCTAATAATGATGAGATAAGAACGATTTTCATGATGTTTTTATATTGGGGCCTAACGGCAGTCTGTCTAAAAACCACCGGTCATTTATGTTATTTTAGTTAATTGCATGCGATATACCAGGAGATCGCTTTCAGGATTTACAAATCGGATTCCTCGAAGAAAATCAAGAATTGGAGATAGTTTTTGCTTCCATAGGGTCATATTTCTTGAAATCAAACAACCGCACTCCATCAGATATCTCCTAAGGCGTTCTACACCAAGGATATTCATAATTCGCCTGAGATTGTATGCGGTCAACATCAAGCCTACATCTGCACCAGCCCTAACCGAACCTTTTTTCGTCATGATGTAGTTAAAGCCCCATTGCCGCTTCAGTGTTCCAAATGGATGCTCCACAATCGCTTGTCGGCGTCTGTACAGCTCCTTGTTCCGCTCGACCCGTTCTTTGTTATGCTCAATGTATTCATGGTATTCGCTTCGATGGATTCCTTTTCCTTGGGCCGACTTCGAACATCGATCCTTCACTTTGCATAAGCGGCATGCCCTTGTGGCGTATCGTTTGAAGCGATATCCCGGGGCATGATGCCATCTCCCGGTCGTTGTCAGGTGTTGACCTTCAGGGCAGAGGTAATAATCCCCCTCTGAGATAAACGTGAAGTTTTCAGCATCGTATGCCGGATCCGGGGCATGTACCGTCTGCCTGGGGATGGCTACAAGGGTATCAATATGGAGATCCTCAGCAATCTTGAACTCAGAGCCAGTATGATATCCCTTATCATAGAGGGCTGTAAACTCATTGGTCCCCAAAATGCTCTTGGCCCTTTGTAGCATGTTGCCCATGGCTTTGCTGTCATTGCTGTTGGTGACCTTGTAGTCGATCAACAGATTGTTCTCTGCATCTACTGTCGTTTGAATTTTGTAAGCCACTTCGGTGATGTTATTCCGGGTGATCAGCTGCCGGCTTTCCGGATCTGATGTCGATACCTGCGGCTCTCCGCTTTCCTTGAGCTGCTTTTCGATCTGTTGATATCCTTCAGCTCTTTTTTTTTGCTGCTCAATCCGATCTTCTATCTGATCCTTTGTATCTCCATCACTCTCGGCCAAGGCCTGATAATACTCTTGTAGCTTGTTCTCAATGTATTCCAGATGCCGTGTCATCTTCTTCTCGTTGAAGTTATTCTTCTTGCTGTTCTGCGCCCTGAACTTCGTGCTATCCCCAGCTACCAACGTCTTTCCGATGAGATGGAAGTGATCGGCCATTTTCACTGTCTCTCGAAAGACTTTCTTGATAGCCCCGGGATTATCCCTCCGGAAGTTCGAGATGGTGTTGTGATCCGGATGAAGGTTGCCCAACAGCCACATCACTTCAATGTTCCGCTTGCATTCCTTTTCGAGTCTACGCGACGATCGGATCTTGTTCATGTAGCCATAGATGAACAGCTTGAGTAAATCACCCGGATGGTAGGCTGGCCGCCCGTTTTCGATGTGTTCAATCTGGAAACCGAAGCTCTCAAATGCCAGGCTATCGACAAATACATCAATCAACCGGACCTCGTTGTCTTCATCAATGGCATCATCCAAAGAAACAGGGAAAAGGTAGGTCTGCGTCCTGTTTTGTCCTTGTATGTACTTCAAGCTAAAAGTTACAAATAACCGGTGTCTTTGTGAAAATCAACTGCGTCGGGTTATAAACAAATGATGAGGTTTTTATACACGCTGTTGGCGGTTCGTTGTTCTTTTTATCTCATTCTAATTGACTGCTGTGTTCAAATATGGTTCAATCATAAATTAAAACTAATAACTCACTAACTAATTTACTCGCATCAAAAGGAGCATTTGCCTGACCGATATTTGCTGAAAAAGTAACTTTATCGATAGGATCATAAGCTAAAATTGATCCATAAAATCCACCGTGTCCGTAAAATGTTTTCCCGTTAATTTCCAAACCAAAAATTCCCATTCCATAGTGATGATCAAATTTTTCAGTAACTGAAAAATCTAACATTTTTGCGAGAGTCTCTTCATTTTTGAATAACTTCAAATTGAAAAGAGCTTCAATAAATATGCCCATTTCCCTTGTTGTGGAAACCAAACCGCCTCCGCCCCATTCATAGGATGTGTTGATGTTTTTGGTCATGTTTATTCTGTTCAGAAAGGCATCGATTCGTTTGCCATTACCTTGTTTGGGTTCATAATATTCAAAATAAGAATTTTTCATATTCAGAGGCATTAAAATGCGTTCACGAATGGCTTGCGGTAAGCTTTTTCCTGTAATTTGTTCTATGATAAATCCTAAAACCATATAATTCACATCAGAATAATGATAGCCTTCACCCGGTTTATTAAACGGCTTTTCGTTCATTTTGTATTTATAAAACCGATTCATGAACATTTCAGTGGTGTATTGCCTCTTTTTGTGTAACAAAACACTAATGTTGAACCTTGTTGCTGCATCGGTAAAAATATCCGAAATACCGGAGGTGTGGTGCAACAGCATTTCTATCGTTATTTCATCTGCATACGGTTTTTTCTTTAAAATATGTATTTGGTCAAACTTCAAGAAATCCACCCCATGTAGGTAGTTTATGGCTTTTTCCGAAGTTTTTAGTTTGCCTTCTTCTTCCAATTGAAGAATGATTGTTGCCACAAAAGTTTTAGTAATGCTTGCCACGTTGTATTGGTATTCTTCGTCAATCGGAGTATTATTTCTTCCTATAGTCCCAACACCTTTGTTGATTTCGAAACCTGTTTTTTCATTTTTTGCATACAGCAAAAAACTGTGCACAGGTCGTTTTCCTTTGTGGGTAAGGTGTGCCTTCATCAAGCTGTCAATTTTAGTCTCCCTGAAATTGAAATCGGATTGTGCGTTACAAAAAAAAGGAACGAAAATAAAAAACAAGAACTTTAAAAATGAATTTGCCATGGTAAAAAGTGTTTAAAGATTTTTGGCAAAGATATTTCCACCAAAAAGTGAAACACTAAGTGCATCGTAGTTTGTAGCCGAAGTGTATCATATTTTACTTCGAACAAATGAAAAGTGTGCCTTTTTTTGGGTTGAAGTGTTTGCTAAAGCGAAACGGTATCCTGCTCAAACCATTTTTTAAAAGCAGGAGTTTTTAATCGGCTAATAAAAATTTCATCCGGAAACATGGAACCTTCATTCAAAGTGAAAACAACTAGTTTATTGTTTTCTATTCGTTTAAAGGAAGTGATGGAATTGCGGTGGAGAATAAACTTTCGGTTGACCCTGAAAAACAATGACGGTGGCACTATTTTTTCCAAATTATCCAAAGAACTGTCAATAATAAAGGATTTAAAATTGCTGTCGATTAAAAGCGACAACCCATCTTCTACATAAAATCCTTTAATATCATTCATTGCAATCTTGGTGTTTTTATTGCCTATCTTGACACTTATGCCATCGGCTTTCAGTTTATTCGCTTTTTGTAGGTTTTGTTCGGAATTTTTCCAAATCAGGTAATAATACATTCCGATATAGATGCCATTTACCACCAAAATCCAAATGGCATATATCCAAATATCGAGTTGATAAAAATTTAAAGGAACCGGTTCATCTTTTGCTATTGCGTTTAATAGTTCGGTAGCAAGGATGATAAAAACCAGGCCAAAAAGGCAGGTATAAAAAAGTTGTAAGAAAAGGCGTTGAAAGGTAAAATTGAGTAAGGGTGATCTCTTTTCCATTTCTATGATAACGTACCGAATAATCAGCCAGGTCAAATATCCTTGGAGGGTGTCAATAAAAAGTGTTAGAAAAAAATAGGAGTTCAGAATTACATTGTCATAGGTAATGAAATAATTTACCAGATTGATTAGCGGTATCAATATGATAAATATTTTGATGTCTTTTTTGTTCCAAATATTCATTTACTTATATTTTTTGCATAGAAAATATTGAATATTCCTAAAACAATTTGACAACAAAATGTATCAACCTATTTTAAGGAATTATCAGCACTACAATGACCGCCAACGGTAAATTGTATGAGTAGTGGCAGATTGCGAGTTACTTTCCTGTCAAACCGTGATAAAGTTTGAGCGGGCTACAAACCTTGATATTTAGTACTTACCCTGCCATTACTTGTGCAAAATGTTATAGCGCGTTTTTTAATTCGTTGATATTAAATTCCTCCTAATGGCTCAAAGTGTATCATTGTCAATCTATGAATACAGTACATGTTCCGGCTCACAATATTGAGTTAAAAAACTTCCTAATATCCTGTGCCAAAAGTTTTGGTTGTTCTGCAGATGCAAAATGTCCACCGACTGGCATGTCAGTCCAATGTTGAATATTGTAACCCCTTTCGATATATCTTCTGGGTGGAAAAGGTTCATCGATAGGAAATCTGGCAATGCCAACGGGAACTTTCACAAATTCATCTTTTGTAAAATGCAATGGCGTTTTACGACTTTCTCCATACAATCGCATAGATGAATGAATTGTCTCAGTTATCCAGTACAAAGTAATATTTGATAGAAGCTCATCTTTGGTGAAAACACTTTCAATATTACCGTTACAGTCTGACCATGCAAAGAATTTTTCAATAATCCATGCACATAATCCTACTGGTGAATCATTTAATCCATAAGCAAGTGTAATGGGTCTGGTTCTCTGCTGATGAGAATAAGCTCCCTCGGAATCATACCAAGCTTCATCCTCTTTCTCGAATTGAACTTCTTCAACCGATAACTTAACTTCATCGAGGAAATACGGTTTATAATAACCCTCAATATTGTTGACATGCAAACCTATAATATTGTCAGGATATTGCAGTGCCAGTGATGTGCTCACCCCTGAACCAAAATCTCCTCCATGCGCTCCGTATTTCTCATAGCCCAACTCTTTCATCAGTTTTCCCCATAATTCACCCATCAATTGGATGCTGGGGTTCGGTATTACGACCTTTTGTGAGAATCCATACCCAAGCAGTGAAGGAATGACTAAGTCGAATGATTGTTCAGCATCCTGTGTCAGAAAGGTGATGAGTTTCATCATTCCCAGAAACGAATCCGGCCATCCATGGGTTAAAATCAATGGAATTGATTTTTTACCTTTCCCTTTTATATGCATGAAATGAATCTTATAGCCGCCTATTTCAGCGATAAAATTAGGAAAAGCATTGATTTCGTTTTCTGTCTTTCTCCAATCAAATTCTTTAAGCCAGTAATCAACAAGTTCTTTCATATAGAATAGATTTGTCCCGTAGGACCAACCCGAATCTTCTATCTCATCGGGCCATCTAACATGTTTTATGCGCTCATTCAGGTCATCCAAGACTGAGTCGGAAACTTTGACTTGATAAGGCTGGATTGTTATCATTTTTGAAATAATTTTTGTCCTGATTTTCTTTTTGTTTTCAATTTTTCTGTGTCTTTAAAAATGACCTATAACGGTAAATTGTATGAGTAGTGGCAGATTGCGTAGTAATTACCTGTTAAACCGCTACGAAGTTGTAGCGGGCTACAAACCATGATATTTACCATATAGCCTGCCATTACTTATACAAAATGTTAGCGGTTCGTTGTTTTATTTTAGATTCTTCATTACATTCATTAATGTCGTATATATCTCACTTGGTTTGCTATTATGCCAATCTGTGTTCGACTTATCATCGGACATTGTTTTATCCACATTTTCATATAGCCACCAAATGTTTCCGAATGGGTCTTTCAATCTCGCCAATTTTAGTCCGTTGTAAAAGCCGCCGTAGCGTGGCGCAGGCTTTGCCGTTATTCGTCACCTGCGGTGACTCATGAGCTCGCTTCGTTCGGTTCCGCGAAGGGCGTGACACACGTTACGGTCGGCTTTAGTGATTCGGCTTCTATTCTCCCAACACAGCTGCCTGATATATCGCAAGAAGTTCCGCATCTTCAATCGATCCGTGATGATGAATCTGCTTCCAGTTAGTACCAACCTTGCGAAAGATCCTACTTGTTCGTATTTCGAGATTCACACGCGTATCTCCCTGCTGGAAGAATCCTCGTTCTCTTCCAACAGCATAGAATACATCACTATATTCGTGAATACTATAGTCATAATACTCTACATAGACTTCCGCTGACCCATCGAATATCTTTTTATAGACTCCGGAAATCTCAACCCATCCGCGCTTGATGCCTCCCAACGGATTGTCCATTGAGATGTCATCGGATTGCTCCCAATTCTTATATATTTCTTTCAAGTTACCTGTATTAAATGCGTGATAAAAATGTACAAGTGCCTCAAATGGCGTTGATAGATCGCCCTGTACTTCGTGTCCAGCGATAGGTTTCTGAATTGGTTCAATCATCTAGTGTCTTTTCTTAGAAGCCGAATGGTGGAACTAAGCGGCGCCCACTACCCCGTTGCTTTTGCCTACAGGCGACACCGGCGTCCGCTTTAGTGATTGTATGTTTTCATTTTTCACTAAGCGTTTCCAATATTCCCACAAGGCTTTCATCGCTTGGGCGGGGAGCGTTATCATTGACCACTATTCCCTCCTTATCAATGATCATGTACCTTGGAATCCCAGCAATATTAAATTTGTCAGCTAGTAGGGCAAACTCCTTGTCAGCCAGTAAGAAGTGTTCCCCAGAAAGCTGTTTCTGAGCGATGGTGGCTTTCCACGATTCTTCGGAACATTGATTAGCAAGAAAAACAAAAACCACATCCTTCCCCTTTAGCTTTTCCTGCAATTTTTTGGATTGTGGCATTTCAGCCATACAGGGCCCACACCAAGGTGCCCAAAAGTCCACATAGATTATCTTATCAGGAAACTTTTCCGGCAAAGACTGAAAAACTAAATCCTCCTCAGAAATTCCTGAATTATGCATATTCAAATTTTTTGCGAAAACAGGTTTAGCAATGAGCTTTTGTAGCTCGTTATATTCATTTGCCAGTACTTGATTGTAATCATCTCTTCCAACAAGTAAAGGATCATACAGAGCATCGTATTCATCCAACAACTTCCAATAAATCAAACTGGAGAATATTTTGGAGACAAAGTACTCTTGTTCAAATCCATTTGAGTTATTAATAATATAATTCAGATGTAAACGCATGGCTTCAGTCTTATTCCCGGCATTGTTCAAAGAATCAAATTGGCTATGTAATTCACTTTGATTGAATTCTCTATACAGGTGCATGTAGAGCTCATCAAGGAATGCACGGTACTGTTGGGAAGTCAATAATTTCTCATCGTTGTGCCGCTCATCCTTCAGAAAATCGTAATAACTTTCTGGTAATCGAAATGTATTTTTGTCCAGTTCGTTATACATAGGATGTAGCCAGGAATATCGAATTAAATCTTCTAATTCAGAGAGATAGATCCAGTTATCGGCCCATTCCCGAAACTCTCTACTGGGATTGTTTGTTTTAAAATATTTTTCCAGGAAGGCTTGGTGTTTTACAGATCTGCTCTTGATATAGCCCGAATAAGCAGAATGATCCAGGTTCTTCTGGGCTTCTTCTAAGGCCAAAAAATCATCCATTGTTTGAAACTCACCATAAAAAGTCTGTATAAAGCTTTGATATTCATCCTGGAATCTTTGTTTTGGACTTTCTATCTGGATGTATTTATTTTCGAAACCAAGGGTATTTGAAGTATCTGACAGCATCCTGGCATCAATGGTTACGAAAATACTGTCGCCAGGATGAGCATAGACTAAAAACATTTCCTTGAATTTGATCATTATTCCTTCTGGGTACAATTGCTCAAATTCGAACCGGAAGGCACCGTCTGACTCGATGAAGCAACTAAATGTATACCATTCGTCATTAAATGGCATAAAGGTGATCAACTCTACGGCCGGTAAATCATAGGGATCATCGAAATCAGTGACAACACCTTTGATAATGGTTTTTTGCATGGGATCACCCTGTTCGCATGAATAAATCCCTAAACAAAGGATATACGTCAGTAAAACTGCAGATTGTGTTTTCAAAAAAAATTGGTGTGCCATGAGCCAAGGGGATATATGGTGCTGATGGATGTGCAGTTAATTCACTTAATAAATACTTGAAAATCTAGCCGTTTACTGTAGGATTCATCCAAACATATAACGGTGGAAAGCTGCCGTGGGGTGGCGCGGACTTTGCCATTTCTGCAAAGGGCGTGACACGCGTTATGGTCGGCTTTAGTGATTCTACGGTCAGGCTTTATTAATATTGATTGTCGTTCAGTAAAATTGAAAACTTGCGCGGACTGATAATATTCATCTTATAGCGCATGAAAATGTGATATTCAGCACTTTAATTAATTGAAATTCATTCATCCATGGCACCCCCATATTATCGCAGACGTTTGGTATCTTAATCCGATTAGAATTCATGGCGGTAACCTTTTCTTCTTTTGTTACAACCATAGCATTCTCGTTTAGGGCATGAGCAATAACCCAAGGGTCAGCAAGCGACCTCTGCTTTGTATTATCTACCAGGAACTTGTGCTTCTCATTAGATTGATAGATTCTCTCGAGCTGCTTTGTTACGCGTCCATCAACTTTTAATACAGGAATCCTGCTAGATTTTAACCAATCAGATAGATCATCATCAGATTTAACAATCTCATCGAAAACTGCTTGAGGGATAAAGAGAGTCCCTTGGGCGCCAAGCTGATCAAGTATTTCCCAATAGTCAGGGCAGAGTGTTGGGGAATAGTACTTTTGCCAGGGCTGAATTAGAACATTTGTATCAAGGCAGAATCTCTTTTCAGAAAAGATCATTTGTAAAGTTGAGCTTCCAGTTTAGGAAATTTATTGGTTGGGGTATTAAGTAGAAAGCTTGCAATATTTGGTTCTACAAACCCACCTTTATATGCATCAAGTACAATTTGGGTGAATAGTCTACCATTTTTATTTAACCTCAGTAAATAGGGGCTCGGACCTCCATCTTTTTCCTTCTGCTTTGCCTTTTTTTCCCTCTCCTTTTCTAGATACTCTTGAAAGCCTGCTTCTGCTTGGGCCTTTAATGAAGAGTACTCATCAATCGTAATAAGATTCAACTTCAATGCCCTGATTATAAATGCATACGAGCTGATTCCCAGCTTGCGTGAGTATTGATATACTATATTACGTGTAGTTATATGATTTCGAAAATCCGAAATGTATTCTAATGGAATCAGTGCGTTTGCAGCAACTTCATTGCAAAAAGCTTCAACAGGATGAATTACACCTTTTAGGTTTTTGACAGATTCAATATCATTCGAAATACCTGTTTGAGCAATCCAGATATGGGCTAATTCGTGTACTAAAGTGAATAACTGTGCTGCTCCCCAATCTTTTGAGTTAATGAAAATAAATGGTGCATAATCATTCGAAATAGCAAATCCTTGTATCTCAGATGAGTCTAATGTCAATCTTGAATGAATGAAACTAGTACGAGAAATGAAGATACCTATCGACTCTGCTTTATCAATCCACTCCATAATTGGGTTTTGATGCTTATATTCAAGAGGATTAATGTCAAGCGTAGCCAATATATTTTCCGCTACTCGCAAAGGATTGTCTTCTATCGTAAAACGACCTACAAATGGTAGTTTCGGCTCTGTGTTCTCTTCCTTTAATTCACTTATCCAGGCTTGCTTCAGTTGTATCTCTCTTATAATAAAGATGGAGGCAGTGCTTAGTGACTTTGAACCTCGCTTCCTGAAGTCCTGAAGAGGTTGAAAATCGTTTGGAATATCGGGTAAGAAGAAAAGAGCGAGGGGTCGCCTATATATCTTAGCTAGTTCCTGAGCCTGGCGAATTGTAGGCATACTTTTACCCTCCTCCCAATATGCTAATCGCTCAGGTGATACAGAAACCTTTGAGGCAGCAGATTCAATACTGATTCGTGCGGACTCTCGAGCCCATTTAAGTACAATTGGTGTTATATGCGCATAATCTGCCATAAGGCAAATTTAGTTTTTTACTCCTAAAAGCATTAACCTCACTTTGAGTCTTTGATTAACCAATTGATTAACCAATGTTTTATGTGTTGAAAGCACTTTCTATCGTAGATTCTCTGTCAATCCGTAGAACGGTGGAATTAAGCGGCGCACGCTATCCTGCTTCCTCAGAGACCTGGCAATGCTTGCGTCCGCTTTAGTGATATACTCTAATGAATTCCTAATTTCTAAGCCACTTTTTTAGTGGAGCTGTTAGTATTCCTTTCTCTGGGATCAAGGCAAATATGATCCTTCTCATATGGCGTTTTATTCTTCACAAC
>Ga0210098_1000359_pt1 | contig 14650 bp, 16 predicted proteins | sample Joice_ThreeSqA_D_FD_184870 | JGI IMG/M metagenome (GOLD analysis project Ga0210098, IMG submission 184870) | Wetland microbial communities from San Francisco Bay, California, USA, that impact long-term carbon sequestration - Joice_ThreeSqA_D1... | ecosystem: Environmental > Aquatic > Marine >...
CGGGGAGGTCGAACGGGGTCTGGTTCGTCTCGGCCTGCGCCGCCGTGAAGTAGAGGAAGAAGGAGAAGAAGGTGAAGGGGTTGTGGAACAGGTTCCACCCGAAGATCCCGAACAGTCCCCCCTGGGAACGGACGATGTCCTGCAGCGACAACGAGCCGGCGATGAGCACCGCGGGGATGAGGGCCATCCCCACCGGGATCTCGTAGGAGACGATCTGCGCGGCGGCCCGCATGCCGCCGAGGAGCGCCCACTTGTTGTTGGAGGCCCAACCCGCGAGCAGGACCCCGATCACCACCAGGGAGGTGACCGCCATCACGTAGTAGATGCCGATGTTCAGGTCGGCGGCGATCAGCCCCACCCCGAAGGGGACGACCACGAAGGCGGCGAAGGAGCCGACGAAGACGAAGTACGGCGCCAGCTTGAAGAGGAGGCGGTCCGCGTTCGCCGGGATGATGTCCTCCTTGAGGACCAGCTTCACGCCGTCCGCCAGGAACTGGAGGATCCCGTTGGGCCCGACCCGGTTCGGCCCGATCCGCGCCTGGATGTCGCCGGCGACCTTGCGCAGCACCAGCGACCCCACCCCCTCGAACGTCAGGGCGAACACGAGGATGACCGCCGCCACCACCACCATCAGCAGCAGGGTCACCGTCCACAGGGGTACGCCCGCCAGCAGCGGGACGGCGTTCACGAGGGATTGGGCCAACGCTTCCATGTCGCTACCGATCGATCTCCGGGAGGATGATGTCGAAGCTGCCGATGACGGCGACGATGTCCGCGATCATCAGCCCTCTCGTGATCTTCTCGAAGATGTTCATCGACACGAAGGAGCCGGTGCGGATCTTCAGGCGGTAAGGGTTCACCGAGCCGTCGCTGATCAGGTAGATCCCCGTCTCCCCGCGCGGACACTCGGAGCGGAAGTACACCTCGCCGACCGGCGGCTTGAAGACGCGGGGGACCTTCGCCAGCACCGGTCCGTCGGGGATCTGCGCGATCGCCTGCCGGACGATCTTGACGCTCTCGCGCATCTCGTTGATCCGCACCATGTACCGGTCGAAGCAGTCGCCGAGCGTACCGCGCTCCCCGGTGCCGACGCAGACCTTGAAATCGAACCTCGGGTAGACGGAGTACGGCTCGTCCTTCCGCAGGTCGAAGGGGACGCCCGACCCGCGCAGGTTCGGGCCCGTCAGCCCGTAGGCGACCGCCTCCTCCGCGGGGATCACGGCGACGTTCGCCAGCCGGTGGACGAAGATCTTGTTGTAGGAGATGAGATTGTTGTACTCGTCGAGCTTCGGCTCGAAGTAGTCGAGAAACTCCTTCGTCTTCTCGAGAAAGCCCTTCGGCGCGTCGCCCGAGACGCCGCCGACGCGGGCATAGTTGTACGTCAGGCGGTTCCCGCAGATCATCTCGAACAGGTCGTTGACCTGCTCCCGCTCGCGGATGGCGTACAGGAACGGGGTGAACGCCCCCATGTCCGCGGTGTAGGAACCGAACGCGATCAGGTGGGAGGAGATCCGGTTCAGCTCGGAGACGATGACGCGCAGGAACTCGGCGCGCTCCGGAACCTCGATCTTCGCCAGTTTCTCGACCGCCCACGCCCAGGCGCAGTTGCAGTTCATCGCCGCGAGGTAGTCGAGGCGGTCCGTGAACGGCATGAACTGGGCGTAGGTGACGCGTTCGCCGATCTTCTCGAGCCCCCGGTGCAGGTAGCCGACGTCGGGCACCGCGCGGGTCACCACCTCGCCGTCGGTGGTGAGGATCACCCGGAGCACCCCGTGGGTGCTCGGGTGCTGCGGTCCCATGTTGATCGTCATCTCCTGCGTGGGGAGCGCGTTGGACCGGTTCGTCATACCTTGATCCCGTGGTAGAAGTCGGGGTACTTGTAATCCTTCCGCAGCGGGTGCCCCTCCCAGTCCTCCGGGAGAAGGATGCGGCGGAGGTCCTTCGATCCCTCGAACACGATCCCGTACAGGTCGAACGCCTCCCGCTCCTGGAAATTGGCGGCGGGCCATACGTCGTCCACCGTCGGGAGGGACGGGTTCTCGCGGGGGAGCATCGCCTTGAGGCCGATCGCGTGGCGGTGCTTCAGGGAATGGAGGTGGTACGCCACGGCGAACTTCTCCTTGTAGTCGACCCCGGAAAGGCACATCAGGACGTCGAAGGAGAGGCTCGGGTCCTCCTTGAGGAACCGGGAGACCTCCTTCACCGCGGCGGGGGCGACGATCACGAAGGCGGGGGAAAACCCCTCCCCCTGCAGTTCGACGACGGCGTCGCCGAATTTCCCCTTCAATGCATCGAATATCGCCTGGGCTTCCAACCGGTATCCCTTCGCCTTACGCCTTGGCGCCGTAATTTTTTCGCTGCATGATGATCTTCTGCAGTTTCATGATCCCGTCGATCAGCGCCTCGGGGCGCGGGGGGCAGCCGGGGATGTAGACGTCCACCGGGATGATCAGGTCCACACCCTTGACCACGCAGTACGAGTCCTTGTAGAACGGGCCGCCCGTGTTGGCGCACGATCCCATGGCGATGACGTACTTCGGTTCGGGCATCTGGTCGTAGAGGCGCTTCACCCTCTCCGCCATCTTGTGGGTGATCGTGCCGGCCACCAGCATCAGGTCCGACTGCCGGGGGGTCGCGCGGAATACCGCCCCGAACCGGTCCATGTCGTACCGCGAGGCACCCGCCTGCATCAGCTCGATGCCGCAGCACGCCGTGGCGAACAGGAGGTACCAGAGGGAGGACTTGCGCGCCCAGTTGACGAACAGGTCCGCGTTTCCCACCATGACGTGCGCCTCGGGCCCCGACACCGCGGCCCCGGGGGGCGCGGCGGGAGTCCCGGGCGGGGTACCGTGCGCGGGGTCGGAACTCATTTCGCACCCTTCTTCGCCGGGGTGTCCTGCAGGGTGCGGACCCACTCGAGGTCCCCCTCCTTCCACAGGTACGCCAGCCCGGCGAGCAGTATCACGATGAAGACGAACGCTTCGATGAAGGCGAGCCAGCCCAGCCGCTGGAAGACCACGGCCCATGGATACAGGAGCGCCACTTCGACGTCGAAAATGATGAAGATGAGGGCCACCACGTAGAAACGGATGTTGAACTGCACCCACGAGGAGCCGTACGGCACCTCCCCGCACTCGTAGGTGGAGAGCTTCACGGCCGAGGGAGCGCTCGGGGCGAACCAGCGCGAGAGCCCGAGCATCAGGGCGACGGTTACCGCCCCCAGCACGATGAACACGAGGACCGTTGCATATTCGACCAGCATCTTCTTTTCTTGTCCCGTCCTGATCCGGAAGATGGCGACGAAACCGGTGCCCGGCGCGTTTTATTTACGATGCGCCGAGCGGAACCGCTTCATGCCTCGGGGATGCGGCTTGTATACAATCGACACTACGATACTCAGGAATACATTCAAGTCAACCAAAAAAAAACCAGCACCCCTGCTTCGTGCGCACGCTCACCCTTCGGCTGCGCCGCCTCGGAGGGGGACTCCGTTCGTGGCTCGCCGTGCGGTGAACCTGCACGGCTGCGCTTTACCTCGCTTCGCCCCCCTCCTGCGGCGGCTCCGCCGGACCCCCTTGCGTCACCCGCGACACAGGCCACGGAGGGGTTTTCTATGCAGGTGGTACGGCAGAGGGGAGTCACTTTAAGGTGCAGGCGCTTTCGGGGGACATTCCTGGTTCAACCCCGGGTGGAGGGAAGGAGTGTCCCACGCCCACAACCCACAAACCAGCCTCACAAGGTGCAGGCGCAAGCCTATAATGTCCTATGGTACAGGCATTCCCGTCATCGCCGATCCTCCTCGCGCCGGCGGGGTCCCTCCCCGCGGTCGAGGCGGCGCTGTCGGCGGGGGCCGACGCCGTCTACATCGGGGTCCGATCGCTCTCCCGGGGCGGCAGGACGGGGCTCTCCCCGGAGGCGGTCGGGGCGGCGGTTTCCGCATGCCGGCGGGCCGGGGCCCGTCTTCACGCCGCGATCAACGCCGTCCCGTCATCCGCCGAGCTCCCCGCCTTTCTGGCGTCCCTCCACCGAATCCGGGACGGGGGGGTCGACGAGGTGATCCTGAACGATCCCGGGGTGATCGCGTTCGCACGGCGGGAGTTCCCCGGCTGGCCGGTCTGCGCCTCCGTCGGGCTCTCCATCCTCAATCCCGAGGATGCCCGGGCATACCGGGATCTGGGGGTCGACGCCATCGTCCTCCCCTCGGCGGTCCGGCCCGAGGAGATCCCCCCCATGAAGGAGGCGTCGGGGCTTCGGATCGAGGTCTTCGCGCACTGCCGCCCGGAGTTCCTTCTTCACGGCAAGTGCGGGTTGACGGGATACGTCGTCGAGGGGGGTGGGGGAGCAACGGTCTCCGCGAAACGGGGAGCGGGCTGCCGCCTCGTCTGCAGGAACCTGCCGGTCTCCTGCGCGGCGCACTCCCTCGAAGACGAACTGCCGGTCTGGATCGCAGCGGGGGCGGACGTCTTCAAGATCGAAGGGAGGGAACTTTCCGCGCCGGCGGTGGCGGCGCTGGTCACCCGCTTCCGGAGAAAGCTGGACGCCGCCTGCGCCCCCTCAGTGGGCGGATAAGATGTTCTTGAGGTCCGCCGGCAGGGGGATCGGCGTCCAGGAGTCGTCGATGGCGCGACAGGAGATCCGTCCCTCCGCCGCCAGGATATCCTTCCCCGCCTCCGTGCGGAACAGGGAGAAGCCGAACGTGGCGCCGCTTTTCTCCACCCGCATGACGCGGGTTCGCAGCATCAGCAGGTCGTCGAACCGGACCGGGGCCCGGTAGCGGCAGGCGGTCGCCACGACGGGAAACCCGTATTTCCGCTTCGGGTTCCGGTACGCGAGGTCGGGGGGGAGGCCGCGGGACCGGAGGAACTCGTCCATCCCGCGCTTGAAGTAGTCGAGGACCGCGGCGAAGTACGCTACCCCGTACGGGTCGGTCTCGCCGAACCGGACGCGGATCTCGATCATGTGCGAGAGCGGAGGCGCCATCTCCCCGTAAGGATCGCCTCTCCCCGGCCGGATGTCAAACGGGCGTAGGCGGGATCGGGGAAAAACGGTAAAGTGATACCATGATGCCGCCGCAGGACGCGATGCAGGATCCTCTCCCCGACCTGTCCCCCGAGGCCGGCAAGGACGGGAACGGAGAGCCGAGGTCGGCGGCGGAGGAGCGGCGGCCCCGGCCGACCCTGAAACTCATCCGGGCGAGTACGATTGTCATCGCGATCCTCGGCATCTTCGCGTTCATGCACTTCGCCGCTTCCATATTCATCACCCTGTTCTCCGCCATGCTGCTGGCCTTCGCCCTCGAACCGCTGGTCCACCTGCTCTGCGTGCGGACCCCGTTGCGGCGCCATCACGCCAGCGGCATCGTGGTTTTCCTGTTCGTCGCGATGCTCTACGGGCTTTTCTACGGCACATACCTGCGCGCGGAAAGTTTTTTCGCGGAGGTCCCCGCGATCGCCGAAAAGATCCGCGCCGCGCCGATGGTCGCGAGCCTCGCGGACAAGATGGAGGAGGTGAACCGCGTCGTCGCCGAGACGGGCCGCCGCATCTCTCCCCCGGCACCGGCCTCCGCGCGCCCGAAAGCCGCCCCACCGGTCGTCGTACACGATGCGGAAACGTTCACGGGGTCGCTGCTCCAGGGGATCGGATCCCTGGGCGGCGTCCTCTTCTCCCTCGGATTCATCCCCTTTCTCGTTTACTTCATCCTCGCGGACAGGGAACCGCTCACCCGGCGGACCCGGGAGCTCTTCCCGGAGGAACACCGCGGGACCGTGGGGGAGATCCTTCTCGACATCGAGTGGATGATGCGGAAGTTCCTCATCGGAAACGCCGTGATCGCCGTCATTCTCTCCGTGGCGACCGTCCTCGTCTACCTTCTCGTGAGGCTTCCGTACCCGGTAGTGCTGGGAATCCTGAGCGGGACGCTCAGCATCGTCCCGTACCTCGGCCTGCCGCTCGCGCTGCTCCCGGGCGTCGTCGTCGGCCTCATCTCCTTCGAGTCGGGGGGGCCCTTTCTGATCCTGGTCGTATCGGTGACCGTGCTCCACATCCTTGCGGCGAATTACCTGACCCCGAGGCTGGTGGGAAGAGGGGTGCGGTTGAACGCGACCGCATCGACGATGGCCCTGCTCTTCTTCGGCTGGCTGTGGGGAGGGATGGGGCTGGTGCTGGGAATCCCGATCCTGGCCGTTCTGAAATGCATCTTCGACAACGTCCCGTCCACGCGGCGGATCGGGATGTTCCTCGGGGAGTAACGGGGCGGAAACGAAGAAAGCCCGGGGGCATCGCACCCCCGGGCTCCGGTATCACCTCCGCGTTGCGAGGCGCGGTCTTCCCTTACTTCTTCGCCTTGTCGATCTCCTGCTGGCGCAGGATGCGTCGAAGGAGTTTTCCGACCGCGGTCCGCGGCAACGCGTCGATGAACTCGATCTCCCGCGGCAGCTTGTAGACGGCGATCTTCCCCTTGCAATGCTCGACGAGCTCCTTCTTCAGCTCCTCGGTCGGGGTGACGCCCGGTTTGAGCTGCACGAACGCCTTGGTCTTCTGCCCGATCACCGGGTCGGGAACGCCGACCACGCCGGCGTCGGCGACGGACGGGTGCATCACCAGCGCCTCCTCGATCTCCTCGGGTCCGATCCGGTAGCCGGACGACTTGATCAGGTCGTCCTCGCGGGAGAGGAACTGGACGTACCCGTCCTCGTCCATCGTGACCACGTCGCCCGCCAGGCACCAGCCGTCGCGGACCGACGACTTCTGCTTCTCGTTGTCCTTCCAGTAGATCGTCCCCGTGGGTCCCCGGACGATCATCTTGCCGACCTCGCCGGGCTTGACCTGCTCGAAGTTCTCGTTCACGACGCGCACGTCGTATCCCGGGCACGCCGTCCCGATCGGTCCGGGCTTGACCTTCTTCGTCACCGCCGCGGAGATGAACACGAACATCATCTCGGTGGTGCCGAGCCCCTCGTAGATCTCGAGCCCGAACTTCTCCTTCCAGTCGAGGTACGTCTTGGCGGTGAGCGCCTCGCCGCCGCCGGTGCAGAACCGCAGGGAAGAGTAGTCGTAGTCCTTCGGGTTGATGTCGACCAGCATCTTCCGGTACGCGGTCGGCAGGGCCGTCATGATCGTGATCTTGTGGTTCTGGATGTTCTTGAACATCGTCACAGGATCGAACTTCCCGATGAGGGAGACGGCCGCGCCGAACCGGAACGGGATGACCCCGACGGTGGAATACCCCGCCGCCATGGCGAGGGGCGCCGGTCCGCCGATCACGTCCTTGTCGGACACCTCCCAGCAATACTTCCCGAACCCGTCGGCGACGATCAGCGACTCCTCCATGAAGTGCGCCGTCCCCTTGGGCAGCCCTGTCGTCCCCGAGGTGAACAGCAGCACGGAAACGTCCATCCGGTCCCGTTTGACCGCCTCGCACTGGTCGGGGTTCTTCATCAGGTCGGCGTACGGTACGTACCCCTTCGCCCGGACCTCGTTCTCGTCGCCGCCCACCACGACGATCGTCTTGGCGAACTTCAGGTCGGCCTTCGCGGCCTCCAGCTCGGCCAGCATGACCGCCGCGACGATGATCACCTTCGCTTCCGACACGTTCGCAACGTGCGCGATCTCCGCACGGGAGAAGAGGACCGAGGTCGGCAGGGAGACGGCGCCGATCTTGATGATCGCGAAGTTGCACACGATGATCGGCACGATGTTCGGCATCCGCATCAGGACGCGGTCGCCCTCCTCCACGCCGAGCTTCTTCAGCCCGTTGGCGACGCGGTTTACGCTGGCCTGGAGCTGCTTGTAGGTGACCCGCTGCTCGTCGAAGTAGATCGCGACCTTGTCGCCGTATTTCGCGGCGGTCTGGTCGAGGAGGACTTCGGTGGAGTTGAACTTCTGCGGGATGTTCTTGAACTCGTCGAGCGTGTAGAGGCGCTTGGGCCGCAGCTCGGGCGGCGGCAGGTAGCTCTCGGGTATCTTCGCCATCACTCCCCCCATTCGTGAGAGGGCCCGCCGGGCCGGGAACGGCCCGGCGGTCCTCGTGTTGGTATGCGGCGTTACGCCTTCGCCAGGAGCGTCTGGAGCATCTCTTCGCAGCTGAGCAGCTTCATCAGCTCCTTGTCGCTGCGGGGAAACGCCTCGTTGGGATACCGGTCGTCGTCCTTCTCGAACAGGAGGAGGGCCGGGACGGTCTTCCCGAAGTCTTCCTGGAGAGCGCCCTTCGCGCCGAAAACGGCGCGGACCTGGGACTTGGGGCCCGTCACGGCAGCGTTGTACGTCATGAACGCGACCTGCTGGCCCTTGAGATCGACGGCCTTGGCGTTGACGCCCTTGGCCGCCAGCTGGCCGATCATTTCGACGGCCTTCGCGTTGTCGCAGGGGAACGCCGACCCGGGCGGTACCGTGCTGTCGTAGTAGAATTCCACCTTCATCGCAGTGAACCCTCCTTCGTGGTGAGTATTTTGGAAGACACGCGGCACCTGAACGGCAAAATCCACGGCCGCGCTTGTGGTTACCACAGGGCGGCCGTGGATTTGCCGCGTCGCTAATCTACCAGACCGGCGACGGTCGGTTCAAGGACCTTTTTCCTACTTCAGGGTCGCGGGTCCGGACCCCTCGTAGAAACCGCACTCCCCCTCGATCCCGTCGACCTTCGGGATGTTGATGGCGTACGGCCATTCGAGCTTCGCGCACTGCCCCGAGTAGACCTTGGCGATCTGCGGATCGGTCGCGGGCACGAAGTTGTTGCACTTCGCACAATTCGGAATAGTTGCCACTGTTCTCCTCCTTTGTAGATTCCTGGTTCTTTCTCCGCGAACCGACCGCTACTTCGCGAACTGCTTCGGGCGGCTCCCGACAAGGTCCGCCGCCGTCAACGGGGCGCCCGACACCGGGTTCCCGCGCTTGCTCTTGGTGATCGGGATCGGCTTCCCCTGGAAGTCTTCCCGCGCCTGCGGCCCCTTGTTGACCTTGGAAAAGTCGGTGATCGTCTTCCAGTCCTTGCTCTGGGCGTATCCGGGCATCTTGTCGTGCGGCCCCGTGGCGGCGGCCGGCGCGGCTTTCCGGGTCCCGTTGACCAGCTCGTATGCCCAGATGGCATCGCAGCCGGCGCACTTGATCTTCCCCTTGAAGTTCCAGAAGGTGAACGGATCAAGGTAGTTCAATGTCTCGCACTTCGGACATTCCAATATGAGCGACGTCTCGCGGAAAGGACTGCTCATCATTACCTCCTTTTCTCGTTATCGTTAGATGATCTCGTTCTTCTCGAGCGCGGAGATCTCGGAGCCGCCGTAGCCGCACAACTTGGCCAGAAGGTACTCGTTGTCCGCGCCGACCGGCTTGAAGACGTTCTTGATGCGGCCCGGCGTCTCGGAGAGCCGGTACGCGACGCCCTGGGTCTGGACATCCCCGAAGGTCGGGTCGTCGAGCCACTGCATCGAACCCCGGAGGTGCCAGTGCTCCTGGTTCGCCGCCTCGTTGGAGTTCCACACCGGCTGGGAGACCAGGCCTGCGCCGGTGAACGCCGCCCAGACCTCTTCCTTGGTCTTGTCGGCGGCGAACTTCTCCAGCGCGGGGTAGATCGCCACCTGGGCATCCGCCCCCACGCGGTCCGCGTGGGTCGGGTACTTCTTGGCGAGCTCGGCGTTTCCGATGACGCCGCACAGCTTCTTGAAGTCGTCGTCCTTGTAGGCGGAGACGAAGCAGAAGCCGACTTCCTGCTCCTGCGGGTTCTTCGAGTTCGGGTATGACGACTTCCCGCACTTGAGGATCCCGTGGACGCAGAGCAGCGGCTCCCAGTTCCCCCACCGCTGCGCCACGATGCCGGTTTTGCCGTAGAGGGCGATGAAGTCGGTCAGGTGCCGCTGGGCGCCGTGCACCTGGGAGTACTCCAGGAAGTTCCCCTTGTTCGATACGTTGTCGCGCCAGTAGAGGCAGGCGATGATGTTGAACGCGGAGATCGCGCCGCCCCAGTAGTCCATGATCCAGATGGTCTGCTTGGACGGCATCCCGCCGTACTCCTTGGGCCACCCGGTGATGGAGAAGCAGCCGCCCTGGGCCTGGCCGAGGATGTCGTAGGAGGCGCGGTTGCGCCCCGGGCCCCAGCCGCCGAAGCCGCCCATCCACTGGTAGATGACGCGGGGGTTGATCTCTACGTGCTGCCGGTACCCGATCCCCCACCGGTCGAACGTCCCCGCGCGGTAGTTCTCGCAGAAGACGTCGCTCTTGGCGGCGAGCCGCTTCATGATCTCGATCGCCTCCGGCTTGTGGAAGTCGAGCGAAAGGAAGAGCTCGTTCGGGTTCGCGCCGAAGAAGCCGAGCCCCGTCCCCTTGTCCGGCATCCACCGGGAGAGGGGGTAGAGGAACGGCTCGTTGAACGGGGTGGTGTGCCGCATCGGCTCGCCCCGCTTCGGCAGCTCGACCTTGATCGTCTCGGCGCCCAGCTCGGCGAGGTACGCCGCGCAGGAGGGACCGAGGATGTACTGGGTGGTGGAGATGGCACGGATTCCTTTCAGGACCTCGGGCTTGTGGAACGTGTCCTTAATATTGAAGACGCTGCGGCAGAAATCCTCGAACGTCATGTCCTTCAAGGCTTTATCGACCATTAGATGACTCCTCCCTTCTTCAGGCTCGCCAACTCTTGCCGGTTCAGGCCCGCGAGGCCGCGGTAGACGTCCTCGTTGTCCTTGCCGACCGGCCGGCCGATCCACTTGATCCGTCCCGGAGTGTTGGAGCCGATGAAGCTGGAGCCCCCGAGGAGAACCTTGCCGTATTCGCCGTCATCGAGCAGCCGCACGTGGCCGCGGTACTTGTAGTGCGGGAACTCGCACACCTCGTCGAGGAACGACACGCCGCCCGAGGCGACTTCCTCTTCCTGCAGCGCCGTCTCGCACTGGAACCGGGTGCAGTCCTTCATCCACTCGACCAGGGTGGTGTACGTCTCGACCTGCTGGTAGTGCGGCAGACGGTCGGTGACGACCCGAAGCTTCGGGTCCTCGCAGATGTGCTGCTCGAGGTACGGCTTCGCCTTCCCGGCGGCCCGCCAGATGCGGAACCAGAGCCGGTCGTGCCCGCCGCCCACCATGATCTGGCCGTCGGCGCACGGGTTGACCGCGTAGATGTTGATCGCGAGGTCCCAGTTTCCGTAGCGGGGACGGACGGAGCCGTCCATCCCGTTCCAGGCCCAGTTGTAGTCGATGATCCGGATGACCGCTTCCGCCCCGGTGCACTCGACGAACTGCCCCTTCCCGAGGAACTTCTCCCGGGCGTAGAGGGCCGCCATCGCGCCCATCGCCGCGAAGGTGCCGCCGACCTGGTCGCACAACCACCAGCCGGACCGGGTCGGGGTGCCGCCGAACGACACCGGCGCGCCGGTGCCGTGGACGAAGCCCATGGAGCATTGCGCCACAGGGTCCATCGCGCCGGGCTGATCCTTCAGGGGGCCCCACTGCCCGCGCTGGCCGACCCAGAGGTAGATGAGCCGCGGGTTGATCTCGGAAAGCTGACGATATCCGATCCCGAGCTTGTCATAGTGCCCCGGGGCGGCGTTCTCGATGAGGATGTCGACCTGCGGAATGATGTTCTTCAGCAGTTTGCGCCCTTCTTCGGTCTCGACGTTGAGGGTGACGGACAGCTTGTTCCGGGCTTCCGCGAGGAACCGGGCGCCGCACTTCTCCCCGTTTTGGGCGGTGAACATGTATTCTTCCCGGCCGAAGGGGGTGAGTTTCCGCAGCGGATCGCCGCCGGGCGGCTCGACCATGATGACCTCGGCGCCGAGCTCCGAGAAGTGCGAGGAGCACCAGTGCCCGATGATCTGGTTCGTCGTCATGTCCAGTACGCGGATTCCGTTCAGCGACTCGGGCTTGTTGGCGTTGAACTCCTGCCGGACCGCCGACTCCACCCAGAGGGAGTACTCCTTCCGCTTCTCGTCCACGCCGGCGTACACTTCCTCCACCGTCGGTGCCGGGATGGCGGGCCAGGGAAGGACCTTGATTTTGGGCCGCTTCTTTTCCGTGCGCCAAGATTCTGCCATGCTTCCCCTCCTTCTAGAAATTTGCTTTCCGTGCATGCACCTCAGTGAAACCTTGCGCGGTCTTCGACGTTGGTCTCTTCTCCCGTCGTTGCCTCCCCCTTTCCGTAATTTTTCAAGGACGCCATCTCCTTGGATGGAGCGATTTGGCGGATGTAAATACCGCCGATAATCGGGATGTTCTCACGAATAGGTCGGCGTGGCTTTATAAATGCGTTTTATTAATATCGCAAACCCGCGATTTCGTGTCAAGCCCTTTTTTCCAAGATAAAACGCATTTTGATCCCCACGGTCATTGCGTCTGTTTCGAACGTTTGAGGATCATCTGGCACCCTACCGTCCCGTAGGCGATCCCGTCCCGGTTGGGGGCGATGAGGGGGACGGAGGTCACAAGCTCCCAGCCGTTTTCGCCGGCCTCCTTCAGCCACGCCATGTCCGCCGTCAACCCCTCCGGCGTGTCCTGGAACATCACCATCCTGTCCATGTATTCGAAGATCATCTGTCGCCTCCCTCCCCGTTGATGGACGCGGCGGAAACTCCCGCCGCGTCGGCGATCCTCCCCCGGATCGCCTGGTACGCCGACTCGCGCTCCTCTCCGCGCTGTCCCGCCATCCGGACGGAAGACAGCGTCACGGTGTCGTAGAGCCGCTTCATCCGCTCCCCTTCCCCTTCCCCCCCCAGGCGCGTGAGGATCGCCCCGTGGTCCGCCACGAAGCGCGCGTCCGTGAGCAGGGCGATCTGCTTTCCGGCGTCCGACAGCTCCTGCTCGCTCTCCGAGTGAAGGAACCTGGCCAGGTGGCGCGCCATCATCGCGGTGTCCATCCGCTCGTTGTCCCGCCGAAGCGCCTCGACCCGCTCCTCCTCGGGCATCAGTTTCCAAACGATGTAATCGACCGGCTTCGTCATCGCCAGCCAGCCGGAGCCGTACCGCTCGATGAAGTACGTGATCGACCGGCCGTCCACGCCCGCGGCGACGGCCAGGATCAGCTCCCGCAGTCCGTTCGACGGCATTTCATAAAAGGAAGGGTACTTGGCGAGGAAAGGGAGGACGATCCGCTGTGTCTCCTCGACGGTCAGCAGGTCGAGGTGGACCATCGCGGTCAGGCGAAGGTCCTTCAGCGACATCGTGACGAGGGTGTTCTTCAGCAGCCGAAGGCGAAATTCAGGCGGGACCTCCCGCGGGTACTTCTCCATCGGTGGCCCGAGGAGCGTCTCCGGGTCGGCGGGCAGCCCCGCCGCGGTCGCCGCCGCCGTGCGGACCTCCCGGAGCAATGCCTCCCGCTCCTCCTCCGACGCCGCCGCGACGGCCGCGGCGATCCGCGGGGCGATTTCCCCGGCCGCTTCCCGGAGCCGGGCTTCGGGCACGGAACGAAGCCGCTGGAGAAGGTCGAAATAGAGGGAGAATTCGAGGACCCCCTCGTTGAATCCGGGGTCGGAGAGCATGTAGGGGCGGAACAGCATCGCCGCGCGCGCGACCTCGCGGCGCAGCTGGAGGGGGGTGACCCCGTCCAGGCTCGCCGCGATCCGGGGCCACTTCTCCCGGACCGCCATCTCCTGGTACTCCTCCTGGGTGAGGAAGGAGGGCTCGTACCTCTCGCCGTCCTTTTTCTTCTCCTCGAGCTCGGCGATCGCATACGCGGTGTAGGCGGGGACGAAGTCCGCGGCGAACGCGCGCAGCTCCTGCTCGGCCATGTGCTCGCTGTACCCGGCGAACATTCCGCCGTGGGTCTCCTCGTCGAGGCAGTCGCCGAAGATCCGCATCGTGAACCGCAGCTGCGGTTCCATGAAACGATCGAGGTGCCCGACGATGTTGTTCCCCCGGTCCTCGAGGCGCCGGCGCACCAGCGCGACGTACGATTCCATCATGACGGCCCGCCCGTCATCCCGAAGAGCCCGCGGAAGGAGGAAAGGACGGCGTCCCTGCGCTCCTTCGGGAATTCCCAGGTGGCGGAGAGCATCGACCCCGTGAAGGCGAACTCCCCGTCCTCATCCTCTCCGCCGCACGAGCCGCCCTTGCCCATCTGCGGGGGGGAGGACGGGGGGGCGCCCAACGCCCCGGCCACGTCCCCGAAAATCGCCTCGCCGTCCTCCGTGTTGGGGGCCTGAACGGTGCAATACGCGGTGAGCACGGCGACGAAACAGGGGAGGATGTCGCCCCCCGGCGTCCCCACCAGCGCGTCGAGGTTCCATTGGGCGGCGGACTCCCGCAGTTGCGTCTTGCGGCAGGTCAGCATCGGCCCGCCTCCCCGGAGGATGCCCCGTCCTCCTCGCTCTTTTTCCGGAGGAGGTGGAGCATCGCGTCCGCATCGTAGGCCAGGGCGCCGGTCTCGTAGTAGAGCTCCCCCAGCCACTCCGCGATATGCGCACGGAACTCCTCCAGGATCTCCCCTTCCGCGTCGCAGACCAGGACAACGATCCGGCGATCGTCGCCGTCGTAGTAGCGGAAGGCGAACTTCCCTCCCGGCAGTTCGTGCAGGTCGATCGACATCACATCCTCGCCCTCCAGGTCGAGCGCGCGTTTCACGTCGCGGGACGTTCGGACCCTTCCCCGGAAGGCGATCTCGGTCTTCCCGGACCACAACGGTCCGAAACGTTTTTCGATCATTTCCTTGTCCTCGATGCTCACACGAACACCCC
>Ga0210098_1000360_pt1 | contig 14617 bp, 9 predicted proteins | sample Joice_ThreeSqA_D_FD_184870 | JGI IMG/M metagenome (GOLD analysis project Ga0210098, IMG submission 184870) | Wetland microbial communities from San Francisco Bay, California, USA, that impact long-term carbon sequestration - Joice_ThreeSqA_D1... | ecosystem: Environmental > Aquatic > Marine >...
TCCCCAAGGCGAACGCCGACTACGCCATGGACGCCGCGGATTGCATCGGCTGCGGGGCGTGCGTGGCGGCGTGCCCCAACGGCGCGGCGATGCTCTTCACGGGGGCCAAGGTCGCCCAGTTCGCGGCGCTCCCCCAGGGACAGGTGGAGGCGCCGGAGCGGGTCGCCAACATGATGAAGGAGATGGCGGACTGCGGTTTCGGAAACTGCACGAACCATTACGAGTGCCAGGCGGCGTGCCCGAAGGGGATCGACGTGAAGTTCATCGCCCGCCTGAACCGGGAGTACCTCAAGGCGCTCTTCATGGAGAAGGCGGGGACGTTCACCCCGGTCGGGGAATAACCCCGGCTACGACCGTTTCACCCCGCGGACGATCCCGGGGCGGGGGCGGAGACGCCCCCGCCCCGTTTCGTTTCCGCCGGCACTTCCGGGATCAATCCGCTTTATGGAAGTACCGGTTCAGGTCAAGCAGTCCGCCCTTGACGGGTTCCTCCGCGTTCAACCTTTTCTGGAACCAGTCATAGGTTATCCAAAACCTGTCATCCGATCGGTTAACACCGTATTTATCAAGTCGTTTCCTGCTTGCCTCGCCGGCGTCATAAAACTCGATCAGGTCGATGAAGTCGGGGATGTCGTCCTGGGCGATATCGAAAAAGAAATTCGGGTAGGAACCGATCATTCCCGGGATGAATTCAATGCTGTCCTTTGAAGGATCCAGACGTTTGTCCTCCCCCAGCAGGAAGGCCACGTTGTTGTGCCATCGGTTTACCACGAGCGTGGCGACCACATCTTTCCCGTTGTTGAGGCGTACCCTCATATAGGCGAGGTTGGCGTTATGGTCGTGGATGAGGGCGACGAGCGGCGTGCCCGGGCGCGATACGGCCCGGAATCCCTGCAGGTACTCCTCGCGCGTTTCATATTTCCGGGGAATTTCCGGATACCCCTCTCCGGATCGGATGTAGTTGATCTTGTCGAACGTGGTCGCCGTCTCCCTGTTCAACTCGCTCGTAATGACGTGTTCGACAAACTCGCGCTTGGGGTCGGGGGTCGCGAACCGGATCCCCGACGCCAGGGCGCCCTCGTAGTAGTGGATCTCCTCCAGATTCGTACCCAGGTACCACGACCGCATGATCTCTTTCCGCGTTTCCTTGGGAAGAAAATCGAGGAAATAGCTTTCCCCCTCGATCCGGAGCCTGTCCATGTAGAGCCTTTCGACCAGCTGGTGTCCGACCGTTCCGTAGACGTCGAACCCGGCGACGAGCGCATAGTAAACACGCTCCAGTAGCGGGTAATCGATCACCCAGAGGGTCTTGGGCAGGTTCCCCAGCGCCCCCTTGTGCACGGAGGCGCTGTCGAAATGCCGGTAGACCGTCAGGAACGGCGCATCGGAGGCACGGTACCCCTTCCAGATCGCGTCGTAGCCGAGCCCGCCGTAATTCAACGCCGCATAGGTATCCTCCCGGCTCTTGTAATACTCGATCGCAAGACGCTTGTACTTGTCCGTCAGGACGGAAAACACACCGGGGTCGCTCCCCATCTCGATCGGCATGGCGAGCCTGTCGACGTTCATCTTCAGGAAACCGGGATACCGCACCGAAAGGTCGTGATCCGGGTCCAGGAACATGACCCAGAACTGATCGTCGATGACGTTCAGGGCGATCTGACCCTTGCAGACGGGACCGTGGATGAAGGTCATGAGGATGTAGTGGGAGCTGTCCAGAAGGAACAGGTACCTCGACCGTGGAGGGATCTGTTCGAACGCCTTGAACGGATTGGCGCTCATCCCGGGATCGTATCCCACGCGGTGAGGTTCCTGGAGCCACTCCGGTTCGATGAAAAGCTCCTCGAAGCGGCGCATCCTGGCATCGTCGAGCTCGTAGACCATGTGCGTCTTCCGCACGATCGTCGAGTGGACCTTCCGAAAGCGGTAATAGACGGCGGGGAACCCGGGGTCGTCGTACGGACGGACGGTCGCCACGAGCTCGATCGGCGTGCCGGGGGGAGTCCCGGAGCGAACGAGCTCGAAGAATTCGTTCGTGGGCGTGCCGAATTTTACGTGCGCGAGGAACAGATGCTCGTAGATGTAGCGGGCCGTCATCGCGTGCTTCGGATCGACCTGGTTGAAGAACGTCTCCCATTTCCGGATTTCGGCGGCATCCTCCGGCTTCGGGGCCTCCAGGTCACGCTGCTCGGTGGGAGTCGGTCCTTTTGCCCCCTGATACAGCCACCCGGCCACGAGCTCGAACTCCTCCTGCTTCAGCGGTGGGAAGCCGAAAGGCATCCCGTTGTTCGGGTGTTTTTCAAGATACGCCGCGAGTTCGCTCCCGTTCTCCGAACAGGTCAGGTCGTCCGCTTCCGGGTAATAATCGCCGGAGCTCTTCGGGTTCCTCCTCTTGTGGTCCAGCAGTTGAAGCATCATCGAGTCGTTGAAACCGTCGCCGGCCGTACTTTCCGTCACGCTGAAGAAACCCTTTTTCCGCCACTCCGCGGTGTTTTTCGCGTCGGTGAAGAGACGGGTGGGATCCATCGTCTTCAGGCGGGAGGAGTTATAGATGGCCTTTTTCGTGGCTCCCCGGTCCGCCCCTTCATACGAGTCCAGCTTCAGCTGGCAGGGCGAGTTGTAGCACGAGTGGCATACCGTGCAGCGCTTCTCCAGCAGGGGCTGCACTTCCGTGAGGTAATGGATGGACCGTGTCGGGATGCTCACGGCGACCGGCGGAAGCGGTTTTGTCGCGCAGCCGGAGAGGAGCAACAGCGCAATCGTGATGACAAGAAGCGTCGATCGCATCGGGTTTCCCTTCGGGGGGGGGGATTCTGTAAAAGCCGACCGGCATCCATGCCCGGCATGAAACCCATTGTATCCCAACGCGATACCCTTTGACGGAGCTCTCCGCCAGCGCTTTCGTATAAGATATTCATGCCGCGAAACCGTCCGACGGAGCGCCGGCCGGGGAGAGAAAGCCAGGAGACACGACCATGCACATGGCGGACGCGCTGCTCTCCCCCGCGGTTGGGGCCACCTTCTGGGCAGGGACGATCGGCACGATCGGTTACGCGTCGAAGAAACTGAAGGAACACCTCGACGACAGGAAGATCCCCCTGATGGGGGTGGTGGGCGCCTTCATCTTCGCCTCCCAGATGATCAACTTCACGATCCCGGGAACCGGCTCCAGCGGGCATATCGGTGGCGGGATGATCCTTGCGGTTCTCCTCGGACCGTACGCCGCCTTCATCGTCATGGCCTCGGTGCTGACGGTCCAGGCGCTCTTCTTCGCCGACGGGGGGCTGCTGGCACTGGGGTGCAACATCTGGAACCTGGGGATCTACCCGTGCTTCTTCGCCTACCCTTGCGTCTACAAACCGCTGGCGGGAGACGGGCGGAGCCCGCGGCGGATCCTTCTCGCGTCGCTGGCGAGCGGGATCGTCGGGCTCCAGATGGGCGCCTTCTCGGTCGTCCTGGAGACGCTCCTGTCGGGCAGGACCGCGCTCCCGTTCACCACGTTCCTGCTGATGATGCTGCCGATCCACCTGGCGATCGGGATCGTGGAAGGGTTCGTCACGGCGGGGGTGGTCAATTTCGTCCGGGCGGTCCGTCCGGAGATCCTCGACAGCTCCTCCCCTTCCGTGCCGCTCGCATCGGGGATTTCCCTGCGGAACGTCCTGGTCGGATTCGTCGCCCTCGCGGTCGTTGCGGGCGGGGCGCTGTCGTGGTTCGCTTCGGCCCACCCCGACGGCCTCGAATGGTCGATCGCAAAGATCACCGGGAAGGGAAAACTCCCCGAACAGGGGCACGGCGTCCCGGCGGCGTTAAAGAGCGTGCAGGAGAAAACCGCCATACTTCCCGGGTACGGTTTCAAACCACCCGAAAACGGATCGAAGACGAAGGAGGAGGCGCCGTCCTGGCCGGCCGTCGACCCGGGAACCTCGCTATCGGGGTTGATCGGGGGCGGCTTGGTCCTGCTGGCGGCATTCGCCATCGGGTGGGTCATCCGCGCGTTCCGCGGGAAGAAACCAGGGAAACCTGCGTGACGCCGGAAGGAGGAACATCACCCGATCCTCAGCGACCGCATCGAGATGGATCCCAGCGTCACCCTGTCCGAAAAAAACCGGACCCCCTCTCCCTTCTCCTGAAGGGCCAGGGCGTAGAGCAGCGGCAGGAAATGCTCGTTCGTGGGAACCGACAGCCGCGCCGCCCTCCCCAGCTCCGGATAGTGCACGATGGCGTCGTGGTCCCCCGACAGGATCCTCCGTTTCACCGTATCGTCGAATTCGACCGCCCAGTCGAAGGCCGTGTCCTCCCGGACGATTACCCCGAGGTTATGGACGATGTTCCCGCTCCCCACGATCAGGACTCCCTCGCGCCGGAGGACCGCCAGCTCCTTCCCCAGCCCGTAATGGTCTGCGGGTACCTTCCCGCGGTCCAGGCTCAGCTGGACCACCGGGATATCGGCATCGGGATACATCCGGCGCAAAACCGACCATGCGCCGTGGTCCAGCCCGCGGGCCGGATCGGGCAGAACATTCGTCCCGCGGACGGTCTCCATGACCCGGCGCGCAAGTTCCGGGGAACCGGGGGCGGGATAGCTCACCTCGTACAGGGGCCGCGGAAATCCGATAAAGTCGTGGATGGTTGCGGGCCGTTCCGTCGCGGTGACCTGCGTTCCGATCGTCTCCCAGTGCGCGGAGATGCACAACACCACCCTGGGCCGGGGGATGGATCCGGGCGCATCGGCCCACGCCCTGCTGAACGCGTTCTCCTCGATCGCATTGGTCGGGCTGCCGTGCCCGACGAACAGGACCGGCATCTTGACATCGGAAACGATTTTCACCGCATCGTGCCCCACCCCGGCGGCTGACCGATCCTCATCGGCACCGGTACCCCCGCTCATTCGCCCAGGGAGGAAGCGGTTTCCCTGTCCGGCTCGCGGTTCTCCGGTTCAGGTACCGGGGGGACCTTGTGCCACCGGCTCAGGGTGATCGACTGGACCGCGGCGGCGAGGCCGAAGGAGAGGACGCTTAACACCAGCGGAACGCCCTTCGTTCCCAGCAGGTCGGAGGCGGTCTTCAACGCTCCCACCGCGATGACCAGGATGGCGACGTTGCGGATCTCCCGGTTGCGGGCGCGGAAGGCGTAGAGGCCAAGCCCCAGGGCGGCCAGGTTGATGATGACCGACTGGGTGCATTGAAAGACGTCCGGCCCCCGGGGCCCGGCGGGAAGGATGATCCACCAGGCGATCACCCGAAGGAGGAAGAAGGAACCGGTCAGGGCGGCCAGGAGGGTGACGGCGCCGCTCAGGTCCTCCGTGTCGTAGGTCTCGAAGAAGGGAGATCGCGCGGGCGGAGCGTGTCGTCGACACCATCGGTAATGGATCAGGGCGGCCGCGGCCAGCGCGGCGCACGGGACCGTTCCGGCCAGGACCGATGCGGGGAGACCGTGGGCAAGGAAATGGTGCGACAGGGACACGACGGCGTAGACCTGCAGCAGGTAGGAGGTTAACCGCACGGCCCCGCTCCCCCATCGATCGGAGAGGACGGCAACACCGAATGCCGCGGCCCCCAGAACGGGTGCCGCCGGCAAGACGCCGAGGGCGGCGGGGAGGGCCAGCCCCAGGAGGGCGGCCCCGGCGACGACGAAGGAGTTGGTGCCGGGAACACCGTCGATTTTCCGCATGCCGAGCCAGAAGGCGCCCCCGAAGTGTACGAGGGCGAACAGGATCGCCACCAGGTTGAGCGCGAGGGCGCTTCCGTCGGCCTCGTTCACGACGACCCTCGCGGCCAGGTACGACCCGACGGCGCCGATCGTGGGGAGGCAGAAATCGAAGACGGAAACCTTCACGTCACTGCTCCGGACGATCCCCCGGAGGGCGATCCCCAGGAAGGCAACGCTGACGATCGCCAGGACCGGCAGGAACCACCCGGGGGCCAGGGTAGGCGCCGCGGCGGTCCTGTGGGCGACGACGGCGGCGAGCCGCATCCCCCAGAGAAGGAACATGGCCAGGGTGACGAGAAGCACGGTCCAGCGGAGCCAGCCGCATCGCTTCAGGGTTCCCGCGTAGTACCCCAGGATATTGGCCGTCAGCAGGATCATGAAAAGGTAGGGGAAGAACGGATTCGGGTAGTCGATGGCCGCTCCGGCCAGGCACATCCCCAGGGTACCGACCGACACCGGTAGAAAGACCGAAAACCGGCGGCTGACGAACGCCATGCCGGCGCCGGTGGCCATCAGCGTCCAGTAGGCGGGAACGAGGGGAAGCGACCCGAGGCGGGCGTGGGTTTCGACGACGATGCTCGACATGAGGATCGCCCCGCAGGCGACGAACACCGGGGCCAGGGAGCTCCCCCGCCGATACTGGTACCAGCCGGCCACCATGAGTGCGGCGGCGTAGCCCATGCCGAGCCCCATGCCGAGGAGGGGTTTGACGATGCCGCTGTCGGTGATGGTCCGCAGGATCAGGGCGACGACCATCAGGAAACAGAGGGTGGCCAACCGGGGGAAGAGCGACGCCCTGCCCGCCCAGTGGATCACCTCGTCGGAGAGGCTGTCGGGCTCCCCGGCGGGCTTCCCCGGCGGCTTCCCCGGGAGCGGGGAAGCTTCCGGCCGCCGGATCGTCTCCTGCCGCGCCGTGGACGCGGCTGCCGATTGACCCCGGGCGGATACGGATCGTCGCCCCTCGAGTTCCGCAACCCGCCGGGCAAGGCTGTCGATATGCTCGTAGAGCCGGTCGACCTTCTCCTCGATCGTCAGCTTTTCATCGCGCATGCGTGAAACTCCGTGGCTCTGCCGTGGATGCCGGTGCAAATGGGAGGAGAGCCCTCATCTATAACGTGGTTTTATATAATATCAGTAGCGATTGCCGGGATTGCAAGGGATTCTTTCCTGCGGGAGAAACGTACCCGCCGGTCGGTCCGCTTCCACGAAAAAAGGGAACCCGGCGCGAGGCCGGGTTCCCTTCGATGACCGGGTTGGACGAAGGTGGGGCTTACGTCTTGGCCTTCGCGAAGTTCTCCGCGACCTGCGCCCAATTGACGGTGTTCCACCACGCCTCGATGTAGTCGGGGCGCCGGTTCTGATACTTCAGGTAATAGGCGTGCTCCCATACGTCGAGGCCGAAGACCACCTTGCCGCCGTCGATGACGGGATTGTCCTGGTTTGCGGTGGATTCGACGGCGAGCTTTCCACCGCGGATCAGCAACCAGGCCCAACCGGACCCGAACCGCGTCGTCGCGGCCTGGTTGAACGTCTTCTTGAAATCCGCGAAGCTGCCGAACGTGCTCTTGATGGCGTCGGCCAGGCCCCCCGACGGTTCACCGCCGCCACCCTTTTTCATGATCTGCCAGAACATGGAATGGTTCGCATGGCCCCCGCCGTTGTTGCGCACTGCGGTGCGGACGGCCTCCGGCACCTTGCCGATCTGCGCGAGCAGCTCCTCGACGGAAAGTTTCTGAAGCTCGGGATGGCTTTCGAGCGCCTTGTTGAGATTGTTTACATAACCCCCGTGGTGCTTGTCGTGGTGGATTTCCATCGTCTTCGCGTCGATGTACGGCTCGAGCGCGTCGAAGGGGTAAGGGAGCGGAGGTAAATTGTGTGCCATTGAATGAATCTCCTTTCCAGCCGGACCGTGACCGGTATCATCTTTATGAATACGATGCGTCGAGGGCACGGGAACGTTTCCCCGCGCGGGCATTTTTATCCGCGCCTGGACCGTGCGATGCCGGAACCCGGAAGCCGCGGATCGACCGGTCGGGTCGTCGATAAAAGAGGAAACGGGCGCTGCCTCCGGGCTTACTTCCCGTCCAGCACCACCCGTACCTTCCTTGCAAGCGCCTCGGGACCGAACGGCTTCTGGAGAAAGGGAAGCCCGGGGAGCAGGACGAAGGATTCGTGGATCGCGTTATGGGAATAGCCGCTTAAGAATAGTACCTTCAGATCCGCGGCCGATTTCGTCATCTCGTCGTACGCCTGCTTCCCTCCCTTCTTCGGCATGACGACGTCGAGCACGGTCATCGCGATCTCCCCCCCGTGCCGTCGAAAGATGTCGACCGCCTCTTCCCCGTTGCATGCGACCAGGACCCGGTACCCGTAGGATTTCAACGTCTGTACCATCATGTTGCGGACGGATTCCTCGTCCTCGGCCAGCAGGATCGTCTCGTTCCCCCCCGACGCGACCACACCGGGGGCCGCGGACTTCGTCTCGGGCGCGTCATCAACCACGGGGAAATAAACCCGGAACGTCGACCCTTTCCCCGGTTCGCTGTACACGTGGATGAACCCGTTGTGAAGCTTCACGATCCCGTACACGACGGCCAGTCCAAGGCCCGTACCCTTGTCCGTCCCCTTCGTCGTGAAGAACGGCTCGAACACACGCTCGCGGATCGTTTCTTCCATTCCGATCCCCGTGTCGCTCACCGAAAGCACGACGTACCGCCCCGTCTTCATGTACGGATACTGCTTCAGGTATCCCTCTTCCAGAGAAGTCGCCCCGGTCTCGATGACAAGGCGTCCCCCTCCCGGCATTGCGTCCCGGGCGTTCAGGCACAGATTCATCAGGACCTGGTCGATCTGTCCCCGGTCCGCGCGGATCGTCACCGGTGTCTCCGCGGGGATGATTCGGATCTCGATGTCTTCCCTTGTGACCTTCCGGAGAAGTTTTTCGAGGTCGGTCACCGCAAGGTTCAGGTCGAGATTGACCGGTTCGATGACCTGGCGGCGGGCGAAGGTTAGAAGCTGCCGGGTCAGCGTCGAGGCCCGCTCCGCACTGCCGAGGATCTGTTCGAGGTCGAAAACCGACTTCGGGTCGCTTGCGATCCGGCGCTTCAGCATCTCCCCGTATCCGATGATCACGGTCAACACGTTGTTGAAGTCGTGCGCGATCCCGCCGGCGAGGGTTCCCACCGCCTCCATCTTCTGGGCCATCCTCACCTGGTTTTCGAGCGACAGCAGCCGCGTGACATCCCGCTTCACGGCGACGAAACTTACGATATCCCCCGTGGAGCCGCGGACCGGCGAGATCGTTGCGTCCTCTTCATACAACGTTCCGTCTTGCCTCCGGTTGATGAAATGCCCCTCCCAAACCTCTCCCCGCGAGAGCATCTCCCACATCCGCCGGTAAAAAGATTCATCGTGTTTTCCGCTTTGCAGGATCCGCGGGTTCTTCCCGACGGCATCACCCCTGGAATATCCGGTGATCCGCTCGAACGACGGGTTGACATACAGGATCGTACCTTCGCGATCCGTAAGAACGATCGCTTCGGCGGACTGCTCGACCGCCATCGTGAGGCGGGCGGACTCTCCTTCGCGATGCTGGATCTCTTCCGCCATCTCGTCGAACGTTCGCCCCAGTTGGCCGAATTCCCCTTGAGCGGACACAAGTCCCGAACGCGCGGCAAGATCCCCCGCGGCAAGACGTTTCGACGCATCCACCAAAATGCCGACAGGGCGGCCGATCAGTGTGTTTCCTGCGAGCCGAATGATTGCAAGGAAAAGCACCGCGATGATGGATAGAGCCGCAAGGTTCGTGACGAACAGGCGATCGACCTCGGCGAAAAGCGTCTTGGTCGGGATACCGAGGAGAGCGTACCCGCCTTCCCTGTTCATCGGACTGCGGTACGGCGAGAACAGGTAGAGACGCTCCACGCCGTCCGCACCTGTCGCTTCGAACGTACCCCTTTTCTCCTTCAGGATCTTCCGGAGGAGAGGTTTCTCCAGAGGATTCCCCTTGCCGAACAACTGCGTTTCCGGGTAGGAGGACAAGACCGAGCCTTTGCTGTCAAGTCTCACGTAGGGGGAGTTCGCGGGTGTCTGGACGTCTATCTCGGCCTCGAATTTCGTCACCCTGGACAGATCCAGTGCGGCGAATATGACCGCCGTCAACTTCCCCTTCCGATCGATAACCGGGTAGCCGAAGTTGATCACGGGGGTCCCCGTAACCCGTCCGACCTGGTACTCGCCGACGGAGAACGTACGGGTCCTGACGGCGTCCTGGAAATACGACCGGTCGGTCAAATTCAAGGGCTTCTTGAAGGGGAGCGCGCTGGCGATCAAACGGCCATCGGGCCGAATGAGCCCGAAATTCGCATATTCGGGGCTGTACTTCAGGAGACGGGCGAGAGATTCGCTCGCGGAACTTCCGCCTTCCCGGATGGCAGGCACTTCCACCAGCGTCGCAAGGATCCGTTGGGTTTCCCGGATAACCTCCTCCTCGTGGAGAATCGCGAAATCGAGAATTTTCGCTATCCGCTCCCTGGCTTCCGCAACTTCCAATCTCCGCTGATGCCAGGAGTTGAAGACGGTGAGAAGGACGACGGGAACGAGGGCCAAGACACCGAGGAGGATCAACTTGGACCGGACGCTCGAGGGGAACAGATTCTTCATCCAAACCTCCCTGCAGGTGCCCATTTCTCCTTGCTTCCTAATTAATATCAAATCGGGCGGGGAAATGCAGTCTCCCGCTCCCGGTCGACGCGATTGGCCCGCGCCGCCGCAAAAAACGAAAAAAGGGAATGCACGCTTCGCAGACTGCGACTTCAACCGCGGCGCGCCGCTTCGATTGCAGCGATGTCGATCTTTTTCATTTGCATCATCGCATCGAACGCGCGCTTGGCGGCAGCGGGATCGGGATCGGTTATCGCTCTCGTCAGAGCCGGCGGCGTAATCTGCCAGGACAGGCCCCATTTGTCCTTGCACCAGCCACAGGCACTCTCTTCGCCGCCGTTGCCGACGATGGCGTTCCAGTAGCGATCCGTTTCGGCCTGGTCAGCGGTTGCGACCTGAAACGGGAATGCCCAGTTGTGCTTGACCTCTCTCCTTCGCGATGAGCCGCCCTGCGACATAATGTCGTCATTGAACGGTCAGATCGCATCATCGAATACCAGATGCTTGTTTATAATGGTGTATGTGGGCATCTAATATTAATCGGGTGAATATCAAATGATCGCCCCAACGCTCATCTTTCTTGGAACCTACCTCATCCTGACCATCGGGCGGTTGCCCGGGTTTCGGATCGATCGCACCGGCGCCGCCATTATCGGCGCCAGCCTCATGGTGGCATTCGACGTTCTCACCATGGAAGAGGCGATCCGATCCGTAAACTACGAGACCCTGATCCTGTTGTTCGGCATGATGATCGTCGTGGCGAACCTCCGTCTGTCCGGAGCGTTCGCTCTCGTCAGCGCCTGGGTGGTCGAGCACACCCGACATCCCCTGGCCCTGCTGACGGCCATCGTCGTTGTCTCCGGAGGTTTTTCCGCTTTTTTCGTGAACGACACGATGTGCCTTGTATTGACGCCTCTCGTGGTGGACATCGTCACGCGCCTGCGACGTAACCCGATCCCCTATCTCCTGGCAGTCGCCATGGCCGCTAATATCGGCAGCGCCGCGACGATTACGGGAAACCCCCAGAACATGATGATCGGCGCTTTCTCCCGGATCCCCTACCGGACATTCGCCGCAGCGATCGCGCCGATCTCGGCGGTCGGGTTGGCCCTCACGGTCGTGCTCATTGCAGTCGTGTACCGAAAGGAATTTCTTGACGCAACCCGCATCGCCGTCGAAAGACCGCGCGTTCGGGTCCATGCGGCGTTGCTGTGGAAATCCGTGGCGGCAGCCGGCGCGATGATCGCCCTGTTCTTCGCAGGATTGCCCGTGTCCAAGGTGGCGGTTGTGACGGGAGCGATTCTGCTCATTACACGCCGCGTCAAACCCGAGAGGATCTACCGTGAAATCGATTGGTCTCTGCTGGTTCTGTTCGCAGGGCTGTTCGTGGTCATCGCCGGCGCGGAGAAGGCATTGCTCAGGGGCGACATCCTCGCGCTGGTTCAACATCTGCAACTGGAGCGTACGGATGTATTGACGGTGTGGAGCGCGATCCTCTCCAACCTGGTCAGCAACGTCCCGGCCGTGCTGGTTTTCAAACCGTTCCTGTCGAGGATGGCGGATCCCCAGCACGCATGGTTGACGCTGGCGATGTCTTCCACCTTGGCAGGAAATCTGACGGTGCTCGGTTCCATTGCCAATCTCATCGTGCTCGAACGTTCACGGCGCACGATCAGGATTTCCTTCCTCGAATATCTCAAAGTCGGAGTCCCGCTGACACTGCTGACCCTGATTATAGGAGTCGTGATCTTGGGTTGAATTTCATAACCTGCCCGCAACGCGAGCTCGTCGGCGGCAGGCTCGCGTTCAAATCCCCGTAGAGCACCATGACGCCCATAAAAAAAGGGAGCACCGGCTGTCCGGGCTCCCTTTGGTGGCGTCATGGTGCCGAAGGCGGGATTTGAACCCGCACGGGTCTCCCCACCACCCCCTCAAGCAGCTCTAACAATTTGATATTATTATATTATTTATTATTTCAAATAGTTACCGCTATGCGAGTATTACACATCCGTAGACTTTGGAAGATGTCGTATACGTTCTCAGGATTTTGGACACAAATGAGCCGTACGAATATTTGTGGATCGGCATCGGAGTTTGATCCACTTAGAGGCGGTATCGGCGTCCAAACGTGACCCTTCCTTTTTGAACAGAACTACCCGGCGTTATTTGGAGATTCCTTGTTTATCCTGGGTCAAGATTCAATGCCTATGTGGGTCAATATTGAAAGCCGGTTGACAGGAAGAACGTATTTTGATGTAACGCCCCAGTTCAGCGGCTGTGCAGTCACTGAACTGGGGCGCTTGCTGTCCTAGCTATCGCAAACGCTCAGAGCAATCCATGCCCTAATGTATCCGCAGCAGCGGTGGATTGCTCCACTTCCCTTCGAGCACCTCGGCCTTGGGCCAATATAGACGCATGGCCATCACAAACGGCCCCTTCGGCGCGGGGAGCCAGTTGGCTTCCTTCTCCTTGCCCGGGGATTCGTTCTGGATAATTAGCGTCAGCCCGCCGTCGGCGTCGCGCTGCAACTCCGGCAGCATTGCCGAGTTAATCAAGTAGCGGTTGAGCGGATTCGCATAGAGCAGGCTCTGCGGCAGTTCGTACATCGTCACGGACCAAAACGCGTTGACGGGCGGTAGCAATCCCGGCGCAAAGTGCAAGGTGTAGCGGTTAGCTCCAACCAACGGCTGCTTGTCGGAATCGACGCCATAGTACGGATACATTGCTTCTTGCTTCGAATTGCCATAGAGGCCGATCACTCCGGCGGCCATGCGATAGAGATAATTGTTCTTCAAATACTGCCGCGTCCCGAAACAGTCGCCGAAGGTCACTTTTCCCGTATCAAAGCTATTCGCCTTGAAGTTTGCAAATTCGGCCCAAGCGTCGGCCATACCCTGCTCAATGGCAGTCTTCATTTCTGGCGAAAGCTTGCTGGCGTCGAAGGACTTACCAGCACCGACGCCAATCTTGGCAAATCGCGCCATGAGTTTCTTCTCTGAGGGGACCGTGGGGCAGAATTTCAGGATGAAGTTCAGGACATTGAAAAATTCGGGCGAGGTTTTCTGTGTCTCGGGCGTGAGTGGCTTGATAAAATCAATCGCTGGTGCGGGCTTAGGCGCGGCCTGTCCAAGAAATTCCGATAGCGTCTGTACCTTGTAGCCCGCTTGGACTTTCTTTACGTTGTCGATGTCACCTGGATTGAACAACTGCGTCCGATACACGGCGAACCCCAACTCAGTCTCCGAGTGAAATACTTTTTTCACCCCCTTAGGCGTCTTGCCTTTCCATTTAGGCCCCGCAATTAGGAAGCTACCGCCATCATTGCCAGTGGTGCGACTCCCGATGTAATCGAAGTTGAAGGTATATTCGTCAATGAGTTGAATGCTGAAATAGCGCTTTTTCTCGATCTTAGGGACCGTGAGCACCAAGGGTTCAGTGCGCAGGTCCATGCCAAGCATAGAGTACGGCGTATCCGAGTTGGGCGACACAATTGCCGTGTCCTCCGGCGTATAGACGTGAGGGATGTTGCGAATCTGGTTCCAGGGCACTTTGAATTGGGGGTTCTGGCGATCCACGAAGTAGTCGTATTGGACGCGGTAGGCGTCCACCATCGGGTAGCCGTAGATGTAAGCTTCCTTGGCGATGGCGCGTGCTTCGGCGGGGGTGACGCTGGTTTGGGCGCGGGCCACCGTGAATGAGAAAGACGCAAGCAATACCATCGTGAAGGCGATGGCTTTCAGTTTTGCGATTTTCATGAACTTAAACCTCCTTTTGGCTGAACTAAATGTGTTAGTGGCAAGATAACATAAATTGCATAACTGGAGTTCCCCCGGTCTTGTAGACACCGACTTGGGTAATAATGAGGGTCCCGAGGAGGTGTCCATGTCGAGCAAACGGTACACGTCAGAATTCCGTGCGGAAGCGATCCGACAGGTAACGGAACGGGGGTATCCGGTCAGCGAAGTTTCCCGGCGTCTAGGGGTCAGTTCGTACTCCCTGTACAAATGGCTCAAAGGGGTGAACAGGACCCCGCGCCTGGTGGCGCAGGAAGATCTCCGCGCCGAGAACGCCCGCCTGAAGTCCGAGCTAAAGCGCGTCGAGAAGGAAAGAGACATCCAACCAGCGATGGTGTCTACGGGAGCCCTCGGGTTCATCGGGATCTCCGGGAAGACGGAGAGCGCTGTGGCGAACATCGCGTGGCCCGTCTCATGCGGATCAACGGCCTCCGGGCGATTCGTGGGTATAA
>Ga0210098_1000367_pt1 | contig 14469 bp, 12 predicted proteins | sample Joice_ThreeSqA_D_FD_184870 | JGI IMG/M metagenome (GOLD analysis project Ga0210098, IMG submission 184870) | Wetland microbial communities from San Francisco Bay, California, USA, that impact long-term carbon sequestration - Joice_ThreeSqA_D1... | ecosystem: Environmental > Aquatic > Marine >...
AATTGCACAAGCCGGAGAAAATATTGTTTCCACAAGTCTTCTTTATGGCGGTACCTACAATCAATTTAAAGTTACTTTACCACGTTTGGGGATAAATGTAAAATTTGTCGAGGGCGATGATCCGGCAGAGTTTGAAAAGTTGATCGATCCTAAAACGAAAGCTCTTTATTTAGAAACTATCGGTAACCCCAGATTAAATGTTCCTGACTTAAAAGCAATAGCCGAAGTTGCTCATCGTCATGGTATTCCATTAATCGTGGATAATACTTTTGGGGCAGCAGGTTTTCTGGTAAGACCAATTGAACATGGAGCAGATATAGTTGTTGCTTCTGCTACAAAATGGATTGGCGGACACGGAACTTCAATTGGCGGAATTATTGTCGATTCAGGAAACTTTGATTGGGGCAATGGAAATTTCCCGATCTTTACAGAACCGTCTCCTGGTTATCATGGATTAAACTTCAATGAAGTATTCGGAAAAGGTTCACAATTTGGAAATATTGCTTTTATTATAAGAGCAAGAGTTGAAGGATTGCGCGATCTTGGTCCGGCGTTAAGTCCTTTTAATGCATTTTTATTTTTACAAGGATTGGAGACTCTTTCTTTAAGAATTGAAAGGCATAACAGCAATGCTTTGAAACTTGCAGAGTGGCTCGAAGCAAATCCTAATGTAGAATGGGTATGGTATCCTGGTCTGAAAAGCCATCCATATCACGAAAGTGCAAAGAAATATTTAAGAAAAGGATTTTTTGGCTCAATTCTTTCTTTTGGAATTAAAGGCGGAGCAGAAGCAGGGAAAGCATTTATAGATAATGTTAAGCTCTCAAGTCTTCTCGCTAATGTTGGAGATGCAAAAACCCTTGTAATTCATCCATCATCTACGACTCATCAGCAGCTTGCTGAAAACGAGCAGAAAGATGCTGGTGTTCTTCCAGAACAAGTTCGTGTTTCTGTAGGAATAGAACATATTGATGATATAATTGAAGACTTCGATATAGCTATTAAGGCTGCTGTTAATTCTCCGGTAACAGCTTAATAATAATTAAAAAACGTAGCACAGATTATTAAGTCTGTGCTACGGAATCAAATATTTGAGGAACTGATGAATGTAGTTCTAAAAACTGAAATAGAAGCAAAGACAAATTTTGTAAAACTTTTTAGCAAAGAAAATCCATTGCTGCTTGAATCAGGAAAAAAACTGGAAGAAGTTGAAGTCGCATATCAAACTTATGGTACTTTAAATGAAAATGGTGACAATGCAATTTTAGTTTGTCACGCATTAACAGGAAATTCTCATGCAGCAGGTATTGTTACTGAAGAAGAACTTAATAATTCTCAGGAGTATGAATTTCTTTACAAATACAATAAAATGTTTCTTACTAAAAAAGGATGGTGGGATCCCCTAATTGGTGAAGGAAAAGTTTTTGACACACAAAAATACTTTATCATTTCCTCAAATTTTTTGTCTGGATGTTATGGAACAACCGGGCCTAAAAGTATAAATCCTGAGACAGGTGAACTTTATAATCTCGATTTTCCAGTCATAACTGTAAGAGATATGGTTAATGTTCAGTATAAATTGTTGAAGTATTTGGGAGTCACAAAGTTGAAAACTATTTCAGGTGGCTCACTTGGAGGAATGCAGGTTCTTGAGTGGGCTTTAATGTATCCTGATTTTGTTGAGTCAACAATTCCGATTGCAACTGCTGCAAAGCATTCTCCCTGGTGTATTGCATTAAATAAAATTGCCAGAGATGCAATTTTAAATGATCCTGAATGGAATGAAGGGAATTATAAGGAGCAGCCAACTAAAGGCCTTGCACTAGCAAGAGAAACGGCAATGATTTCATATAGAAGTGACATTTCTTTTGATACCAGGTTTGCGAGAGATTTTCTAAGTAATGGCAATAATGTTTTTACAAAGAAAGAGAAATTCCAAATTGAAAGTTATCTCTCATACCAGGGACAGAAATTAGTTGATCGTTTTGATGCAACTAGTTATTTATATATAACTTATGCAATGGACCTTCATGATGTTTCAAGGGATAGGGGAGATTTAAGTGAGGTTTTAGGGGGTATTAAACCAAAAACTCTTTGTGTTGGGATTTCAACGGATGTTCTCTATCCAGAACATGAACAGAAAGAAATAGCATCGCTTATTCCAAAATCAGAATATAAAACTATAACTTCTAAATATGGACACGATGCATTCCTTATTGAATTTGACCAGCTTGGTAAGATAATTAAGGATTTTCTTTCGGTGTTATAAATTTTTCAGTAGGGACACAGCGTGCTGTGTCCCTACAATATTAAATATGTTTCTTTGCAATTCTTATCATCGCTTCAAGGCTTCTTTCAACATCTTCTTCTGTAGTAGCCCATGAAGAAATGCTTATTCGCATAGCTGTTTTTCCTTGCCAGATGGTTCCACCACACCAGCAAGTTCCATCATTTTGAATTTCGGAAATAATTTTGTTTGTTGTTTCTGCATTTCCAAAAGAAACAAGAACCTGGTTAATAACAACATCATTCAGAATTTGATATCCAGCTTTGCTAAGTCCTTCTGCAAATCTTTTTGCATGCCTGCAAGTTCTTTCTATCATCTCAGATAAACCCTTAAGACCAAGAAAATATAATGCTGTCCATATTTCAACGCCTCTTGATCTTCTTGATAATTCGGGAACAAATTGAGAAGGTTCTCTATGTTCTCCTTGGGGAAGATAAGGAGCAGTTAAGGATAAAGCCGATCTCAGTGATTCTGAATGTTTAACAAATGCTAAACCGCTGTCGTAAGGAACATTAAGCCATTTGTGTGCGTCAGTTGCCCAGGAATCTGCAAGTTCAATTCCTTCTGTTAAATATTTTTTAGATGATGTTGCTGCCGCCCACAATCCGAAAGCTCCATCAACATGGATCCATACATTATTACCATTAAAAGTATTACAAATATCTTTAATCGGATCAAATGAACCAGTGTTTACATTGCCTGCCTGAGTACATAAAATAGTTGGTCCAACTATTTTCGGCAGCTTATCTAATCTCATTCTACCCTGGTTATCGGCAGGAACAGTAATTACTCTTTTCCTACCTAATCCTAAGAGACCCAACGCTCTGAAAAGAGTTGGATGAGCTTCTTCACCGACTATAACATTAATTGGGGGAGCATTAAATAATCCATCAGACTCAACATCCCAGCCTTGTTTTTGCAACAAGTAATTTCTTGCTGCAGATAAAGAAGTAAAGTTTGCCATTGTTGCTCCTGTAACAAAGGCTCCTGCACTATCTTTGGGCAGATTAAAAATATCGAGCAGCCATTTTAGGCTTACTTCTTCCAGTACTGTTCCTATTGGAGAACCGGCGAACAATCCTGCATTTTGATCCCATACTGTATTTAACCAGCTTGCAGCAACAGTTACAGGGAGAGAACCTCCTATTACAAAACCAAAAAATCTTCCGCCAGAAATTCCTATTGTTGCTTTTGAACCAACTTCATTAAGTAGTTTAATTATTTCTTCCGGATCTGTAGATTCATCTTTTAAAGGAAGATCGAGTTTTTCAAGAAGCTTAAGGTCTTCTTCAGAAGGACCGACCCTTCTTTCTTTGAGCGATGAAAGATATTCAGCACTATAGGATGCTACTTGTTTGAGTAGTTTTTTCATATTGTTATCGCAGATTTATTAAACGGATTTTTTTGGTAGGGAAGAATAAGGAATTTCGGGTTAATAGTAAAAGAAAGATTTAAATGTTCTAATAATAAGCGGGACAAGTCACAGACCTGTCCCTACAATACAAGATTAAAAAATCAATTAAATGAATAATTCATAAGCGATGATGAAAGACCTGAAAGTCTAGTTACTATCGGTTCGCTTTGGAATAGACTGGCGTCTATATATTCTAATTTTATATGGTTAGCAACAAAATGTACTATATTATTTTCTACTATTGTATTTAACCATTTGAATAATCCAGAACTGCTAATAATTAAGCCATCGGTTTTTATTGTCCTATCATAACCAGAACTGAAAAAGAACCTTTAAGTATAGTTACAGTTTCAACAAATTGTATAGCATTGCCTTTATGAACAACAACAGAGCACTATTTCCCATGTACTGTCAATAAAAGTTTTTTGTGAAAAAACTAGAGTGAAAATAGGATTTTTAAATAATAGTAACTATGAAAAAAATAGTGGGTGTATAAAATTTCCCATTATTCTAATTGCGGAAGATTGATAGTTGATAAATCGCATCCGATTTATAATTGACCGAAGCTAGCGACAAGTTATAAACTTGTTCTTAAAAAAATGAGTTCATCATTATATAATCAGGAAATTTTTAAAAATGCTTTACCATTCCCCATCGGAAACATATGGTTTTCAAATTCTTGATTACCAGCCGAGTTTTATTTGAGCATAATAAGAATATGCTTCTACATAATTATCATAAGCATAAGCTCCATCGATCTGAAGTGCTTTATACAAATTAAATCCGATGCCGCCAGTAAATCTTTCATCCGCCATTCCAACTCTGAAGGCAACGCCAAGTTTTTCTTTTATTGCATCCAGCCTGTATTCTGTTCCTATTCTGAATCTTTCCGCATAATCAACAAATCTAATATCATCTTGTTTTGCAATATCAGCCCAATCGAGAGATACATCCCAGTTTTCTGTAACCGGGTGAGTCGCTCCAATGTTTATTATCATCGGCAGTTTAAGATCGAACGGCCATTCTACTTTTACAGGTTGGTTTATAGATTGGAGAACAGTATCACCCTGACCATTAACTACTTTTTGACCCTGGGCATTTCTCTCGTAATCAAAATATGTATAAGCAAAATCTGCTGTAAGTGTAGATGTGATTTTTTGTACGGGAACTATATTCTGAATTGATAAACCGACTTCTGTTCCATTAGGAAATTTATATAATCCGCCAATATCGAGCGTAACTCCGGTTATGTATTCATTAAGATCTCTCTTTAATATATTTAGAATGTTTTCATATTCTTTGAATAGAATTCTTTTTGCAGAAAATCTCCTGTGAATAACTTTGAGATTAGTGCCGATACTGAGACTTGGCGTAACATCATAGGAATAACCGAGCGCACCAACCAGATCAACATAAGAAAGGGAATAAGCCACAGGTAAAGCATCATCAAAATTGTCCAATTCCTGTATTGGCTGAAGAATTCCTTCCATAGACAATATTGCATTAGCAACTTGTTGGGGATCAGTTAAATCCTCGGGAAGCTGAACAGCAAGTAAAGCATCAATTACAGGACTTTGTTCAACTTCAAAAGCTGATTGTGCAACGCTGTAAAGTGTAAATCCGAAATTATTTATTTGTAAAGAAAATGCAGGAATAATTCTTATCCCGTGAGTTGTTGGATTGTCTGTTGAACCAACCACTTTATCCAGTATCTCTTTTGGAAATCTCATTCCTTCCTGTATCCTTTTCAAGGCTGTAAGTTCCTGGTTAAAATCATTGTTTTGTACTGCATTATTAAAGTCATCAATTCCTGCCCAGACCTCTTTAAGAGAGACTGCATTTTTAAATTCATCTAAGTGATTAACTAAATAATTAGCGGCATCATAAGTTTTAGGAGGCAGGCTTACACCTACAATTAAAGCATCGATTGAAAATCTTTTTCTACTGAGCAATGCAGGATTATACATCATTGCATTAAAATCTTTTCCATTTGCTATCTGCGTTTTTCCCATTCCAACTGCTTTAACATCTTCCTTTTCAGAGGGGACAGGAAGTGAAAAAGCATCTAATCTTATTGTTGTATCGGGTAAGGTTATGCTGTGGTTGTCAAATGTATAGCCGAGCTGTGCTAACGATGGTATGTTAAAAAAAAGCAAAAGAAAAACTAGTTTAGAATATCTCATAAGAAATGTTCTCCTGCAGTTTTTATAAAAAATGAAAATTTACTTTGCGTAAATTAATGAAAATTTTGTTTAGTGTATTGGATATAATGCGAAAAAAAGTTCCGGGACGGTTCATTTAGAATTATTTAAAGAGTTTTTTGTAAACTAATAAAAACAGTAATGGCTTTAACTATTAGGAAAATAAATAAATATTTTATAAACTTAGAGAAGGTAAAAAAGCACATGGTGTTCTTATCGTACAATCAGGGAAATAAAAAATGGGAATAATAAACAATTTATAAAAAGCGGAGTAATAATATGAAAAACATCACTTACAATATTTGTTTTTCTTTTTTTCTAGCACTACTTTTTTCTCTCGTTAGCAGTCGGGCTAATGCTCAATCACGAGATTACGATAGTAAGTTTGGGTTACAAATTAATGGAACACTGGGAATTACAGAATTTTATGAAAGTAATGATTATAAAATTTCTTACTTAGGGAGAGCGTTTTACAGGTTTGAACTGGCATATGCACTTGAGACGGAAATTGGTGCGGGTTACGGAAAGATACAAGGATTGGATTTCGTAGATAATTTTTATCAAACAGAACTAATCCCAATAGATTTAAGACTCATCCTTCGACCTTTTAAATTAGAGACATTTAATCCTTATCTATATGGAGGAGTCGGGATATTAAGATATAAGGTTACAGACTTTCCAATAAGTCAACAAAATTCTGAAGAGAGCGGCTGGAAGGGAATTATTCCTTTTGGTGTTGGGTTCGAAATTGGACTTTCTGAATCACTAATATTAGATATCTCAGGTGGCGTTACTTACTCACTTACTGACTACTTGAACTACTATGCAAATGATGCAGCTAAAGATGCTTATGCAACAGTTGGTGTAGGATTAACTTTTGTCGGTGGCTCGGGCATATCTGATAATGATAAAGATGGTTTGACCAAGACAGAAGAAAAAGCACTTGGCACAGACTATAATAATTCAGATACCGATGGAGATGGTTTAAATGATGGTGAAGAGGTTAATAAATATGCAACAAGTCCTAAAAATCCTGACAGTGATAATGATGGACTAAAAGATGGTGAAGAGGTAAATAAATACTCAACTAGTCCGGGAAAAGCTGATACAGATGGTGATGAATTAAGTGATGGCGATGAGGTTAATAAATACAAAACAGATCCGCTAAAAGTTGATACAGACGCTGACGGATTAAGTGATGGTGATGAAGTTACTAAGTACAAGACTGATCCGTTAAAAGCTGATACAGATGGTGATGGATTAAGCGATGGTGATGAAGTTGCTAAATACAAGACTGATCCATTAAAAGCTGATACAGATGGTGATGGATTAAGCGATGGCGATGAAGTTACTAAATACAAGACTGATCCATTAAATATGGATACTGACGGCGGTACTGTTTCTGACTACACAGAAGTTATGAGAGGTACTAATCCTCTTGACGTTGAGGATGACATTGTTAAAATCAATGTTCCAATGGTTTTGGAAGGTGTAACATTCGCTTCAGGTAAGTATGATATTACACCGGAATCCGCAGCAATTTTAGAAAAATCTTATAATACATTAAAAACTTATGAAGATATCATTGTTGAGATCAGAGGATATACAGATAATGTTGGAAGAAAATCTTCTAATATTAAGTTATCACAGAATAGAGCTGATGCTGTTAGAAATTGGCTGGTTAGCAAGGGTATCGATGGAAGCAGAATCCGTGCTGTAGGTTATGGACCGGATAATCCAATTGCACCAAATGATACTCCGGAAAATAAGAGAAAGAATAGAAGAATTGAATTTGTAAGAGTAAAGTAAATGATTTAGAAACTAAGCCCACTTTAAGTGGGCTTAGTTTTTTTAGAATTGAAATATGAAAATCGACTATTTATTATACAAATAATAAATATTTAAAAAGCCTCTCCTGTTCCAAAATTAAATCTGATATTGTTAAAGAATTTTGGATTCCAATTATTCCATATAACTATTTACTAATGATAAAAAGCTAATGAACAAAAACAAAAAATCCCCAAATAGCTTTTCTTTAACATCGGGAATTACTAAAAAAGAGAAAAACAAAAGAGCAAAATATTTATCTGAAAGAATAAGTGAATTATATGGTATTCTGACTGAGTGGATAAAAGACTTAGACAATTATTCTTTTAAGAAAACTTCAGTTATTGTTGATGGCGAAAAACTTCCCGCATTAGATGTTATTTCAGGAAAGAAATTAGTCGTTTCAATAAAGCCTATGGGACTGTATGCCTTTGGTTTTAATTGCAGGATAGATATTGTTGCTAAGAAGGAGACTAATAGTTTGTTTGATGTTGCAAAAGAATCTGCTGAACCGGATTGGCAATTGATATCTTCCGGAAAGAAACCAAGGAAGATTACAAAAATGATTTTCAGAAATTTACTTAAGAGATTTTAAAAATCCCCTCCATTGGAGGGGATTTAGAGGTGGGTTAAATTAATGATACGATATGAAATGAACCTAACAACTCATAACATAAAATTCACTGTTTCTAAAAATTCAGGTGAAGTAAGCGGAATTCTCCTTTTACCTGGGAAACCTAAATTTCTTCTTCTATTTGCACATGGCGCCGGTGCCGGGATGAAACATCCGTTTATGGAAAAAATGGTTGTTTATCTTGCTGAAGAAAATGTTGGAACTCTGAGATATAACTTTCCCTTCACTGAAAAGAAAATTAAAAGACCCGATCCTGCACCAATATTGATGCAAACAATTCGTTCTGCAGTTGAAGCTTCAAAGAAATTTGCTAAGGACATTCCATTATTTGCCGGGGGAAAATCCATGGGTGGAAGAATGACTTCGATGGCTGCATCTAAAGAACCATTGAATGGAATAAAAGGAATTATATTCTTTGGCTTTCCTTTGCACGCTCCTGGAAAACCATCTGATGAAAGAGGCGAACATCTTTTTAATGTTTCTGTTCCAATGCTTTTTCTGCAAGGAACAAGAGACAAGCTCGCGGATCTTGAATTATTAAAACCAATAGTAAAGAGATTAAAAGATAAAGCGACACTTTATGTAGTCGAAGGAGCCGATCATTCTTTTCATCTTTTAAAAAGCTCAGAAAAAAATGATGAAGATGTTCTAAAAGAAATGGCAAAGAAAGTAGGGGGGTGGGGAGATAATATTATACAGATTTCCTGATGCCGAATACCCGATGCCGAATTTTTCTGATCTGTGAGCCACTAAAAATTTAACGCCACGCCCGCACCAAAACTTCCATGACTAAAAACAGGATATACATTCATCTTAATTGAAGAACTTTGATCTTCATATTCTGAATTTAGCTTAACAACTTTAAGTCCTACGACAGTACCTATGGCAGCTCCTAAAACTAAATCGGAAAACCAATGCCTGTCAGCATAGATTCTTTGCAACGCAGTTAATCCTGCAAACGAGTAAAGTGCTATCGAAGCAAATGTGTTATCAATTCTTTCAGATAATACTGTGGCAATGGTAAATGCTGTGGAAGTATGACCGGAGGGTAAGGAATTATCATCATCTTTAAAACTTATTTTAAAAGGATCAAAATCGAAACCTTCATTTGTATAAGGACGACTTCTCCCAATTACAATTTTTAATATTTCTGTTGTTATTCCATTCAGGAAAATAGCTTCAGCAAGCATAACTCCTGTTTTTCTCAATTCATTATCCTTCACAACCTGTCCACTGAGATATAACGCCCCACTTAAAGCAAGACCATATACTCCGGATCCGAACTTTTCCCCAACGTTTGTGATATTATCCATAGATGAACTATGCATTGTTTTTACATCATTGCGAATAGAATTATCAAGAGCAAAAGACAATGCTGTTACACCCGTTATAATTCCAGTCATCATAAAATCATGGCTGTCGAAATGAAATGGGCTTTGTATAAAATCAATTGATGTATTGTAAAATGAAACAGCATCGCTCCCAATATTGTCAATCAAACTATGGTCTGTTTTGTTTTGGTCAATATCAAAGTCTACTTGGGCGTGCAGAACACAAGATGATATAAGAAAAGCTATAACTACAAGTATGGATTTCATTTCAATCTGGTAAATTTTGAAGTGAAACTACGGAATATTTATTTAATGAACAATTGTAAGGTGAGTGACCCTGATTTCTATATTGAGTTGGAAGATGGTTGCAGAATGTTAGAAATTATTCGTACCAGGAGAGAATTTTAAATCCATCTGACTTTAAATTATTTTTAACTGATTCAATTGTGTCGCTGCTATATTTAATATTCATGGTTCCCGCTGTTTTAATTGCAACATCCTTTCCGGCTGCAATTATTCCGCCAATTATCTGGTTAGTTCCGGTAGATTGAAAAGATAAATCGGTACTTTTATAACAAAGAATAATGCCCTGAAAAGAAAAATTCCCTGCGAATTTTACGTCACCATTTACAACTAAGATTCCGGCACCGTTGCTTTTATTTATCATAATTGTTCCGGTACCACTGGCATCAGCATTTACAAGTGTAAGTTTTGGATTTGCTAAAGTTCCGAGACTAGCTCCGCTGGATATATCCCCAATAAATGTTTGGTCGGCTGCATTGGCTAAGTATTGATATATTTTAGCCCAATCTACTCCAAGACTAGTAACTTCAACACTTGGATAGCCAATTGAACCGGTTGCTTTTATCAATCCGGTGACTTTCTCCGGTTTACTGATTCCACCTAAAATAGCATTCTTATCATCCTCTGAGTCTACACTAATTCCGTAAACTGCGTCAGAACTATCTCCAATGATGTTGCCATTACTATCATGGTTTTCCCCGCTGACCTCCATATCTCCTGTTAATTTTGTACTGGTAACAGAGTTTGCAGAAATATATAATCCGCTTGGCAGGTCTGGAAAAGTAACTGGTTCGAGATAAGCATCTGCAATTGAAGTATGAGTTATTCCCTGAAAATTTGCTGTTGAGGTTACTCTTACATTTGGTAAGGTACCTTCAAGTTTTACAACATAGCTGCCGTTAAAGAGACTTTGTGAAGAGGAGGTTGTATTGATCAAAGTTGGATCTTCATAAAGTTTTTCAAGGTAAATTTCTACTCCTGTATTTGCAATAAGTCTTGCCTCCGTTTGCTCAAACATGTTAACAGTAGTAGATAAATTTTCCTTTGAGTTGGCATTTAACTTCAAAATAAAGTAAGAAACAATCATGCCTAATCCTAAAATAACTATTAGTGAGCTTTTTCCCATTTAAATATTCCTTGGATGAATTGTAAATTCCCAGTAAGTAAAAGTCGAATCGCGTTTCCCGGTTGTAAAGTTATCAGATGTTTCAATCGGCTCAATCCATAGTTCCGTCTTTATATATTTTATCTTAGATAACACAGCCGTAGGTGTTGATAAACTATCGAGATATGAAAATTTTATATTAACTAAACCAAGAGTCGGTCCTGCTATTGAATCTTTGTTATTTAAGACACGAACTAAAACAATATCCCTTGGATTAGAGGTTGATGTTGCGTGAGTTGAATCGAGAACAAAATATTCTACAGTATCCACAATCCCTGACCCTGTCTCTCCAGGAGCTTCTAAATCCCCGATAAATTTAATCTTTTTTTGTTCTGCAATTAGTACAGAAGTACTATCATATTTGTACCCGATCTTTCTAAAATCATAATTTATTATTTCCGCGAGGGTTTTTGCATTCTGTTGCAACTTAAGTTCGTTGTCAGAACTATAACTTGCATTCTGCATAAAGAGAGTCATATTCATTAATTGCAGAATAAGAATTCCTCCAATTAAGGCAGACCCTATTAAATCGAGTAATAAAGCCATTGCTTAATTCTTAGAGTGAAGTGAGAAAATAAATGACATAGTAACCGGGTCGTTTAAATATTTACTCGCAACAGTTACTGTAACTTTCTTATAGAAACTTTGTGTCGATAATACAGAACCATCAGAGTCGACATAATTGACGGTACTCGTTACAGTATAACCTTCGGCATGTGGTAAATCTACAGATTTTGAATAACCATTATAGTCGTCAATATCATTAAAATTTGGCCAGCTTTCACTTCCTGCATGTCCTAATGAATAGGCAGGAGTAAGCTGATTAACGGCTATAGCCTGAAAATCAACTGTCTTTTGGTCAAAAGCCTTTTCTTTAATTTCTTCTAAGAGATCGTCTGCAAGTGAAAACGCTGTAAGATTAACTTTATTTTGAATCTGTAAAGTTGTGTCTTCCAGAATTGCAGTATTAAATCGAAGGGAAATCAACGCAAATAAAATCGTTGCCCCTAAAACCAACATTGACTGTCCACTGTTCATAATTTCTTCTCCTTTTCATTACAAATTCATTCCCAATATGGCAAGTTCTATTCCTATGATGTGGTACAAAAAACTTCATTTTTTTAATAAAAAGAAATGATTTGTTTTTCTCCCATGTAAATTATACTTAGGTAAAATTAAAATTACGTGATGTATCTTTTTAATAATTATGGCCAAAAAGAAAAAGTTTTTCTTATCAGTTTATAAACGAAATGTTGTTTCAAAGTGTGAAGCAAACTGTAAATTTTTCGTAGAGAATAAATAAAAATACTTTTTATCAACCAAAATACGAGAATATTTTAGGAGGTTTCTTTTGATTCTTTCTATTTTTAATTTACAAATCGGAGTTCGTCACTTTAATAAAAACACAAAAGGATTTAAAATGAATAGATATACGGCAATTAAAATTTTGTTGCTGATTTCGTCAGTTGCTTTTTTCTCTTGTTCTTCGGATGCGCAGAATTCATCCAGAGAAATTAATCCCGGAATATGGGTAAGACCGGGATATGAATTATCTGTCGCTGCTAATTCGGATGAAAGGGCAAGGCATATGTGTATTGGACCTGATGGTACACTTTATTATACAACTACTCCGGATAAAATTATTATGGCTGCAAAGGATAAAGACAACGATGGGTACTATGAAACACTTACCCAGTTTCATGTTTCTGATAATGGTACTTCCTCCGTTTTATGGTATGATGGATGGTTATGGTACACTGAAAGCGGTGCAATTTTTAAACTACGGGATAATAATAATGATGGAGTTGCTGATGAAAAAGTAACTGTAATTCCAGAAGGAAGTTTACCTTCAGGAGGTGGGCATAATTGGCGTCCCATCTTAATTCTTAATGGAAGAATATATACAGCAATAGGTGATGAGGGAAATATAAATGACCTGGTTAATACCGAGAGAGAGAAAATATGGTCATTCAATCTTGAAGGTAAAGATAAAAAACTTTGGTGTTCAGGAATCAGAAATACCGAAAAATTAGTTGTTCGCCCTGGAACAGATGAGATCTGGGGAATGGATCATGGAAGTGATTGGTTCGGTAAACAAGTCGGCGACCAATTTGGAATGCAGCCGATTACGGATTATAATCCTCCCGGTGAAATGAATAAATATGTTGAAGGCGGCTTTTATGGGCACCCTTTCATAGTAGGGAATAGAGTTCCCCGTTATGAATATATGAACAGGAAAGATATAATAGAGCTTGCTGCTAAAACAATTGTTCCTGAATGGTGTACCGGTGCGCACTGGGCACCTAACGGAATGATGTTTTACACAGGCGACCAGTTTCCGGCAGACCATATTGGGGACGCATTTGTATCTTTTCACGGTTCGTGGAACAGAAGCAAGAAGGCCGGCTATGAAGTAGATAGAGTTCTTTTTGAAGATGGCAAACCTTATGGTGAAAAAGCTTACGTTAAATTTCTTAGCAAAGATCAGGAAGTCCTTGGGAGACCTGTAGATGTTATTCAGGCAGCTGACGGATCACTGCTTATAAGCGAAGACTATAATAATATAATATACAGACTTAAATATGTTGGTAATAAATAAGTGAAGAAAATTTTATTTGGATTTCTCTTATTTGTTATAAGTTTTACTCCATTTATTTATGCCCAATCGGATTTGGATAAGATTATTGACTTATCGAGTTCACCAATTAATACATTTAAAGAATCCTGTTCAAGATGTCACGGAAATGAAGGAAGCGCTTATGGTAAAGGTTTTGCAGAAATGAGTGATGATTCTCTGAAAGAAATTGTTTTTATGATGATGAACGGACCTGCCCAGTTAACGCCTGGACAAGCCGATATAGAAGCAATGACAGGGTATAACAAATCTTTCAGAACCCTAAAACCTTTTGCTATTGTTATGAATTCAAAGTCTTTTCTTGAGGGTAAAGATGATGACCTCTTAGTAAACTTATCTGCAAGAGCGAAGTTGAGTGTTGAGGATAAAAACGTTAAAACTGAAGTAACGGGGGATAATTGTAAGTTATTTTATGATCAAAAGAAAATTAAGGAATTAAAAATAACTGTAACAAAGGATAATAATTCTTCTTCATTTGTTTTTCCCAAACAGTTGTGGAGTGAATAATCAAATAAGAGCTTTTTCTATTATAATATTTGGAATTTGTAAACGGTATCCACTTAATAAGAGACTTCATAACCTATACTCAAAGCATACCTTGTAGAAAAACCAAATGCGATTTTTCCATCCCTTCCAATAACCGTCCAAATGCCGGGGGTGAATTCACCGAAT